>OCTX012289267.1_pt1 | contig 39286 bp, 46 predicted proteins | sample 1539691 | NCBI WGS metagenome assembly OCTX01 (sample SAMN02144231, study PRJEB22623) | gut metagenome | biome: sheep rumen | host: Ovis aries | place: New Zealand
CTGCTAGAGTTAGTTTCGAAAATGTTTTGTCTTATTTTAAGTTTTTTATTCATAACATACCTAAGGACCTCGGACTTCCTTAGGTATGTATGATTAAAGAAAGACTAGAACGACTTAAGGAAATCAAAGATATCCTTAAATCAGAATTTATCGGTATTGACTCGATAATTGACGACATTTGTCAGGCAATAACACCGTGGTATGTAACTCCGGAACTTATCCAGAGACCTGTCGTGATCTCGATTTGGGGTCTGACCGGAACCGGAAAAACTAGTGTGGTCAGGAGACTTACCGAACTCTTGGACCTCCAGGATAAGACCCTGTTCTTTGACTGTGGTTGTTCTGAGGGAACACTATATGATGTTACTGACAAGATAAACGATTTCTTCGAGGAAGTAGGTGGTAAGGCAACTAGTTCCTCTGATCTACCAGCCGAGTCACTGGAACTTCGGACGGTATTCGTCTTCGATGAGTTCCAGTATACAAGAACCCTGGACGAGGACGGTCGTGAACTGTCCAAAACCTCTCAGAGAGGTATCTGGAGTCTCATGGATTCCGGTTATCTCGATATCGTATCTAGACCTTGGGAATCCAGGGAGCTTATATCGTTCACAAACGAACTGGATGGCTTACTGGAGGATTTCGGGGAAGACCTGGCAGTATCCGATGGATGCTGGCCTGACACGAAAGAGGTCCGGAAGAAGCTCTCTGAGACAATCGATATCTTCAAGAACTGGGATGAACTGGAGGAAGACCGAAAGTCTGACGGAAAAAGTTCTCTCTATATCTTGAGCAAAAACAAGAAAAACTACCTGATCACTCTACTTAATAACTTGGAACGTGGGCTTGGTTACAAGCGGTTCCAGGAGATTCAAGCTGCCAAGACACTCGGTGAAGTGGTCGGTCTCATGAAGAAGAGTGTTAAAGCTATCTCTTGTCCAAGACGTATCGACTGCTCTAAGTCGCTGGTTTTTGCTATTGGTAATCTCGATGAGGCCTTCTCTGGGGTATCCGATCTTGATCCTGACATGGACGCCGATGTTTTCTGGAAAATAATCAAGAAAACTGGTGTGACCGATATCAAGGAAGCCTTGAAATCCAGGTTCAGAATGGAACAGGTCGGACGACTCGGTAATAATATGATCATTTATCCCAGTCTCAGGAAGGCTGACTTCAGGGAGCTCATCAAGCGTGAACTAACGAGATCGGCTGCCGAATTCAAGAAGACCTCCGGGATAACTGTGACATGGACAGAGGGATTTATCGATCTGTTATACTCGGAGGGCGTAATTCCTAGTCAGGGTACCAGACCGGTCTTTGCGACTGTCGGGACTATTTGTACCTCAAAGTTCTCCAGGATACTGTCAGAACCAGATCATGGGGATGAGGTAGAACTTGACATCGATGGAAACCTGTGGTCTGAACAGATCAATGTAATCCTCAGGATGAAAGACAAGAAGGTGGTTATACCCGAAAAACTGAATATGGGACGCCTACGTAGCTCATGGGCCTGTAAGAAACTGGCCGCTCATGCAATTCATGAGGCAGGTCATGCAGTCGTTATGACTCTTACCAAGAAGACCGTCCCCGAGATGATCTTAGCACAGAGTTCCTTGGGTGGTGGCTATACCTATGATGCTATCAAGGATACCGACCGCTTGAGTGCACAGTCGAAAGCAGAAGTTTCGTCTGAAGTCAAGATAGCCTTGGCCGGAAACGCTGCCGAACATGAGTTCTTCGATGATTCCCATTGTACAACCGGATGTACCCGGGATTGGCAAGATGCTTGGAGAATTCTGTCGGATGCTGCCTACAAGGGGTCCTTCTTCGGGGATCCTTGGCCTTGGTTCCATGTCGGATGTCCAGACGGTACACCAGACGGCATCCCTGAGAAAGAGGTTGTGGTAGATACCAGAATCAAAGACTACCTAGGCCAGGCTTTCACTGAAACGAAGGAACTGGTTAGGTCCGAAAGGAATCTTATCAGACACCTTGCGCTGGCCCTTGTGAAAGATCGTGTCATGTTTCCTGACCAGTATCGCTCGATTGTACATGAATATGGAACCGACCGGATCGTTAGTGCAATGGATGGCGATAATACCGATTACTGGTTAGACAAAATAAAAGAAGAAGACTAAGTCTTCTTCTTTTTCTTGAATCTACGGTAAAGGTTCCTGAGAACCATTACCGTGCAACCGGCCACTACGATTGCTCCGTAGGTGGCTTCAGCTTTTTTCGTTCTGATAAACTTCCACATGGTAATATCATTTTTATACACATATATAAGGATTTGGATTGAAATAAAAAGGATAGACCGGTTAAATCCGGTCTATCACGTGGGATAATCCTACGTAAATAGGCATTACCATGAACACCCACACCAGCCACAGCAGCCAGTATGTGTCGGCTGCCAATCCGCATAGGGTCACTACAAATAACACGAGGATTATTATCCCCTTTAAAATCTCTTTAACTGTTTTCATATCTTTAAATTTTTAAATTTATTTGCTTCCAATAATTGTTTATAATTTGGATTTCGTCCCCACTAGGACTCTTCAGCGTGGCTATTACTCCACGGATCCAGGCCATCAATCCTGACGACCCTTCTTATTGTGATACTTATTACTCAGTACCAAAACGGTACCACATATGATTGCTACAAATACTGGGAATAATAACATAAGAATCAACACCAGTGTAAACTGTATTAACATCATAATTCTTGATTTTTAAATTTATCCTACTCTTTTCTGGGTTTTCGGAATCTCCCAACAGCCTCATATAACTTTCACCGCTATTTCCAGCGGCTTCCGTTATATAAACGCACTATGCTTAGTGTCTATTTATCCTCGCATAGTCGAGTCCCAGTTTCTCTCTGGATTTTGACTCAACACAGCGTCCTCTGCAGTCAGTTCTTCACCCGCATCCGAATCACTGTCTTCAAGGTTGTATACCCTTGGTTTCATGAATCGACCGTCTCCTTACTCAGGTCCCGGGTCTTATACACGACTCCGGGTCTTTTTTGGTTCCCCGGGGATCCCCGGGTACACGGTTTTTTGGTTCTTAGGCTCTTCACCTAAGAGAATTTAATTTTGTTTTAATTTTATTATTATAAATCAGACCCACAATGGGTCCGTTATGACCAATAGGTTTATATTCTATTACGCACTTGGCTTAAGCCGTTTACCGGCAGTTGTGATTTAGTATTTAGTCGCCAAGTCGACTACCATTATTAGTGGATCACCATGTTCATCGCACAACTCATCTTCCCGAACATAGCGTATAGAAAAATTAACCTTAAGTGTTTTCTATTTCACTTAAGGTATACTATATATTCTACATATATAAGGGTCTAAGGTGTTCTAGGACGGTGTAAAAATAAAGGCCCCTTTCGGGGCCTATAGGATTGAATAAAACCTAGTAGTCCTCTTTCCACTCAGGAAATCTGTTCTCAAGTTCCTTATCCATCTCCACCTTCTTTTCACGAAGGAAGTCCTCAGAGAATGAATTGACTATTGGGAAGTAATAGGCTGACTTTTCGTCAGTGTCAACCCTGACATGGCCTACATAACCCACCATCTTGACCTTAAAGAGTTTCTCAAGGCTTTTCCGATACAAGTGGTTATTAGCCACGACATAGAGGTGTATGTCGCCTGTTACATCCTTAGAGACAATAACTGCGCATTTCCAATCATCCGGAAATCGCGGAACTTTGTCTAATTTGACGCTAATTGGTTTTTTCATCCTTTCATCGTTGATATCCAAAACTCCTTGTGCGTAAGAAATTACGCACAGTTTTGCAACTTGTTCTACAGGATATTCCATATCTTTCTGGCCTATACGCAGGTACGCGCCGGAACACCAGTTCTCCGTATGTTAATAAAAATTGTCACCAATAGTTTGTTGGGCCGGGTTTATGGATATTCCCGGCGAACCGTTTTGCTTGTTTAGATGTTGTCCCATTCTGGGAACAATTCCTTTTTCTTTGATTCCTCCTCTAGTCGGGACTTCAAGACGTTTTCGAAATCCTTGACGACCGGGAGGAACCGGTCACTCTTTTCTTTGCTATCGATGATCACGTGACCAACGTAATCCTCGATCTTGATGTCGAACAGCTGTTCGACCACCTCCTTATGAAATAAGCTAGTCATCACGTAGAGGTGTATGTATCCGGTCTTCGTGTCTCTCGACACGACGACAGCGTCACGAGGGTCGTCTCCCTCCCATTTGGGAGTGTGACCCAATTTAACACCGATTACTGGGGTTATCATAGATACTCCGAGTGCTTTCAGCTCGCTTGATATGTAAGAAACTACGAAACCCTCAGCGTCTTTTACAATTTCTTCTTCTTTTTTCATAATCTTCTGAGCCTATACACGATATGTGCCGGGACGCTCAGTTCCCCGTTAGTTAAGTCTCCAATATAACTATTACGCACTTGGCTTAAGTCGATTATCGACAGCTGTGATTTAGGATTTAGTCGCCAAGTCGACTACCGCTATTAACGGATCACTACATTCTTCGCACAGCTCACCTGCCCAAATATAGCGCATAGAAAAATAACCTTAAGTGTTTTGAATTCACACTTAAGGTATACTATATCTTCTACATATATAAGGATCCAAGGCGTCTCCAGACGGTGGAAAATAAAGACCCCGAAGGGCCCTTAATTACCATGATCCTATCCCATAAAGTTCATTTAGGACATCGGATATTGTACGTACAGAGATTACCCCAATACCCCGATATTCAGAGAATCTTTTTTTACCGATCGATACCAGATCGTCTACTGTAACGATCTCATGTGCCTTGAAGAATCCATTCAATTTTGTAATAAGAATTGGAGTCTCCGAAACTCGGAGGTGATCGATTAATTCACTTACCGGTCTATTATGACCTTTATCGGTTTTATGATCTCTCATGTCAGGGCCTTGATGAATCTCCTTAACCTTAACATTATCGATTATACACTTGACTCCCGACAGTTTTACCTCAGGGAGTTTTGGGGTAATAGGATATGCGATTAATATCCCCTCCTCTTTACGATACTCGAGGCGGGCATATGCGTATTCACTTAGATAATACAAATACCCATCTTCTTTAATTACTTTAATCATATTTGAAATTATTAAAGGGTTAAACATATTACATATATAAGGGTTACAATAGATTTTGGGCGGAAAAAAAAATGCACCCTCAGGATATTGAGGGTGCTTCATTTCGGTGCCTAACATACACTATTATCCATCCCAGTAAGACAAACATAGATATTATGTATAATATCAGTGCCATATCTAGTGGAACAATAAGAAAACTCGATACTCCAAATCCTATCAGACCTCCGATAGACGACCAGAGATTCTTAGAATTATCAAAGTCTTCTCTTTTCGCAGGATCTGCGAAAAACCATGCTCGTATCCAAACAATGGCCCGATTTACATACTGAATCAGCATACAATAGCTGACCAGATGACATATCAGGAATAATAGTGGGTTAAACTCCCGTATTATCATCATCACAACAGCAATAGTCATGATGATCGCCACCAGGTACACCTCTAGGAAGTACCTTTTTATTAGTTCTCTTGTCTTAGCATACTTGTATGCAGTACAAAAGATCATTACCGAGATAAGCTCGGTGAGCCTCTCGATAGCAAGTCCTTTTGACCCGAAGGCCAGGACTACCTGCTCGTTTAGTACCGGCATAGATAATCCGAAGGATATCCCGCCAACTACATAAAAGAACAGGATTAAACTTTTTTCTTTCATATCATTGTAGTTTAAAATTAATAATTTCAAAAGAAAATATGTAGAAGCAAACCTTTGTTTTCTTCAGGTATTTTCTTCTACATATATAAGGGTTCAAAACGTCCCCAGACGGAAAAATAAAGGCCCCGAAGGGCCTGTTGTAGGCAGTAGGGACATTAAGCGAACTCGCCTCTACCCATAACAAAATTCAGTGCACGTTCAAACGTGAATTCACCGAAATGGGCTATTCCCAAACCACCATTCTCTGTGATAACCGTCGCAGAAATATTACCATACTTCGACGGTCTCTGCACAAGCCGTAGCTTGTAGGTGAGCCCATATTCAGGACTCGTCAGGGTAATTTCATCCCCTTCTTTGTGGCCATCGAAAATTCGAAGTGGCCAATGTTCTGCGAAGAAGCCAATCTGTCGGCCTTCGCGGGTAGCATCTAGGGTATTCTCACTTACTTCGATGCCAATTGCTTTCTGGAAGCTACCGTAGCGTTCCCAAGCTTTAACCTTAACCTGAATGATATCATCATCAGGCTTGATTTCGATTCCGGTCTGCCTATATAAGCGTCCGGACAGCCAATCCAGGCCATGAAATGAACTAGCCTTTTCTGCTGCATTTGGGATGATAAATGCATCCACAATGATCTCTTTTTCGTTCTTCATAATTCTTCTGGCCTATACACTTACGTGCCGGAACGCCAGTATCTCCGTTAGTTATTAATAAAAGTTTTCAATCATGTTTCGCCTCCGCATAAGGCTTTTCAGTAGGGCTGCGAATCTCCCTAGACATGCTCCCGGGTGGGCTACACCCGGGAGGTTAATGTTTATTTTTCAGCGAGGAGTTTTTCTTTAATCCTATTATACACCTCATCAGAGATGAAATGAATCTTCTTATAAAGGAATTTCTTCTTCTCTTTCCATGGAGACCCCTCTTCGCTTTCTTCGTCATCTTTTTCCGTGGTAATCTCGGCAACTAGGTCGAGATTTATTACCCAGCACCCGAATACTTTATTGTATTCGATTACTGTGATGTGATCCGTGTTTATAATCATCGGACCTTCATTCAGGAAATTAATTTCAATAAACATATCTACTGCCGCTTCAATTAGACCACAGAGTGGTAGGGCATCCACGGCTCCCGTTTTAGTTAAGTCTATGACCAATAGTTTGTTTGTGCTAGTTTTATGGATATTACTAGCAAACCATATGGACTAGTCCTTAGTCTGTCTCCAGACATAAGAGCTCGTTCTCTACCTCACCAAAGGTCTTGCTAAGGTACTTTCCCTTTAGAATAATTCGACCCTTAAGAGTGTTCTCTGGCAGCGGATTCCTTGTCACAAGGAAACTTTTATCATTGCCAATCACCAGGACGGTCGCCCATGTACTCTGAGGGCCACGCCATCCTACCAAATAAGCCTTCCCAGACTTATTCTGGTTTATGAAGTCTTGAAGAGTTCTGTCCCGTCTGACTTCAACAACATCCTTAATCTCAGACTTGAGAATTGAGGACTCAATCTGCTGCTTGCAGATCTCTAAAGACTTTAACATAGCTTCATCTGGCCATTAAACCCTTTCTTCGGGCCCACAGACACCAGCTCCTGTGTAGTTAAGTCTATGACCAATAGTTTGTTGGGCCAGGTTTATGGATATTCCTGGCGAACCATAGTTTTCTCAGCAAAACTCTTATTTTAGAGCATTCACCCAAGAGTCATATAATTTCTTGTGATCTTCGACAGCCTTCTTTAGATTCTCTTCAAAGTTTTTAACCTTTGGGAGATAAAGATCAGATAATTCTGGCGTATCGAAAGATATATGACTTACCTCGTTGCTCACGAAATCATGTTTAGAGAGACCAAACATCTCCATAATGATACTCTTATGAGTTTTGTTGCACATAAAGTACAGATGAAAGCTGTGCTGTACCTCATCATAAGATACTACAACAGCATCTGGAAAATTGCTGTACTTCTGACAATACATTTTAATTCCGAGCACCGGTTCCACTATCTCCTGCTTCTTTTCAGGATCGGCGGCAAGTGCTTGGCGAACACAAGATATTACATATTCTTCTTCTTTATTCATAATCTTCTGGGTCTATACACAATATGTGCCGGGACACCCAGTACCCCGTAGTTAAGTCTATGACCAATAGTTTGTTTGTGCTAGTTTTATGGATATTACTAGCAAACCATATAATCTATACCTCTATCACTCCCTTTTTCAATAGAGAATGGAGAAGTATGATTTCTTCATCATACTTAGCTCCACCTGCTCGGCGAAGCGGCACGAAAGTCCCAGCATCAAGCTGGTCTAGTGCCTCTCGATCCTTGTAGGAAACAAAGAACGTTTCCCACTCCGGCCTGGCCCGCCAGTAAGTAGCAGAGCCATTAGATGATTGTACCATCTCCAGATTTTTCAGGAGATAATATTCAGACGTTCTCGGAAATTTTATTAGACGACCTAAGAGATCACCTTTGATTTCCCGAATTGCAGCGCCGGGGCGCTGTCCATCACTGCAAAATTCCCACGACTTCATGGAAGTTTGCCTATTTCTTGCGTTACTGCGCAAGAATTTTTCTGTTGATTTTTCCATAATTATTTAATTTATAATGTGACCAATAAACAACTATTACGCACTTGGCCTAAAGTCATCAATTCTATTTGTAATGCAAGGGTGACGACCAGCTGTGATTTACTCCTCGGCAGGTAATAAAACCTGTATCGGATTTTTAGTCGCCAAGTCGACTATCAGGAATCTAACCTGAACCATCTATACCATCGCACAGCTCACCTGCCCGGTATAAACGTATAACAAAAAACCTCAAGATAACTTTTTGGTTATCTTGAGGTAATCATCTTTATTACATATATAAGGGTCCAAGGCTCCCTAGGACGGTCAAAAAAAGGAGGTATTGTATACCTCCTTTTTACTTGAATTCTCTGCTTTTATCCTCTTCCCAGATCTTACGAAAGTGACTCATGAAATCTTTCCTCCTATACATACGTTCAAAATATCGGTAATGTCCTAGGATATACCTGAGAGGAACCTCAATGTTATTCTTCCGGACATACCATATATTCATAGGAAAGAAGATCTCATATCCACCCTTCTTCTCTTTCACCAACTGTTTGATATTAAGAGGACCTCCGTTTAAGGCCTCTATACACTCTGGGCAAAGCAAAGTATTCTTCGGGTCATTCTTTGACTTGGATAACCCGACCAGTCGTTCCCATTCTTTGTTATTAACGATGATCTCTCTGCCATGGACCATGCTACATCCGCACTGGTCGCAGATGAATGGTTTAGGTCTCATAATTTTTTTAAGCTTCATAATTTTATTGTTTATGTTACATATATAAGGACCTCGAATGTCCCGAGGCGGACGAAAAAAAAAAGAGGGCGACGGGGAATGCGATAGTAGCATATCCCTGGCGGGTCCGCTGGTCAAATATAGCCCGGTGGGATTATCGCGCGTCTCAGTAGTGCCGCCGCCGCCCTAGTTATTTTGTAGCCACGCTCGTGACTACTGGAAAGACTGATTATGACGCTAGTCTCACCATCATAACCCCTCTTTGAAACCGAGGGGTTGCAAACACTTAGTCATATATAAGGACCTCAAGGGTTCTCAGGCGGAAGCGGAAGACTTCTCAAGGATGAAAAAAAAAAGAGCGGGGCCATATCCCTCGCGAAGGCCGCCTTAAATCTGGAAGGCCCATGGGATCCACAGCACCCCGCTCAAATGTTTCGTGCCCATGTCTGGCGCACTGGAAAGACTATATCTAGTCCCACCACCAGGACCCCTCTCCTTGAGATGGAGTCGCATCAAACGCTTAGTCATATATAAGGAACTGGGGTGTTCTAGGACGGTCAAAAAAAAATTCAGGCGGGAACTACTATATGCTCCCGCCTAATACCTAGTAGGTTCCCCACAGGTTTACCGTCTCTTCGTTGTCGACTTCTTGTGGATCCTCTAAGTAATCCTCAAGGTAACACCGTCCCGTCTTAATTGTCGGGTACTCCAAGTGTTCAATCTTAATTTTCTTCATAGATTGTAGTTTCGCCCTCTAGTAAGACAATTGTTTTAAGTTATAACTAGAATACATACATAAGAATTTTACGGGATCTGAAATAAAACAAAAAAAAAAGCTCCCCGCCCGGGGGAACTTGTTATTTGCTTGTCAAGAACCAGTAGTCCCAAAGGTACTTCAATGATTCCTTGACGCCTACTCTAAAAACAAAGTAGATAAATACGGCGGTTGTTGCCGCCAGCAATACTACGGATGTCCAAAATAAGGTCTGGCTCATCTCGTAGAACCATACTAGGGTGGCTCCTTGGAGCGCTGTGACAAGAAGCACTACCAACACCAACAACATAATCAACGATTTTTTCATATTCATATCTTTTTATAGTTATACATATTCTATATATAAGGGTCCAAGGTTTTCCTGGGCGGAAAAAGAAGACTCCATGGGAGTCTTCTATTATACCCAGTTCCCTGGTATAGCTTGCTTTACGAACAAAGTATGCGTAAAAAGTAGGTAAAGGCGGAGATCGACGCCGCCAATAACACTATCAATACCCAGAATAAAGACTGGCATACGTTATGGAGCCATACCAAGATGGCCACCTGTAACACGGTAAATGCAAGCAACCATATCCACATAATTAATAATTTCTTCATATCTTTTTTCTTTTAGTTATTATATATAAGGGCCCAAGACTCCTATGAACGGAAAAATAAAGACCCCGAAAACCGGGGCCTATTTCCTCAAGGTCTTAAACAGCATATAACCGGATCCACTGGCAGTTGCAACTGATGTCAGGAATATACCGGCATACTTAACTAGTTTGTACACCTTTAGCAGATTCTTTTCCATACTACTATAAATTTAAGTTATGAACAGCACTATTGCCATCCATCATATATAAGGGTCTGAAACATCTTAGGACGGAAAAAGAAGACCCCTGGAGAGGGGTCTTTCTATTCATCAGACAATACCCAGTTCCAATAGTCCCTGGCATACTTCCTGATCCCTACCTTTGAGAGTAGGGCGACCATAATACTAACGAATGCTATCGCCAGCATTATCCATACCCATATTAGTTCCTGATACATCCATGCCACTACCGAGAGGGCTGTCAGGAACCCGAATCCGTATAGGATTGCTAAGAATAGGTAAATAAATTTTTCTTCCATATACTTCACGATTTAGTTATTACACATATAAGGGTCCAAGACTTTCAAGAACGGAAAAAGAGGCGCTAGTTTTCACAAATTCACGCCCCTTACACTTTAAAAGTACTAATAACATAACATACTTAAGAACTTGAAAGGATAAAATCCAGGCTAGAAAATTTCCAGCCTGGATCTCGATAGCATTATTTCTAATCTTCGAAGTCTTCCCGAAAGAAGAACCATTCGACGATCATGAATAGTATCCATAATGGCCACAGTAGTATAGCCAACATGAACATGAGACTTGCTTCAGTCTCCTTTAAGTCTCTCCTCTGTAGGTATACGAAAGCCACGACTGCGACCATACCCACCAAGAGATATAAAAGACCTATCATACTAATACGCTTTTGTAAACGAGATATCGTTCGTCTGAACATATCCCAGTCAATAGGTTTACCCGAGCCACTTCGACAACCTCAACTGGTTTTCCGTCGTCCTCAAGTACTTCGATATCTATGGAGACATAGTTTCTTCCCCGGTCGTCTCTCCATAAACTAGCCGGAACTCCTTGAGCGTTAGTTGCCTTCTTGTCCGTGACTGGAGACAACTTACTTCCTAGATAATCAAAAAACCCCACCTCTTCGACTTTATTTACTTGATGGGATTTTCCGTGCTCATCGACATACCCAAAGGGTATGCCTAAAAAATTTTTTATTCTTCTTTTACCCATATAAAATATAATTTAATTATATACACACATATAAGGGCTTCAAAGAATATCAGGCGGATCATAAAATATGATGTTTCGCAGTCGGTGTCCCCTGAAAATCTTATCTATGGGTGAATACCCTATAGTAATAAATCAATAAATAAAAAATTTAAAAAAAAAGAATGGCTACAAAAAAGTCAAACAATGACATTAATGCAAGAATGTTCTATGCATTAAGAGTGAGTGAAGAGAGTAAAGTACCTTTCCTTTTTATCTCTGCCCCTGGCATGGGTAAAAGTACAACGGTCGAGATGTTCGCGAAGATTCGGGGCTATGAGCTCATTATGCTTCGTGGAAACTCGGTATCGCCGGAGGAATGTCTTGGCTTCGATGCTGTCTCGGTTGATCCGACAGCCAGAACTACCAAGCACTTCAGACCGACCTGGTTTGATACTTTGCTCGAAAATCAGAAGAATGGTAAGAAGTCCGTCCTATTCTTGGATGAGATCACTACCTGCCCGCAACATGTCCAGGCAGCCTTACTGCACCTGGTAATGGAGCGTAGAGTTGGAATGGAGAAGTTACCGGACGATACCTTGGTGGTAAGTGCAGGTAACTATGCTCAGTCCCTGGGAACACAGTTTGATGTCATTTCGCCTCTCATGAACCGTTTCTGCATCTTTAACATTGTGCCGGATCCCTCTGACATACATGCTTTCTTAAGCAAATTCGAGGGAGCTGCCGTTGGTAAGATGTCGAACCTCATTGATGCCAAGACTGCCATGCTGAAGAAGCTTGACAACAAGGCAATCACTGCCGATGAGACCCAGAGAAACAAGATCTCTGAGTATATCGAGCGTGGATTCAATGATGTGGTTGATGCCCTGATGCATTCGGGCAATAAGGTAGTTGACATGAGGGTAACCGATCTTCAGAGCATCTATCAGGATACTGATTCTGATAGGACCTTGAAGGGATTCATTACCCCACGAACTCTGTGTTTCCTGCGTGACGCTACAATTGCAGCCTATTTTGCTTTCGGCAAGGAAGGTATTCAGGGCCCGAACTATCACCTCTTGGTGGAAGGTCTTTGTGGTATCGGTCTTAGCCGTAACAAGAGCAATGGTGAGGTTATCATAACCGATATCACCCAGGAATTCGAAAATCAGATGAAACTCGTCATCACTGAGATCGACAAGATGAGTAACGATAAACTCCCTGAGTATAACAAGTACTTTATCGATCTCATTGATCAGAGCAAGGACAAGAAGGGTAATCCCAAGCTCAGCCACGAGGCTATCACAGCTGCCTACAACAAGATGAAGGAGATGCTGAATGACAAGGACGTGGCCGGCATCGAGAGACCACTTGAGCCTCAGAGCTTACAGCCCCTGGTTCAGGGAGTTCAGTCCTATATGGCTGATATCTCTAAGATGGGTGTAGACTCTGGTCAGAACATCGAAGACTATGTGACTGTCGAGCAACTCGCCGGTGTCATCAGTCAGTGGAACTCTTGTGCAGTCCTCCTGGGTCAGCTTAAGATCCTCATCAAGGACGCTAAATATGGATATACGGACGCGATCAAGACTAAGTTCAACGAGTCTGTTGACAAGATCAGGAAGTATTCTTATACTATCTCGATCATCAATCGATACATGAAGAAGAACAAGCCTGAGTCTCAGTCCCTTATCCCGGAACTTAACGTTGAATTCGCCAACAGCTAATGAGATCTCGAACTTATCTTGAGGGAATAGAGCGTTTCGTTGAGTTCTCTCACGGTACCCGTTGGAATACACTTGTCACAGATCTTGAAAAGCCGTTGGTCCCTGAGAATGGTCTGTCCCTTGGTTACTGTTTCAAGTACCAGGGACCAAACCAGACCATCTACCGGGTAGTCTGTCGTAAGACAGATGTCGAAGATATCGACTATCGGATCAAGATGCACGAGTATGGCCATATTTATCTTGGTCACCTCGACGAAGTGTATGCCGAGCTTGATGGTCTCATCTATGAGGCTATCAAGAACAATCGGGATGAGTTGGCCGACTATGTCAACAAAGAGTGTGGCATAGACTTTGGCGAGAAGCTCCTCGAGAGAATCCTGGATGATCCCAAGATGAACCATGAGATTCATAATATCGCAATGGACATGGAGGTCAATTCCAAGATCCTGAGTGACGAGGATATCGAAGACCTTGAGAAGAAGATCACCGAGTTTATCCTGAAACCACAGCTCGACGAGCTTGAGAAACAGAAAGCTACCCTCGAGAAAGACGAGGAGAAAGCTGCTCTCGATGACTATGTCAAGAAGTTGAGGGATCAGGCAATGCTTAAGATGATCTTACCTTGTCGATATCATGACAAAGCCGGTAATCCGTTCCCGAACGAACTGACCTACCCCGAGTATCTTATCAAGATTGTCCAGAACTTGGATCAATTCATCAAGATGCTGGTGTCGATCTCGATGGGCGGTAACGGTGATACAAGCAGCGTGACCAAGGAAGATATCCAGGACGCCCTCCAGAATGCCGCCAATCAGTCCGGTGGTAGCCCACAGAATGGTGACGGTTCTCAGTCTCTGTCAGACCTGATGGATCAGATGGGTATGAGCCAGGGATCAGATTCCCCCAAGGACTGTCCCTACAAAGGTGTTCGTGACCATCAGAGCCCCGATCAGGAAAATACTGATCAGGAGCGTGAGGAAGCTACCAAAGACGGATCCGGTCATTACTCCGGTAAAGGCTGTGGCTTGAGTGGTGGACCCGATACCATCCATCAGGTGAGAAATCTCGATCCAATCGAGATGTCCCTTGAGGAGGTAGTCCAGAACTTCAAGACCAAGGTTGTTCACTGGCGTGAAACCAGAGACCTCATGTGGAACTGGAACCGCGGTATCAATAGAACCTTGATTAGCCCAAGCTATAAGTCTAAGTTTGATGTTGAAACAAATCCGACCATCGTCTTCCTGATTGACATATCAGGTTCGATGGATGAGAGCTTGATCGACCGTTGTCTCGGAACCATCTCAAAGAAGATGAAAAAGATCAATGGTGGACTCAAGTATAACATCATAACTTGGTCAACCAGACTGGGTGAACATATCAAGGATATCAACCCGAGGAAACCGATTCCATCCATCCACAAGGGTGGTGGTACCCGGTTAGCGCATGGTATCAAGTACTTCAAGGACAACTACGACAAGAGCGCAATCCTGATTATTATCTCAGACCTTGAGGATTATCTTGAGGAATGGGCAGGAGTCGAGAAGGACATGAAGGACTATACTATGTATGCATTCAATTACGGATACAACACGTATCGTAATGAATTCAGGTATATCAAAGTAAAAAACTTTACAAACTCAAATAGAAGATACTAAGAAGATGGCACTAGATAAAGATAGAATTCATGAACTAGTCGGTATATTCTACCAACCACCGTTCAAGACTTTCTATATAAATAGTACCGACGGACAGAACTTCGAAAAACCGACCGGCGTGTTTGTATCGTTCGGCATAACAACCTCCTGGGAGAAAATGAAAGAAATCCAGGATGCCCTTGATCGAACCCCCGGGATAAAAACCGAATTTGTCGAAATCGAATCGATCAAGGTCGGTGGCCAATATATGAACCACATTATCTCGAGGAGCCCAAGGCAGTACGAGACTACGCCGGACAGTGTCCGACCGTGTGTAGTACTGGATGAGGAGGAATCGTCCGCTGAATTACAAAAGCTTATCGATAGTCCTGATCGTGAGAATTACGTGAAGCTAAAAGATGCTATCACCAGGATACAAGAATCAGATGCCCCCTGGGTGAACCAGAAGGTTATGAGACTGGAATCCGGCGGTTATCGAGTATTTCACCGCTTCACTAATTACAAGAAAGAAGGCGAACATGAGTTTCGCCTAGGAATATATGTGGAAGAGAGCAATTAGTACCCTGATCCTGCTGGTCATAGCATTCGGCTTAGGATTCTTGGCCACACGAGAGAAGGGGAAAATACAAAAACCTGACGAGTCTGTTATAGATTCTCTGGAAAGCCTGAGGGCTTCCTATGAGTCTATAACAGACTCTCTTTTAATTGAACGCTCCAGGAACGACTCACTGAGCAAGGCGAAAGTCAGAGAGGTAGTGAGATATAAGTTTAAGGAGAGTATTAAGTATCTTAAGGAAGCGACACACCTTGAGAAAGAGCCGGAAACCCAGGTCCTAGGGGACTCAGATTCGGTGGCAGTCCTGCGATTGGAGGAGCTACAGAAGATCAACGGAAACCTGGCGGAAATTCTCGGACTCAAAGCTAAGATAGCTATTGATGACTCGATAATTCGGGTCCAAAGCCTAAACATACAGGCAGCCGACACCCTGATCGTCCTGAAAGACAAAGAGATCAAGTACCTAGAGGATAAGTCGAAACGGGACAAACGTAAACATCTTGGCCTTGGGGCGGGAGTCGGTGCCGTCTTAACAAGTATACTATGGATATTGTTGTAGAATACGAAAACAAAGAGTATAAATTCTATGAACCCGGAACTGGGACCCTCCTGGTATCCCAGAACCTCAGTGAAGGGTTCAGTAATTTCTCGAAGTACCTGAAATCGGTCGGAGCTATCAAAGGTAGTATCCTTGAGGAATCTGACATCAGGTATCACCTTGACTCCAAGACCTTCATGAAGATTGTCGAATCGAATGTTAATCTCCTGAAGAGGCTACAGACCGGACAGTCTGAGTTCAAAACCTCACAGGACAAGTTTGGCGGAAGTTTCGAAAAATCAAGTCTTGGTCAGAAGGCTCAGGGTGCCTTCGGGAAAAGCGCCAAGTTCGGCGACTCGTTTAGAAAATCAGACAAGAAATGGAAAACTTAAATTGGAAGGAATTGCAGATCTGGACTTCATATGTGACCCCAGATCTACTGACAAGTATTGCGGAGAGGGGTATCCTCCCCATTTTTATTGCCCGAAACATAACTAACTCGGGCTTAATTGGTGGCTGGCAGGGAACAGCCGTTCATTTTCCAGAACTAGCCCCAGGACCAGAACTCCTGAGGGACTGGAAGTATCGTGGCATGCCCACCGAGGAATTCGATCGTCGCTTCCTCGAAGATCTGGAGAAGAACGTTAATCTCCCGAAAGTCCTGGATCGCTTGGAAGTTCTCCGGAGTGTCTCCGGGGCTATCGGTATTGCACTGATGGGTTACGGACAGGACCCAGCCAAAGATCACAGACATGTGGTAGCCAGATTTATTAACTCTAGTGGCCTCCTGAAAGGCACTGTCATTGAGCTGATACCATGATACCCCTGGAAATTCAGGTACAAAGGTCCGTCGAGGATTTCTTGGTATCCCTGGATCTTTGGCCATACGACGTATTCTACATGTCTGATCCGAAGCTCCTCAAGATATCTTTCATTGTGAAATCAGAGATTGAGGATCTCCTGGATTTCCTGTCGTACCGGGATCTAGCCGATAAGTCTGGTATTGTCTTGATCTGGGAAACCAAGACAATAATCCTGAGTGGAATTAATCTGAGGATGTTCCTCGGGAAAATAGAAAACTATGAAGACAAGACGACCTAGGGAGGCCCTGCTCGATCACGTATACCTAAACCCGCCTGATCCTGGGTTCAGGGTCCCCGAGATGCTCCTAGATCGGGTCCTCAGTCCGACCGTTGTACTCAGAGTTTACCAGGATGTCTTCGAGTTTCATTTCCTGGACTCCAGTCGGATAATCAAGATCCCGGGTCTATGGATACGTGTCTGGCGAGACCTAGACCGGACGTCTGGCGAGGAACTCTTGATGACAGAAATGTCAGGCCTCAAGCGACTTGACCTGTTCATCCTTGGGTTCTTACGACTTACCAGACTCTTGTACCAGACGGTCGGCCAAGACCATGAAGTCCTTGACCTCTTGGGGACACTGATACATATGAAGACAGCCGAAGTCAGGCAATTCCTGAAAAATATGATTAAACTCGATCCGTGGGAGATCGAGGAAAATAATAACACACACACCATATGAATTATACAATCTATACCGACGGGTCTGATCTTAAACATACTACCCATCGGATGGGAGTCGGTGGAATCCTGATCGATCCGGCCCAGGACAAGATCCTTGATCAGTTCTCGGAGGAGATACCCCTGAAGTATCTGAAGTTCAGGTATGGAACCACGGACTGTTCTAATCCGACTGCCGAGATGATAGCTGTCCGGAGAGCCCTCGAGATATGGTCCAGGAAGTTCAAGGCGGGCGATCATATCGATATGTACCAGGATTACCTGGGGGTCTCCGAGTGGCTCCAGGGAACATGGAAAGCCAAGAAGTCCTACATAAAGGATCTGACCGACGAGATCCACGAGATAATCAGGAAACTACGGGTTCACATCGACTGGCACTGGGTGAAGGCTCATCAAGGTAGTCGTGGCACCTCGCAGGAAGCCGTCTACAACGAGCTGGTCGATAAGTTAGCAAAAGGAAAAGGAAATGGTAAGATATAAGGAACCGGGAGTCCAAGTCCAGGAAGGACGTGCTCCCAAGAGGAAAAAAGAAAAACCCCTGAGCCCCGCCGAGAGGGCACAGGAGTGGGCAAATAATAGGAGGTCTAAGCGTGGCTAAGAAAGCAACAAACCCGATCGCCGGGCTATGGGAAAACCTGGTCGGATCTAGGGTCAGAATAATGTGGGCCCCAAGTGGCTGGGATATTGAGAGAACCAGTGTCCCGGGGGAATTTGATACCGATCAGGACCGAGAGATCCTGAAAGTCTGGTTCAGAACCGACTGGAGTGGTAAGATTCGGCCAGTCCTGGAACTAGACGGTGTCCCCGGGAAATTGTTCTCGATCGATGAAGTACGGATAACCGAAATATGTGGAAACAATGAATGACTATACACTCTATAAAACTCTCTTAGGGTCGATCCGAGACACTCTGGGACTCGGATGTTTCGAGTTCCTGGACACCCCAGAACTACACCCGTATGCCATGGGTGTCCTAGAGTTCCTGGTTGATCGCCTGATCTCCGGGGAACCCGAGAATCACTATGCGGCCATCAAGGATCTGTCGGAGATCCTGGACACAGGAAATTCAGCCCTTGGGACGCCAGAGGACTTCAGGACCTTCCTGGGTCTCGAGGAAAACACGGAGCTGGATTCAGATTGGTTCTTGGGGATAGCCTGGACATCAGTCACGACTGGACTCTGGGAAGCAATCAAGTGCGCCTACGCCGGTGTACTTTGGGAACTTGAGAACAAGAACCGCTGTGAGTGTCACTGCGGATGCCCAGATGAGATAACCGAGGAGGATAACCTCTATACGAAGCTACTCGGATATGGGTCTAATGTCGGAGGAGGATGCGGCTGTGGGGGAAATTGAAATTGATAATCCGTTCCTTCAGGACATCAACGAAAGTCTGCCGGTCTCCCGGAGAATCCGAGCGGGAATCGATACTGGTATTCTGACAGCCGGAATGGTTTCGAGGGAACTCGGTGGACATCGGATCTACCGGGTTCGCCGCCGTCGGGGTCGGCCTCGGAAAGATGATAGCGCCTGAAACCCTTATAGATAGGATGGCAATAGTGCCTATCCATAACCCACTAACAATTTTATCTATATGGGAATTGTAAAAAATATAGGCAATGCAGCCTATTCGGCAATGGCAGCGGTATTTGCCGCATCTGCCGCACGGAGTTCCGTCAACAGGCTTGGCGGTACTAAGTTGGTGCAGAGTGCACCATTTCTCAAAAATCCGACAATCAAGAAAGCCATCTCCTACGGAACAGGAGCTGCTTTCGGAATCGCCACGATGTTGATCGTGTCTCGGAAGGGCAAAGGCGAGCAGCCAGTAGCCCAGGAGAAGAAAGAAGAGCCCGCTGAGGAAAAGAAGTAAGAGACCTCAGGCGGACAAAACAATGACACCCGGAGAACGGGTGTCTTGTTTTTTTTTCATTTATAGAGTGAGATCAGTTGCTGAACATCGACATAATCGATGCCGTATGCACTTGCCATCTCGGAGTCTCGATTAGACTGACCTTGGAATCCCGACTGTGATCCTATCACAACCATGTCGGACTTGGTAATCCCTAGTCCGGAAATCTGATCCAAGGCTATCTTGATCAGTCCGGGTCCCGGTTTTGTACAAGGATCATAGGGATCCAGGCCAGGTTTCATGACGCACCGGACGTTAGCCAGCGGTAGACCGACTAGTTCGGCAACACAGGCACATACATAATCGGCCATCCGACAGAACGACAGTTCCTGATCGGTACCCCTCTGGACATTCTGATTAGTAAGAACAAATATCCAGGATGGCCCGAAACACCGGATCTTATCGATAACATCCCGTCGGATATAGATATCATAGATACCCCTCGGGACTACTCCCTGTTTTCCTTGGGCATCTATGCTAGATATCAGGCAGTCCTGGAAGTCACAGAAGATAACCTTCTTGCTTCGATTTATCTGATACTGCTGCTGACCGGGTGTAGTCTGAGGACTACTCCCCCAGGTCCAGCCGGAGTTTGCCGGCCGGGGTGTACCAAAGCCAGGGGCTTGGGTAGCGGCCGGAGACGGCTGTCCGTATCCCCATTGAACACTTCCTCCCCACGGATTATACTGGGATGTCCCAGACTGTCCCCACGAGGAGGTTGGTTGAAATACTCCTTGTCCAAAATTACTCATATTTTCTCGTTTATATTCTTCTTGCTCCTTGATGTTCTCTCGCTCTTCCGAGACCCAATCTATGATATCGTCATCGTCATCTTCTGACGGGGAATCATATCCGATGGACTCGTCTTCTTCAAATAAAGCTCTTGTATCCATACTCGTTAATGGCGCCGGCTATAGCCGGCGCCCAATGGTTAATATACATACACACCTAAGGAACTGAACCCTTTGTTACCTTATAGGTGTATGGGATTAGATATATCTGTAATTAAACCATGTCCGCCAGAACAGGCAGACGAAAATTCGTATGACGACACTGGTAAGTGTCATTCTAGTAATCCGAAACTACTCAGGAGTTTTCCACAGTTCATTCAGGAGATCCCCGAGGAAGTATTCGACTATGGAGCCCTCGGTCATCCAGAGTATGAGGACGATTCTTTCTGGACCGACCCAGAAAACCCACGTGGTTTTGTTGAGATCGAAGATACCCTGTACCTCAATGTGACAGGCCTGTCGGATGAACAGGACCATGGCGGATCAATCTATGGAACCTGGTCAAGCGAAGAATCCTTCTGTTCCTTCAGTGGCCTGACTATCGATGAACTCAAGGCCCACACGGAGACCGTCATTAAGCTCTCGGATATCCCGGTCAAGACCGTCAAGACTAAGACAGTCTTCTACAAGGAAGTCGGATACCAGCGGAAAGGGGCGAACACAAAGTTCTACGAGGACGGAAAGTGGGAAGACCCTGAGAAAATCTGTGTGGTCACGCAGGAGGAGCTTGAATCAGACTGGTGGAACTACTTCTCTCGAAGAAGCCCCGAATCGGGCGGTGATGGTTTTGGATCGGCTGTCGAGTATGATCTGACCGACCAGGAGATGTCCGAGAGGTTCAAGGAGAATATCATGAGAGTATTCAAGGAAGGCGAAACAGCCGTAATGTATTGGTAGGTCCCATGGATGAAGAAAAAAGCTTGACTGAGGTACTCCTGAAGATTGCCGAAGCAATCGAGACCCAGAACACGATCTTACGAAACATACATACACTCCTACGTACAAGACTATAGGTTATTATGGAAAAACATATTGTAATCGAAGGAATCAGCATCAACCTGACAGACGAGTCGAGACTTATCCCGGGATCAGTCAGGACAAAAGAAAGGACTACCGATGGTGTCTATACCGACGGATCCGAGAAGGTAATAGCGTTCTCGAAGGAACGGAATTTCAAGGGGATACTGGTAAGGCTATGCCGGACAGTATCCTGGGTGAAGTGGATCGCCGACGGGAGAATCGAGAATATCAGGAGGATCAAGAAACGTGTTAAAGAAGCGATATGGAAAGAAAATTTCTGAAAACTCTTGTCGAATCTGCCAGCCCAAGCGGATTCGAGTTTATGGCCCTCCCGGTCATACAGGACGTAGCCAACAAGAAGGGCTGGATACTTGAAACAGATAGCATCCATAATGTCTATCTCAGGAAACCTGTGACAACACCCAAGTCCCCGAGCCGGACAGTGATGGTATCAGCTCACCTGGATGAGATCGGTATGATACTGTCGGCTACCGGGAAATCTGGGCTATGGCATTTCGAGAGACTGGGTGGTATCGATCCGAAGACCTTGGCGGGCCAGAAAGTAAGGTGTTATCCGGATCCCTTGGGCGATCCGAAGCGTTACATCTCGGGTGTAATCGGGAAGAAAGCGATTCACCTGGAAACCAGGGAAGAACGCGGGAAATCCCCGGAGGTCTATGATCATGTCATCGATTTCGGTGGAATAACCGGGCTTAAGCCTGGTCTCCCGGTAGTCCCAGACAAACAGTGGACAGACCTGGGTCAGGATCTATTCAGTGCCCCAGGCCTAGACGACAAGGCTGGTGTCTGGGTTGTCCTGGAAGTCCTTGACAAAGTCAGAGTCCCTGAGGATATCGAGCTGGTATGTGTCCTGGCATCACAGGAAGAAACCGGACTACGTGGTGCTAAGGTGGCAGTCCAAGCGGTAAAACCGTGGTTATCGATTGATATCGATGTAACCCATGCTACCGATGACGGACGCAGCACCGACGATTATCCCTTCGAGTATAAGATCGGATCTGGGCCTATCTTATGCTATGGGCCGGACAATGACTATGAGATCATGTCGAAACTCGACGGTTCAAAGATCTCTCATCAGACTGGAGCGAAGGAACCGGGTGGTACTAATACTAGTGCTATCCAGATCTGGGGATCATGCAAGACAGTCTTGGTGTCTATTCCACAGAGGAATATGCATACACCGGTGGAAATCTGTTCTTGGCGTGATCTTGAGGGAACAGCTCGGATTATTATCGAGTATATCGAGAAATTAAAATAGATTAAGGAGGCTGGGCGCCTCCTTAATTTTTCTCCGCACTGGAAAAGTGCGCCATGAGGAGTCTTCGGTTCCCTCAGACTCACGAAGACCCACAGGGGGTCTTCGTTCGCTTAGAGGGGAATTCTTGAAACAGACCCCGTGACAGCTAGAGAAAATTATAAAATATAAAATCATAAAAAAGAGCCATCGTTCATAAAAATTCTTTATAATAAACCTCAGAGATCCTCGGTTTAAAAAAATGATTAAAAACGCAGCCCAGGGGACCTAAAATTCTTACCTATGTAATAGGTAAGAATTTCATTTCCTGACGCCCGTTTACTGGGCGTCAGGAAATAGGTAGATAACATATATTATAATTTATAAATTAAACGTTAATGAATATTAATGAAGTTTATGTTCCTGAAGATATTAAATATATATCTGACTGGAAAGGTTATTCATTGCCATCAGGGCACAGTATTATAGATAAAGATATCTGTGGCTGTGGTTTTACAGAATTCTGCATTAGACAGGATAATTCTGAAAATGTTATCCTATGTAGTCCAAGAATTGTATTGCTGGAAAACAAAGTTAAACAGCATCCTGGAGAAACAAATATTTTCTATTTTAAAACAGAGTTTCTTAAGGAAAAATTTAGAGAGGTTTATAAAATTCGAAAGTCGGATTTATTAAATCATAACAAAGAGTACATGGGATACATCTCTGGGGTAATCAGAAGCCATTATCTAACGTGCAGTATGTCCAAGATTCCCTGTAAAATTCTTTGTACGTATGATTCGTTTCATACAATAAAAGATATTCTCGGTGAGAGCATTAAGTATTTTAAGGTAGTGGTCGATGAATTTCAGAGCATTTTTTTGGACGCTTTTTTCAAATCTTCGGTAGAAAATAGCTTTTTTACATCACTTCAAGGAATTCCGAACGTATCTTATGTATCTGCTACCCCTATGTTAAGTGAATACTTGGCTGAAATTCCAGGGTTTAATAACATACCTTATTATAAATTTGTATGGCCAAGTTCTAAAGTTACCAAGGCAAGGATCTATGAACGTTGGGTTTCTGATGTAGTTAAAGAGGCTCTTAATATCATTGATGTCTATAAAAATGACAGGAAGATATTATTCCGTCCCTCCAAAAATATTAATGGAAATAAAGTGATATCCAAGGAGGTAGTGTTCTACATCAACTCAATTCAGATGATTAGAACTATTATCACTAAGGCTAAGCTTGAACCATCGGAGTGTAATATTATTTGTGCTGATACTAAGATTAACCGAAAAGCAGTCAGAAAGATAAGAAGCTTACAGGGTACTGTAAGCTCTGGAAATGTCTTTACAATAGGAACAGTTCCACTCAAAAATGAGCCAAGGAAAATGTTTACTTTTTGTACCAGAACCACTTACCTAGGGGCTGATTTCTATTCGGATAATGCTGTTACCGTAGTACTTAGTGATGCTAATGTACAGAGTCTGGTACTAGACATTAGGCTGGATCTTCCTCAGATCCTAGGACGACAAAGGCTTGAGATTAATCCTTGGAAAAATGAGTGCTACGTTTTCTATAAGACTCTTAGTGACGGTAAGGAAATCACCGAGGAGGACTTTAAGAGAAATGTTAAAAAGAAACAAAACTCGACCTGGGAGACTTTAGGTTTGTACATAAATAACATGTCGGCCGATTCTAAAGAGGCACTAGAAAAATCTCTGTTTCCGGAGGATCACTTAATAAGACATCCTAGTGAGCCGTATGCCGGATGCAAAAACTATTATTATAGCCTTGATGCAACCGGATCACTGACTTATAATCCATTCTTAGAGTTATCTGAGAGAAGAGCTTGGGAATTAACTCAAAAGATTTATAAAGAAAGTTTCACAGTTTTAAAATCAATTGAGGACACCAAGAATCTTGAGGTTTTACACTACTCAAAAAGATCGGATGTTATTGTCCAAAAGGTGATTGATCAGATTAAATCTTTCAATCATTTTGAAGATAGGCTAAAGTTATATTGTGAATTCAGGGAAAAATTTAAAGATGACCCTGAAGTAACACAAAGGGCTATCATCTATTATCAAGGGACCGATCTTGAAAATATATATTCGTATTTTGGACTCGCTGAGTGTCGGGCCTGTGGGTATAAGGCTATGGATTTAAGGAGGAAACTCCAAGATGATATGAAGTCGGATCCGCTTCGTGAAACTATTTATCAGACTTTTAAAACAGGTAATATCTACAAACTAGTAGATATTAAAACCGAGCTTAGGTCTATTTATACTAGGCTTGGCATAAATAAAGCTCCGAAAGCATCTGAGTTATTGAATTATTTCAACGTCAAGGATCGGGTAGTAGTTGATAAGTCCACTGGGAAAAGATATGCTAGTTATCAATTAATTTCAATTAGATAGGAATCATGCTGTACTTAATCAGAGTTGAATTATCCAAATATTCTATTTATAAAGTAGGATATACCTCCGATGTCCAGAAAAGATATGAACAGTACGTATCATATGCTCTGTATCCGGAACTCATTGCCACCCGAGACGGTGAGAAATACGAGGAGAACATCATTCATAAGTATCTCCACACGTTTACAGGTGGTTACTGGAACTTTGAAAGAGATGAATGGTATGTCTGTGCACCCTACGATGAGAGTATTATCCCATGTTTTAATGAAGACTACGATGTCATGAAAAAGAAAATATGGGAGTTTCGGGACACTGTCCTGTCCCCAACAAGTTCATATGATCAGGCCCTTTGGGCTGAATTGAATGGCGGAGCATTTATTTCTAGTACTGTCAAGGTTGGTGACAATCTAGTTCCAAATAAATTCTGGAAAATAGACAAGGCTTTTCTATCTGTCAGTACCACAGCGAATCTGAGCAGTAGTCCGATCGATCCTAATACAAAATTAGGACAACTGATAAATAAAATAGAGTCATCTCCTAGGGTTGACTATAGGTTCAAGAGTTACTGTGAAGTTAGGGAAGACATCAAAAATGATCCAGAGTTGACTGCGAATCTCCTTAAGTATTATCCAAACTCGGAGTATGAGAACCTATACTCTTATTTTGGGTTTGATAAATGCAGGTCGGTAGGTTTTCAGTTATCAGATCTCAGAAAAATCATTTATGATAATACTCTGGCCGGAGTGAAGGCAAGGATTCTCAGTACCTTTAAGCTTAATCAGAAATATCTTCTGAGTGAGGCCAAGGAAACACTTAGAACCATATACCAAGAGATCGGTCTTCTTAGTAAACATCCGAAAGCCTCTGACTTGGAGGAGTATTTCAACGCAAAGATAGTTAAGATAATGAATAAGCCGATCGGTAAGTGGTCTAAGGCATATCTGCTGATCTCGATTAAATAAGATTATGCTTTACCTGGTTAGACATAAACTGGTCAATGCCTCAAGGTATAAAGTAGGATACTCCGATTCCCCCGATCCAGCCGACATCTTCGATAACCCCGATGACCCCAGTGTTTCTAAGGCTATCACCGAACTCCTCGCCACACGTGATGGAGGCAAATACGAGGAACACCTTATTCACTTATATCTCCAGACATTCTGGTTTCGATGGAGACATGAGTCTTCTGGATGGTATTGCTGTCATTCCTCCGATACCGGCATCTACACAGGTTTCCATGAAAACTTCGTCCACATGAAGGAGAAAATATGGAAATTCCGGGATATTGTTTTGACACCCGACAACAGATATGATCAGGAGTTTTGGTTAGAGATGTATGACGGATCGGCTATTCGCGAAGTGATCGACGGCTCGATCATCAACCAGAATTACCGGATAGACCTGGCAATCCTGTCAGAGCTTTTGCCAGATGAGGGAGCCTTACGAGAGAGACTGATTGGTCTCTTGAAATAAAAAGAAAGAGCGCACAAGCGCTCTTTTTCTTTTCTTAGGTTTCCAGATAAATCTCTGGATTTCCCCAGAGTCTCTGGTATTCACTCCACAGTTCACCGAAATCCACATGAGGTCCCCGAACACCGATCAGGCCGGATTCCCGGTCATACCTGACCGAATCTGCCCGGCCCTTTAACCATTCGATTTGCTTCATCTCTTCGGTATCCCCAGGCTTGATGCTACACAATCAATCATCTCCTGGACTGGCATCGGTAGATTGGGGAGTTTCATGTTCCAGATCAGTTCCTTGATTCTCTCCTTGATTTGTCCGATCTGGGCAGGATCAGTGATCTGATAGTTCTCCATAATCCAGTTCCCGCCGAGCACCGGATTGAGATTCTCCCAGGCGTCCCGCCGAATTACATCCGTGATACTCCGGCGGAGAATCTGGATATTCTCCAGGTATTTCTCACGATTCCTCGATGTCACGTCTGCCTCAGCGAGGGTCAGGAGATCCTGTAAGAGTGGTCCAGCCTCGGTGATCACCCGACGAACAGCCGACTCGGTGACAGGTTCTTTGATCAGGACTACCGGTCTCATGTGTAAGAATACCAATTGTTCGATATCCGACACCCACTCGACCGGGACTCCCTGACGCCTGAGTATGCCGGGAACCATCTTGGCACCCTCTAGGTTATGATTCTTGAATGTCCAGGAACCAGTCTCTGGGTCTAGGGCCTTCGATCTCGGTTTTCCGATATCATGCAAGACGGCTGCCCAACGTAAGACTGGGTTGGTTGTCCCGGTGACCCGGGCTACTTCGTCCAGGACCTGTAGAGTATGATAAAAATTATTTTTATAGGATCGCCCGGTCGGAGACATCTCCGATACATCCAGGGCGGTCAGTTCAGGGAAAATCTCACCCAAGACCCCTGATTGTTCGAGTTCCAGCAATTCGATGCTTGGCATTCCCGAAGTTTCTATTATGTCTCTTATTGTCATATCAGAGATAAGGAAAACAAAGGAAGAAGACTATGGTCTTCTTCCGTCGCGACGTGGTATCTTACTGGCATCTTGGTAGTCTATCCCAAGTATTATTGCTGTAAAAACACAGCCACCCACATTCATTATCATCCTTAAGATGATCTTCTTTTGTCTGTTATTCTTGTTCTTAAAAAAATTAAACATATTATATATTTTAAAGATTAAACATACTTCACGTATAAGGAAATCGAGGGAGACCAGGGAAAAGAAAGGTGGAGATTACTCCCCACCCGTACTTAGTTTAATCAGATAAATCGTCTTATTCAAGGCGTGCCAGAAAGTCTCGGTCTCCGACCGGATTCCGGCCCAGGTTACCTTTGTTCCCATGTAGTCGAAGAAATCCGACAGTGTTCCGCGAATCTCCTGGAGCAACCCGAGGATATCGGTAGCCCCGGGGAGAACCGGTTGTATCTGGCCGACCTCGAAATTCCCGAAGATTGCCTGGGCATCCTCCATGATCTCGTCTTCATAACTCAGGAGGGCTCCATCGAAGTCATCGATAATTTTATGGACACTAACCGATGGTGCCCCGAAATGTAACTCTTTCAGTCTGGTATGATAACCGTGGAGCTTATTTTCCAGCTCCTCTATGTATCTGTTTGTCATCTCTCTATTTTAATTTGATATGTACCGCGAACTAGTCCGGTGCTTTTTATGTAATAAAATGGTTTTCCTTGATATCGCAGGAGGCCGGACCAGACAAAACTACGATCTGGATCCCAGGTCGAATCCTGAGAGCCAGTCCATGCCCGCCAGGCCCGGATGTCGAGTCGGGATATAATCCAGACTTCGTCGACCCCGGTGTAGGCTAGGTCCGGAAATACAATCTGGCCGATCTCTGTTCCGGTGTATGACTTGTAGCCACTGTCAGCTTGCCCCAGGAGTTCGGACATATTCGTGTAGTCGGTGGACCCTGGGTCTCTTGTCATCAGGATCGTCAAGCCTGGATCGACAGTCAGGGTTTCCCCGGACCATCGCCAGACATACGGATCGGTGACAATACCTGTTATGTCAAAGCTTTCCGTGACTGACCAGGAGTCAGGGGTATTGACTGTTCCGATTACCGTCCCACCCGGGCCTGTCACAGTTTCTCCGATGGTCAGCCCTGATCCACGGGCTTCCATAGTAACCTGGGTTGTCCACGGATCGGAATCCAGGTATTCCCAGAGTCCGGGGAGTCCAGTGACTGTCATTTCCCTGACTTCCGGGATAGCCGTGAATTCACGGGTGGTCCCCTGGAAGGCTGTCGTTCCGAACCAGCCGGCGGACACAGTCTCTGGCCAAGTTCCAGTCCCGGTGACAGTCCATGTTCCGGTGTCTGTGTTGGCCAGGTCGAGTGAACTCAGGAGGACAGTCTCGGAGCCGTAGGTCAGACCAGTGAGTCCAGTGCCGGCCGCATGTGTCCACGTCCAGGTGATTGTCCAGGTGAATTCGGTGCCTTTCAGTCCCGGCTCCCCCGGTCCATCGATGACACAGGTTCCGGTGCTCTCGACAGAGGGGTTCCCGCCATCACCGGGTACTATACCCCCAGCCATAATCTCTTGGAGAGACTCCGATATCTCGGTGATCGACTTCTCGACATTCTTCAGTCTGGTATTCAGATCCCAGAAGGCCTCGGCAGCTACTTTCTCGGAGTCCTCGATTATTCCAAGATACTCCCTCTGGAGATCCCCTAGGATATCCTTCCAGACAAGCCCTCCGGTGACAGGGTCTAGGACGGCTTTATAGGTAACCCCGGATTCCTGGCAGTAACTGAGGTGACCAGGGTCGATATGACCCTGCTCCAGGGCTTCCGTCATGGCGGTCAAGGTCGGGTATGAGTCCCTGGTAAAGTTCGGTTTCTGACCAAGGTATTCTATGTTACTCGGTAATTTGTAAGCCATCTATTATAAAACTATAGGTACCAATTCCGATATCTCGGAATGTCAATTGATTATATGTTTTCCCTCGGTACTGGGTAGTCCCCGGGTTATCAAACTCGCCACGACTTGGAATACCGGCGTGGCCGGTCGGTACGACCGTGATTGCCGGGTCTCCATAGCTTGGTGGTAGTAAGAGTGTCAGTGTCTTAGGGACATCGATCTCTAGCGGACCAATGACGAGTTCCTGGCCCGGCCCTGGATAACAAGCTCGGGTCAGCTCTGGGTTCCCAAGATCGTCCCCAAGGACATACCAGACCGGCCAGATTGTCTGGATAGTTCTGATCTCTGACCAGCGGTTTTCCAGGGATATCCATGGGATCCCAGGGACAGTCCGAGTACAGACATACTCCTGGACATCCTGTGAGCTCTGGGTCTGAATGTAGATCTTCTGGTTATTCTCGATAACACATATCTCGGTTCCAGTTCCGATCCCTGACAGGCCGGAGCCAGTGAATGTGACGGTATAGGACAGAGATTCTTGATCTGGATCAAGCCAGGTTCCTTGCGACCCGACGGACACGGTAATTTCACGAGACACTGGTTTTGTCTCGAAGGCATACTCCTCGGCTGACCCCGGGACACCGACGAAACCGGCCTCTAGGGTCAAGCCCTGGGTTACTAGAACCGGTTCTATCCAAACATACCGGCCTGTCTCCGTTCCCAGTCCAAGCGACCCGAGGGTTTTGGTCTGGGTACCAAGGTAAATCTCGGGGGATTCCGAGTAAGACCAGGTATAGGTCACCAGGAGGGTTACGGTCGTCCCGACCGAGGGTACTCCTGGTTCTAGAATCTCCCAGGATATCCCGTAGGACGGTGCCTTGACTATGCTATCATACCAGTTCCATACCTTGTCCAGTCTTGTCAGGCCTGTCTGATCTGGGGCAAGCTCGGACTCCAGGAGACTCAAGTGTTCTAAGGAACTCGATACCGTTTCCCTGAGGGTTTCCAGTCTAGACTGGAGTATACGATCTGCATCCGCCAAGCTTCTAGCACCCTGAATGGTTCCTGGATACTCGTGGTTCTCGGTGAGTCCGGCCGCCAGACTTATACTCCTCAGGATTCCAATAATCCCCGCCCTGGTCTCCTCGGTGAAAGACTTGGCAGATTCCAAGGTCTCCCCCAGGAGAGTATCCGTATCAGATCTCGAGTAGTAATTATCAACCTTCTCGAAGGAGCCCTGGTAGACCCAGTAGACTGACATGTCAGAGAGGGACACTACCCGGTAGTAAATCTCCGGATTGACTGGTTCGATTTCCCGGGAGTCTACGTTTAGGTAAACCCAGTAAAGATCATTTGTCACAGCTTCCTGCCAGAGCCAGATCTCACCGTTGATCAAGGTGCTTGAATCGGGTATGTCGGAGGCCGACGTGAAAATACCGGAGATAATCTGGAGACCCGATACACTCAAGACAGTATAATGACCGGGGCCGACCCCCTCTAAGATACCAAGAGCCAGGATAGCATCCAGACTATCAGTCGAGGTCCGATATGTAGCCATAACCAGTTGGCCTGGTTTGTGTGATACCTGATTAAGGTACCCGAGACCCTCGGATCTTGACTCGAGGGGAGTTTCCGGGTGAATTATTTTCATATATGATTGTTGTATTTTGTTTGGAACCCTACCTTGGCGTTAGTCAGGGTAGGGATTTTTAGTTTTTTATTAGGAGGATTATGTTACAATTGGAGTTGAAGTTGCAGTTACCGTAGCCCCATTAGACTCTAAGAAGCTAAACAGGTCTGACCAAGAGATAGACTTGTCGCCGTTATACGTAATACCAGAACTGCCTATTACTATTGTCGAATGTTGTCGTGCATTTGCATAAGTCTGTTCAGAACCCAGATACACGCCATCATTACTAAACCAGGAGCATTCATTAGTCATAGGATTAGTCGCCATTAATCCTACATCACACAAGTAAGAATACACTTGATTCTCAGACCCCGGATCACCATTCAATTCTATTCCACAACCATTATTGAATTTCATTGAACCGTTTGCTAGCAATTCCCAGGCTTTTATTGTCTCCTCTTCTTGTGTATCAAAATCGGTATACGTTGTGTCTGGGCCGTATAGGTTACCAGAGGTATCCCATGAGAAGTTACCCTTAGCTAACCAACCAAATCCAAGTGAGCTGATACAGGTATTGATAACGTTACGGACCCCTTCTGAGAATGGGTCAATCCATTCACCATCACTATATTTGTTACTCATCTGAATTCCACATGGATTAATGATGACTTCAAAATCTGCACCAATTCTATTTAAATAAGTAGTTGTGAGCTCCATAGTTGGACAGCCACTCATCTTAAATGGAAAACCGGGGGTTGGATAGTAATTATCGTCTTTTATACTAAACTTAATTTTATTAGTTCGTCTAATTTCTCCTGAATAATGTGGATCATCACTTTCCTGGTAAGAATTATCTTGGAGAAGTATTAATCTATTAGAAGAATTAAGACCTATATAAGAACTAGTTGCAGTTAATGCATCGTCTCCCTTACTAATTACATTACTCCCGATCGTCCATCCACCGATGGTTCCGGAAGCGGCGTTAATCTTACCAGTAAGCTCAAGAGTTCCCTCCTTGCTCCAAGTCAGGTTTCCTCCGGCTAAGCTCGCCGAACCATCTGACCTCAGAATACTAGTTTTACCACTACCATAAGTTCCCATGCTAATGCCGGAAACATCTATGGTAATCATATCATTAATAGCCTTAGGACTTGCACTATCGTCAACATACCCTCTAGATACAACTAGTTTCGGGGTAACTTTGTCATCTGAGGTTTTATCGACCGGATTGAACCAGATACCCGAGTACCCGGAATAACCAGATTCGTTGTGTACTGCAATAGTTTCATTGACTGGTCTCTCAAAGTAAAGGCTACCATTCTTGGGTATAGGAGTCACAGGATTCTGAACATACTCGTTTATTTGCCAGCCTCCTATACGACCGCTGTCGGCTGCTATTCCGACTCCAGCGAGAAGATGTGTATCCACGTCATTCAAGTCAATTGAATTAGAATTCCATAGTTTTGGCACAGAGAACGAACCCCAGATACCGTCGGTCTTAGATCTCATGGAAATCCACTGAGCCCTCTGACCGGGGAGATCTGTGACTTCCTGTGGATCGTCTGTCCATATGCTGTAATTCGTTGTATCAACCGCCGGTAAGAATTCATCATCCTGGAATGCTTTATCATTGCTTGAAGCTGAAGCAGTGGCGTTCGTTGGTACCTGACTTACATCATAGACATCATCTGGACTATCGGCGCGACAGAATATATACTCTTGTCCCTTACCGTCTTGACCTACAAATCTAGACCAAGTATACATGCTATAATCAGTTGGTCTAGTCTCCTGGTTAGTATTACAGATACCAATCCACTGGAAACCTGGACCCCAAGTTTCACTGACCGGCAGACCTGGTCCGGAAACCTCATCATAGGTTCTGGCATAGACAATGTAGGTATACCTCGACTCACCATCATATACCACCGGGATTGTCTCACGGTCCACGAGCGTACCGCTCGCATCTCGAAGACTTACCGTGATTGTATCCATACCAAACTGAACTGCAATTGGTCGGTCATAGAGGGTATCGGTACCAGTCACACCTTGGTTCTTGATCACATAGGATAAGCGTAATCCCTCGGAAGCTATATTGGCAGGCTCGATTATTGTCTGGTCAGCGCCATAAGTCTTGGCTACCTGAATAGTTACTTCCTGGGTATCGAGAGTTTCGGTATCTTTCCTACCCTTGACGACCGATACGCTTGAAACAAGCTTATAGACAACCGGTGTTACACCTGACTTCAGTTTCCTGACAGTATAGACAACACTCTTGGTCATACCAAGATACGATACGCTCACCAGGACGGATCCGTAGTCGATAGTATTATCGGTGATGTGCCAGGCTGTCGGCTGAATACACCCGTCTGTCAAGGTTCCGGTCAGATTAGTCCAGATTGCGCTGACTTCACAGGAGTCAATGTCTATCTCCTGGCCACCATAGAATACACGGAGATTACTTGGCTCAAACGATACACCCTCGATTGGTGTCCCTGAGTCTGTTGTCGGAACCGCACTGATCTCGTTATCTAGATCGACTGTCAGTGGTGTACTAGATTCGACTACCGTGACAGTTTCCCGATCATACATGCTCAGATTGGATGCCGACACCAGTTTGAATATGATGTACCTGGTTGTATCGAGTATGGTCACACCATTCAGGTACTCCAGGAATTCCTCGTTATCGAGTGAGTACAAGAGTTTCAGGTTTTCCAGGGCAAGATTAGACACAACGTCTGTCTCCGAACCCTGTGTCTTCATGACATAAGCCCTGACTACCTTGACTTCCGGTTTTCCGTTGACTCGACGGACAACGTTCATGTCAGGGATTATCTTGTATAGTGTTGCATCGGCACCAGGTGATCCTGCTCTGACTTTCTGGATAGTATAGACAGTCGTATAGGTAGCCTGATCAACGATAACATTGATAGTTACCGAACCAGTATCCTTCTTGTTGTTTGGATCCCAGCCAGTGACTGTCACCAGTCCACCGCTCGAAATCTCGGCGGTCACGCCATCACACTTGAGCGAATAATCGGTGACTCTCGGATCACTGAAGCTAATCTGATCTGCGCTGTCATACAGAAGGACCTGAGTCGTCTCGAAGACTGCTCCGACAGGTACTGTTCCATAGAAATCGGCAGCCACACTACTGACCTCGTTTGTCAAGTCTATCTTGATATTCACTGGTGTTGCACCCTTCTCACCTTTTTCACCGGTCACGCGGACTGGTGTTCCCCATGAGACTGGTTTGGTAGCCGGTGGTATGACGACACCTGATCTTTGCCACAGATATCGACCCGTTCCGACGCTAGGTATGGATGTTGTCCAGCCTGAGCTTGGATAGGTACTTGGTCCGTCTGAGATGGCATACTGGTATAAGAGGTATTGACCACCATCTCCCTTTTCACCATCCAGACCAGTCACACGAACAGGTGTACTCCAGACTCCCTTGAGGCTATCGGTAGTTCCATCGAAGAGACCGACAGACATCCACCAGACCTTCCCGGAAGTTGTCGGATAGTCATACCAACCGGTTGGATTGTTACCAGCCGGTGTGTCAGGTTGTGTCTCTGACGGATAGTATATGTAATCCTTATAGTCGGGCTTAGCTCCGTCTTTTCCGTGGATAGCAAAGATCTGCCACAGACCAGCCACATTGTTGGTGACTGTTCTGGTTGCCATGAAATAGGATATCCCTGATACATTCTTAGCCCAGTTCTCAGGCTTGGTACTAGGGGTTCCGACGATGGTCGAGTCGGAGCAGGCCGAGTACATAACTTCGATAGACTCGGTACTCGAGATTTGACTTGGAGTCGACCACGAGTCATCCTGTGGTGTCAAGCCGTTGGAAGTGAATATCCTGGTACTAGACCAGAGAATGCCGGTTCCGTCTGGTATGGTAGTAGTCCACCCCGAGTCATCCGGGACGGGTGTGGTCCATGTTCCACCAGTCGGGGCTGGCGGCGTACTCTTGGTACGACAGAAGACTATCGACTTATAAATTCCCTGACCGGAGGTTAGTTCTGACATGTCGGGGATATATGGGAGTGATACCCTGGAGATCATGACTCCATCTGGGTTGATCAGTTTCAAGGCACACCAGGTTACACCCTGGTCTGACAAAAACTCGAAGGTATCAGTCTTGACTCGACCATTCAGGCCATTCGAGTATTCGTATTTTATCTCATACCCTAGAGTTGCCATGTCACTCACCCCGAAATACTCTGAGGCACCGGAACCTTGGTGTAGGACTGACACATCGGCTGTCATCAGGTCTGGTCGACGGATCACCGAGTTAGAGACCAGCAACTGGAATACCTCAGCGTCCTCTCCCTTCGGACCAGCCACAGCTTCCTGGATGTTCATGGTGGCAGTATAGGTATTACCACCGAGGGAAGCCCTAACTTTGACTGTACCCAGGGAGGACTCCATACTGGTTACCCGGATGGTTCTGGAACCATCATAGATAGCTGAACAGCCAGTGCAGACAATACTGATCGAGCACTGTCCGGTTACATCGGTGTTATCTTTCCAGACTGTCACCGTGGTTTCTGGATATCGACCTACCTCGAAGATGGCCTGTGTGTTGCTCAGTTCGACGTAGGTTTTTGTATTAAAGTCATTCAGTTTCTTCAGAACTCGACGATCCAGGTAGTATAGATAGCCTGTGTCAAAATCTTCTACATAATAGACTTCGCCTTCCTGAATCTCCTGGACCTTTCTGGCTAGTCCTTCTGTGTAGATAAACTGATAGACCCCAGACGAATTCTTGTAGACATAGATCTGACCGTTAATCAGACTTGTCTCGTCTGGCAAAGAATCAGTAATATTAACAATCAGGTTCCTCGAACGGGACATTATCTGGTAGTGGTCTGGACCTGTTCCGGAGTCTACTCCGATTGCTATGAACGAGTCTACTTTGTTATCGATAGCATAGTATCGGTATACTCGTATCTCACCCTCCTTGAATGCTGTGCTATTCAGGTGAATAAGGGCATCTGATTTTTTAGAAAAGATATCCATTAGGTTGTGGTATAAATAAAATAAATGTATTTGTCTGATTCTTTCAGGGAATCCGGCAGATTATCATAGTGATCTTGGGTAACGAACCTGACAAACTTCGGCATCTCGAGATCATCACCACTGGCTATGTTCTTGAGACTCCGGATGAGATTAGGTCCAACATACCAGAGATCACCTGTTTCCCTAGAGACGGCAAAAAAATCAGACAGAATTGGATCAATCTGTCTTTCTCTTTCATGCAGGTAGACCCGGTAATTCATGTGATTTTCCGGATTAGTCCAGACATAGACGTCGCCAGTTTTCAGGGTACTAGAGTCGGGGAGTTCGGTGACGAAGGTTACGATCTCTTTCGAGCCACTCGATATGACGGAGTAAGAACCAGGTCCTATTCCATCTTTGGTCCCGACAGCTACCAGGACATCTATGTCATTGTGCTCCTCATCTGCATAGTAATGGAGGAGTATGTTTTCGTCCTTCTTGACAAACGACCGATTTAGAAGGTCGAATGCGTCCTGGAAGGAGTCATAAGTTTTTTTGGTATCTATCATATAGAAGAGAAGAGACAGTTTCCCGTCTCTTTCTCTCATAAGTTAGGATTTGAAGTCGTATCACCGGTGAATTTACTAGTTTGTCAGGCGTCCCATCAGCGAGTTAATACGGCTTCCCTCACGGTAGCCATACTGAACAATACTATTCCAAGGCATATTATTATTATATTCTTGCCATTCTAGTACAACTATGCCAAGTGGCTTGTTTATTCCCGGTATATTGATAAAGAGCTGCATCTTGGACCCGTTTAAGATTTCGGAGGATCCAGGGTACCGATAGAAAAAGTCTATTCTGCCGGTATTAAGTACGTACCCAGAGTCCCGTAGGTCGCAGTAAAGTTCTGCAAATCTGGATACATTTACGTTATCTCTCGGAGAAATCTCTGGGAGACCCATCTTGGAAGCCTGCTGAACGAGATCAACAAACTTGAATGGGACACCAGCTTCATTTTCTATCGAGTTGTGATATTCGTAATAAGTCACGCGATCCGCGCAAGTCTCTGCTCTAAGTTCACGAAGGAGTGGATTAAGTTCTCTTATGACGACATCTCGATTGTCCATCTTTTCGGATTCAATTTCGTTTGATATCTCAAGGACGAACTTGACAGTCTCCTTAATCGTTTTCTTAGGGAATAGCACGACCGGTGCTAGGAATACGACGAGTGCAAATACCGTCAGGTACTTCACAAACTTTCGTAGTCCTAGCTTCTGGTCTATGCTAGACATTACGGACCCTAATTGTCCGAGTTTAGAAATCATTTGTTGGATACTTCTTTGCCGTTAACGACCTTAACCTTAAGATCCTTCATGTATCCGTAAGACGGAATAATGAGTTTCTGATCAAAATCGATACAGCTAGAACTTGTTGTTTCAAATATGGGCTTGTCGGTTACGACGGCCGGATCCCATCCATGGTACCTTTGCATGAAGAACTTCAGGATCTTACCGAAGTCATACACGTCCAGGGTAACATCGAGACTGTCCGACGACATTCTAGCGGTCATACCTTTAGGACCACGAATTGGTTCCATATAGATTCGGAGGAACGACTGCTTGTTGACAACCTGAGACTCTGACATTCCTGACGAAACTCCGGTTACACCGTCAGTAGCCGAGATAGAGACCTTAGGATAGTACATGCCTGGGCCCCACTTTTCACGGTAGACCTTAAACATTGTATCATATCCAATCAGTCCGACACTATGTTTTCCGAATTGATAGTGACCGATGCCGTAGTTTTCGGCATTGATGTTTTCTATCAGGAATCGACACAGGTTAGTCTTTGTTCCAGACTGGCTTTCGACATCAACAAACGGCAGGAACAGGATATTAGCCGTGTTAGTGCTGCTTCCACTGGTTACCGCCAGACCGCAGATACCTACCTTGAATGTGCAGACAGTTCCCTCCGATCCAAGTCGCTGTGTGTACATGGGTATCCTATGGATACAGTCATCATAGAACGCAGCGTGATATGGTGGAAGATCCGTCTTAAACATATTGGCAAAACCAGGTGAGCTCTCGTCATAGATCGTTTTGGCACTGACATCATATCCGAAGAGATTACTCCTTAGGCTGACTCTACCATAACGACCCGGTTGATCGAGATCCGGTGTGTTAAACGAGTATCCCCTGGTTGACGCATTAAACATAATGTCCGTTTCCATAATAATCGTGCTACTATTTGGAACATCGACATTGTTGGAGTGAACCAGTGATACCGTCGCACTCTCCGACTTACTATTTCGCAGGTAGTTACCACCACCAAATCGACTCTGAACCGGATCACTTGTCCAACCAGACGCAAAGGTGATTGGCAGGGATGTATTCAGAACCAGACGATTATCCTTACCCTGTAGGTTATACAGATATACGCCACCCGACGTATCTTCCTCGGTTACCGGGGTGAGTACCGGTGTGACAATAACTTCCTCTGGTACTGTACTGGTAGGCTCAGAATTAATCACTACCTCGACCTTTGTGCTTCGGTACAGGTTTATACCGGCACTCTGATAATCCCAGCGAATACGAGTTTCCCTTGTCCAGTTAGTCTTAGTGTTAAGAATGTAACTTAGACCAGGTTCCTCTGCCGAGACAAGTGCAGGAATCGTCAAGTAGCCGTCCAGAGACACCGTCTTACTGATTGAAGATTCGATCCTCCAGTCAGGCGGAGTAGCCCAGAAGTTAGGACCAATTCCCTGAGTCTTGTAGATAAGTCCATTGATGATATTTCCAGCATTCAGGTAAATCGGGCTGATTGTACACTTGGTAGCCGGCAACAACGGATAGATATTATTGTCGGTATCGAAAATACGGCTGTCGGCATACTCAGCTCCATAGGTCTGTGTATAGTCGCGTCCCTTCTCGTAATACAGACTGACGTCTAGGCTACAAGAGAACTGACAGGTAGATCCTCGATATGAGCATACTATCGCATTGTTCTGGTTCTCCGAGATAGTTCCAAGATTATTACAGGTTGTATATTTCAGGAGACCAGTATTCTTATCGAATGACCAGAGATTTCGGTGATTGATCTCTGAGAACGATAGAGCGCTGATATCATGTAGTATCCTGACAAACTTAAATTCTTGGCTAGAGGTGCTGCTAGATGATCTGTCAGTGCCGATATATGAGTAAGCACGTATAAGCTCATAGATAATCGGCATAAC
>OCTX014565887.1_pt1 | contig 39255 bp, 72 predicted proteins | sample 1539691 | NCBI WGS metagenome assembly OCTX01 (sample SAMN02144231, study PRJEB22623) | gut metagenome | biome: sheep rumen | host: Ovis aries | place: New Zealand
GATGGTATGAAGATGGAGTATTAATCAAAGAAGAAATAAAGCCTGTAAGAACAACAAAAAATGATGATGAAAACACATGTCCACCAATAGTACCATAACTTAGACCAGGATATTAAATAAAAAAATTAGAAGCGGAACACCCCCGGTCAAAATCTAGAAGAAAAATTTGCTTAAGGGGAGCGGGTGTGGTGGTTAGGACTGTCCAACTTTTTTGAATTTACACGTGAAAGGGGGTAGATACAATGCCAACTGGTAAAAAAAACAAAAAAAATGCTAAAAATAAAACAAAAAAGATAGAAAATGAATTAGATATTATTGAAAACAATATAGATAATTTATGTAAAACAGCAAAAAAACAAAGTGAAATAAATATAGAAGAACAAGAAAGAAAAAAATCGGTTGAAGAAAAGATTGAAACGATAAGAGAAGATTTAAAAACACAATTATTAAATCAAAGTAAGTTAGGCAAACATTTTGAAGATATGGTTGAAGACTATATCTTTTTTGTTAGATTAAAAGAAGATTTGCAACAGGATATAAGAGATCATGGTTTAAGATATAAATCAATGACCGGTAATGGATACTCTACAGAAAAACCAAATGAAAGTGTTAAGAACTTAAAAGATATTAATGCACAAATGTTAAAAATACTACAAGAATTAGATTTAAAAGAACCAGATGAAGGCCCTAAAGTAGGTGATGGCAAAGATGATTTGTTGTCATGAAATAGATGAATATATAAAATTTGTTGAAGAAAATCCAAATGAAACAGATGATGAAATAAAATTATTAATCAAAAACATAATAAAGCCGACATTATCGAGAGATGATGTCTTTTTTGATGAGGAAACATTCCACAAAGCAGTTAAATATTGTGAAAAGTGGTATTATAAATTATTTCCATATCAAAAATTTGCATATGCATTGTTTTTTATGTACGACAAAAATAATCCTGATATAGTAATATTTCCAGATATTCTAATAGTAATGGCAAGAGGAAATGGAAAAGATGGAATGATAATGCCTTTAGCAAATTTCTTACAGACACATTATTATGGAGTAAAGAATTATCACATAGATATTGTTGCTACATCTGAAGAACAAGCTTTAAACTCTTTTAATGTGGTTTATCAAATGTTAGAAGATAATAAGCTAATAATGAAGAAATATTTCTATTGGAATAAAACAGAAGTTATAAATAAAATTACTCATTCAATTTTAAGATACAATACAGCAAATGCAAAAACAAAAGATGGTAAACAAACAGGAATGATAATTTTTAATGAATTACATGCTTATGAGGATTTTAAACAAATTAATGTATATAGTTCCGGATTAGGAAAAATAAAACACGCAAGAACAGTAACAATTACTACAAATGGAACAGTAAGAGATGGACCACTTGATGAAAAATTATCTATGGCTAAACTAGTGTTAAATGGTGAAGATAATTCATTAGGGTTATTACCAATTATATATAAAATAAATGAATTAAAAACTGTAGATATACCTATGAAAAAGTTCTTAAAAACAAATAATAAAGCTGATATCGATATAACAGTGTGGTGTCAAGCAAATCCAAGCTTAAGATATATGCCAATATTAATGAACGAACTTATAAGAGATTATTTAAAAATGAAAAAACAAAAATCCTATAGAGTGGAGTTCTACGCAAAAAGAATGAATTTACCGCAACAAGATGAAGAACAAACCGTAACAGATTGGGATAATATTTTAAAAGCATCATATCAAGATGTTGAACATGAAATTCCAAGAGAAACAGGGCCAATTGAAGGAAGAAATGCAATAATTGGAATTGACTACGCATCTTTAAATGACTTTGCTAGTGCAGGATTCTTATTTAAACGAGATGGAGAATATATCTGGAGGCAAAAAACATGGATATGTTCAAAAGGTAAATTTTTTGGGGATATAAAATTCCCTTTTGATAATATTGGACAAGAAGGGTTTACAGATTTTGAAGTAGTAAATACAGAAACAATAGATGCAGAAGAAATTGTTATTTGGCTAATAACAGAAATGACAAAATACAACATAAAAAAATGGATAATGGATATGTATAGATTCTTATTATTAAAAAGAGTTTTTGAAAAATATGGAATTACTATAGAAACAAAAGAAAATCCTTATGGACAAGTAAGGATGATAAGAAGGTTTGATAGTATTACTGCTATAGTAGCTCCAAGAATAGAAGTAGCATTTGCAGAAGGAAAAATAAACATAGGGAATAGTGCAATAATGCGTTGGGCAATAAATAATACAGCAGTAGTAATTGGCAAAGATGGAAATAAAAAATATATAAAAATAGAACCTAAATTAAGGAAAAACGACCCTTTTATGGCTTTTGTTGCAGCAATGAGTGGACAAGAGTTACTAGATGAAGAGGTCATTTATGTTTATATGTAGGAGGTGAATAGATGATTCTAGATAAGATTTTTAAAAATGAAAAAGGTGAATTTATAAGTATAGTGGATATATTAACAAGGAATAACGATATTAAAAATTACATATACACATTAGCAGAAGCTCATGCAATAGATTTGATTGCTAAAACAATCGCGAAATGTGAGATACAAACATTTGAAAATATTAAAGGAAAAGTACAGAAAAACAAAGGGGAATTGTATTGGACATTAAATATACAGCCTAATCCAAACGAAAAAGGAACAAGTTTTATATATAAGCTAGTAACGAAACTTTTAACAGACCAGAAAGCATTAATTTTAATCAATAAGAAGTTGAAAACTAATTACTTATATGTAGCTGATACCTTTGATACAGATAATAATATTTTATATGGAAAAACATTTAATAATATAACAATAACAGATGATGAAGGAAATTCATTAGCAATACGAAAAACCTATAATAGCGAAAATTCAATATATTTTTCAATAAAAAATGATGATTTAGTAAAAGCAAGTACAGATTTTTCAAACAATACTAATAAAATACTAAAAGCTATACAAAAATCGTTTATACGAAATAATACTTCAAAATGGAGGTTAAAGAATCCAGGAAATCAACCTACTTTAATAGACCCCGAAACTAAAGAATCAATTAGTTATGAAAAATATAAAGATAAAATTACAGAAGGATTGTTAAGCGAAGAAGAAGCAATTGTTTTATTATCAGAGCAATTTGGATTAGAAGAATTGAATGCACAAAATAAAGCAAACAATAAAAATTCAAATGATTATGAAAGCATATTTAAGAAAATAGGAGATCAAGTGGCACAAAAATGGAATATACCACTTGATATTTTTTATGGCAGTAAAACAGAAAAATCAACAGGAACAAACGACTTTATAACCTTTGCAGTAGAACAATATTTTGAGTTGTTAGAAGATGGATTTAATTTAAGTTTAGTTGGAAAAGAAAGCTATTTAAAAGGTGAATACGTAGAGTTTAATAAACATAACATAACACACAGAGATATTTTAGACTCTGCAACAGGTATAGACAAATTAACTTCAAGTAGATTTAGCAGAAATGAAATAAATGAGTTATTAGGCTTGCCTTTAATCGATGAAGATTGGGCAAATGAACATTATATAACTAAAAATTATGCAAATGTGAAAGGAGGTGCGGAAGAAGATGGATAAATTCTTAAACTTTAAGAAAGTAAGTGAATCGGAGACAGAGTTATATGTTTATGGAGACATAAGAAAAAAAGGAATTATTGAAAAATGGCTTGGGATTGGTGAAGATGTAACAGAAGCATTTTCATTGAAAGATGCTTTAAATGCTGTAGATACACCAAACCTAACAGTAAGAATCAATTCTTATGGTGGCTCGGTTTCAGAAGGCTTAGCAATTTATAGTTTATTATCTGAATTTAAGGGACATTTAAAAACTATTGTAGATGGATTTGCTTGTAGTGCTGCATCTGTAATTTTTATGGCAGGACAAGAAAGAGTTGTGCCAGAAAATGGATTACTTATGATTCACAATGCATGGACAGAAGCACGAGGTGATTCAAATGCAATGAAAAAAGTCGCTGAAGATTTAGAAAAAATTACTCAACCATCAGTTAATATTTATGTTTCTAAAACTGGACAAACAGAAGAGAAAATAAAAGAAATGATGGATAGAGAAGAATGGATCACTTCAAAAGAAGCTTACGAATTAGGATTTTCTACTACACAAGTTAGAAAAGATAGTATGCAATCTCTAGAAGCGGATTTTGTATTCAATTTAGTTATGAAAAACAAAGAATTGCAACATTCAAATGAAGAACAATTAAAAGAAATCCAAAATATGCAACAAACGCTAAATGAATTTAAAGAAGAAAATAATTCAAAAAAGATTAAAGAAGACGCATGGACGTCTTTTTTTAATACAAAAAAATAAGAAAAAGGAAGGTAAAAAATTATGAAATTTAATGAAACAAAAATGAAACAAGCTCAAGAAGAGGCTTTAAAAATTCTTCAAGAAACAGAAGACAAATCACAAGCAGTAATAGATGCAATAGACAAAATTATGTCAGTACAAAATGAAGAACTAATTAATGAAATTCAAGAACAAGCTCAAAGAGCAGAAAGTGATGAAGTTTATGCAAAATCTTTAGGATTAAGAACTTTATCTAAAGAAGAAAAAGAGTTTTATGAGGCTCTAAAAGATGTAAAACAAGCATTACCAGGAGACCAAATTGATATTCTACCAACTTCAATAGTAGACGTTACATTAGAAAATGTAAAAAAAGAAAGTGGAATATTAAATGATGTTAATTTTACACCAGCTAATGTAAAAAGATGGATAATTGCTGATAAAACAGGAGCATATTCATGGGGAGAATTAACAGACGAAATAAAAGGAGAATTAAAAGGAACATTCTCAACATTAAATATTGAAGTAAGTAAATTAACAGCTTATTTGGTAATCCCTAAAGCTATTAGAGATTTAGCATTACCATTTGTTGATAAATATTTCACAGCTATATTAAAAGAAGCTTTAAACGATGGTTTAGAGTTTGGATATTTACAAGGAACAGGAAAAGATATGCCTATAGGTATCTATAAACAAATTGGTTCTTCTAATGAAGATGGAACACACAAAGACAAAACAGTAAATAACTTAACAGCATTTACGCCAAAAGCTTTAGCAGCTGCTAAAAAGTACTTATCAAAAAATGGATTAAGAACATTTGATAAGTTAGTATTAGTTTGTCATCCAAACGATGAAGCTGATTATGTTGCACCTGCTATATATGATAGAGAGGGAAGATTAATCAGCTCATATAAAAACTTAACTGTAAAAACATCAGCAAACAACCCTCAAGGAAAAGCAGCATTAGTAATTCCAAAGAAATATACAATGGGATTATCTAATTTCGGTATTAAAAATTATGACCAAACAATGGCTATGGACGATGCTGACGTAGTAATCGGAAAAGGATATGCAAACGGTAGAGCTACAGATGATAATACAGCATTTGTATTTGATGTAACAAAACTAGAAGAATACATACCAGCAGTTAAAACTGTAGAAGAAGTTGCGGGAGCTTAGAAATAAGCTCCTACAATATTTTAATAAGGAGGGAAATAAAATGCCAAGAAATAGTAATAAAAAAGCAGAAACACTAAAAAAAGAAACTTATATAAGTGTTAGACAAAAGCCTTGGAAAGATTTAGAAGATAATGATTTTATATATAAACAAGGAGATATTTTTCCAAGAGAAGGTTTAGAAGTATCACCAGAAAGAATAAAAGAATTATCAACTACTAAGAACAAAATAGGAGAAATTTTGATTAAAAAAGTAGATACAATAGAGAATGAAAATAAAGACAACGAAGAAGCTAAAACAGAAAATGAAGATAACGGATTAAGTGAAAGTGAAAAAGACAACGAAGAAGTTAAAGAATAGAGGTGTATTTAATGAACGATACACAAATACAAGAACTTATAGAACAAATAAGAAAAGAACAACACATAAGTCCATTTGAAGATGATGATGTAATTAAAGGTTATATAAAAGAAGCAGAGTATGATATTAATTATCATTGCGGTGCTGAAATTGATTATGAAGAGGATTTAAAGGCAAGAAGTCTATTAAAAGATTATGTATTATATGCTAGAGAAAAAAGACTAGCAGAATTTAGACAATTGTATGCGGGGGAATATGCTATATTACAAGCAGAATATTACAAACCTACCGGCATATAATGACGGTAAATTTAGACTTTTTGAAATAAAACAAACCGAAAATGATTATCCTGTAGAATATTTACACGATACGAAAAAAGAACTTTGGTTTGAAGAATTATCAATTTCAGATAGGCTTAGATTTGAAGCCGAAGAAAGAAAAAAGAAAATAACCTTTAAAATAAGAATACCGCAAACAAAACAAATCAATTCTTTATGTGTTGTTAAGATAGGTGATGAATATCACAAAGTATATAATTGTTATCATTTTACAAATAAAGATGGTTTTAAGCAAACAGACATAACATTGGAAGAATATCCACGTGTTAAATTGGAGGAAGAACTATGACAAAACAAGAATTAGTAGATTTATTGAAAGAATTAGAAATCCCATTAAGTGAATCAACTCCAAGGGATGAAGATATGGAAAAAGAAATAAGAATTTGTTATTGGGATTATATTTGGGAAGACTTAACAGCAAGTGGTTCTAATTATAATACAAATGTTACATATCAGATTTCGGTAATAGCAGACAAACCGAGACATCCAAAACTTATAGAATTAAAGAATAAGTTAAATCGAATAGGATTATTCCCTACAATTCAACATGAATATTTAACAGAACAAAGAAGAATACATTCATTTTTTTCGCTAGATGTTCTTGAAAATATAGGAGAGTAAGATGAGTGTTCATGGATATGATGGCTTTCAAGATTTAGCAGAAATAATAGAAAAGTATGCTAAAAATGTTGATAATGTTATGGATGTTTTAGAAGCTGGGGCTAAAGAATTTGTAAATGATTTATTAAAGTTACCTAAGCCAATATCAAAAATAAGAAAAGCAGGCTATACACACTTAATAGATAGTTTTGCTTATCGAAAAGAAAATGATGAAGTAGAAGTTGGTTGGGGTAAATATTACGGTCCTATGCTAGAGCATGGAACTGTGAAAATGAATGCCAAAGAGCATATGTATCCTTTATGGGATAAAAACAAAGAAAAATATTATAAAACAATGATTACCAAGTTAGGATTACAAACCTGGTAATTAAATTTTTTAAGAAAGAAGGAATAAAATATGAAAACTAAAAGACCTATGCTAAAAGAAACAGTAGGAAGTTTATATTTAGCTTTTAATACTCCAGATGAAGATGGAGAATTTAATTTGACTACATATGAAGAAACAATAAAAAGTGATGTAGTAAAAAATATAGGTACAACAGAAAATGCAGAAAGTACAACTGTAAGAGCAAGTGGACAAGATTATGAAACAGTTTCTCAAAATTCAAGTATTGACCAAGCAGTAGAAGTAATTGCATTTGATCCAGGAGATATAGCAAAAATGAGAGCAGACAAAATTGGAAAATATCTAGTAAAAAGTGGATCTGCTTCAAAAAGACCATTCTTTGCATTTGGAAAAGTTAAGAAAATGATTGGTGGAGCTGTTGAATATGTATGGTATCCAAAATGTCAATTAATAGAAAATACAGACGATATTGCTACATCAGAAGATACATTCTCAGAACAAAATGATACACTTACAATAAGAGCATATGCATTTGATAAAGATGGAAATAAATCTGTAAGAGTAAATAGTGAAATGAGTAATTTCCCAAAAGGCTTAACAGAAGAAATGTTCTTCACAAAGCCATTAACATCTGATGATGAAATAGAAGCATTAATAAATAAAGAAGAAACACCAGGTGCCTAAAAAATCAAGGCTCTAAAATCCATTTAGAGCCTTTTTCAAAATAAAATCATATAGTTTATAGGAGAAAAAACATGGAAATATTATTAAAAGATGGAGAAAAGCTAAAATTAGAAGTGACATCACTTACACTAGAGTATATTGAAGATTATCCAGGTGGAATAGAAAAATTAAGAGCTGACGCTATGGGAGAAAAAGACAAAAACGGATATACCAAAACAATGTATGCAACAAATCAATTATTATATGCAGTAGTTGCATCTAATTACGATAAACCATTAACATATAGGCAAGCGGTGCGACTTGTAAAATTAGAAGATATAAACAGAATAACAAAATTTGTAATAGATAATATTCCAAATGAAATATTAGACCAAAAGCAAGAAAATTTTGATCATAGAATTTAGGCTGATTTTTTAATAAACATATGGATTTATTTTTAGCATACGGTACCTAAAACACATACTTTAAGTAGATACTTTATGATATGCCTAAAAAAGAGGTGAGAAAATAAATGGCAGATGATTTAAGAAGAGTAGGATTAGTTTTTAAAGAAGATGGAGCAGTAGATTTTAAGAAAAGTTTACAAGAAATCAATTTAGAATTAAATAAAAATTATAATCAGTTCAAACTAACGCAAGCACAATGGGATAAATCAACTAAAAGCACAGAAAAATTACGAGCCGAACAAGAGTATCTTAAAAATGCATATGAAATTCAAGCTGATAAAGTTAGTACATTAAAAATGCAACTAGCAGACTTAGAAAATTCGGAAAATAAAAATACAACAGCAATAAAGAAGAAACGTAACGAACTAAATGCAGCAGAAATAAAATTAGAATCATATAATCAAAAAATTAAAGATATAGAAAATCAATTACATAACACAGGGAAGAAAATCGAAGAATTTGGAACAAAAGTAGAGAACACCGGTGGAAAGATAGAGAAAGTAGGCAATAAATTGTCTGCTTTTTCTGCTGCTACAGCAGGTGCTTTTGTAGCATGTGCAAAAAGTGCAATTGATTTTGAAGATGCTTTTACTGGAGTTGAAAAAACAGTAGATGGAACAGAAGAGCAAATGGCACAATTGAAACAAGGCATAAGAGATATGGCAAAAGAAATTCCATCAACCACAACAGAAATAAGTGGGGTAGCGGAGGCAGCAGGACAACTAGGTATTGAAACAGAAAATATTTTAGGCTTTTCTAAAGCTATGATAGATTTAGGAAATTCTACAAATTTAACAGCAGATTCAGCAGCATCACAACTTGCAAAATTTGCGAATATTATGCAAATGAATCAAAAAGATTTTGATAGATTAGGTTCATCTATAGTTGATTTAGGAAACCATTTTGCAACAACAGAAGCGGATATTGTTGATATGGCTATGAGGTTAGCTGGAGCTGGTAAGCAAGTAGGATTTTCAGAAGGACAAGTTCTAGGATTAGCAACAGCTTTAAGCTCAGTTGGTATTGAAGCAGAAATGGGTGGCTCAGCTATTTCTAAAGCAATGATAAAAATGCAGAATGCTGTCGAATTAGGTGGAGGAAAATTACAAAAAGTATTAAAGAAAACAGGAATGAGTCTAAGAAGTTTAGAATTGATGTCTGCTAATAATTCTAAGGATTTTAAAGCATTAGCTCAAAGCATAGGTTTAACAAGCACAGAATTAAAAAATATGATAACAGCAGGGAGTAACTTGGAAGATTTTGCTAAAGTATCTGGAATGACAGCTGAACAATTTAAAAAAGCATGGAAAGAAGATGCTTCTGGAGCGTTATCAGCATTTATAAAAGGATTAGGCAATGCTGAAGATAAAGGAGAGAGTGCGATTACTATGTTAACCGAAATGGGTTTAACAGAAGTAAGATTAAGAGATTCTTTACTTAGAGCAGCCAACGCAGGAGATTTATTTAACAATGCAATAGAAACAGGAACAAAAGCTTGGCAAGATAATACAGCGCTTGCGAATGAAGCCAACAAAAGATACGGAACTCTAAAAAGTCAAATTCAAATTGCAATAAATAAATTAAAAGATTTAGCAATAACTATTGGAAACAAACTGACTCCAGTCATACCAAAAGTAACAAAACAAATAGAAAATTTTACTAAATGGGTAGAAAAGTTAGATGATAAGCAAGTAGAATGGATTTTAAATGTTGGAAAAGCAGTTATTGCAATAGGACCATTAATAACTATTTTAGGAAAAGTAACTAAAACAGGTGGAACAGCAATAAAAACTATAGGTACATTTACTCAAGCTATAGGAGTGGCAAAGGGTACAGTAACATCAACGTCAGTGGCTGTAAATAAATTAGCAGGTGTAATTACGGGAATAACAAGCCCTGTTGGAGCAGCTATTATTGCAACAACAGCATTAACAGCGGTGGTAATTGCAGCTAATAGAGCAATAAATGACAATATGATCCAAGAAAAAAATAGAACAAAGGAAATAGAGAAAACAAAAAAATCGTTAGAAGATTTAAAACAGCAACAACAACAAAACCTAGATGCCAATTTATCTGAAGTTGAAAATGTTCAAAGGTTAAGAAATGAATTAGGTCAATTAGTAGACGAAAACGGTGTAGTTCAAGATAAATATAAAGGAAGAGTACAGTTTATATTAAATGAATTAAATAAAGCACTTGGAACAGAATACAAGATGACAGGAGATGTTATAGACCAATATAAAGATTTAACCGATAGTATCGATGAAACTATAAATAAGAAAAAAGCAAGCATAATACTAAGTACTCAAGAAGAAAGTTATACAAATGCAATAAAGAATCAAGCAGAAGCAACTAGAAAACTTGGAGAGATACAAGCAGATTTAAATGATAGATTAAAAAAGAGAAAAGAGTTAGAAAAACAACTTGAAACAGCAAGTAAAGAAGGTGGAAACTATTCTGACTATCAAAAAATTAGAAATCAAATAACTAGCCTAGACGAACTTATATCAAAAACGAGAGAAAGTTATAATTCACAAGAAGACATTGTAAAGACATATTATCAAGACATTGCAACTTATGAAAAAAATGCAGCTTTGGTACAAGAAGGCACAGCAGAATCAATAAAAAAAGTAAACGACAGTGTATTGTATAGTTACCAAAAAAGAAAAGATGATACGATAGCTTCTTTAAATGAAGCTATAAATGCTGAGTCTGCATCTTTAGCTACATATAAAGAAATGTATGAAAATAATCAAGAAGAAATAACAAAAAATCAGCAAGAACAATCACAACAAAGATTAAATACATTAGTAGATGAATTAATACAATCTACAAGCACAATAAATGAAAATTCACCAGAAGTTCAAAAAGCATGGTCTGATTTAGCTTATGGTTCTTATAATACATATTATGATAAAGTTTCACAATTACCCGAAGAACTCTCAAATAAAATTCAAGAAATGACAGGAGTAACTATACAAAGAACACCAGAATTAGTAAATGAAACAAGTAACATGAGCCAACAAGTATTAGACCAAATAGAACAAAATCAGGAATTTAAGCAAGAGGCATTAAATAACTTAAAAGGATTATTAAGTGGTTTACAAGATGAACAATTAAGACAATTATTAGAAGAAGCGGGAGTTGAAGATGTTGACAAAGTAATGGAAGGAATAAGGAATGGAGATTTATCTGAGAATGAAGGTATAAATATTTTAAAAAATCTTCATAATGGTTTAAGCAATTCTTCTTGGCAAAACAGTTTGTGGAGTACAGCAAGAGGAATAGCATCGACACTTTCTGGATTACTTTCAATAAAGGCTAACGTAAATGGAAACACATCTGCAATTCCAGGACATAAACTCGGACTTGATTATGTTCCAAAAGATAATTATTTAGCTAGACTACACAAAGGAGAAAGAGTACTTACCAAAGAAGAAAATGAGGAATATACAAATGCAGAGGAAAGTAATAAAAATAGTAAGATACCGATAAGTAATATTGACTATAACAAGTTAGCTGAATCTTTAGCTATAGCTACGAATAGTGCAAATCAAAAAATTATTGATCTATTAACAAGAATACTTGCTAAAAATCCACAAATAGTAATGGATTCAGGAACACTAGTAGGAGAAATTATAGACCCCATAGACCAAGAAATGGGAAATAGACAAAGCAGAAGGGAGAGAGGAACTTGATAGAAGAATATATTTTATTTGGAGATAAAAACACATATAAAGATTATAAACTATTAATTCAATCTCTCTTAATTTCTACACCAAATCCAAAGGAAGAATTGGTTGATTTACCAGGAGCAGATGGAGAACTCGATTTTTCAGAATGTTTAACGGGAGATATAAAATATCAAAAAAGAACACTTACAATAAGTTTAGCAAAAAGAAAAAATGAAAGTTGTTTATCAGAATATAGTAGAATACAAAATGACTTAAATGGTAAAACAATGAAAATAATATTAAGTGAGGACCCTAATTTTTATTATTATGGTAAAGTTAAAGTAAAAGATTATGATAGATATTCACTACTACACACAATCGACATCGAATGCGACGTCGAACCTTACAAATACGATTTAACATCTTCAGATGAAGATTGGCTATGGGATCCATTTAGTTTTATAGATGGAATAATAAACGAAACAAGAGATTTAGTTGTCGATAGAGAATTAGAAGTATCAATTTTAGGTAGAAGACAAAAGGTTGTCCCAAAATTTGTTTGCGAGAATCCACTACAATTGATTTTTAATGAGCAAACATATAACTTGCCAGCTGGAGGAAGTTATTCGCCTGATATCGAAATATGTGAAGGAGAGAACATACTTAAGTTTATTGGCAATGGAACAGTAACAATTGAATATAGAGGAGGTAGTCTATAATGTATCAAATAACATGTAATGATGAAATTCTATACGATGTAAGACTAAAGAACAGAATAGTTTTATCTCCTGTGTTAAATTTAGAGGTAGGTAAAAATGGGACTTTGTCTTTTATCTTGCCACCTCAAAATGATTTATATGATAGAATTGAACAGCAAAAATCAATTATAAAAGTTTTTCAAGTTGATAAGATAGGAAACAGGAATGTAAAAACAGAATTGTTCAGAGGAACAGCATACTCTGAAAAATTTGATTTTTGGAATAGAAAGCAAGTCGAATGTGAAGGCGAGCTTTCTTTTTTTAATGATTCTATTATAAGGCCTTATTCATACGAGGGAGATGTAGGACCATTATTTCAAAAGTATGTGAATGAGCATAGTTCTGTGGTAGATGTAAACAAACAGTTTACACCTAGAAGATGTACTGTAGTAGATCCAAACGGATATATAACAAGAGCAAATATGAATTATCCAAGCACGAAATCAGAAATGAATGAAAAGTTATTAAATATTCTAGGTGGACATTTTGAAACTGGAGCTAATGAAGATGGCACACGTTGGATTGATTATCTAGCTGAATATGAAAATATTTCATCTCAAATAATTGAATTTGGCAAAAATGAATTAGATTTATCTCAGTTTATTAGTTCTGAAGATGTAAAAACAAGAATTGTACCGTTAGGAAAAAAGAATGATGAAACTGGAGAATATCTAACGATTAAAAGTGTAAATAATGGCTTAGATTATGTGCAAGATAATTCAGCGATTTCGCTTTTTGGGGTGAAAGAAGATATAGTTGTATTTGATGATGTAACACTTCCAGAAAATCTTTTAGCAAAGGGAAACCAAGAACTACAAAACAGAATAAATAAAACTATATCAATTGATGTAAGTGCAGCAGATTTACACAATTTAGATGTAAATATAGAGGCTTTTCACATTGGAGAATATGTAAGAGTATTATCAAAGCCACATAACTTAGATAGATACTTCTTATTAAGCAAATTAAGTTTAGCACTAGACAAACCAAGTGAATGTAAAATGACTTTGGGTGCTGTGTTTAAGTCTTTTACACAAAAACAAATAGAAGCGGAAAAGAAATTAAATCAAACTGTAGAAAATAATGTAGTCAATGTTACAGAAATAAAGCAAAATGTGCAAACTTTGAACAATGATATGAGAGATGTTAAACAAGTTATACAAGATGTTCCTGGGGAATATGTAAAAACAACAACCTTTAATAATTATAAACAACAAATTAATCAAAAATTTGATGGTGTACATACAGAAAAAGGAATTGTATCAAATGTGACAGATTTAGCAAATATCCAAAATCCAACAAAGGGAGATATTTACAAAATAATTGATTCAACTACAAACCAATATACAAGATATATTTATACAGGAACAGCTTGGGAAGAATTACTAAATTTAAATAACTATGTAGATAAAACTACATTTCAAGCTTTAGAACAAAGGGTACAAGCCCTAGAAGGAGGTAATAATTAATGGCTAGTATAATAGAACTTATAAAAAATATAAGAAATGCAAGATTAGGTAAAGATGTAAGAGAAAGCATAGCTTCTGCAATAGAACAAACATATGAAGATGCAACTGAAAAGGGAAGTTCTAACATGGAAGTAGCACAGGCAAGAGGGACATTCAACACATTAAGAGAAAGACTAAATAACAGCGATAGTGTAAAGGCAAGTAAGCAAGAAGTAGATATAGCAAATAATAATTTACAGAATCAAATAAATAGTTTAGCAAGTGGAAGTCCTTTAGTAGCAAGTTCTGTAAGTGAAATGACAGATACTACTAGGGTATATGTAAATACCACTGATGGACATTGGTATTGGCATGATGGTACTACTTGGCAAGATGGTGGAGCATACCAAACAGCGGAAAACAGTAATGCTGTGAACCAATTAATTAACTTTATTGATAAAGGTTCGGTTAATCTTTATGATAAAAGAGATTTAAGTTGGACTAGAGCTAATTTTGATAGTGTACCTTTAAATTTAAAAGCTGAAAAGTATATAATTTCGTTAGTTTCAACAGGAACATCAGGTACTTTTACTGTTCAATTTCGTAATGACACTACTATTGTTGCAAGCAAAATTTTAAATAATCAAGACTTTAATGTTAGAGATTCTTTTGATATAGAATTATCAAGTGATATTAATAATTTCCGTATTTGGAATGATGTTGCTTGTGAAATTAAAGATATAATGATTATTCCTTACTATTTTGGTAATTTAGATTATATTAAATCAAATATATCTAATCAAGAAGTTATAGATTTAATTAATAACAATTTTAATTATGTAGATAATATTATAATAGATAAACTGGAGAATGATTTAGGAGAAGTAATTGATATAACAGATGATGCTGAAGATAGTGAATACGGATATTATGCTGCTAAAAAATTTAATAAAACTTATCTATATACACAAAGTGGATCATCTAATTATCATAAAGATTATTCTGTATCATTTAATGAACATTATAAGGTAAGTTTATATAAACCTACATCTGGCTCAATTTATCCTATATTTTTTACAGATGATGATTTAAATGTTATTGATTATTTAACTACTAATGTATCTGACCAAGCTACTGAATTTGATTTTAAAATTCCTTATGGTGCTACAAAACTTTTAATTTCACATAGAGTAGGAAATAGTTATCCATTAAGTATTAAAAGATATATTTACAAAGATTTAAATACAGTTGTTAAAGATATTAATTCTGGAATACCAACATATTATAAAGAGCATTTAAATAGTAAGATAGATGAAATTAATGCACTTGAACAAAATATTGGTGTCAATGGAGACACAGTTGGATTTATAACAGATATACACGTACCTAGTAATTCAATGAATAGTCCTTATCTTTTAAAAGAGATATATAATAAAACTAATCTATCAATGGTATTTGATGGTGGAGATAGTGCCTTTGGTAGTTCATCAGTAATAAATACAAAAGAATTAGCAATATCAGAATTATATGAAAGTATAAATTCTTTTAATGTTGCTTTAAACAATAGAATAATTAGAAATGTTGGAAATCATGATAATAATGGTTATGGTGCATATTATCAAGAACAAGTAAGAATTGAACCGAATGAATTATTTGGCATTCTTTTCAAAAGGCAAACAGATAAGGTTGTATATGATGAAAATAATCCTTATGGAAATTATTGTTATTATGATAATGAAAAACAAAAAATAAGATATATAATACTTTCAACAGAAGAAACAGGCGAAAAAAAAGGATTTTCAGTTGCTTGTACGGAATGGCTAGTAAATAAAGCTTTTGTATTTCCAACAAGCGGTTGGAGTGTTGCTATATTTACACATCAACCTATTAAGGACAATAACAACTATTATAGACATAGAGAAATGTTTAAAGCTTTAAATAATGGAACTACTTTTAATTGGGAAGATACATACGGAACAGCAGTTTATAATATTCACGCAGATTTTACAGGGAACAAACAAGCAAATGTATTATTTGTTGCATGTGGGCATATGCATCAAGATGGTATTGGAATTGATAATAATGTGGTATATTTCCAAACTACTTGTGATGCTCATTATAATGATGATTATTCGCAGCTTGGATATAGAAGAGATGCTGGAACAGTTTATGAGCAAGCATTTGATATTATTTGTATAAATAAACAAACTAAACATATTGATTTAGTTAGAGTAGGCGCTGGAAATAATAGAGGATTTACTTACGGAACAATACCATCTATTGACGAATAATTTAATTAAAAACAAATATAAAATTCTAAAGAAAGAGAGGCAAAACAATGCCAGTTATAAATTTTATAAAAAATTATTGGGTACAGATAATGTTTGTCTGTACTCTTTTAGGTGCTATGTATAAATTTGAAAAAGCAATGATAGAAGCAACAAAATGTAGTTTAAGGAACGACATTTTAGAAATATATGATAGATGTAAGGAAGAAAAGAAAATAACAAAATGGCAACTTGAAAGTATCGAATATAGTTATGAACAATACAAAGCACTAAAAGGAAATTCTTTTATAGAAAATTTGTACAAAAGAGTACAAACTTTTGAAATAATTGATTAAGGAGGTGCACTATGAAAGATAAAGAAAAAATATTTAGTTATATTTTAGTATTATTAACAGTATTTATTTTGTTTTTAAGTGTATATTTTAATTATAAACAAACAGGACAAATAGATACAAACAAACTAGAAGAAGCGGTACAAACAATTTCAGATGAAATAAAAGTCATAAATCAATCATCTACAGAAATACCAGAATTAACAGAAAATGATGAACAAACACTTGAAGTTCAAGAAGTAGAAGATGAAAGTTTTGAACTTCAAGGAGATATAGCATATGAAGGAGATGCAAAACATTGGAATTTACATACAGATGACAACCCACAATTGACATATATTTCACAAATAGATAGTAGATGGAGATATTATCCTTATACATCAACAGGAAATAGTTCACAAACCATTGGTTCAAGTGGTTGTGGGGTAGCATCTGCAGCAATGATAATTGACAGTATAAAGGGATATGTAGATATAAGAACCTTAGCAGATGTATTCGTTGAAAACGGATATCGTTCAGCAAATAATGGAACTTATTGGAGTGCTTACAGAGCTGTAGCAGATGAGTTTGATATAGACTATGCAGAAACTTCTTATTTAGATAGAGCAATAGAATTATTACAGAGTGATTATTATATAATAGCAAGTTGTGGAAATGGATTATTTACAACTGGAGGACATTATATAGTAATCTATGGAATAGAAGGTAATACTTTAAAGATATATGATCCATATTTATATAGTGGTAAATTTGAAACTAGTACCAGAAGAGGAAAAGTAACAGTAAGTGGAAACACTGTGTATTGTTCTGTAGATAATTTTAGAAACTACGCAAATTATAAACAGTTTTTCTGTTATGGTTATGATGCAAATAGTGTAGAAACAGAAAATAAAACAACTGTGTCAACAGTTTCAACAAATGACACAGTTCAAACTACAAACTATCAAGTAAAAATAACAGCATCTAGTTTAAGAATAAGACAAGGTGCTAGTACATCATATTCACAAATTGGAAGTTATTCAAAAAATAGAATAGTAACAATATTAGCAGTATCTAATAATTGGGGTAAAACAATTGATGGATGGATATGTTTAGACTATACAAGCAGAGATATAGATACCATAAATTTAACAAATAATTCCGGACAGACAAAGAAATTAACAAGAGCTATGACTTTATATTCTAATAGTAACTTAACAGGTAAAAAGTACAATTATAAAGCAAATACCACTATTAGAATATTAAAGAATATAAGTTCATCTGTAGATTACATACAAGTATTAGCTACAGGAAGAAAAGCATATATAAATAATAGTGCTTATTCAAATGTAACAATAACTGGGGCAAGAGGAACTGTAGGAGCAACTAAAAAGTTAAAAGCTTGTAATTTATACAAAAACTCCAAATTAAGTGGAACTAGGTACACATATAAAGCAAATACTACAGTAACTATTTTAAAGAATATAAATTCTAATGTGGATCAAGTAAAAGTAAAAGCTACAGGTAGAGTAGCATATGTAAATGTTAATAATTATAAATAATATAAAGAGGTAGATTAATTAATTTTAGTCTACCTCTTTTTTGCGTTTTAGGTATAAATTTAATATTTTTTAATATTTTATATAAAAATGGACACAATATAATTACAAAACAATGTTCGTAAAAATATTGACAAATTTACATAAATGTAATATAATATTACAAAAATATTACAGGAATATTAAGTTTATATTAAGTTTTATTTACAGGTATTGATTATTTTATATTGTTGTAATAAATATAAAGTATATAAGGGAGAATAATAATGGAAGAATTTGAATTAAATGCAAAAGATTTATCTCTATATATACGAAAGTTTTATATTGAAAAATACCAAGGAAACAAAAGTCATAGGGATATTTCACCAATAAAATTGCAAAAATGTTTGTATTTTTTATTTGCATATTGGGGGCAATATATAAGGCTAGCCAAGCAAAATACAAATAGTGTAGAATTTATAAATGTAGACGAGTTTTCAGAAAAACTATTTGATGCTGATATTGAAGCGTGGACATATGGTCCTGTCATTCCAAGGATATACCATTTGCAAAAAGATGGCTTTACCTTTTTAAAATCAAAAGAAAATTATTTGGAAGATAATGAACATAATTTAGTTATAAAAGAATTTATAGATTATTTATTACCACAGTTATTCGATATTAGTGATTTTGGATTAGTCGATTTATCACATCAAGACGAGTGTTGGAAAAGATATTATGATGAAAATGAAGAACAACACAATCAAATAATTCCTCTAAATGAAATAATAGATGAATATTGTAATAAAAAAGCCCAATAATATAAAATCACAAGTCATAAAGACTAATAGCATAGTAAAACACAATAGAATAGGAAATCAAATAATTAGTAAGGAATCAATATCATTTAAAGATTTTAATATTAATGGTGCATTACATTCAATAGATTTAAAAGAATATTTATTTACTAATTATGTGAAAAGTTATGACAAAAAAATCTATAAGGAAATAAAGGAAATATTTGATGCAATACATTTTCAAAAAGCTACGCTAGATGATAAATTTAGATTGCTAAGCAATGAAAAAGGAAATGAATTAGTTAAAGAAAGACTAAACAAAATAATAAAGGAAAATTTAAATATAGATAAAGTTCCAGAATTAATGAAATTAACACCTAAACATCAAAAGAATGATAAAACTTTAGAAGGAGTAAGAATATATGTTTATTATGATAAATATATTGAGGAATTTGATTTATATTTAGTAGATTTATATCATTTGGGAATAGAAGGATTTAATGCAAATATTGGAAAATACGATTTGAAACATAGATATGAAGTTAATTCAGAATACAATAAATGTATTTCTAAATTAGCAGATACCTGGTATGAATAGAAGAGAACTAGCAATAGTTCTTTTTATTTTTAAATTTTTTTATTATTTCGACAGCTTTCGACAGACTTTGCGTTTAACATAATGTATAATATAATTAGAGGTGATAATTATGTTATTAAATTTTCTAATTTGGATTAACAAAAGAAAATTGGACAAGATGATTAATCACAATTATAGTTATGATGAAATTTTAAAACAGAGTCAAAAGTTGGACGAGCTTATTAATATCTGGATGAAAAACGATATTAGATTTAGAAAAAGAGCTTAAGTTTTTAAGCTCTTTTCAATGTTAAAATTTAATGCAATTTTTAATGCAACAATACAAAAAAAGTATAAAAATTAATAAAAAATAATAAAAATGATTTATCAGAAATAAAGATTGAAAGCATTGAAAATACTAATAAAAAAGAAATGATAAAAGATAATAAAAAATATCAAACTTGTTAAAAGTCTGATATTTTGGTACCGATGGTGGCGAGGTATAAATCGTGAAATTATTTAAATTTAAGGGGTATATGGATTTTTACCCCTTTATTTTAATGCAATTTTAATGCAACTAGATATTTTTCTGCTTTTTCTAATTCATCTTCTTTAAATTTATTAAAAACAGAGGTATAGGTGTTTAATGTTGTTTGAATATCTTTATGTCCTAATATTTTTGACAATACTATTGCACTCATTCCAGATTCAATACAGCGTGTTGCAAAAGTGTGCCTTAGCATATGCGTATTAACAGTAGATGTTTTCAAATTAACAAAAGTAGTTTCAACTTTATTTTTCTTTCTAATAATTTTCTTCTTTTGAGTTATTTTAATTTTTATATTTGCATCTTTACATATTTTTTTAAAATGAGTATTAATTGTGTTAGGAGAAATGAAATTTCCGCCATTTAAGAATAAAAAATCTTTAGTAGTATAATTTAATAGTACGGGTTTTAAGATGTCTAAAAAAGGGATTTCTCGCTTTCCTGCATATGTTTTTGTTTTTTCTCCTAAAATAATTTTACCATTTACATCTTTAGTTAAGGTTCTTGTAATAGAAATAGTTTTATTTTCTATATCAATATCGTTTCCTTTAAGTGCTAAGATTTCTCCAATTCTCATTCCTGAAAATATAGCAATATAAAAAACATCTTTATATAGATCATTACAGTTATTTAATTCTTGTAAAAATGCCTGTTGTTCATCAATTGTTAAAGCATCTATTTCTTTAGTTTGCTTTAATGATTTAGGACGAATTATTGCATTTCTAATTTTAAAAGGATTTGAATTAACAATATTTAGCACTACAGCATAGTCAAAAATAGTAGATAGCATGCCAACAACTTTTTTAATAACAGAGTTAGAATACTTAGTTATCTTTGATAAAGAATTATTAATATCTGCTATTTGTATTTTTTGAATTTTCATATTGGCAATGGGTAGCATAGAAATTATTTTTGAAGATTCTTTTTTTCTTAAGTATGTAACTTCTGAAAATTTATTAGATTCAAATTGTTTTTTATAATAATCATTTATAAAATCAATTAAAATAATATCATTGTTATTTATAAAAGTATTACTTTGTACTTCCATAAGTTTTTTTGTTATCTTTTCTTTAACTTCTTTACGAGTATTACCATATACGGATTTACGATTTATTTTGCCATCTTCTTTTCTTCCAGCAGTAAATTGTCCAACCCATTTATTAAGTTTTTCACTATAGTATATAGTGCCTTCACCATTTCCACGTTTAGCCATATAAAACCTCCGTTCGCTTTTGCTTTAAAAATTTAAGTGCTAATAAAAGCACTTTGTCATTTGTAAATAATAAATTTCATATTTTCATATAAGAATTTTGCCTTTTCGTAAAATTTTTATATCAAAACATAAAATAAGTGATATATAGATTTGAGTACATATTATTTATGTACATAAGAGATGAAGTACAGTGTTTAGGAGCGGTGTACTTTGTCTCTTTTTAATTATCTAAATGATCTATAGCATATTGAGCTTCTTCTTTCGTAAATTCTTCACCATATGAAGATATTAATTGTTGATAAATTCTCTGTTTAGACATATTCATGGTAGTTTGATAAGTTTTTGCAGTTGCTAATGCATTTGCATTCCAATCAGCTTGAATATGGTCAATAGCATATTGGGCTGCTTCCGAGGTAAAGTTTTCTCCATATTCCGAAGTTAGTTGTTTGTATATTCTAGCTTTTGACATATGCATTGTTTTAGAATAAGATTCAGCACTTTTTAAAGCATTTAGTTCTTCAATTGAAGGCTTTTTCCCTAAAGAATAAGTTATTGTGATTGTGTCTCCTTCATAAATAGAAGTATCAGTTTTTGGATTTTGATTAGCAAACAAACCATTTTCAATTGTATCAGAATAATCTTCGGCCAATTTACATTTTACATTATTTGCGGTACACCAATTTTGTATTTCTTCCTTTGACATTTGACTAAAATCTATTACAGTAACTTGTACCTTTTCTTTATGATTAACTGAAGAAACATTAGATTTTTCAGAATTAATAGATGTATTGGACATATTTGATGTTTTTGATGTGTTTGAATGTGTATCTACAGCATTTAAACGAACGATTAATATCACAACAATTGTTACAATTATCCAAAACCACACGTTTTCGTAAATTTTTTTGTTTGTTTGTTCTTCATTTGCCATATTTTTTACACCTCCTTTTACTACAAATATTTTTATATTAGATAAGTTTAAAAGCTAAACTTAATATTAAGAACTATATTATATATCCATATTTTTCTGTATAAAAATCAATTGCATTTTTCATATATTCAATTGTAACATCAAAATAATTAGCAAGACTATAAAGATTATCAATTCCGTTTTAAAATGGCTGATTTTAGTTTTTCAAAAGGAATTAATACATTGTAGCTCCATTTCTTAGCACGATATTCTTGTTTATCATAAAGAGCTTTGTCTACATTTTTATAGTTATAAGTAGCATCCATATAATAATGCCCTAGTTCTTCAGATAAAACACATTTTTCTTGTTTACTATCGACAAAATTATGATAATTTAAAGCAATGGCATTTAATTTATCATAATTAAGGAATATACCATTAATATTTTCATCTACACAATAATCATATATTTTAATATCTTCTGTTTCCACTAAATCATACAATTTATCTAAATTCATTTATTTATCCTCTTTTTTCTTTAGGTTGTCCTTTAAAACAAATTTTGCAAATTCCTCAATTTTTTCTTGTTGTTCTTTAGTAGGTAGATCATAATCATTTTTACTTAATCCTATATTTATTTTATCAGAATCTATTTGCTCTGGATTGCGAATGTCAGATTTACCAGCAATATATTCTATTGAGCAATCGAAAATTTTAGATAACAATATATAGCCATCTAAATCGAGCTCGTTAATACCTTTTTCATATAAGCTAACTTGTTGTTGAGTTTTATTTAATTTCTGAGCTAGTTGTAACTGTGTAATTTGAAATTCTTCTCTTAATTGTTTAATTCTGTTCATAAAATTAAACCTCCTAAATACTATTATACAAGTATTTTTTGTACAAGTAAAGAAAATACAAAAAAAAATTGTAAAAAAATATTGACAACAATTTTTACTTGTGATAATATAACATCATCAACAAGCAAAACTTGTTAAGAAAGGAGGATAGAAATGTCAAAAAATAGATGTAGAGAATTAAGGGGAAATCGCTCACAACAAGATATTGCGGATTTTTTAGGGTTTACACAACAAGCATATTCAAATATAGAAAACTCTGATAAACCACCTAAAATAGAAACTTGTATAAAATTATCCAAATTATTTAACAAGCCTATAGATTATATTTTTCCAGATATTATTTTATCTAAAAATACAAGCGAAACTTGTTAAAAAGACAACAAATAAATAGGAGGTAGAGATGCTATTTGAAATATTAAAAAAAGCTCAAACATTATTGCAGTTAATATTTGAGCATATTAATTTGATTATTCAACTGATTCCTATTCTAACTATTATTATTACTATTATTATTAATAGCCTTATAAAAGCTAGAAATAAGAAAATAAATATTAATAATAAAAGTGAAAACAAAGAACCAAACAGGAACTGATTTATTTTCAAGGTTGATACCTACAACACTAAGAATCGTTCCAACAAGACCAGAGTAAAAATTAACTTTTATCAATAACAAAGAAGAATTTTTTTTATAGGATTTTTTTAAAATTCTAAAAATAAAAGTTGCTAAAGTTACTAGAAAACTAATTATGAGTCCAGCAATTACTTCATTGGCAATTGTATTAAAATTCAATATAATCACCTCACTTTCTACAATAAAGTCAGGTTGATTATATCACAAAAATTCAGTTAAAGAAAGGAGTTGAGATAATGATAAAAAAAGAAAGAACCAAAAAATATGAGGATTTAGATGACACAATAGGCCCAGAGGATTATATGGCATGGCGAGGATGTGGACGAGCTACAGCAGATGCAGTATTTCATGCAAAAGGTTTTCCTAGAATACCAAATACAGGAACAAAATTAATAGCAGATAAAAGAGCAGTTTTACTTTTTGAAATGGGACTAAGTGAAGAAAATTTACAAATAGTGCTAAAAGAAGTTGCACAAAAAATTATTTAAATGGAGGATAAATCAATGAAGAAACAAAGAAGAAAAAATAAAAAAATACAAATAAGTGGAGAAATGACTATGATATTAATGTTAAATGCCTTTGTAATAGGTATTTTAGTAGAAAAAATAATCACAAATGGCTTTAGTTGGCTTTCAACAATTGGATACATAGGATAGAAAGGAGAGAAAAGGTATGGATATATTTTTAAGAATAATGAATTTGATTGAGCAAAATACGGATATACCAATGTTAGAAAAAGACATTGAAGAATGGCTAAAGAAGAATAAGAAAAATCAAAAAGTGTTAGAAATATACAAACTTGCAAGTAAAGCAAGAGATTTGGAGGATTAAAATGTTTTTAAAAACAGTTATAAGACAAGGAAACAAACTAATAGAGCAAAATAATATTATTAAACAATACGAAGAAGAAAATCAAGGTTTAAGAGATGAAATAGACTTTATGCAAATAGACAAAAATAGATTAGTAAGAAACCTAAAAACAATAATTGAAGTAGGCGAAAAGAATAAAGATGCTTATTACTTCATTATAGAAAAGATAAAAAAAGAGTTAGCAGACTGCGAATCACACTAACTCGAACCGTTACATACATAAATGTACTTATTTGTATTATATCAAATTATTTAAAAAATGTCAAAAGTAAGGGTATAAGATGAAAGTAATAGGAACTATAAAAGAATTGATTCCAAGATTAATGGAATTTGATATGAATAAAATATATTTTTGTGAAATAAAGGAATCTAAATCTCAAAGAACTTTACAGCAAAATAAAATGTTATGGGAATTAATACATTTAATTGCAAAAAAGCAACATCAAGATTATATGGAAGTTTATTGTGCAATATTAGAAAGAGCAGATGCAAAATCTGATTATGTATTAGCTAGACCGGAGACAGAAGATAGTTTAAGAAAAACATTTAGAGGTATTAAATTCATAAGACAACAACAAGTAAATAACACAACATTCAATATATATAAAGTATATATAGGAAGTTCGAAAATGAATACCAAAGAAATGACAGAATTATTAGATATAACAATTCAAATATGTAGTGAATTACAAATTCCAACTTATGAGGTGTAAGATGATAGTAACAGATTTATCAAAGGAATTTTATCCGGTACCCAAACCTCTGCAGAAAAATAAAAAGACTGCAGTGGAATTTGCAGAAAAATCTGCAGAGATAAAAAAGAAAAGTAATAAATTAGCAAAATTAGAACGTGAAAGAGACAAAAAGATAAATAAAAAAGGATATTGTGAGTTCTGTGGTAGATATAGTAACAGATTAGATCCTCACGAAGTATATGGAGGAGCTAATAGAAAAAGAAGTATAAAAAAGAAATTTGTTGCTTTACTCTGTAGAAAATGCCACGATAATGAAGAAATATTAAACATTCTAAAGATAAAATATCAAAAAGAATATGAAATAACACATACAAGAGAAGAATTTATAAAATTAATAGGAAAAAGTTACATCAAAGGACAAGCATAAAGTTTGTCCTTACTTTTACGAAAGGAGAAAATACAATGAATTATTTAAAACAAGTAAACAAATTTTATGAGTTACTATTAATAAATCCTTTAAATGCTAATTCTCAATGTTTATATTTAGCATTGTTAAATATAAACAATAGATGTAATTGGATAAAGAATTTTACAGTAGCCAATATAACTCTAATGACGTTTACAGGATTGAATATTTCAGCATTGCAAAGAGCAAGAAACAATTTGATACAAAAGGGATATGTTAAATATCAAAAAGGAAAAAGTAATAGTGCAGGAATTTATGAAATTATAGAATTTGAACAACAAAGTGAACAACAGAACGAACAACAAGATGAACAACAGAACGAACAACAAAACGACAGCACAGCGAACAACACAGCGAATACATTAAATAAACAAAACAAAACTAAACAAAACAATAAAAAAGAAATAAAAAAAGAAAAAGAAACAGACCTTGATAAAATTTTAAATGAAAGAGTTGAAGATGACGAACTAAAAAATACATTTAAAGATTTTATGAAAATGAGAAAGGCTATAAAAAAGCCTTTAACAACAAAAGGGTTGGAATTATGTATAAAAAATGTTTTCCAATTATCGGAGAACAAAGATGAACAAATAATGATTTTAAATAATTCTATAATGAATAATTGGCAAGGTATATTTCCTCTGAAAGAAGAACAAAAGAAAGAATTGATCCAAGAACAAGAAAAAAAATATAAAGCTTCAAGAATGAGTGAAGAAGAATATCATAAAAAGCAAGGAGGAAAAAACTATGTATGATGAAGAAGTTGAAAAAGCTATGCTATTCTATGTCATTTTTGAACAGAAAGAATTTGAGTTAACAGAAGCGGACTTCGCAATTGCAGAAAATAAAAAAATTGTAAAGGCAATTAATCAGTTAAAGTTGGAGCGTAAAGAGATATCAATGTTGAGTGTAAATGAGAAATTAGAAGAAGATTCATTAAAATACTTAGCATATCTAAATACATATATTGCAGGAAGTAATGCAGACGATATATATGAAATTTTAAAGAAATATACCAAAAAAAGACAAGTGTTTAATTTGGCTAATAAGATAATAAATGATGTAAAAAAAGAAGAAAATCTAGATATTTATATAGAAAAAATAATATCTGAATTGCAAAAAATAGAGTTTCAAACTAATAAGGAAGAAAGTTTTATAACTCAAGTTGTTGATACAGCAAATATTATAGAGAAAAATATGAATAAAAAGGAAGATTTGAGCTTATATACAGGATTCTTTGATTTAGATGATTTAACGGATGGGCTACATAATGGAGAATTAACTGTTATAGGAGCTAGACCTGGTGTAGGAAAAACAACATTTGCATTACAAATTGCAGAAAATATATCAAAAAAAGGTAAGCAAATAGCTTATGTAAGTTTGGAGATGTCTGCAATACAAATGATACAAAAACTTATTGCAATGAGAACAAATATAAATTCAAGAAAAATTAGAAATGGAGATTTAACAGAAAGAGAAGTAGAAGCGGTTGCTTTAGATTGTATGAATTTGGGAAATTTAAAGTTAAATATATTGACTAACACAAGTGATATACAGTCAATAGAAATATCAGCAAGAAGATTAAAAAATAGAAACAAACTTGATGTATTAATTGTTGATTATTTACAATTAGTTAGAAATTTAGGAAATTTTAGAAGTAGAGAGCAAGAAGTAGCGGATATTTCAAGAACTTTAAAATTATTAAGTTTGGAATTAGAAATTCCTATAATAGCTCTTTGTCAATTAAATAGAAATGCAAGCAAATCGGAGCCAACGTTAGCAGATATAAGAGAGAGTGGAGCTATAGAACAAGATGCAGATAATGTTATATTTTTATATCAAAAGAATGCAGAAAGTAATATTGTAACAGTAGATCTTCAAAAACAAAGAGCAGGAAATATAGGAAGTGTAGAGCTAATTTTCAATAAACATTATAGTCAATTCCAAAATATAGAAAGGTAGGCAAAATGTTAGAAATAGATAAAAAGAAATTGTTGAGTTTTGACAGTGCCAATAGAGTTAGAATATTGAAAATGATAGTTTTAGGACTAGTTAAATATATAGGAGATGATACAAATGAGTCATGTAACAATGCAAACAAGACAAAAAGAAGAGTGGAAAGATATAAAAGGGTTTGAAGGATTATATCAAGTAAGTAACTTAGGGCAAATAAAAAGTTTATATTTTACCAGCAATAAAACTAAGAAAAAATATCGTAGAGACAAAATTCTAAAACAACAAAAAGATAAACAAGGATATATGACCATAAGACTATCATATTTTGGAAAGGATAAAACATATAAAACACATAGATTAGTAGCTAAAACATTTATACCTAACATAGAAAACAAACCAGAAATAAACCATATTGATGGAAATAAAGCAAACAATATTGTAAGTAATTTAGAATGGGCAACAAGAAGTGAAAATCAGAAACATGCTTATAAATATGGATTACAGAAACAGTCAGAAAAAATGAAGAGACATAGTGTAGAAATGGGAAAAACATATGGAAAAATAAACGGTTCCAAAACAGGTAAAGACAACATAAAGAAAGCGATAGAAGCAACAAAAATAAAAGTAAATCAATACTCGTTAAATGGGAGATTATTAAAAACATGGGATAGTATGTCGGAAGCAGCAAGAAATACAGGAGCATATAAGAGTAACATAAGTTATTGTATCAAAAGAAAAAAGGGAAGTGCAGGTGGTTATAAATGGGAAATAGCATAACGTATTTGACACGCCAGATGTCATTTAACGATATACAACTAAAAACAAAAGTAAGATATGAGCAAATATTAGCTTGTATGGATTCACCAAAAACTGCTAAAGAAATTGCAGTAGAACTTTATGAATTAGGTATTATACCAAGCACAGAGAGGAATTATGTTTCACCAAGATTAACCGAGCTAGAGAAAAGAGGAATAGTAAAAGCAGTTGATAAAAAGAAATGTCAATATACAGGAAAGACAGTAGCAGTCTATGAAAGAGTAGATAATTTAAAGGATATGATTGAAGAAAATATGAACCATATACCAAGATTGGATTAAAAGGAGAAAATCATGGAAGAAAATGAATATATAAAATTATTTAATACAAACGAATTAAACAGACTTCAAAGATGTGCAAAAAACAAAGATAAAAAAGAAATAATAAAATAGGGGCAAGACTTTGAAAGAAGAATAGCTGAATTGTATAGAAAACGATACAAAGATTATTATTTAAAAGAATATGCTGAAAGGCTAAAGGATATAGATACAGCTTTGATGTATGCCTTACATTTTGGAGAATCGACACGATTTGGAAATAAAAGGCTTAAAGCGGTTGTTGACGATTTATCAGAAACAATAAAAGGATTTTACAACGGAGAATATAACAGAAAAGAGTACAGAGAGATGCTAATAAAAGATGGTATTAAAATAGAAAAATATTAAGAGGAAAGATAAATTATGGAATGTAAAGTAGTTTATGTAGAAGATTTAGAAGTAAATTATGAAATAGTAGTTTGGGAGGTAAAGAAAGATGATAGACAAATGTGATAAATGTAATAGTTCAAATTTATTTGTTGAAATTCAAGGAAATAGAAGAGGATTATATTGTGGAGAATGTGGAAAGTGGCAAAAATGGATAACAAAACAAGAGTTACAAATAGCGAAATTTAAAGGATTAAAGATATTGGAGGGCAAATAATGAAATATCCACCATTAATAGAGCCTTGCAAAAGTTGTTTAGGTTGTCAAAGATTAGAAAATCCAAACTTTACAGGCGATAAAAATTGCAAGTATGCAGAAAAAGTTGAATGGAAACAGGAGTACTTAAATGAATTTAGGAAGTAATAGATGGAAAGCAAATTATATATGCGATAAATGTGGAGAAAAAATAAGATATGTTGCACAAAAAGGGTTTGTAGGAATAAATCATTATTATAAATCAAAAAGAGGACAATCTGCACCATATAAAGATTTTGATTTATGTGGAAATTGCGAAAAGAAGTTAAGGGTATGGCTTGATACAAAAGAGATACCTACAATGGAAGAAATAATAAATACTTTTCCAGAATATAAAAGATGAAAGGATAAAGATATGAAAGATTGGACTGGTAATAAAAAAAGTACATTTGTAACATTAGGAGCAAATAATCATTGTGACCATGAAAGAGAGAAACATGATTATTATGCGACAGATCCAAAAGCATTAGAGTTGTTTTTAAAAAAAATAGATAAAGACGGAATAAAGTTACATAATCATATTTGGGAATGTGCTTGTGGAGAAGGTCATTTAAGTGAAGTTCTAAAGAATAATGGATATGAAGTCTTATCAACAGATTTAATAAATAGAGGATATGGAAACGGGATAACAAACTTTTTAACTTTTAAACCTAATTTCTTATATTCAGGAGATATATTAACCAATCCACCGTATAGATATGCTAAAGAATTTGTTGAGAAAGCATTAGAAGATATTGAAGAAGATTGCTATGTAATTATGTTTTTAAAAATACAATTTTTGGAAGGACAGAGTAGATTAAAATTATTTAAGAAATATCCACCAAAGTATATATATGTAAATAGTGCAAGACAAACTTGTTATATAAATGGAGATATGAGTAAGAAAATGAGTAGTGCAACTTGTTATTGCTGGTTTATGTGGCAAAAAGGATTTAGTGGGGAACCAACTATAAGATGGATTTAGGAGGAAATATGGAAAACAAAGTAATAGCTAAAGAATATGTAGATAAAAATTATGTTGAAAAGAATATATTAAAAAAAGCAATGCGAGAAGCAATAATGGAAGCAAAAGGATTTGGAGAAGAAGCTGGAGCAGGTATAATGGAAAAATACATATTAGTAGCAATGGGAGAATTAGATAAAAAGGCATTAGATTTTAAAATATAGAATTATTGGAGGATAAATAGATGTTATTTAGGAAAAACAAGCAAAGAAAACACACTTGTTGTTTGTGTGGATTTAATGAACTTAACAATTATTTTGGAGTAAAAAGTTATGATGATATACCATTATATGATTTTAATTTTTATAAGCTAGAAGAAAGTAAATGTGCATGGTGTCAAACAGAATATTATTATTTAGTAGATTTAGAGAGGTAATAATGGAACATTGGTCATTAAAACAATATAAAAACTACAAACAAAAAAATAGTAAATATGGCAATAAAAAAGTAGTTATAGATGGAATAGAATTTGACAGTAAAAAAGAACGGTAGATATTATCAACAATTAAAATTAATAGAAAGACAAGGACTAATAAAAGATATTAAATTACAAGTTAAATTCGAATTACAGCCAAAATACAAGAAAAACAATAAAACTATAAGGGCAATAAATTATATAGCTGATTTTACCTATTTTGATGTAAATAAAGGTAAAATAATAATAGTAGATACAAAACGGTTATAAAACAGAGATATATAAACTTAAGAAAAAGATATTTGAATATGTTTATCCAGATTTAGAAATAAAAGAGGTGTAAAAGTATGAGTAATGAAGAAGCAAATCAAGTTTTAGAAGAATTATACGAAGTTCGACCGGAAAAATTAAATGATAAAGCTAAAAGATTATTTGAAGCAATAATGAAAATAGCAGACAGAAAGGACGAAGCAGAAACAGATTTATATGAAGCTAATAATAGAATAAATGATTTATTAGATATAATAAAACAGAAAGATAAAATAATAGACTTAATGGCAAATGAAATATTAGAACAAGATATATTAAATCAAGAAGACATTGAACATTATGATAATAAACATGAAGTAATTAAATACTTTGAAGAGAGGTGTAAGTAAATGAATATAGAACAAGCAATTGATATATTAAAAAATAGCATTGCAGATTATGTTATAGGCGAATATTGCGAGAAATGTGCTGATAATAAAATATGCGATGATAGAAACGAAGATTGTTATTATCAACAGGCAATAGATACAGTTGTAACAGCTTATGAAGAAGAAAAAGAAAAAAATAAAATATTATTGCAATGCTTGAAAGATAGTCAAGAAAGATGTGAGAATGAACATTTATTTTTAGGAAATCCAGATATGTAAGGAGGAATAAAACAATGTTAAGTGATGAAGAAAAACAGGCGATAGAATATTTAGAATCAAGATTATATGGAAATGAAGGTTGCAAAATTATTGATGTTGCACAAAGTGAGTTAAGAATATTTTTAAAATTAGTAAAAAACTTGCAAAAAGATATTGAAAGTTGGAAAAAATATTGTGATGAACAAGAAAATGATATTACATTAAGGAATAATAAAATATGTGATTTAGAATTTAAAATCGAAAAACAATCTAAAGAAATAGAAGAATTAAAAGAGAGAAATAGACAAAGTAAAATGAGAATAGTTCAATTAGAAAATGAAATAACAGCAAGAATTGAAGATGTAAATAAATATTATACGCCAAATGACAAAATAAAAGCAAAAATAGAAGAATATAAAAAAGAAATAGATAAATTGTATAAGAAAAAGAATTGGTATGAACCACAAGATACAGAAAAAAAGAATAAATATATGCACTATATAGAATTTGGGCAATCACTTTTAGAAAAGGAGTAGATATATGGAAGATAGATATATGATTTATAATAATGTTCAAAAATGTTTTCAATTTCCTAGTATATGTGAAACAACAGAAAAAGGAGCTAATACTTTGTTATTCAAATTTATAGGAAATGATGCAAGAAAATATAGATTTGAAGTTAAGAGAGTGGAAAAAGAAGAAGCATATAAGATAAGACAAACATTAAAAGACCGAAATAAAGCTAAAAGAATAAAGCAAGAGCTAGAAAATATACCATTTGAAGAAATCTTGAATTTAGTAATAAGAAACAGAGGAGGACTAATCTATGGAAAATGAAATAAAAGTAAATGAGTATATGAGTAGAAAAGAATATAACAAAAAATATAATAGTGATGTTGGTTATAGTTTATTAGTTCAAAATAATATAAAAAGAGATGATTATGCTAGACTTAATACTGGTCTAATATGTAAAGTTATAGGAATAAAAGAAAACAATTGCAATAAAAAGGCTATATATTTTGGAATTTATGAACAAGATTGGTTTGATTGTAGTGCTGTAGAAAATTTTTCAAATGACTTAGCAGATTTAATAGAAGTAAACGATATAGCCATAATGAGTTATAACGGAATTGTATTTCAAAAATTTGTAAGTAGAGATGATATTGTTGCTTTAAAATTGAAAGAATATAAATTATTAGAAATATTAACAAAAGAACAATTTGAATCTATAAGTTATAAAGTAAAGGAGTAAAAATAAAATGCAAATATTTGAAGATTTAGTAAAGTGTAAAGATTGTATGAACAATATAAAGGATAAATGTATTTTGTATCCAGGAAAAGATGTAAATGAAGAAGATACAGGCTGTTATGTTGGAATAGATAAGGTAAATAAGCAAAAAGTTGTTACAAAAATGTGATAAAACATATAAAAAGTCATTAGAAAAATGTGAAAGGAGAGAATAACTATGTCAATGAGCAAATATATAAAAGGAATAGCAGATAGTAAAAAAGTTGAATTAGCAGAACAAGTAAAAGAAAATTGTACTTTATTAGGTATAGATGTGCCAGATGAAATAGATGATTTATTAGAAGATGGAATTACTATACCACACAAGGAATTTACTACAGATTATGAAGAAATTATAGAGATAGATGTAGAAGATATACCAAAAGAAGTAGAAAAAATACAATTTATTATAAGTTATTAATAGAAAGGAAGGATTAAAGATGTTTAAAATTCGTGATGGGGTTGATTTAAAAGAACTTGAAAAGTTTGGATTTATAAAAGATAAAATTTTTCAAATGATTAATAGACCAATATATGAAGATTATCTTGAACAATTTGAGAAACAAGAATATTTATTAATTCATCCTGTAAGTAAAGTGTTAGTAAAAGGTAAGCAATGTTGTATTTTAGATTTACAAGGGAATAGTGTTATTGGTTATGATATAAAAACCAATAGGATAAAAAGATATATACAAGATATTATTCAAGCAGGATTAGTAGAAAAAGTTTAGCTGTAATATACAGCAGTTAGGAGGAAGTATATGTGTAAGTACTGCAAGAATGAACCAGAGATAATTGAAGAAAATGAAAATGACAGAATTTATTTAGAAATATGGTATAAACACTTATATATTAGAGGGCATTTGTTTAATATTCCATTTGGCAGAGATATTATAATAAATTATTGTCCTATGTGTCGGAAGAGAGTTGAAAGGAGCTGATAATATTGAGTAAGATATACGTAGTAACAGAAGGAGACTATAGTGATTATCATATAGAGGCTTGTTTTTCTACCAAAAAGAAAGCACAAGAATATATAAAAAATTCTAAAAAAGTAAGTGGAAGTTATTATTATCCAAGAATAGAAGAATGGGAATTAGATAGTAATAGTGATATTGTAGATGTAATTTATTTAACTTTTACTTTTACAAGCCCTTTATCAAAAAGAACACATGAAGAAAAAATAGAAACTAGAATAGATCAAAGAGTTAGAAGTCAAGTTTATGAATATTGTAATAAAATAGATTTTTTTGGATTTGATTTTAATATGCTAAAAATAACAGAAGTAGCAAATCCAAATAAAACAATAGAAGAAGAAATAGCAAGACTAACAAAAGTGGCTTATGATACAGCAAAAAAGATTAATTATTTATATAAAGTTGAAAATATAAAAACTTTAGAAGGTATTAGAAAAAGATTGGAGGGATAATATTGAGTAAAGCAGATGAGATAGTAGGAATTAATTATGAACAAGAATACTATAAATTAAAAAAAGTAGAAGCTGAAAATGAAGAACTAAAAAAAGTAATAATAAATATGTCAAAATTTACTTATGGAACTTTTGAGTCTTTAGATGATGTTATAAGAAGTATAGAAAGAAATTTAAAAGAAATTAGGAGGAGAAGATGAATAACATATATGACGTATATCCTAGATATTGCTTAGCTTGTGAGAATAAAGAAATATGCTGGGAAAATCATTGGGCAATAACAATGGATAAAGATGGAAGAAGATGTGATAACTTCAAAGTGAGAAAAGATGTAAAGGAGTTGATGAAATATGAATAAAAAGATAAAGATTATAGAGCTATTACAAGATTTTGCAGATGAAAAAGAAATAGTTATGCCTAAATATATAAGATATTGGGATAGAATAGAACATAAAGATGAAGTTATGCTAGTATGTAAAGAAAATATTATAGACAAATTAGATGATTGCAAAATCGATTTGAATGATGAAGTTGAAATATTAGAAGATAATACAGAAGAGATAGAAGAATTAAATGCTTATAAATTAATGGAATCTCCATACATGGCTAATTTATTAAAAGAGCAAAGATATGATAAATTTATGGAGCTTTTAAAACAAAGTGAAGTAGAAATAGCAGATAAACTTATAAAATTAACTTGGGTAGTAAAAGAGATGAGAAAGGAAATTACAAATGTTAATAAAAACAATATACACTAAAGGAAAATCAAATAGCACATATAGATGTGATATGTGCAATAGATTATTAATAAAAAACAAAGATTTATTTTATAACCTTTATGTAAAAGATACACAAAAAGATAAATCGACTAAAAAATGGGATCTATGTGAAAAATGTTATAAATTATTAGCGAGAAGTATAGCAAAAAGAAAAGAAAAACTTTTGTAGGAGGTACAAATGGAAAAAGAGGAAATAATATTATCTTTAAAAAAATATAAAGAGACAAAGGCTAAATTGGAACTTAAAAAAAAAGAAAAGAATATGTATGAAAAAAGGCTAAAAGGTTGCATTGAGATAGAAACTTCTATTACAGGTCAGGTAGGGATAAATTTAGATATTAGAAGTAAAAATAGTATAAATGACAAGGTGGGGAATGCTGTAGTAGATGGAATAAAAGCAAATATAGATATGAAAAAAGAAGCTGAGAAAAAAATAAAGGAGTTAGAGCCAATAATAGAAGAGTTACAAGATGAAGTGGATCAAGTAAATATAATGTTAGATGCATTATATTATAAAGAAAGAGAAATATTAACAGCTTATTACATAGATAATAGAGATGCTGAAGAAATTGGAAGGGTATTATATTGGAAATTATATAATAGAACTTGTACTGCTGAGAATATATATAGAATAATAAAAAAAGGCACAGAAATTTTGCTAAGATTATAAAAATACCAAAATAATACAAATATTTTCTATATTTTTTTCAAAAAGTATATGTTAGTATATATAATAGAAAAATTGGTTACAGTCAGAAATGGCTCATTAGTCCATGTAACAAAATAAAATAAAGTCCCTTAGCTTTATTTGAGAAAAAGTTAAAAGCTTTTGCGGAGCTGTGTTAGAAATAGCATGGCTCTATTTTTATATTGTGATTGGAGGAATTAAAATGGATAGAGAAGGTTTAATAAGCATATTTGATACTGCAAAGTTAACTAAAATGGATATAGCAGTAGAAGTAACAATACCAGGGCAAGAAACAACAGAAGTAATAATAAATAGAAATGAAAATTTAGACAATAAATTAGCGTTTTATAAAAAAGCATATGATGAACATTGTATACATTGTATGAATAAAGAAGTAAGAATAGTAAATGCTTGGTGTGTAAATTTCTTTAAATATTATGATAAACAAACAGGAGAGATATTTACATCGGAGCCTGTTATTGATTAGTTGATATTAATGTACTAGGCAACTTTAATATATATGGTTGTATGCAACCTCCTTTCAGAAAGCTATATCCTAGTTAACAGCTGTAAATAGAACATAGGGCAATCTAGGTAAGAAAGCTAATCGGACGGCGCTAATAATAGGTTCGGTATAAAGCTCATAATAATCGTATATGTTACCTAGTTACGACACATTGCCTTATGTTGTGTTTATAGATAGAATATAGCACTAAAATCCTTGATGTGAAAATCGGGCTTCGAGAGCCAAAAAGGTTAAGATTGCAATCGTTTTAGTGCTATATTGTGTTTATAATTGTATGCAGAACATTTAAAAAGTGTCGGGGGAAAGGTTACTAATAAAGCCAGGAGGATTAGCCTTTATTAAGTTCTCGAGATGCCTCAAAAGTTAGGTTGTGCAAGCCTAATAAATCCTTAATGTTTTGCATAGAGTTATAAAAGGAAAGAGGATTAAATGAGTTTAAATAAAGCAATAGCAAGTGGAAAAGAACATAGAAAGCAATATAGAGGTGCTAAAGCAGTAGATTGTACTTGTAGAAATCACGGAGGTTGTGATTGGTGTAAAGAAAATAGATTATATAAAAACCTAAAAAGATTAGATAAAGCAAATTATACTGAATAAGAAAAGGAGTTTAATATGTTAAATAAATATATAAGATACACCTTTTATGATGATGACAAAAGATTAATAGCAATAGTATATCCAAATACACCTAAAGAAGTAATACAGGATCTATTACAAAAATATGATGAAGTAAAATTCAAAGAGTAGGTAATGCCTATGAGATGTTTAGAAACAAATGAAGTGTGCAGTAACACAAATAAAAGATGTAAAGAATGCAAACTAGATGATTGCAAGGAAGTGTTGCAAATGATAGATATTCAAGAAAAGAACTATAGAAAAAAACAATTAGAAAGATTAAATAAACATTTACCAGAACAGTGTAAAAACTGTTCTTTTTTAGAGGTTATTAATTTAGATAAAATGGAAGTTAAATGCTTTTATAGAGTAAAGGATAAGTGTGTCTTGAAATGAAACAAAGGAGAGCTAGAAGAAAACATTACAATTGGGAAGTAGAAATAGCAAAAGGAAATACAGATAAATTTTATCATTCAACAGACTTTGATATTTGGAGAGAAAAGGTACTAAAAAGAGATAAAGGTAAATGTCAATTCTTTTTAGGTAAATGGAACGATGGAAAACACTTTCCTGAACACTTAAAAATAATAGATGCAAATACAGCTCATCATATAATACCAATAAAGCAAAGACCAGATTTAGCATTAGATGTAGATAATGGAGTAGCATTAAGTTTTGAAGCCCACGAAATAATAGAAGAAAGACATAGATGGACCTGGAGAAAGAAAAAGAAACTATTGACGGAGGAAAAATGGTAAAAGTAATTTGTGGATTAATTGGAAGCGGTAAGACAACATATGCATTAAACAATAAAAAAGAAAACGATATATTACTAGATTGGGATTTATTGGTAGAAGCTTTTAAATCAGATAATCCGTTTGGTATAAAAGAAGTGCAGGATTTATTATTAAAATACTTTGCTAAAAAAGGATTTGATATATGGTATGTAACTACAAAATTAGGAAGTAATGAACTAGAATTATTAGAACAAATAAATGATGTAGAATATTTATGGATTAATACTAACAAGAATCAATGTATTGAAAATATAAAAGCAAGGAATAGAAATGATGAGGTAAAGCATATAGAACAATTAAGAAAAAACAATGAAAGAATATATAATGATTATTATACATCTAAAATCAAATACAAAATCATAAATGTATTTGATAATAACGAAAGGTGGTAGCCATGAAATTAGAACATTTAATAAAAGCATACAAAGTAAATAACATAGAAGCGGAACTAAAAGAAATGAATAATGAATATGAAAAGGCAGGAACAATAAATTTTGCCAAAGGAATTGTAGCAAGTTATTTATTAGATGATGAAGAAATAATAGTAGCTATGAAGATATTCTTTAATTGTTTAACAACAGAAGAATTAAACATATCAAGTCAATTAAGTCATACAATAAAGGCATTAAATATAATACAAAATACAATAATGTTATTGTCAAACATTCCACAAAAAGAATGCAATATGATATTAGAGAAACTAGGATTATTTGATAATACATTTAAAGAAGGAAAACAAATAAAACATTTAGATCATACATACAAAATAGAGGTAGTAGATGGATTATTATGTTTAAGTATAAATGAAATAGAGGAGGAAGGATGATGGCAACAGATACAAATATAGAAATAAAACAAAGCAGATATGAAGAAACTAGAAGAAGAATTACAAGATTTAGGAATGGATACAATATAAGTGATAGAGAAATCATAGAATACTTAGCAGAAGAAATAGAACAAAATAGAGAAAGAATAAGAAAACTAACAGAAATGACAGAACAAAGAAACGAAGAAATCTATTCAGAAAGAAATACATATGGTTGTGGAATAGATGGAGGAAATGAAGATTATACAGTAACAAGATGGTATGAAGATGGAGTATTAATCAAAGAAGAAATAAAGCCTGTAAGAACAACAAAAAATGATGATGAAAACACATGTCCACCAATAGTACCATAACTTA
>OCTX012287970.1_pt1 | contig 39247 bp, 42 predicted proteins | sample 1539691 | NCBI WGS metagenome assembly OCTX01 (sample SAMN02144231, study PRJEB22623) | gut metagenome | biome: sheep rumen | host: Ovis aries | place: New Zealand
TGTTGGAGCATCGCAGGCTGTTCCTGTCGAAACGTGCGGCGGATTCGTTCGGACATTATGCGGATGCCCAGCTTCGAAGGCTCCAGAACGCGATAGCGAGGGACAAGCTTCCGCAGCCGTCCAGGGAAGAGCATATACTGAGGTCTGTGAATCATGCGCTGAATGATTTTAACCGCAGACAGGCGGATGAATATAAAACAAATGCGAAGCTCTATATTGATATGGCTGAAACAGAGGGGCTTGAGACGGAGATTTTTCTGGACGCGGATTTCAGGCACTACCCGCTTCGCAGGTATAACGATATGATGAACAGCCTGCACTCAGTCGTCCGGGAATATGATAAAATCGGCAAGCGGAACCACAAGAAGGATGACAATCACCTGAACAAGCACGCGATGCATCTTGTAAGGCTCTTTATGATGGGACTTGACATCCTTAAGGAGGGTGAGATCCGCACCCACAGGCCGGAAGAAGATCTGGTACTGCTGCGCAGCATCAGGAACGGAGAGTATATGCGGGACAGCGTTCTTGTACCGGCATTTTACAAGATCGTTGCGGACTATGAACAGCGTTTTCATGATGCGGAAATGAACAGTTCGCTTCCCGACAATCCGGATATGAGGGCAATTGAGCAGTTTGTGGAAAGCATCAATCGGCGAGTCGTGACCGGAGAAATCGGATGAGAGATATTCAAAATGAAATTCAGGAAAACCTGGATGCAATCGAGAAAACATATCAGGTGAAGATTCTGCTTGCGGTCGAATCCGGAAGCAGGGCATGGGGATTTGCGTCTCCTGACAGTGACTATGATGTCCGCTTTATCTATGTGCATCGGCCTGAGGAATATCTTCGGGTCGACACACTGAAAGATGTAATTGAGTGGCAGCTTGACGAGGTGCTGGATATCAACGGATGGGATATCAGGAAGGTCCTGCTGGCGTTCGGGAAAGGCAACCCGAACGTGATGGAGTGGGCGAACTCCGGCATCATTTACCGCAAGGCAGAGGAATGGGACGCTCTGAAGGAGATGGGAGCTCATTATTTTTCAGAAAAGTCTGCCCTGTGCCACTATTACGGGACAGCCAACAGCACCCTGCAAAAGTTTCTGACAGGCAGCGAGATTCGCTACAAGAAGTGTTTTTATGCGCTTCGTCCGCTCCTTTGCTGTCGCTGGATCGAAAAATATCATTCCGCGCCGCCGATGGAGTTCGAAAAACTGCTGAGTCTGTTCGCTGAGCCGGATGATGTATTGACGCGGGAGCTGTATGAGGCGGTCCGCGAGCTGCTGGTGCGGAAGGCCGAGACGGAAGAGAAGGATCTGAATCCGCAGATACCGGTCATTATTGATTTTATACGGAATGAGTGCCTGAGGCAGAAGCGGCTGTCGGAGGAGTTGCCGGATGATCACAGGTATGATTTTACGGGGTTGAATGAGGCGTTTAGGGGGCTGCTTGCAGCTTATAACGGAGTTGGATGAGCGTCTGGGGATTCATTGACTGTTGCTTGACCGGATCGAGTGGTATCTGGATCTGCTCAGGTGAGGAGCGTGTCGGCGAATACCGGAAATATATACTGAAAACAAGACTGGAGTGACGGACATGAAGCTGAACAAATCATTTATTTTTAAACATATGAGGAGAGACCTGGAAGAGCGGTACGGAAAAGAAAAAGGTGATACCATTTGGCGGTATGCGGAGCATGTGCTGCAGAAGCTGGAAACGGCAGATCCGAACGCAGACAGGCCAAGTAAGTCCTTTGTGTTTCCGGCGGTCGCCATTTACCGCGCTGTTGAGAAATACGCGCCCGGCGAAGCGCTTGCCGTGACCCGCGCCTATGGCACGAAGAACGGCCTTCGTATGAAGAATATTTTCAGGAAGGTGACCGCGCTGCCCGGCGTCCCGGAGCTCATTTGGAAAAACATGGAGAAGATCGTGGTGAAAATAAGTAGCGGATATGACTGCGAAAATCTCATCGTCACAGACCATCTGTGCTCGCTGGATGTGATCCGCTGTCCTCTGTATGACAGGGCAAAGGCTCTTGGAACGCCGGAGGCGGTGCAGATGATCTGCTGTATGGACAAGGAATACATGACCGGCTTCCGGGGAGTCGATTACACTCGGACAAGGTCGGTCGCGGAGGGTGATGACTGCTGCGATTACCGTCTTCGGGATGTAAGAAAGAAAATGAAAAGCATTTGAAAGGATGATGACAAATGATCAAACCGATAGTGAAAGACGTATTCTTCCTCGGCCAGAAATCCGAGCCGGCCGCGAAGCAGGACCTGTCTGTCGGACAGGATCTCATGGACACCCTGCGGGCGAACCAGGATCATTGCGTAGGCATGGCGGCGAACATGATCGGTGTGAAGAAGCGGGTCATCATATGAGTGCACGGGAATCCTGGAAAGCTGCCTATCGGGACCTCATTGAAACCATCGTTCACATGGGTTACCCCGAGGAATTCGGCAAGGCGATCGCAAAGAACCTGGGGTCAGAGAAGACCATGCGCCGGATGACGGCCTACCTTTATGCCGCGAAGCCGCGGTCAGCCGAGGAGATCGCCGATGAGATGCTGGCGATCATGAGCGACCGGGAGCGCTGGATCGCGAAGAAAGAGGCGGAGAAGGCGAATGCCAGGTATAATGAGATCCTGAATGAGGGACTGGATTGACGAGTCGAAGATGGCTGCAAAGCGAGGTGGTAATACAATGGCAAACGAAGGCGGTGCATGGATCATGAAGGGACTCGCCTGGGACGACCCCTGGCGGATCCGCTCCTGGCGCGAGATCATCCCCGCGACCGGAGAGGTGGCTTACGGGAAGTTCTTCAACAACAAGACGGGTTTCATTTCCAGAGAGTGGTTTCCGTATTTCGCAAATGCCCGGCGGGACGGCTACGACTTCGACGCCGCGTGGGATGACGGACTGGTCCAGCGGCGATGCAGGGCGATCATGGATATCTGCGAGGACGGAGGCGTGCACCCGGGCTATGAACTGAAGTCGGCCGCGGGCTTCGGCAAAGGCGGATATAAGAACTTTGAGGGCTGCATGACCCAGCTGCTGATGCAGACATACCTGATCATCCGCAAGTTTGAGCGGCGGAAGAATCAAAGGGGAGAGAGCTACGGCATGGCGGTCTCTTTCTACCAGAAGCCGGAGGAGCTCTGGGGATATGAGCACGTGACGAGCGCCTACAGGGAGGAGCCGGCGGTGTCCGCGGAGCGCATTTTGAGGAGAGCTAAGGAGCGGTTCCCGGGCGGGGACGATGACTATGCGGATGACCGGATAGAAGTGGGATTTAGTGTGGTGCGCGGATGGCAGGGACGAGGCTTTGCGACAGAGGCGCTAACGAAAGTGCTTGCGTATCTTACGGAAAATGAAGGAATCTCCTGCGTGACAGCCTGGTGCGCTGCGGAGAACACCGCCTCGAAAAAGGTGCTGGAGAAATCCGGCATGAAGCTTGTGGGGACTGAAAAGGGCGGTCTTACCGTTGACGGCAGAGTATATGATAAGCTGATATACGAGTATCGGGTCACGGAGTCCTGAAAGGCCTGCAGCAAAGAGCTGCATGAATTGTTTATGTATCGTATATCCTGAGAGGAGACGTAAATACAGATGAGTAATCTGAAGTACATCTTTGTCCACGGTCTGTCAGGCTGGGGCAACTACGATGAAAAATATCAGAAGACACCGTACTGGGGAATGAAGACCGGCGATCTGATCGCATTTTTAAAGAGTAAAGGGTTCGACTGCTGCGCGGCATCGGTGGCACCGCACGGGAGCGCCTGGGACAGGGCCTGCGAGCTGTACGCACAGCTCTCCGGGACCAGAGTGGATTATGGAAAGCATCACAGTATAGAGAACCGGCATGAGCGCTTCGGCAGGGACTTTTCCGGCTGCCCGCTGATTGCCCGCTGGGATGAGAGCACGGAGCTTGTGCTGATCGGGCATTCCTTCGGCGGGGCGACCATCCGGCTCTTCACGGAGATCCTTCGCAACGGTGCGAAGGAGGAAATTGAAAGCACGGAGGCGGGCGATGTGAGCCCGTTCTTCCTCGGAGGCTCAAAGATCAAGGTCCGCAGTATCGTGACGCTTGCCTCACCGCTCAACGGAACGACCGCCTATGATATGCTTGAGGATGAGAAGTTTGATCCGAACGGGGTGAAGGTACCGCTCTGGAGCAAGATGCTTGCGAAGGTTCTGGGCAAAAGTCTTGCGACTCCCAAGGATGGCAGGGATGAGCGTGATTATGCCGCCTATGATATGCATGTGGATCATGCGGCGGAGATGAACAGGAACCTGAGTACATTTTCTGATATTTACTATTTCTCTGTCCCCTGCAGCTCGACAAAGGATTCCGGAAACGGGATTCATCGTCCGCAGCGCAAGATCACGGACCCGTTCTTCGTGAGGCGGTCTACGCAGATCGGCTGTTACAGCGGAACTACGAAGGGCGGGACGGTCATCGATGCTTCCTGGCACGAAAACGACGGCCTGGTCAATACGATTTCCGCGAAGGCGCCCTTCGGAGAGCCGCAGCAGAAGCTGGACAGGAGTAATATCCGTCCGGGGATATGGAATGTCTTCCCTGTTTTTCATGGCGACCACATGATGATCCACGGAGGTCTGACAAGAAAAAAGGATGTAAGAGGACTGTATCTTAAGATGCTTACAATGATTGACGGACTTTGATTGACGCATCATGTGAGCCAGAATATAATAGAATTTGATATATATATTAAAACAGAAAGGAGCAGAACAATGCAGTTTTTAGTCAGAGCGTATGACGGTGAAGGAAAACTCGAGAAGCGCATGGAGGTGCGGCCGCGCCACCTCGCGGGGATGCAGAAGCTGAGCGACCATATCATCACGGCGGGCGGTCTCCTGGATGAGGAGGGGAAAATGAAAGGCTCCGCTCTCGTCATGGATTTTGAGACCCGCGAAGGACTGGATGAGTATCTGGCGAATGAGCCCTATGTGCTGGAGCAGGTCTGGGAGAAGATCGAGGTTGAGCGGCTCAATGTCGTGATTGCCAACGGTCGGAACTGAACGGAGTAAGAAATAACCCCCCTGTGTTATGGTCGGCTTAAAGGACTCTCTGCATTTTAGAGGTGAGAAATGAAGAACTATATTTTTGTCAGCTACTCCCACAGGGACAAACAGCTGATTCGGAGCCTCATCGATCGTCTTGAGCGCAAGGGTCTCAGCATCTGGTATGACAAGGATATCGAGCCCGGCACCCTTTGGGACGATGTGATCAAGGGCAGTCTGAAAGATGCTGCCGTGGTTCTTATGTTCATTTCCTCATCCTTCATAAAATCCGAGTACTGCCGTCTGGAACTCAGGTTATCTCTGGAGCAAAAGAAACATATCATACCGGTGTATCTTGAGAATGCAAGGTTTGAACCCGCGCTGCAGGAACAGATTGACCGGATCCAGCAGACGACCGTGTCGCCGGTTTCGGAGGATGAGTTTGTTCAGAGCCTGATAAAGATGCCCGTCGTGGAGAAGTGTCAGGCCAGGTACCGGTCGAGCGGATCGGGTCCCGACAGGGAGCTTTTCTCAAAAGACGCCTCCATCGACCATGTCACGTTCAACTCCGTCAAGGATCATCCTCTCTATGGGAACGAGAAGAAGTTTCTTCGCGTAAAGCTGCCCGGAGAGACGGACTTTCACCCGTACGTGTCTGTGAAAATACGTCCGGGAAAGGTTTATGAATTTGAACTGCTGCTTCACAATAACGCGGATCCGTCGCTGAATCCGAAGGGAACCGGCCTGGCGATGGATACGCGTATTGCGGTTCACATGCCGGACTATGTCCGTCCGAGCAGACCGGATGAGATCATGGCGGTCCTCTCAAGCTCAAACGCGGCGCCTGCTCAGATCTGGGACTCCGTTGAGTTCCACAGTGAAAAGACCCTGTTCCTCAAATATGTGGATGCGTCCGGTTTTTATCACAACAGGGGAAAATGTGACGGCCAGATGATCTCAAGCCTGTATCTGCTTTCCGACCACGGGTTTTATATCGGCGTCAACAAATTCAACGGGTACCTGCCCGGAGGCGACGACTATATAAGCAGGATCACTTTCAAAATGCTTGCCTTTGAGGAAAGCTCGGAGATCGGCTACTCCAAGGAGATTGTTAAGGAGAATGACCTGCCGGCGGATCATGTCCGCATCGGAGAGGTATTCACTGTTCGGACGGAGTTCCACCACCTCGGGACGATCAATTTCAGGAACGTCTGTTTTCGTGAGACATTCCCTGATGGGCTGGAGCTGATTCCCGGCACTACGGTTCTGAGAAACGGCGCCAACCCGGACGGAGTCCTCATGAAGGATCTCATTCATAAGAACGGTTTCAACACGGGCACCTACCTGCCCCACAGCAATGCGGTCATTACCTATCAGGCAAAGTTTACTTCCGGTTCCGGAAAAATGAAAATAGGCGGGCAGATCGCACATGATTCCGGCCAGTACAATTACTTTAAACCGGTTATTGTTGAAGCTTTATCAGAGAGCGCCGGGAGGCTGCGAGCTGGAAGGTGAAGTGAGGGTACAAAGAAAGACGCCTCCGGGCCGGATTGCCCGGAGGCGTCTTATGTGCAGGAAAACATTTATTATTTCAGCGCGAGACCGTCCTTAAAGGCGTTCCCGACCCGCTCCGTGACCTTGTACAGCATGAGGGAACAAATCAGGAAATGGCTATGTCTTTTTTAAACCCAAAACCGCAGCTGCCGGAAGAAAGACAGCTTTTTAGCAACCGGGCATTGAAAGCGATGATCATACCGCTTCTGCTCGAACATCTTCTACAGCTTGTCGTCGGGCTTGCGGACACAATGATGGTCAGCTATGCCGGCGAAGCGACGGTGTCCGGAGTCTCGCTTGACACGATGATCTATACGATCTTCATTTATCTGTTTACCGCGCTAGCCACGGGCGGTGCGGTCATCGTATCCCAGTATGTCGGCCGGGGAGATCTGAAAAATGCAAACCTTGCCGCCTCGCAGGACTTCTTTATCGCGGGGTGCCTGGCGGTTGTCTGTACGGTGCTGATTCTCCTGTCCGGTCCGGCACTTCTTCATGTCCTGTACAGCAGGACCGATCCCGACGTCATGGAGGCCTGCCGCACCTATCTGTGGATCGTTGCGCTGTCGTTTCCGGCAAACGCATTTTATAACGCGGGGGCCGCAATCTACCGCTCGATGGGCAGGACAAAACCGATCCTGTATGTCTCGATTGCAATCAATCTTCTGAACATCATCGGCAATGCGATCGGCATCTTCGTTCTCAGAGCCGGTGCGGCCGGGGTCGCCTGGCCGACCACGATCTCATGGTATGTCGGGGCCGTACTTATGACGGCGCTCTGCCTGAAGAGAGACAACGAGGTGCATGTCCGCATTGAGGAGATGCTCCGGCCATACGGGGCAATGCTCCAAAGGATTCTTCACGTCGCTGTCCCGAACGCAGCGGAAAATGTCCTCTTTCAGCTCGCCAAGGTGGTCCTGGGAAGCCTTATTGCTACGTTTGGAACTAGTCAGATCGCGGCAAACGGGATCGGACAGACGTTCTGGTCGCTGGCAGCCTGCATGTCGTCGGCGATGGGGCCGGTTTTCATTACCGTGATCGGGCAATGTATGGGTGCGGGCGACACAGAGGCGGCAGAGTGGTACATGCGCAAGCTTGTCAGGCTCACGATGGTGCTGGCGAGCCTGTGGAACCTGCTGGTCCTTCTGCTGGTACCGATTCTGCTCCCGTTTTACTCCATCACGGCCGAGACCAGGCACTATATCTGGGTCATTGTGGTGATTCACAATGTCTTTGCCGCTCTGGTGCAGCCGTTCGCGATCCCGCTCTCATCCGGGCTGCGGGCTGCGGGCGACGTCACGTTCAGCCTCTGGTCGTCAGTGTTCTGCACGGTTGTTTTCCGCACGGCGTTGTCATTTTTGCTCGGCCTTACAATAGGGCTCGGCGTTGTCGGCATCGCCTGGGCGATGGTTCTCGACTGGACACTCAAAATGATCCTCGATATTATCCGCTTCAGGAGCGGAAAGTGGAAGGAAAATCGCGTTATCTGACGGGAGAGAGAATACCGCTCTTTTGTGTTGCCCGGCGGCCTCCGACAATCAGGCCCATATGAACCAGAAGTAGAGATACCCGGTCAGCACGGCTGCGAAAGTGTAGGGGATACCGATCCGCATGAACTCTCCGAAGGACACCTGGCAGCCCTCTTTTCTGAGGAGGCCGACAGCCGCGATATTGGCGGACGCACCGATGGGGGTGATTCTTGAGAAATTAGGAGCGATCGAGGATGTGCGGATTCTGGGAAGATTCAGAGTTGCGAAAAAGCAGACTGAATCGCATACAGGGTAAGATATGCATAAACCGCCATGGAAGCAAGAAACTCCATGGCGGTTTTCATTTTCAGGAAAGCTTTCCTTCGGAAAGAATCTCCGGATGTTTCCAGCTGGTAATGTTCTGGTGGCCGGCACTCAGCGCACCGTCAACGGGAATCGCTGCACCTGTGATGTAGCGAGCCATATCAGAGGCCAGGAAGAGTGCTAAATACGCGCATTCGCGGGGATCACCCATTCTGCCGGCAGGGCAGTCTTTGGCGAAGAAGGTCAAAGCCGCATCGGGCGCATCCCCGAAAATACTGGTCTTCGTGTAACCCGGGCAGATCGCATTTACTGTTATGCCGTACTGGGCGTAGTCAAGAGCGGAAGCCCTGGTCATTCCAACCACGCCGAACTTTGTGGCGGTGTACAGCGCCTGTCCTCTCTGCGGCATAAGCCCCGCGATGGAGGCTACATTGATCAGAAAACCGCCTTCGCTGCCCGAGCGAAGAATTGCTTCAGCTGCGTATTTCATTCCCGCAAAGACACCTTTGCTGTTCAGAGCAAAGATACGGTCATAGTCCTCATCCGTATATTCGTGCAGCGGAGTGCCGCCGAGTCCGATTCCCGCATTGCTCACCATTCCGTCCAGACGGCCGTAATGCTCTACAGCTTTTTGTACGAGCCTTTTGATCTGCCCGGCATCGCTGCAGTCGGTCTGCACAAATATGGCATCACCGCCTGCGGATACGATGGAGTCGGCAACCGCCTGACCCTGTTCCGCGCTTCTTGCGGCGCAGACGACTTTCATGCCGTGTTCACCGTATACTCTGGCAATGGCCTCTCCGATACCGCGGCTTGCTCCTGTGACAATCACTACTTTTCCTGCAACACTTGAAAAATCCATGGTATTACCTCCTTATCCGAAACTGTTTATCTGCTGAGTTCATTTTATATGCCCGTGAAAAAATGTACAGTATCAGCTTTTTCATTGCGTCAAATAACTTTACAGTTGTATAATCAGTGTAAGGTATGATCGGTGAGGAGAAAAAACGTGGCAAATGATGTAAGGACCAGAGTGACAAAACAGCTTCTGAAAGAGGCTTTAAAAAACGAAATTGAGAAAAAAACAATTGATCGGATTACCGTCAGGGCTATCTGCGAGGCCGCACATGTCTCCAGGCCTACGTTTTATACCTATTATCAGGATATTTTTGAACTGTATCTGGACTGCGAAAGGGATCTTATCGGGGAACTGGGACTTCCGCAGAACATGGAAAAACTCTTCAGCCCGGGTGAGTCCGAACAGATTATTCTCCGTATACTGGACCATGTAGATCGCAACGATAGAATTTACAAAACATTCTTTCAGAGATATAATCCTTATATCGCAAGGAATGTTCTGGGACCGATTATCCGGGATGTCTCCCGGACGCTGGCAGGAACAGGGCGGTTTGCGTCCTCCGAGGAGGCGGATATTTTTATTTTGTATCACACCTCCGGCCTGATGGTGTCAATCGGCCGCTGGCTGAGTGAGGACAGGAGACGCCGCATGGATAAAAAGACCTATGCGGCTGTTCTGGCCGGATTTGTATCATTGGATAAAGAGGGAATGATAAAGAGGAAAACGCAGACAGGATCGGATATATTGCGAACTTTACATACGGGATTCTGAATCGGCTGTTCGGGACGATTGATCATCTTGTTCTGCAGCTTATAATCCTTATCGTCGGACTCCTCATCTGCGGATTGGGTCTCAGTCTCTATCAGAAGTCGGAGATGGGAACGGCTCCGTTTGATGCGTTCGCTCTGATTCTGGATAAACGGCTGAAGAAGATTCCCTATTTCTGGTGCCGTATGCTCTGCGACGGCAGCTGTGCGCTCGTCTGTTTCCTTGCAGGCGGGCTCATCGGTCCGGGGACACTGCTTTCCGCGTTCGGGTTTGGGCCGGTGATTGCATTTTTCAACAGAACCGTCTCGGAGCCGCTGCTTAAAGAAAGTGCCGGCGGCAGACAGGCATAATAATCATCATATAAGGAGGAAAATGAAATGCTTACACTTCATCATGTTGCGATCGCCACGAAAGAGTTTGAAAAATATGTGGAGCTGTTCGAAAATCTGGGGATGAGCGTACGCCGTACCGCAGGGGAGAAGCCGAAAAGGCAGCTCTGGTTTCATGAAGGAATCCAGATCAATGAGCTCCCGGAGACCGCGGCCGAAGACCGGATCGATCACATCGCCCTTGGAACGGATGAGTTCGAGGGAACGATGGAAAAAGCCTTTGCGAACGGGTGCGCATCTGTCGAAAAGAAGGATAACTGGTTCGATCTTCCGGATGGGATCAAAATAGAGATTATGAAGAAATGAACTGCTGATGCAGACAAAAAAAACTAACTAGGCGCTGCGGTCATAGATTTGGACCTGGCTGCGCGACCAGCTCGGTTCCGTGAGGGTGCCCTCGGGGGTGAGGAGGGGTTGGCGGGTTGTGACTTCGTGGTTGCGGGGTGAGGGTGCGGTTATGATTTCGGAGACTATGAGTATATCGATCGTGACGGATTCAGCATCGACCGTGGTGAATACGTATACAATTGGGATGACAGCGAATATCGCAGGGAGGAAGAGGAGAAAGAAGAGGAAGAAGAGCGCAGGAGAGAAGAGGAGCGGGAGTGGGATACATTTCTATAACTGCTAATCTCATTAAAATACTCAAGTGAATTGCTATGTTGAGAAGCCAGGGATTCAACCCCCGGCTTCTCTTATTATTTGCAGTTACTTTCTGTGATCTTAAAGATGTGATATAATTATTCTATGTTTATCAATACCGACTTCAAAGAAAGCTGCAGAATCAAGTGTACCCGTAAGCTGGAAATTGTCAACTACCAGTTGATGATGTAGAGGACATAGAGAATCGTCCCCAGACCGGGGACAAATTGGTTGATAGACAGACTTATGGACAATTCACTATTGATTGGTAATGGTATAAACCAGTGTTTGGAAGGAGGAGCTCCATGGGGAAATCCTCTAAAAATGATAGCAGACAAACATCACATATTATAAGAGGGAGGCACAAAATGGTTATAAAGAGGACGCATCAAAAATTAAATGGTATTGAGCTGGTCGATTCAAAAGAAGATATCAAATATAATATTAAGGTTATAGACAAATATCTGTCTGATAAGGTGGATCCAGAGTATTCATTCGCCTTGAACCTCATAAAACGGGGAATATGCTTTGTGGCGGATGATAGTTCCGGTCAAACCAGATTTTATCCGAGCAGATTTTTAGGTTATGCATCCAATTCTATGGATAAGCATCAGAATAATGACCAAAAAGATGGCAGGGTTACAAATCCTGCAATTACCGAAATTCTCGGATCGAAGCCCGAACCTAATTCGGAATTAGAAAAAGCTTATACAGAATACTGTGAATATTTAGGAATTAATGCCAGAGCCAATGGATCATATGGAGTAAAAAGAAAGTTTTGGAAAATATAATTCGTTTCCATAAACTGGAGCTTTCCAATGGAAAATCGGTCAGGCCGAAGTCGATGAAATGAGAGACGCAGCTCTGATGGTTTTCAGGAAAAATGCTCCTGAAGAATCGTCACAGGGGGGGCGTCAACGAATTTGCCATCGGGCTGATTATATATTTGGAACGCAGTGCGTTCCGAATTGAGTATATGTGATAGAAGCTGTATTCAGAAATAATAACTACGTTAGAAAAGCTGAGACTTGATGTCCCGGCTTTTTTATTTAAGGAAGATGTATTTTGAATCATTTTGACGTGATTATTAGACTTAATATGTAATTGATTAGCGACAACATAGGTTTGCTTTTTTGCCAGAATGCTATATAATGGAACAGAACTTGTTACTATGAATTATCAGGAAAAGGAACCGTATTATGCCGCTAGGATGGATAGACTTCTCAAAAACTGAACGAAACAAAGTATTAAGCGTACTGGATTTACTGTCTGAGGCAGGTACACTCGATGAACTCGGAATCGCACCGATTCGTGACGGATTTGCTAACGTGTTCTTTCCGGGCACATCAACGATCCAGACACGCGCAAAGTATTTCTTGATTGTCCCGTATGCTTTGAAGGATCTGGAGCATAGTGATGACAAGAATCCCAATCGAATAATGCGTATATTTGATGAAATTGAGCGCAAATGTGGAGAGCGTTTAGCTGCCGGTAAAGATAATCAGGGGATTATTGGCAATAGGTCACTTGCGCAGAACAGATGGGTAAAGCGTACACCTGCTGATATATACTGGGCAGGACTGCGGAACTATGGGATCTTTACGGGTGGTAATATTTCTCTGTCTGAATATGTCCGAACCATGTGCGCCATGAAAAACCAGAAAAGCACTTTAAAGAAGCTGGGAAACCATAATGATTCAGCGGAAGAAGGCGATACGGATGATAAGGATGCCGGAGAACTTTTTAGAATGCAGTTCTGGAATATACCCACTTATAGTGAGGGGTGGTTTCATGACTTGGACATTAAACTGACAAAAGAAGAAGGCGCTTTTCTGAAGAGCCAGATGGTCAGAGCTTATCCGGATTCGATGCTCGCATATATTCTTCGGGATGGAATGAAAGAGATATTAGAATGCAATTCATTTCAGGAGCTTGCATCATTGATAAAGCTATTTCCTGAACAGATTCAGCAGGATTATTCTCTTGCAAAAGAGTTCTCTGAATTCCTGTATGTGCTGCGAACAGTTTATAATATTGTTGTTTCTGAAGGTAAAAATGAAACGGCAAATGTGGTTTGGGAGGAGCTTAAGCCAGATCTTTATAAAATGGCAGCTGTCGATCTTGAACGTATTTTCGACAGGCTGCACATTACCGGAAATACGTTCTTGTGTAATTTCCTGCGCCGCTCGCAAAGCCTGATGAATGATACTGACCTTGAAGGGATGAAAATTGAAATCAAACGACGGGAAAGGGAACTGAAGGGTTCACGCGCAAAGACGCTGCATCCCGGTGAATTTGATCCTGATATCTGGTTTGGCGGGAGTCTGTTGGACTATCGCTTTACTAATGCGAAAGTTCTTATCAGAGATATTTTTGAAAGTGAGGGGACCTATGTTAAATCCGAATAATGACAGGCTTGATTATGGTCAGATCCTTGCACCACCTGTGGGATATCTTCTTGATTTTGCAGTGGGAACGACCTACTCGCTTGATCTGGATGCTTTGGTTGGAGCCAGTCTGGCACTTGGGCTTTCCGAAGAAACAGACAGTGAGCTTATGCATAACCCGGTTTGCTTATTAGAGGCGTTGCGCAGCACCGGCGATAGCATCGCTTTGTTCTGTGAAGGCGGTCAGATTCATATGCCAAATAAAGCCACGCCATTGTATATTCTTTTGGAAAAGATGGTGTTTCCTGTTAAGACATCAAAGAAGAGGGGAATTGCAGCATACCCATCATTTCATCCAAAATTCTGGTTGATACGGTATAAAAATTCAGCAGGCAATGTAAAGTACAGAGTCGTTGTGCTCAGCAGAAATTTGACATTCGATCGCAGCTGGGATGCCGCATTTTATATGGACGGCGATAAAACAGAAAGCTCGACTGATAAAAACGAACCGATATGTGATTTTTTGCGTTATCTGCTTACGCAGATTTCTTCAGATGAAAACGGCAAGGAAAAGACAAAGAAAATCCGCGGGTTAATTAGAGAGCTTTCGCAGGTGGTCTTTGATACCGCAGAAAAATCATTTTATGACTATGAGTTCATTCCGAATGGTGTAAAGAGGACAGCAGGAGGAGTGTACCGTTTTGATGAAACACCTTTGTTCAAGAATACTTTTCATGAGATATTGATCATTTCTCCGTTTCTTTCAGGGGGAATCATTCGGGATTTTAATGATCGTAATATAAATTCCTCCATTAACGATGCACGCTATATGCTTATTACAAGGGAGATGTCTCTTGGCAGATTAAAACCTGAAGATGCCGGCAGGTTCAAAATATACACGATGCGGGACGCTGTAATTGACGGTGAGACTGCGATTTCGGATAGCGATCAGGAAGTTCAGAGGCAGGATATTCACGCAAAGATATACATGATTCGAAAGCATTCCGATACAGATCTTTATCTGGGATCGTTAAATGCATCTCATAACGCAGTCCATGGCAATATAGAATTTATGATCTGCCTGAAATCAAAGAGAAGATATCTTGACATGGACAAGCTCACAGCATCGATGTTTGGTTCTGAGAAAGATGGTTCTGATAACCCATTTCAGGAAGTTACGCTTGAGAATGCCATTATTGATGATGAAAATGAAAAACTGAAGGTTCTGGATGCAATTATCAAGGAGATTAATCGCTGCAATGCATCAGCTGCAGTCAGAAGGGAAGAGGAAGAATATTATTCTGTAAACATGCACTTTGAACCTTGTGATCTCAAAGGGTGCCTTGTGGAAGTTCGTCCGTTATTATCGAAAAGAAGTGAAGTCTTTTCGGAAGACATGGTCTTTTCCAAACTTACAGTCACACAGCTTTCCGAATTTTATGTAATCTCGGTTTCTGAGGGTGCTCAAAAAGTCGAACGTGTATTATTGATACCCACAGATGGACTGCCGGAGGACAGAGAAAAACAGGTGATTTCCAGTATCATCAGTAATAACGATTGCTTTTATCGCTATATTGCGTTCCTTCTTGGGGATGATTCAATTCTTTCGATGGTGGAGGTCAATACTGTAAATGGTGAAGCGGCTCAAGCTATTAACCGTCAGACGTACCACGTTCCGGCATTATATGAAAAAATGCTCCAAACAGCAGCAGTGAATCCCGAGAAGTTTAAGGGAATCGAATATCTGATGAAAACTATTTCGGAGGATGGAATAATTCCTGAAGACTTCAAAAAATTATATGAGACATTTAAGAAGGCGGTGAGATATAGTGGCTAAGGTGGCTGATCAGCTGGATCAAATTGAAGAGAAGATTATGAGCGGGCTGAAAGATTTTCAGCGTGCTACAGTGGAACGCATTGATTATCTGTATCGCCATCAGCAGCGGAGGGTGCTTGTCTCTGATGAGGTGGGACTGGGGAAAACTCTGATTGCAAGAGGTACTGTTGCAAGGCTGGCCAAGCTGCGCCGTGAAGAGGGAGATAATCTGGTCAAAGTTGTATATATTTGTTCCAATTCCGCTATTGCGGACCAGAACCTGCAAAAACTTCGCATAACGCAGGATGTAACATCTGAGAAAGTGTCTTCCTCGCGTTTGTCAATGCAGCACTTGAATATCTTTATGCAGGAAAATGATGAGAGTCTGCTGAATCGTTATATTCAATTGATTCCACTTACGCCGGATACTTCATTTCGCATGACGGCAGGAACGGGGACTGTGTCAGAGCGTGCATTGATGTTTGCGCATCTAAAGCGTATGCAGGAGCTGCGGCCCTATCGCAAGGCTCTGGAAGTGGCTATGATGGATTGGGCTGCAGGAGCATGGAATTCATGGTGCAGAAACTGGTACGAAGATCAGGCGGTGTTGTGCAATAAAAACTCTGATGGACGATACTTTGATTATATGCAGCGGCATCTTCAGGATGAACTTTCAAAAGAGTGGCATGACGGCATTACTTTTATGGAAGGCGTCAAAGAATTGTGCCGCAGAATACGAAGAAATAATGGTGAGCGTGTTAGGGAAAATGCAATTATCGGTCAGCTGAGAGTAATATTTGCGAAAATCAGTCTTGAAAAACTCGAACCTGATCTGGTTATTATGGACGAGTTTCAGAGGTTCAAAGATCTCTTAAATTCCGATCCGGAATCTGAAACAGGCATGCTTGCCAGCAAGTTTTTCCACGCTAAAGATGTGCGTATACTGCTCTTATCGGCCACTCCTTATAAAATGTACTCAACCCCGGAAGAGATTGATGAGAACAGAATTGATGAGCACTATACAGAATTTCTGTCAGTCATGAAATTTCTTAATGAGGATCCGATAAAGGAGCAGCAATTCCTTACGGTGTGGAAAGACTATTCCGTCAAACTAAAGGAATTGACGATCGGAGATGCGACGATTCTCTCTGTAAAAGGCAAAGCTGAGGATGCTTTGTATCAGACTGTATGTAGAACAGAGCGTATTTCTGCGTCAGAAAATGCTGATATTATTGATGACAGAGACGTTCATGAACCTTTAGAGATTCAGGAGCAGGACATAAAGTCTTATGTGGATGCGCAGAAGCTTCTGGATGAGATCGGGGCTAATTATCATGTTCCGGTTGATTATATAAAATCGACTCCGTATATTATGTCGTTTATGCGCGACTATAAGTTGAAACAAATTGTTGAGAGGTACTTTAAGGCTCATCCGGAAGAACTCAGGAAGATAAACAAGGACTCGCTTTGGTTGAAAAGAACATGGTTCGATCAATATAAAAAAATCCCCAATAATAATGCCCGGCTTGATCGAGTCATGAATAAGGTGCTTCAAAAAGGTGTTGAAAAACTTCTCTGGATGCCTCCTTCAAGGCCATATTATGAGCTGGGAGGAGTGTTTAAAAATACAGAAGGTGCCTCAAAGACATTGATTTTCTCTGCCTGGGAAATGGTGCCAAGGATGTTGGCAAGTTTGATTTCTTATGAAGCAGAACGTCGCACTGTCGGAAAGCTGGCGATGGATTATCAGGATCGGGATGTGCATTATTTCTATAGTGGTGAGAAACGGTATCCTTCCGCGAGAATGAATTTCTCTGTTCGAGGCAATGTGCCAGGCTCCATGACACTGTTTAGCCTAGTGTATCCTTCGCAATTTCTTTCAGAGTGCTATGATCCGATTGCTTGTGTTAACGCAGGCTTTGGTATTAAAGAGATTCAGAAGCAGGTGCGGAAGAAGATTAATGATAAATTATCAAAACTACCGTCTGTTTCGCAAGGAAACGCTGATGTAAGTTGGTATTACATCGCTCCACTGTTGATGGATGAAGACCAATATGTGTATTCCTGGTTAAACAGTGGAGATAAGCTTGCAGACTATGATGAGGATGAAAAAACTAAAAAACAGAAAGGCTTTATTACTCACCTTAATGCGCTGCGAGATTTATTTTACACAACACAGCAAGATAAATTTACAAATCTGGGCAAACGCCCTGATGATCTTGCAGATGTGCTGACGGATATGGCAATTGCATCGCCTGCGATATGTATCAATAGAACATATAAAAACTATCTGAGTGACGGGGAGACACTTCCTGTCTATTTACCAAGTCAGATTGCGAGAGTGTTTATTAATCGAATGAACACCCCGGAAGCAACTGCGGCAGTAGAACTTGCCTGCGGAAGAAAGTCAGATGACGCTCACTGGCAGAACATGCTGACCTATTGCAGACAGGGGAATCTTCAGGCTGTGTTTGATGAGTATGCTCATCTGATTGTAAATGGTATTGACCATGACAAGATGCTGATCCTTCAGGTTCATCAGCAGATGAAGGAGGCTATGGATATCCGTACGACATTATATAATGCCGATACATTTTTAAGCTTTCAAAAAAGGGTTAATGGTGAAAAGGAGAAACCAGTAAACATTCGGACTCACTTCGCTGTTGCTTTTACAAAAGGTGAAGGGAAAGAGTCAGATGCCGACCGCAAGAAAACTATTCGGAATGCCTTCAATTCCCCATTTCGTCCGTTTGTTCTGGCAACAACTTCGATTGGACAGGAAGGATTGGATTTCCATAATTACTGCAGAAGGATTGTTCATTGGAATCTGCCGACAAATCCTATTGATCTGGAGCAGAGAGAGGGGAGAATCAATCGATTTGAGTGCCTTGCAATCCGCCAGAATATTGCAAAACGGTACGGGAAAATATTGTTTCATTCCGATATCTGGAAGGAAATGTTTGAAGAGGCAGAAGCCCATGAAAAGGACAGTGGGACTTCTGACCTGATTCCCTTCTGGGGATTACGAGAATCGCCGGATATGGTCAAAATTGAAAGGATTGTTCCGATGTATCCATTCAGCAGAGATGGACTTGCTTATGAACGCCTGATTAAAATCCTTTCGCTTTACAGACTGACTTTGGGGCAGGCGAGGCAGGAAGAGCTCCTGGAGTATCTGTTTAAGAATTGTGATGATGCTGAAAAACTGAAAGAATTGTTTATCAATCTGAGTCCGTTTTACAAGGAGCGGAAAACAAAAACGTAAGGTGGAGGTGCTGATTTGGAGCGGATTCTTTACGATGAAAGGAAGATGACTCTGATTCGTGATAAAGTACAGGAAATGATAAAGATCGTTTCAGAGTTGGAAACAGCATTTCCGGGGAGACACTTTACGCTTGATGGTCATCTGGTTGGCAGTATCGGTGAGGTGATGGCTGCTTACTACTATGGGATAGACCTATACAGTGCATCATCAGCTATACATGACGGTGTGGTCAACGGCCGCGAAGTCCAGATTAAAATTACACAGCAGGATGATATCGTGATAAACGCTGAACCTGATTACCTGCTGGTATTGTATCTCACAAAAGAAGGTAAAATCTATGAAGTATATAATGGACCAGGGAAAAAGCCATGGGAAACTGCGAGTAAGAGGGATAGTCAGAATAACCGTCATATGAGGGTTAATAAGCTCATGGAACTGGATTTAGAGGTTATGGAGGATGCGAGAATTCCGAGAATAAAAGCTATTATGAAGATGCGGAAAGAGCATAAAAATCGGAAATATTAAGAAATATGACTGAGATTGATACTAGTTTGTTCGGAGTCAGACATTGCTTGTCCGGTAGTGAAGCAAAGAATATCAGAAATGTGGTATCATGTCAATAAATGAATTGAAAAACGGCAAGACATTTTTATCATACGGAGGAGTATCATCATGTCTTCAACCAAAGAATACCTGAACTTCATTTTAGACCAGCTCTCCGCCCTGGATGACATCTCTTACCGGGCCATGATGGGAGAATACATCCTCTACTATCGCGGAAAGATCGTCGGCGGCATTTACGACGATCGCTTCCTGGTGAAGGTCACAAAGTCCGCGGCGGCGATGATGCCCGACGCAGACAGGGAACTGCCGTATGAAGGCGCGAAGGAAATGCTGCTGGTGGACAATGTTGAGAACCGGGAGTTCCTCCGGAAGCTCATTGAGGCGATGTACAGGGAGCTGCCGGCCCCGAAAAAGAAAGAAAAAGGGTGAGGTGTGCCCCATGATCGGAAAGTATAAAGTAATCACTCTCTGCGGCAGCACTCGGTTCAAAGACGCCTTTATGGAGGCGCAGAAGCGGCTGACGCTGGAGGGTAACATCGTCATCAGCGTGGGCCTCTTTGGCCATTCCGGTGATGATGAAGTCTGGACGGAAGGCACCAAGGAAATGCTGGATGACATGCACAAGCGGAAAATCGATATGGCCGATGAAATCTTCGTGATCAATGTCGGCGGCTATATCGGGGCCAGCACCAGATCCGAAATCGAGTATGCGAAAGCCAACGGAAAAGCCGTCAGGTATCTGGAGCCGGATAAAAAATATGATTATTACGCGGTTCTCCATGAGATGGAAGATAACGGCGGTGCGTATGTAGCATTTCCATGGAATATACGGGAGGAATTCGGCAAGGGGCGAGTGAAGGTTCATGCACTGTTTGACGGCATCCCTTATGACGGAAGCATAGTCAATATGGGAGTGAAGAACCCGGACGGTTCCGTCTGCTATATCATCGGCGTGCTGAAGACGATCCGGAACAAACTGAACAAACACGACGGCGACACGATCCATGTGGTGATCGAGAGGGAGGAATAAGAATATGTGGAAATGCCCGAAATGCGGCCGGAGCTTCAGCCGAGAAGGACAGGGCCATTACTGCGGCAAGATCGAAACAATAGATCAGTATATTGAAGAACAGGATGAAAATGTCAGGGCGTACCTGAATGAAGTCCGCAGGATCATCCGCAGCGCTATTCCGGAAGCACAGGAGAAGATCTCGTGGAGTATGCCCACATACTGGAAGGGACGGAACCTCATTCATTTTGCGGCGTCGAAAAAGCATCTGGGGCTTTATCCGGGCGGAGAAGCAACCACGGTTTTTGCCGAGAAGCTGGCGAATTATGATGTGAGTAAGGGAACGATCCGGCTGCCATATACAAAACCGCTGCCAAAGGAACTGATTGCGGAGATTGCGGCGTGGTGCTATGAGCAGTATGCAAAATGAACTGAGTGAGATTGTCTGCGAGGAATCTCTGTCGATGTTTTAGCAATCGCCAACGGCAGAAAGGCACAAAAAATGAGGATTATCATCTCCCCGGCGAAACAGATGAAGGTGGATACGGATGCATTTTCATGTACGAAGCGGCCGGTTTTCGCAGACCGGGCGGAGATACTGAAAGACTGGATCCGGAGTCTCTCCTATGAGGAGAAGAAAAAGCTCTGGGCCTGCAATGACAAAATCGCACGGCAGAACGAGGAGCGATTCGCCAAAATGGATCTCTCGAAGAACCTGACGCCGGCTCTGCTGGCTTATGACGGGATTCAGTATACCTACATGGCGCCGGCGGTATTTGAAGACGGGCAGTTTGAATATGTCGAGGAGCACCTGCGGATCCTGTCGGGGTTCTACGGCGTCGTGAAGCCGATGGACGGAGTGGTCCCGTACCGGCTGGAGATGCAGGCGAAGGTGGCGGTCGGAGGCTGTAAGAACCTGTATGATTTCTGGGGAGACAGCCTGTACCGGGAAGTTATGGACGAGAGCCGTGTTCTGATCAATCTGGCTTCGAAGGAGTATTCAAAATGCATTGAACGGTACCTCCGGCCGGACGACCGATATATCACCTGCGTATTTGGCGAGCTTGAAGGCGGCCGGGTTGTCCAGAAAGGCGTTTACGCCAAGATGGCCCGGGGCGATATGGTCCGGTACATGGCCGGCGTCAAGGCGGAGGAGCCGGAGGCGGTTAAGGAGTTTGACTGGGACGGTTATCATTTTGATGAGAAGCGCTCTTCGGCTTGTGAGTATGTCTTTATTCGGGCTGGAAATTGGGAATGAATCATGATTCAGGCGTTCATCTTCAAAGGCGTAATGTTGAAGGAAAAATGTGTTATACTTAAAGGACGGAGTTAATTGTAAGAAGTCAGGGACAATACTTAGAATAAGAATTTTGCATGATATGGTGAGGACAATTGCATGAAAAACCAGTACGTCGGAGACATCGGTGATTACGGAAAATATGGCCTGCTCCGCTTTATAGCAAGCCGCGGGATTAAGATCGGTGTCAACTGGTACCTGACAGAAAATGATGGATCTTCTGACGGCAAGTTCACGGACTACTTAAAACGTCCGGCAGAAAGAATCTACGATGAAAAACTGTTTGATGCTCTGCCGGATATCGCCAGTCGAACGGATAAAACTGTCAATATGATCGAGCAGGCCGGGCTCATCCCCGGGGCTGTATTTTATAGTGAGATCCTGAAAAGCAGTTCCCTGAAAGTAAATGAGAGGGAGGAGAACCGAAAAACATGGCTCGACAACACATTGAAGCTCTTTGGGGCAGTGGATCTGCTGTTTGCAGACCCGGATAACGGCGTTAGCTTCCGAAAGTCTGCGAGGACAAAGGACAGCGAGAAGTTCATTTTCCCGGAAGAGATTGCTAAGTATTACAACACTGGACGAAATGTTGTGTTCTACTGTCATAAAGGCAGGAGAAGTCAGGAGGACTGGAACAAGGCGAAAGTACAGATAAAGGAATATGTTCGAGATGCGCAAGTCGTCGCCGTGACATGTCACAGGGGGACTCAACACTCGTATATATTTGTGCTGCACCCAGATTGTCTTTTGAAATATAAACAGATCCTCACGGATTTCCTCAAAGCGCCCTGGGGAAACATGTTCACATGGGAGAATGTTGAAGAGTACAGTCTCCTTGCAGGTAAGCATAAGGTGACCGGATGCGAAATCAAGCTCCAGCCCATCCAGCCCCAATTCTCAGTCTGCAAAGTGACGGATTACGCGCACATTGACCTGACGCAGCCCTTCTGCTTCGCTGCGACAACGGATGAGGAACGCTCGCTGGTCTGCCCGGAGGCTCTGGTGCCGGACAACACGACTGAGCGGGACGACGGCTGGAGAGGGTTCCGCGTCAAGGGACAGCTGGATTTCTCGCTGATCGGGATCCTGGCGAGGATCTCAACGGTTCTGGCAGAGAATGAGATCAGTATATTTGCGGTATCTACGTATAACACGGATTACATTTTGGTTAAGGAAGAGAAGTTTGAGCAGGCACTCAGCGCTCTGAAAGATAATGGGTATGAGATACTGAATGAAAGATAAGGGAAAGTGAGTACACACTAATCTGTTTTGCAGAGCAGCATGATTTGAAATGGAGGGCCTGATATGCGCTCGGATAATATCGAAATGATTAAGGACATGACACGGAGTACTGCGGACTTATATCGAGGAGCGGGCAAGGCGGCTAATCCGTCGAAGATCGTGCTGCTGATATGCGGGATCCAGGTGGAGACGATTGAAGATCCCCTGATGAAGAAAATCCGGCAGCTTGACAAGCTGGTGGATGAACTGGCGAAGGGGAGGCTGATGGAGAAAATTCTAAGATGATTGAATTGACAAAAAAAGAGGCGCGCCAATTCATCCTCTTAAAGCAGGGGCTGCTGGGAAAATACCGTTTCTCAGGCAAGGAAGGGGCGTATAACTATATCAGGCAGGCGGGATGTATCCAGTATGATCCCGTGGATGTGTGCGGGAAAAATGCGGAATTGACGCTCCAGTCCCGCGTAAAGGGCTTTCGCAAAACGATGTTGGAAGAGCTGTTGTACCGCGACCGCCTGCTTGTCGATTACGCGGATAAGGAGCTTTCGATCTGGCCTGCCGGGGACTGGCCTTATTTTTCAAAGTACCGGGAGCGCAGCCGCGCGCACGGTGCGAATTTTCCGGGGCTCGCCGAACTGGAACGCGAAGCGATTTCCTATATCAAAGAAAATGGGCCGGTCTCCAGTGATACGCTGCCCATTGACGGGGAGATTTTCTGGCATTCTTCCATGCACTGGAGCGGAAACTGGCACGGAAAGTCGAAGGCGGCCCGTTCCGTTCTTGAACAGCTTTACACCGACGGAACCCTCATCATCCACCATAAAAACGGCTCCCGCAAGTTCTATGATCTTGCTGAGCGTTATCTCGACGCCTCATTGCTGGCAGCGGCCTGCCCCTGCGAGGATGAGAAAGCAATGCTTCGCTGGCGGATTGTGAGAAGAATCGGTGCGGTTGGCCTCCTCTGGGATAAGAATTCGCCTGCCTTTCTGGGGATACCGATGAATGCAGAGAAGCGCAGGCAGGCATTTTCCGACCTCGCGGCAGCAGGCGCAATTCACCCGGTGCATATCGAAGGGATCAAAACGGTGTTTTATTACCGCGCGGAGGATGACCCTTTGATGCAGGATGTGCTGGCTGAAAGGGCTGACCTGAAACCGCGGCTTGAGTTTCTGGCACCGCTCGATCCTTTCCTGTGGGATAAGGCGCTCATTGAGGCTCTCTGGGGCTTCCGCTATTCCTGGGAGATATACACCCCGGCGGACAGGAGAAAGTACGGCTATTATACGCTGCCCGTGCTTTGGGGAGAGCAATTCATCGGGAGGATTGAAGCGGCGGCGGACTATAAGAACGGTATTCTCCGCGTCAAAAACCTCTGGCTTGAGCACGGCATCCGCATGACGAAAAAACTCCGGACTGCCGTTGAGCGGGCTCTGGTCCGGTTTTCAAAATTCAACAATTGCGGCGGTTTGGAGGTTCAGGACATTCTCGATGAATGCGGAAGGTTCTCTGAGGAAAGCCGGGAGATGAGGGATAAGACACAGGAGGGAGCCGGATGGAACTTGAAAAACTGAAGTACAAACTGACCGTATGTAAGGTGGCCGATATTGCCGCCGCGGACCTGGGCAGCGATTTTTATTTTCTCGGAAGAACGGATGAGGAGCTGTCGCTGGTCTGCAGGACGGAGGACACCCCGAAGGAGACAATCGCGCGTGACGATGGATGGAGAGGGTTCCGCATCCAGGGAGTTCTTGATCACGCTGACCGCGTACTGCAACTGCGCAAGCTGCTGCGGTGTTGCGGGAAATGCAACTGCCAGCGGCGTCATGCCGGCCTCCGGGCACACGGTTGCGATGGGCGGCATCGAGTTTGGAACGAAGCTGCTGATCAACGGTACGGTTTACACCGTTGAGGACCGAGGCACACCGTACGGGCATGTGGACATTTTCATGGATTCCCATGGGGAGGCCCTGCAGTTCGGAATGAGAAGCGCGGAAGTGTATCTGATACATGAATAAAGCCTGTTATTTGCAGGATACACAGCGGACAGAGAGCCGCAAAACGAAAATCCAGCCGGGAGGCTGGTTTTTTTATTGGATCAGAATTGGCCTTAGGAAACAAACATCAGACTGTTCATCAGCGTTTTCAGGAGTTATAATAGATGTCAAAGAAAAGACCGGCCGATTCAGGTGCCGGCAAAGGAGAAGCTGTGAAAAAAATACTGGTTATCTGCGATGATGTATGGCATCCCGCGGAAGTGATCGAAAAGGGCTTCGGGATGCTCGAAGGGGAAGACTACTCCTTCGATTATGTGAAGGATGCAAAGGACATTCTTACTGAGAAGATGCTTGCGCGCTACCCGGTGATTGCAATCTGCAAGAGCAACAATGTCGTCTCCTCCAACGGTGAACCGTGGTTTGAAGACACCGTGACAGAGGTGGGCCCACGGGAATTCAAATGCTACATGGAACAGGGCGGATCGATCCTGGCGATTCATTCCGGGACCGCCTACAGCCGCCGCTTCGCGAAGGACGGGGAGCTGTTTGAGGTCCCGAATGAGTTATATCTGGAGCTTCTCGGCACGGAATTCACCGGACATCCTCTGCGCTGTCCGGTGCATTTTCATATTACGGCACCTTGCCATCCTATCATGCGCGGCGCAGCGGATTTTACCGAGCGAGACGAACATTACCAGATGATTATGCGATGTGATGATGCCGAAATCCTTATGGAGTCGAGTTCGGACAGCGGACAAACGGTCCCGGCAGGCTACATCCGCCGGTTCGGCAAGGGAAATCTCATCGTTCTTACACCCGGGCATACGCTGGCGGTCTGGGAAAATGAAAACTGGCAGAAAATTCTGGCAAATGCCCTTGACTGGTGCACGAAAGAGGAAATACAGGTATGAGTACGGTCGTGATAACGGGGGCAGACAGAGGCATCGGCTACTGTCTTGCCGCAGAGTACCTTAAGGCCGGCTACAAGGTCTATGCCGGCCAATATATGGAAGACTGGCCATGGCTTGCTGAGCTTAAGCAGCGCTGCGGAGATCAGCTTACAATCATCCCTCTCGACGTTTCGAAAAAGGCGTCGATCGAAGAGGCTTATCGGCTGGTCGCATCCCGGGAAGAGGCCGTTGACCAGCTGATCAATGTGGCCGGGATCACCGGAAAAGGATCCTTCGAGGAGTCCCTTCATCCCGTCCTGATGACGAATTCGGTCGGTCCGCTGATTTTGACGGAAACATTTCTGCCGCTCCTCATGAAAGGGAAGAAGCGCCTCTGCTTTTTCTCCTCCGAAGCCGGCGTCAACACTCTGGCGCATCGCACAGACGGATTTGCTTACTGTATTTCCAAGACAGCCCTGAATATGGCAGTCAAATTGATGTTCAACCGTCTGCGGCCTCTTGGCTATACCTTCCGCCTCTATCATCCGGGCTGGGTCAGGAGCTACATGAGCGGCTCCAGGGCCGAGGTCGGCGTATTTGAGCCCGAGGAGAGCGCGAAGGAGGCATTCAGGCAGTTTAACGAGGAACGCGCGTGCGAGGATGTCCTGCTGATGACGGATATCCGCGGTGAAGCGTGGCCGTTCTGATACAGATGAAAGCAGAAGCGAGAAGGAGAGGTGCCGGAATGAATGTCATTTTTATTGTTGGAAACACACCGGCTTCACAGATTGCAGCGGAAGCGTTCCGGGCGGCGGGCAACCGCGTATACCCTGCGGCTATCGAGCACGCCCCGGCGGTGCTGAAAGAGATTCGGGAAAATGAAAACCGGCTGGATATGCTTGTCTTTGCGCCGGAAATGCTCTTCCACGATGGTGATATCTGTGCGGAACATAATCCGGATGAGGTCAGCAGACAGATCGAACACAATCTTTCCGGGTTCTACCAGGCTGTGGAGGGCAGCAGGCAGCTGCTCAGGGCAGGAAAAAAGAGAATCTGTGTCCTGACAGAGAAAAATGCCAGCATCCGCAGGAACACGGCAGCCAAGGACTTCGGATATCACATGTCCCTCGCGGCGGTGAATATGATGGAGAAGATCTTTTTCAACGCTCTGCGTGGCGAAGGTTTCACATTCCGCTGCTTCGCTGCTGATGGGGAGGGCGGGCTTGATCCGGCCGTCTATTTTTCCATGGACCTTTGCTATGATCCGGGGGAGCCCTACACGCACTCCGATGAGAATCGCCTGGTGTTTCGGGACAGGTGGTTTGATGAGGTAGCCTGGTGAGGGGATTTTATTTACAGAAAGGCCGATTGGAAGGGCGGATCCGCTTGAAAATGAACTGCCGCCGGGATTCTTTGCCAGCCGGGATTTGCGCTCCCGGCAAAGTCAGTTCCGCGACGTTTAGAACTTGAAATGAAACTATTTTCTTTGCGGCAGGCGCCAAAGTGCAGGATTAAAGTTTGACTGCCGTTTTTGGCAGCCCGGAAAGACTTGATTTTACTTTGCCGGAGTCGTGCGAAGCCCCTGTTAAAGAAAAACTGCGAGGCGAAGCGCCTCGGAGACAGTGAAATTGACTTTGCCCGGAAGACGGAGTGAGGCCTGCAAAGAAAAGCAGGTTTTAGGGGGCCGATTTAGGTGAGGCGGAGGTTTATTTCGTGCATTTTGGCACCATGATAACTTGCTTTCCGTCTCTACCTATGTCGAAGCGGAGGATACCAGAGAAAGGGTTGATATTGAAAAGCTGAACGCGGAAATTCGGGAGATTGTCGCGAGAGAGCAGGTCCTGCGCGATGAGATTGATAAAATAATTGATGAGATTGAAGGAGGAAGCGGTGATGAGCAGTAATCTAATCAAAACTGATAAAGCCTATCGCAGCTGGATCCGGGATGTCAGCAGCCGATTTCGTAAAAGTCAAATCAAGGCGGCGGTAAAAGTCAACGATGAGATGCTTCGGTTTTACTGGTCGCTTGGGCGTGATATTGCGTCTATGAGTAAAAATGCCGGTTATGGTTCTAATTTTTATCGTGTGGTCAGCGATGATCTGAAAGATATATTTCCGGACGTAAAATCCTTTTCGCCGACAAACCTCAAATACATGCGCTATTTCTATGAGATGTACCCGGACGCCGATAATCGTCGATCTCTTACTGACGGTATAGAGAGCCGAGAGAATCGTCCCCAGGCTGGGGACAAATTGGTTGACAGACAGAATTATCCTCAAGCCGGGGACAATTCAGAAGAGGTCTTTTTTATCCCTTGGGGACATAATAAGCTGATTATAGATAAATGCAAAGGTAACATTGCGAAGGCTTTATTTTACGTAAGGAAGACTCTTGAGAACAACTGGTCAAGAGCGGTTCTTTTGAATTTTCTCGATACGGATCTGTATGAACGTCAGGGTAAAGCCGTGACAAATTTTGAACGGGTGCTTCCTGCACCGAAAAGTGATCTGGCCCAGGCGATCACAAAAGATCCCTATAGCTTTGATTTCCTGACACTCCGGGAGAAGTATGATGAGAAAGAGCTGAAAGATGCGCTGATGGCGAATATCACCAGCTTCCTACTGGAGCTTGGGAACGGCTTTGCTTATGTCGGGCGGGAGTTCCTCCTGGAGATCGGGGCGACCGAGAATTTTATCGACCTGCTGTTTTATAATATCAAGCTGCACTGCTATGTTGTCGTGGAAATCAAAATCAAGGAGTTTGAGGCCGGAGATATGGGACAGCTTGGGACCTATATGGTGGCCGTGAACCATCAGCTGAAAGGAAAAGAGGATTGGCCGACGCTGGGACTCCTCATTTGCCGCTCGAAGGATAATGTGAAAGCACAGTACGCTTTGGAAGCCAGCAGTCAGCCGATGGGCATTTCACAGTATGATATCAGCAGCTTTCTGCCTGAAAATTATAAGAGCAGCCTGCCGACGATTGAAGAAATCGAGGCTGAATTGTCCAATTCCGAGGGAGGGCAGAACGAATGAGCAGACTGGATGAACTGATTGCGGAGTTGTGTCCGGATGGGGTGGAATACAAACAACTGGATGAGATAGCTTCCATCAATCGTGGAGTACGAGTTGTAAGAAGTCAGCTAGCAGTTGAAGGTGAATATCCTGTTTATCAGAATAGCCTAACGCCTCTTGGTTACTATGAACAATCGAACTGCCCCGAAAATACACCCTTTGTAATCAGTGCGGGTGCCGCAGGTGACATAGGCTTTAGCACCATACCTTACTGGGCTGCTGATGATTGTTTACATATCCAGGGATGTGAGTATGCAGACAACAGGTTTATTTATCATGTACTCTTGTGGCTGCAGCCTTCAATATACTCGCGTGTAAGAAAAGCAAGCATCCCGAGACTGTCGCGAACCGTAATTGAGAAATTGAGGGTTCCTGTACCTCCTCCAAGCTTCCGGAGCGTACAGATGAAAACGGAAATATAGATCCTTCGACACTGGACGACCTCATGCCGTGGGCAGAGGGGCTGCCGGAGGAGTGTTACAAGCGCCGCTGAGATGCGGCGTTTTTAAATACAGACAGCGCATGGTTTGACGTTTACCATCTATCAAGCAGGGCGAAGTCAAATAATTGAATAAAGCCTGATTTTGAGTCTGCCGTCCGGGAATCCGGGCGGCAGATTTTTTTGCGGACGGATTTGCCTGCATCCGGGACAGGTGTTCAGTCGGAGACCTCTTGCGGGGGCAGGGAAGAACCGGTATAATGCTGGTAAGGGATTATGATCTAAAATCATTATTGAAGGAGATTTGCTGCAGCTGAAAGGATCATTTTTATGAACACATGCACCGTCCTGATTACCGGATTTGAGCCGTTCGGAGGTGAGCCGCTGAACCCGTCATGGGAAGCTGTACGCTGTCTGCCGGACTCTGTCGGAGAGAGCAGAATCATCAAAATGGAACTTCCGGTCATCTACGGAAAAGCAGCTGAACTGGTCCTCCGGAAGATAGAGGAGGTCCGGCCGGATATCGTGATCTGCACCGGTGTGGCAGGAGGAAGGGCATCCGTCACACCGGAACTGATCGGCGTGAATCTGATGCATGCACGCATTCCGGATGCGGAAGGAAACAGCCCGCAGTGCGTAAAAGCAGTTCCGGGCGCTCCTGACGGCCTGTTTTCGCGGCTGCCGGTCTGGAAAATGACAGAAAATATGCAGGCGGCCGGCATCCCGGCGGAAGTGTCTTATTCCGCCGGATCCTATGTGTGCAATGACCTGATGTACAGGGTGCTTTATGCCGCCAGGGATACCGGGCTGGCCTGCGGGTTTATCCATGTTCCGTATATGGAGAAACCGATCGAAGAAGAACACCGGGGGACGGAACAGTCCGGTGAAGGAGAAGCCGGGACGGAGCGGACAAAAGAAATCCGGGCAGCGGGAAAACAGCTTGCCCTCCCGCTTGCCGTGCTCACCGAGGCGCTCCGGATCTGTGTTGAAACCTGCGTAAATGAAGTATGAGAGTGGGCTCCCAGCCCACCAAATGAGAAGAGAAAAACGCTACAATACCCGCAGAGGGGGAACCTCGGCGGGTATTTTTTTGCACAAAAATAAGGCGGGGTGGATTCTCCCGGAAAATATCGATCAGTGCCTGACCTGTGTCTCTGAAATGCTTTCGTCCTGAGAGAAGGTCGTGCGTTCCTGGATGTGTTTTTTCAGGACGAGATTGATGTATTGACTGAAGTTGCGATCATCGGATTCGGCCAGGTCATGGATTTGCCGGATCACGTCCTCGTCGAGGGTGATGCTGACTTTGGATTTGAGGGGTTTTTGTGTGTTCATGATTCAATTATAAGGCTTGAAAAATGAAATGGGAGGTAGTATGATAAAGTAAGATAAAGTAGTATTGAATGGCTTTAGCAATGGTTAGCCCTTCTAGGCTAAGAGTTAACTAACAACCACAAATACATTATAGGAGGAGGCAACGGCATGAGTTTTTGGGGAATTGTAGGAGCGATTATTGTCGCAGTGCTGATTCTCTGTTTTCTATGATTTTATGCATGGGGATGGTAATTGTCTCCCAAACATGACATTTACCCAGAATGATGCCCAGCGGGGGCATCATTCTGGGCTTTATGGGATAGTATAATGGGAAAAATACGAAAGAGTATTGCCAAAGCGCCAATGGATCTTATAGTGATTTGCGTAATTGCCGTACTATATGTCCTTAATAACAATGTCTTTAAACAGAATACAAAAGGCGCTCTTAGAGAGTTCTTTATATGTTATTTTAATGACTTTATGGCCTCGATGTTTCTCCTGGCATATTCTAATATTTTGTTGGGAACAGAGGATAAGCGATTAGGCAGCATTAAATATATTCTCCCTTTTTGCCTATGTGCGGGCTGTATATGGGAATTCTTGGCGCCTATCATTAAACGAGGATCCGTAACGGATCCTTGTGATATTATTGCTTATCTGCTTGGTGGAAGCATGTATTGGATAATTGAGAAGAAAAGGGCAAAGAAAGATGATTTCAGTACAAAACATTGCCAAGAGCTTCGGGGAAAATAAGGTCTTAACAGATGTTTCTTTTCGCGTTGAGGATGCATCTATATATGGACTAATAGGTCATAATGGTGCCGGCAAGACAACATTGATGTCTATTATGGCAGGCTTAAGCAAAGCAGATTTTGGAAGCTATGATTATGGCGGGAAAAAGATTAGTTATTTGCCAGATATTCCTGGCTTTTTTGAGCATTTGACAGCCGGAGAATACATACAATTCTTAATGAGTGGAATGTCGAATGTCTCTGAGCAGACAGGGAAAATCCTTCTTCGACATGTGGGGCTAACAAGTAATAGTAAAATCAGAAAAATGTCGCGAGGAATGAGACAGCGGTTAGGGATTGCCGCAGCATTGGTTAATGATCCAGATATTCTTCTTTTGGATGAGCCAACATCAGCTTTGGATCCTGAAGGAAGGATGGAGTTAATGCAAATATTAAATGATTTGCGACGACAGGGAAAATCAATTCTTTTGTCAACACATATATTAGCAGACATGGAAAAAATATGTGATGAAGTGGGTTTTTTGCACAAAGGGGTCATCCAGCGAACAATTAGGATGCAAGATCTCAATAATAGTAATGCTTGGATAGTTCGATTAAATGGAAACATGGATAGTATTGACATATCTGGTGGGCAAATAAGTGTTATAGGAGACGGATTACTGAGGATTGCTTTAGATGGAGACAATTCATTAAGAAGCCAGCAGATGGCTTTAAAATGGCTAAGCTCTTTGGATAATATGATTGTTGGTATACGAAATGAAAGCCAATCCCTTGAGGATCTATTTCAGGAGGTTTGTGCATCGTGAGACAATTATATGCTTGCATAAAAAAAGATATCTCTGAGTACCTACGGTATCATCGAAATATTATGTGTATGTTGGTGTTAATAGGCATTGGGGCAATGGTCTTAATAACAACAATGTTTTTCCCTGGCATAATCTCACAGCTTGCTGTAAAAGCGCCTAATATGATTACAGATCCTGCAGCCATAAACGAACTTATGACAAGGCTATTTCCTCAAGATGTCAGAGGAAGCCTTATGATTTTTTCATCAGATGTCGGTTTGTTTTATACAATAGTAGTATGTTTGATTTGCCATTCTATGATACCTGGAGAAATTAAGAATGGACAATGGATTATTCCGGTAAATGCAGGTATAAAAAAGCAAAACTTATTAGCTTCAAAGTGTATTGTGTATGCTATAGGAATGGCATTTCCAGTTTTTGTTATCTATAATCTTTATTATTATGCTGCATCGACATTATTAGATGCTAACTGCAGATATGAAATCGCACTACTAAACGGAGCAGTACTCAGTTTATCTATAGCGTTTATAGCAATAGTCACAGTTTTATGTTCGGTGCTTTATAAACACAGTGTAATTGCCGCATTATCGGTTATTATGATAGTTATGGTAGCACCGGATGTGCTTACTTTTTTTTCCTTCGGTAGACTGTTTCCAACATATTTGCTGACGTTTGCATATACGTTAGGCGAGAATTTCGCTGTAATCATTGTTCCCACAGTAATTATGATAATTTTCTCATATTTACTTTTTGTTTTTGCACTTCGAAAATGTGAAAGGTTAGACATTGCAGGATAATTTATCCGCACGATCTTAATTAGTTGGGAGAATGGTAATATGGATAGATTTAGAGGACTTAATGGAACCATTGTGCTAAAAGAGAATAGCGTACAGATTTTGCGCGAGGGAGGGATAGATAGTGCGTTCCATGAGCAAAACAGAATGGTTATCCCCTATTCTGAAATCGAAGATATTCAATGTGTAGCAGGCTCATTAGTTAATGGATATTTAAGTATAATACGTGTGGGGAGAAGTAAACCAACAGGAATTGTAAAAGCGATGAAAGATGATGCAACAGTAATCTTTCGTATGTTTAAAAACGGACAGGCAGAAAAGCTTGTTAAAGATATTAGGCAAAGAATGTGAGAAATTTTATTGTCATTTTTTAAGAAATCACACTTACAAGGTGCATTGATTGATGTATTGACTAATGAAAGGATTTAGAACGATGAAAAAGGCAAGTATTTCTTTATGCGCACTTGTTATTATAGTGATGCTTCTTTTGACTGCTTGCGGGAAAAAGGATGCCATGCTGAAAGGTATTTCAGAGGAAATCAATAACGAAACATACAGGTTTTCAAAAATAAAAAATATTGATATGTTGTCTGAGTGCTCATCCGACCCTGAAGTTGCAGGACAATTAATTCAACTCATAACGGCGCTTAGTGAAGAAAACAAAATTGAGGGAATAGAAAAACTGTTAAAGACATTCGAGGAACACAACTATAGCAGTCCTGAGGTTGCGGAGTGCGTGGCAAATATTTTTTGGAGCAGTAATGAGGGAATTTTGCGGTTAATTGATGATGACCGTTTTGAAAGAATACTCCGTCTTGACTATTATGGACCTGTTAGTGGGGTGAAAAAAATAGGATTAAGTCAGATGCAAAATGTCACAGAGCAGATGACGCTGATGGATAAAGTCGAGCTTTGGAAGAAGATGAATGATAATTTCGCCCTTGCAAACTTGAGGAATATGATCTCCTTTACTGAGAAAGAAGTATCAGAGTATACGACAGGTATGACACTGCCTGAAAAATTGGTATTTCTTGAGGAAATTCCAGACAACCTAGACATGCCGAATGTTATCACTGCAGATGATGTGAATACATATATTGAAGAAAATGAGCGTGAAATATATACATCTTCCGGATTGGGAGGGTATTATGACAATTTGTGGAATCGGAATTTCCGTGCCAGAAATCGTGTGATAATGCAGAATGGTGATATCTATACAGATACTGCAATTCGCTATTTAGGCGATTTTGCAGTTATAGAGACGGATATAGAATATCTTAACTCTACTTATGAGATTCAGCACAGAAAGGAGCATACTATGTATTTTAGAGACACAGAGATTGATATAGATGGGGATATTGATACAATCAAGTATGCACCACCATACTTGTTTAGTATAACCAAGAGCAAAACAGAGATTTTTGAAGTCGATAATGAGTATTATGCACGAATGCTTTATACTGTACAATGAGACTATAGCAGGTTTCATGACTCATCAAATATTGCTAAACAATAATATGAGCTTGCAAATGGAAATCAGTAAAATATCAGTTATATTCATAGAGGCGAAAAAGGATGGCTACAATGTTTGGTAATATACCGGATGCGTTTTATGGCGTTTGCACAGGGATGATTGCATTCATTATTATTGTGTTGATTATGATGGCAGTTATAATTAACAAGGCGAAACCGAATGAGTCTGTTGGATGCGGTACGCCATTAATAATAGCACTGGTTCTTTCTGTTATAATAGGTATAGCAGGAGCGTTTTATTTCGGTCAATCACCTGAAGAAGCGCAGAGATGGGAAGAGTATCGCGAATATAAAGCCGAAGACAACACGGTGAAGTGTCCTGTTTGTAAGAGAGAATTCCAAAAAGGATCTGATGATGCACATTCTATTAAATGGAACAACATGTGTGATCAGTGTTATAAGAATTACAAATATGCAAGCGATGCTTTGCACTAAAGAGCCGCAGATGGTCAAATAAGCCGATGCACCGATATCGTACATCCTCTCGAGATGGCCTGCCATCTGCTGAGCCTCGGAATCTCGGAAGATGAGCTCCTGGCTGTCAGCTTGCTGCACGATGTCTGCGAGGACTGCGGGTACGAGCCGGAGTATGCTGATCTGGCCTTTCTGGTCAAATACCAGATCGTATCAGTGATAGAGACCATAAAGGTTATGCTGCTTTCCTGTAACTGAGGGAGTGGATTAATATGAGAGTGGGCTCCCAGCCCACCAAGTGAAAAGAGAAAAACGCTACAATACCCGCAGAGGGGGAACCTCGGCGGGTATTTTTTTGCGCAAAACAGGTTTCAATTTCTGATTAAAAGCAGGAGGGACAAAGTAAACATGACGATTACACCTGTATCGTGAAGGGAGGCGATGATATGACGAAAACAGTGAGACTGATTATTATTTTGTTTATTTGCGCGCTTTCTTTTAATACGGCGGCCTGCAGTAATACCGGTCCAGAAAAGCCCGCTGATGAGGAAAGCGCAGCCTCTCAAAAGGAGGAGCCAATCGTTCCGGAACAGCTGTATGCGGAGGCGATGGAGCAAATTGCTTCCGGAGAAACGCTTGAAGCTATGAAAAAACTGTCAAAGATCCCTTACTATGAGAAGGCGGAGATGTATTTGCAAGGGTATACCCAGCTGGAATATTTCTTAGGCGAGTGGGAAGCAGATCTGACAGAAGATTTTGAAAAAGGGACTACCGTCTATCCATATGAAATAACGTTCACCATCGGAGACTCCGGGATATGGTTCGATACTCCGGGTGAAGAGGCAGAACGACTGCGATTTCCGGTAACGGTTCATTATACGATGTGGATGGATAATAAAACCCAGAGCGGGACAAAAGAATATGAGGGCTATCTGTTCGTTGAACCGGATGAAGAAATAGAAGAGTCATCCTACATAATAGCATTCGGTGTTGAAGAAGGCGGTCTCTGGTATAATCTCAAATTTCGGGATGAAAAACAGACAAGAGGATCATTTTGTAAAAATGATTTTTCAGGCACGGTAGACACTTCGGCAAATAATGCTTTCAATTGCACCAGGAAAACAAAGAAACAGGAATCGAACATCACCTGGGATAAGGCTTCGAAACCGGCAGAACAGACAAGAAAGGAAGATGTTGTTTACGACACAGGAGATGATTATTCAAACAACTCCGCTGTTCAGCTGGCATTAGCCTATTTAGATGTTTCAGCGTTTTCAAGGGAAGGATTGATAGAGCAGCTGGAGTATGAAGGCTTTTCGCGTTCTGAAGCACAAAGGGCGGTGGACAGCTGCAATATCGACTGGAATGAGCAGGCTGTTCAAAAGGCGGAGGAATATCTGGCGTATTCTTCATTTTCAGGGTCTGAATTGCTGGATCAGCTGCTCTACGAAGGATTTACTCAGTCACAGGCTGAGTATGGGGTGAGACGAGCGGGCTTATAACCCGTGGAAAATAATTGATTATAGTGTGAAGGAGCAGTATGAAAAAATAGTTTCTCCCGGGTCAATGACGAAATAATCATTGAGCCGGGAGGATTTTTTTTATGGGAACCGCTATCGGCTGAATATAGACGGATATTGATCGAGGAATTCATTTGAAAAGCAGCCGGTAACGGAGTATAATGAACCTGTGATCATCAAAGACGGGTGTTAAGCATATGAATTATATCTCAGTTAAAGAGGCGGGCGGAAAATGGGGAATCACCGAAAGAGTAGTCCGGCAGTACTGTGCTGACGGACGTATTCCCGGTGCCTTTATTACGGGAAAGACCTGGAATATCCCCGCTGATGCGGAAAAACCGGGCAGGAAACCGAGGCAGCGGGCTGTCCCGAAAGATCTTCTCGGCAGGCTGATCATGGAGAAGGAAAACGGGATATCCGGCGGCATTTACCAGAAGGTGCAGATCGAACTGACTTATAACTCCAATCACATCGAAGGCAGCCGGCTTACACATGATCAGACTCGGTATATCTTTGAAACCAATACGATTGAGGCACCGGACGATTCCGTGAACGTGGATGATATTCTGGAGACAGTGAACCACTTCCGCTGTATTGATCTGGTCATCGATCAGGCAAGACGTCCCCTGACAGAAACCATGATCAGGCAGCTGCATCTGATCCTGAAAAGCGGGACTGCCGACAGCAGGAAAAGCTGGTTTCATGTCGGATCCTATAAGCAGCTGGCCAATGAAGTCGGCGGCCGGAAAACCACCGCGCCGAAAGATGTTCCCGGGGCAATGAAAGAACTGCTTGCTGACTACAGAAAGCAGGAAGCGGTGACGCTTGACGATCTGTTGGATTTTCATTTTCGATTTGAGTCGATCCATCCTTTTCAGGATGGGAACGGCCGCGTGGGAAGACTGATCCTCTTCAAGGAGTGCCTGCGCAATGGGATTGTTCCGTTTATTATTGAAGATGATATGAAAATGTACTACTATCGCGGCCTCCATGAGTGGAAAAATGAACGGAGGTATCTTCGCGATACCTGCCTGGCGGCGCAGGACCGGTTTAAGGAGTATCTTGATTATTTTGGTGTGCAATACTGACAAATAACCGATCATTACATTTACATCGTACCAGTGGACAGAGAAATATGAGCCTTTATGCAATCGGCGACCTGCACCTGCACTACCAGTCGGTGCTGAAAGCACCCGGTCAGCTGCACGATCGCGTATGGAAGAATCACGAAGAAAAGTTTAGGAAGAACTGCGAAAAGCTGATCACAGAGGAAGACACGCTTGTCCTGGCGGGTGACCACAGCTGGGGGAGGAAGCTCTCGGAATGTGAACTGGATTTTCAGTATATCTGTGACCTGCCGGGAAGGAAGATCCTGACAAGGGGCAACCACGACATGTTCTGGGATGCGAAGAAGACGGGGGAGCTGAATGCCCATTTTCAGCCGCAGCTTACATTTCTGCAGGACAGCTACGAGGTATATCGTGAGTACGCCCTTGTCGGAACCAAGGGGTTCACGTTTGAAGGCCCCTTCTATCTTGACCGCCGCGGAAGGATCGTGGGCTGGGATGAAGAGGCTGAGGAGCATGCCGTAAAGCTTGTCGAGCGGGAGCTTGGGCGGCTCAGAAGGTCATTTGAGCTGGCAAAGGCGGACGGGTTCCGGAAATATATCATGATCCTTCACTATCCGCCCACCAACATCCTTGAGGAGCGCAGCGGCTTTACCGATATGGCCGAGGAATACAACGCGGAGCAGGTGATCTATGCGCACTGCCACGGCGAGAGCAGGTTCCATGACAGTATAGAGGGGGAGTTCCGCGGGCGGATTTACCGGCTGGTGTCCGGGGATTATCTTAAGTGGAGGCCGGTGAAGGTGCTGGATTGATCCGGTATGAAGAGTTTACGGAGGCAGGGAGAAGGGATCGATAAAACGATCCTGGAGAAATTTATCCCGTGGCTGAAAGGTGACCAGTATCCGGATAAGGACAATGCCCTGATCTATGACGGGCTTCATCTGACAGAGATCCTGTACCATTACGGCAGGATCGTCGCGAAATATTCGCCGACCGGCAGGGATGATCATTTCGGGCAGTTCGAGTTTATGTTTGACAGCGGCAGCGCCTATACAGAAGATATACTGGAGGCGGTGGCGATGCAGGTGTATGTGAATGGAGGGAAGGTTGTCAAAGTTGGCGGGTATGATGTATAAGAAAGTGGTGACAGGAGAGATAAAATGAACATACAGATCTTCGGTACAAAGAAAAGCAGTGACACCAGGAAAGCAGAACGCTTCTTCAAGGAACGCGGAATCAAATTTCAGGCGGTTGACCTGAAGGAAAAAGGGCTGAGCAAGGGAGAACTTCAGTCGGTGATCCAGGCTGTCGGCGGTCTTGAGGCGGCGATCGACGCAGAATGCAAGGACCAGGATCTTCTGGCCCTGATCAAATATATCGCCGAGGAGGACAAGCTCCGGAAGGTCCTGGAAAACCAGTCGGTCTTGAAGCAGCCGATCGTCCGGAACGGAAAACAGGCGACCGTTGGTTATCAGCCGGATGTCTGGAAGACCTGGAAAGAATAAGTCAGACGATTTTGTCTATTTTGTTATACAAATTGTTTAGTTATAATAAAAGCAGCGAAAGGAAGCATACAGAAAATGAAAACACTGATTGTTTACTACTCTCTGGAAGGAAATACGGAATATGCGGCAAAGAAAATCGCCGAAGCGTGCGGATTTGCAACGCTGCGCCTGGTTCCGGTTAATAAGTATCCGGACCGTGGCTTTAAGAAGTTTTTCTGGGGCGGGAAAAGCTCTGTGATGGCGGAAACCCCTGAATTGGAACCCTATTCATTCGATGCGGAAAGCTATGACCGCATCATCTTCGGGTTCCCGGTATGGGCAGGCAATATCACGCCGCCTATCCGGACATTTGTGAAGGAAAATGATCTCAAGGGGAAACGTATCGCCGCCTTTGCCTGCCAGAGCGGAGCCGGTGCAGAGAAGGCTCTTGGAAAGCTGAAGGCCGCCATAGGTATTGAATCGATGGAGGCAGAGATGATACTGATTGATCCGAAGTCGAAACCGAGTGCGGAGAATGACGGGAAGATCAGAGA
>OCTX012264672.1_pt1 | contig 39242 bp, 29 predicted proteins | sample 1539691 | NCBI WGS metagenome assembly OCTX01 (sample SAMN02144231, study PRJEB22623) | gut metagenome | biome: sheep rumen | host: Ovis aries | place: New Zealand
AGATGCAATAAGCCCACGCTAAAACAGCGAAAGCCATTACACAAATTCTGCTTTACTTGGAGTTTCTCAGGTTCCTATACACAGAACGCGCATAACGCTTCGGTGATTTCCTATTGAAATCGGCTGCAAAGATACGACATTTTCTCCATGTGGCAAAATTTTTGTATCTTTGCACGCCGAATGGATATGGCAAAGAAGCAGAAATACTACGTGGTGTGGCAGGGCAAGCAGCCCGGCATCTACACGGACTGGGACGCCTGCAAGGCGCAGGTGCAGGGCGTGCAGGGGGCGCAGTACAAGGCGTTCGACACGATGGCCGAGGCCGAACAGGCGATAAGGCTGCCGTATAGCAGCGTGGTGCAGTCGAATGCGTCTAATAGTCATAATGGGTCAAATGGGCATCAGAGTGGGTGTCTTTTTATTGATGACAACGGTATGACCGCCGTGAAGCCCGGCACCGACAATCCGCCCATCCTCGACGCGCTGGCTGTAGACGCGGCTTGCAGCGGCAACCCCGGCGTAATGGAGTACCAAGGTATCTACATACCCACCCGCACGCAGGTGTTCCACTACATGGCCCCCAAGGGCACCAACAATATCGGCGAGTTTCTGGCCATCGTCCACGGCCTCTCCTACTTGAAGAAGCACCACCTGAACCAGATTATCTACAGCGACTCGGTCAACGCCATGTCGTGGGTGCGGCAGAAGGTGTGCAAGAGCAAGCTGCCCGAGGACGCTTCGACCGCCGAGCTGTGGGACTACGTGCACCGCGCCGAGCAGTGGCTGCGCTCCAACAGCTACACCACCGAGATACGCAAGTGGGACACCGACCGCTGGGGTGAGATACCGGCGGACTTCGGGAGGAAATAGGGCTAATGGGTTTAATAGGCAGAATGGGCATGAACACTCGAAACCTACGTTTCCGCAGCAACCGCGTCCGTGACATCCTCGCGCTCTATCACGAGGAGCTGGATGGCATGTACGGCTCCGGTGAGGTGTCGGCCTTCGGCGAGATGCTCTTCGAGGCTTTCCTCGGGTGGGACCGCGTGCGACTGCTGACCTCGCGGGAGCAGACCATCGACCAGAGCGACCTGCTGCGCTTCCATTGGGCGCTCGAAGACCTTAAACGATACCGCCCCATACAGCACATCATTGGCCATGTGGACTTCTGCGGCTGCCGCATCGCGGTGAGCCCCGACGTGCTGATACCGAGGCCCGAGACTGAGGAGATGGTCAGTTGGATAGTTAAGAGTTATGAGTTAAGAGTTATGAGTGGAGGCATACTTGACCTCTGTACCGGCAGCGGCTGCATCGCTATCGCGCTGAAAAAGGCCTTTCCTGCGGCCGAAGTGACGGCGGTGGACGTCTCGTCCAAGGCGCTGGAGATTGCACGGCAGAACGCCGAAAACAACGGTGCGGAGGTGCACTTTGTTGAGGGGGATGTGCTTGATGGGGTGAATGGGTTTAATGGGTCTTATGGGCTTATTGTGAGCAACCCGCCCTACGTCATGGAGAAAGAGAGGGCGCAGATGGCTGCCAACGTGCTCGACTACGACCCGGCGCTGGCCCTCTTCGTGCCCGACGACGACCCGCTGCGGTTCTACAAGGCCATTGCCACCATTGCCAAAAATCACCTGGCCGAGAACGGCCAGGTGGTGGTAGAAATCAACGAGGATTTGGCCGAGGAGACCTGCGCCGTATTCAAGGCACAAGGCTTCACGCCCAAGGTGCATGCTGACTTCCGTGGCAAGCACCGCTGGATATCGGCTGACGGGGCGGGGGCCAGGAGGGATGAGTAGGTCTACTAGCCGTTTACTAGCCGTCTACTAGCCGTAAAGGAACGTTAGTGGCTGGGTATCATTGGGTTAGTGTAAAGGGTGGTTGTATTTGGTTGGTTATCAGAAAGATTCTCCTGCTTCGCGAGGCCATGAGCCGAGTAGGGGAATTGAGGTGCCGTTTGGACACAAAAACACCTTCCAGATGGGGTGGGAGGGTGAATTTCGGCGACGATGATATGTGCGGCAAGTGGGTGGTAAGGGGTCGGAAAGAGGTGTTTTTTGTCAATTTTAGGGCCTTTGAGAGGAGGAAATTGATGTGGTTTATCCCTTTCTGAGGGGTAAGGAATCTGGTGATGGGTGTTTTTCTGTACCGTAAATTATTGTCTATTTGCCCCTTAGGTGAAATCTCTATCAGTCTATCAGTCTATCAGTTGTTTTTTGAGGGGTATTAATTTCTTATTTTTACCCCTTTGTTATTATATATATCTTATTATTAATTAGTTATAAGTATAATAAAGGAGGTTTTCTGAAAGAAGGGGGTATCCTTTTTTTTAATTGATAGACTGATAGATTGATAGATTGCAGCACACCGCTTCCCTACAAGGCTTTGGGTTCCTGTCCTTTAGATGAAAATTAAGTGTGTTGTGTATCAGATATCAGTTGTATCAGTTGTTTTTTGAGGGGTATCATTTTCTTGTATTCACCCCTTTTTTATTTATATATATATCTTATTATTAATTATTTATAAGTATTATAAAGAGGGGGGTGAAATTAAGGGGTGCCATTTTTTAATTGATACAACTGATATCTGATACAATTGATTTACTAATTCCCTACAAGGCTTTGGATTTAAGTATTTTAAGTTGAACTGGCGTTTCAGTTTCAGTTAACAGAAACGCCTGAACGCTTTGACGGCGATAGGGGTTTTGATGGGAGGGGCGGTCAGAAGCGATCCCTGAGGTGGGAGTCCATGATGATGGTTACGGGGCCGTCGTTGATGAGGGCGACTTGCATGTTGGCTCCGAAGGTGCCGGTTTGGATTTCTTTGCCGAAGAGGTCCTGCAGCTTGGCGACGAACTTCTCGTACATCGGCACCGCGAAGTCGGGCTTTGAGGCGTGTATGTAGCTCGGGCGGTTGCCCTTCTTGGTGGAGGCCATCAGCGTGAACTGGCTCACCACCAGTATGCCGCTCCCCGCCACCTCTGTCACCGGCATGTTCATCACCCCCTCGCTGTCGTCGAAGATGCGCAGCTTCACCACCTTCTGGCACAAGTACTCTATATCCTCGTCGGTGTCCTCGTCGCAGATGCCCACCAGTATCAGCAGCCCCTGTCCGATCTCGCTCTTGCGCTGTCCGGCAATGTCCACCGCCGCCTGCAGCACACGTTGTACGACTATCCTCATGGCTCTATTATTGTCAGTTTGGCGAACTTGAGCATCAGCTGCTTGTTGCCCACGCCGCCCTCGAAGAACACCGTCGCTTTGCGCGAGTCGGCGTTGCCCTCCACGGCTATCACCTTGCCTATGCCGAACTTGTCGTGCTGCACCTTCATTCCGGGCATTATGCTGCCTATCTGTGCCGGGTTGTTGGGCACCGCCGGGCCACGCTGCACGAACACAGGCTTCACCGTCTTCTTCACAGGCTGCGGTTTGCCGATGTTCCACAGGCTGCTGGGCATGGTCGGCTTCTGGCGGCGCGGTGTCTCGATGTAGCGTTCGTCGATCTCCTCCACAAAGCGGCTCACCTCGCCTCCCATGCGCTGTCCGTTGTTGAAGCGTGTCTGTGCGTAGCTCAGCGTCACCTGCTTCTCGGCTCTCGTCACCGCCACGTAGAACAGCCTCCGTTCCTCCTCCAGCTCGGCCCTCGACGAGGCCAGGAACGACGGGAACAGCTGCTCCTCCATGCCCACCACGAAGACGTAGGGGAACTCCAGTCCCTTGGCCGCGTGTATGGTCATCAGGCTCACCTTGTCGGCGTCCTTGTCCTTGTCTTTGTCCTCGCTGGTGTAGAGCAGCACCTGCTGCAGGAACTCGTCGAGGGTGCGCATCCCTTTCTTCTCTGTCCCGTCGGGCTCGGGGCTCTCTTCCTCGCTCTCGCAGAACTCCTGCACGCCGTTGAGCAGCTCGTCGATGTTCTCTATGCGCTCCGCCATGTCGGGCTCGTCGGCTTCGCGCAGCGCCTTGATGATGCCGCTGGCATAGACAATCTGCTTGGCCAGCGTGAAAGCGTCCACCGTGGGCACCTGCGCCTCGAAGCGCTTTATCATGAACACGAAGTCCACGATTTTCTGTATCAGTCCGCTGTTGAGGCCGAGGCCGAAGTCCTGTATGTTCTCCAGCACCGTCCAGATGCTGATGTCGTTGTCTGCCGCCGCCACGCGTATCTTGTCCATCGTCGTCTGGCCGATGCCGCGTGCGGGGAAGTTGATGATGCGCACCAGGCTCTCGTCGTCGTGTGGGTTCACAGCCAGGCGCATGTAGCTCAGCGCGTCCTTCACCTCCTTGCGGCCGTAGAACGAGATGCCCTGGTATATGCGGTACGGTATGTTGCTGCGGCGCAGCGAGTCCTCCACAGCGCGCGACAGCGAGTTCTGGCGGTAGAGGATGGCGAAGTCGCGGTATTCGGCGTCCTGCCCTATGTGTATGTCCTGTATCGAGTCTGCCACGCGGTTGCCCTCGTCGCGCTCGTCGTCGCAGCGCATCAGGCGTATGCGGCTGCCCTCGTCGTTGTCGCTCCACAGCTCCTTCTGTATCTGGTCGCGGTTGTGGCCTATGATGCTGTTGGCGGCGTTCACGATGGTCTTCGTGGAGCGGTAGTTCTGCTCCAGCTTGAAGAGCTTCATCTGCGGGTAGTCGCGCTTGAAGTTGAAGATGTTCTGTATGTTGGCTCCGCGGAAGGCGTAGATGCTCTGCGCGTCGTCGCCCACCACGCAGATGTTTTGGTGTCTGGCTGCCAATTTCTTGACGATGAGATACTGCGCATAGTTCGTGTCCTGATACTCGTCCACCATGATGTAGCTGAACCGCTGCTGGTATTTGAGCAGCACGTCGGGGAAGTCCCTCAGCAGCACGTTCATGTTGAACAGCAGGTCGTCGAAGTCCATGGCGTTGCTGTTGTGCAGCCGCTGGTCGTACATGGTGTAGATCTGCCCCACGGCGGGCCGCTTGGCGTCCTGGTCGGTCTGGTATATCTCCGGGTTCTCCATGTAGTCCTTCGGCGAGAGCAGGTTGCTCTTGGCCATCGAGATGCGCCCCAGCACGTAGCTGGGCTTATAGGCCTTGGGGTCGAGGTTCAGCTGCTTCACAATCTGCTTGATGGCCGCCTTCTGGTCGTCGGTGTCGTAGATGGTGAAGCTGTTGGTGTAGCCCAGGCGGTTTCCGTCGGCGCGCAGCACGCGGGCGAAGACCGAGTGGAAGGTGCCCATCCAGATGTTGCGTGCCTCGGGGCCCACCAGCTTGATGATGCGCTCCTTCATCTCGCCTGCCGCCTTGTTGGTGAAGGTCAGCGCCAGTATGCGGAAGGGGTCCACGCCCTTCTCTATCAGGTGCGCTATGCGGTAGGTCAGCGTGCGTGTCTTGCCGCTGCCGGCGCCGGCGATGATCATCACAGGCCCTTCCGTGCACTCCGCCGCCTCGCGCTGCGGTTCGTTCAGTTGTGCTAATAGTTCGCTCACTGTGTCGTCTCTTTTAGTCAAAAGGGGAGTCCCTTGGGGCTCCCCTTCCGGGTGATATGTGCTTGCTAAGAAAAAGATTTACTTATCGAGTGTCTTGACGGTTCAGCTGCATTTGCTCCATCCGCAGGTGGGGCAGCTCTTGCAGCCGCTGTTGTATACGAGTTTGCTGCCGCAGTCGGGGCACACCTCGTCGGTTTCCGTGCCGTCCTTGATGTAGCGCTTCAGGGCGCGTGCCACACCATTGCTCCACGTGGTGATGCTGTCGGTGTCGAAGGTGAGCTTGCCGATGAGCTCCACGACGTTGGCTATGGGCATGCCGTGGCGCAGGATGCCGGAGATGAGCTTGGCGTAGTTCCAGTACTCCTTGCGGAACATGCGCGAGAGGCCCTCGATGGTGATGTGGTAGCCGTCCTGGTCGCAGAACTGGAAGTCGTAGCGTGCGTGCTCCTGCCCTTTCTCCTTGACGCGGATCACCCAGCCCTTATCCACGTTTTTAGGCAGCAGGAAGCTCTCGGCGCGGCCGGTGAAGATCTCGTAGGGGCGTCCTTCGTACATGCCCACCACGGCGACCCAGTCCTCCTTCTCGTTCTTGAAGCGCACCACCTCGGCCTCCAGTTTCTTGGGGCGCTTGGGGGCTTTGCTCTCGCCGAAGCAGGGGCTCTCCTTCTTGTTCTCGTTGTTGCTCACCAGCACGCCGGTGCGCGACCCGTCGCGGTAGATGGTGCAGCCCTTGCAGCCGCTCTCCCACGCCGTCTCGTATATCTTGCTCACCACCTCCTTGGTGGTCTCCTTGGGTATGTTAACCGTCACCGAGATGCTGTGGTCCACCCACTTCTGTATGGCGCCCTGCATCTTCACCTTGGCCACCCAGTCGATGTCGGCGCTCGTGGCGTGGTGGTAGGGGCTCTGCTCTATGAGCTTCTGCAGCGTGGCGTCGTCCATGCGCTTCACCTCCTCCACGTCGTAGCCGTTGACGCGGGCCCAGTCGAGGAACTTCGGGTGAAACACGTTGTACTCCTCGAAGTAGTCGCCGTTCTCGTCCTTGATGACGTTCTGCTTGCTGTTGTCCTTGTCGTTGGGGTTGATCTTCTTGCGGCGCTTGTAGCTGACGAGGAAGACCGGCTCTATGCCGCTGGTGGTCTGCGTGCAGATGCTCACGGTGCCCGTGGGGGCTATGGTGAGCAGCGCTATGTTGCGGCGGCCGTACTTGGTCATCTCCTCGTAGAGCTTCGGGTCGGCCTCGCGTATGCGGCTGATGAAGGGGTTGCTCTCCTCGCGTTTGGCGTTGTAGATGGGGAAGGCTCCGCGCTCCTTGGCCATCTGGACGCTCGAGGCGTAGGCCGCGCAGCAGAGCGTCTGCTGCACGCGCACGGCGAAAGCCGTGGCCTCGTCGCTGCCGTACTGCAGCCCCAGGGCCGCCAGCATGTCGCCCTCGGCGGTGATGCCGAAGCCCGAGCGGCGCCCTTCGAGGCACTTCATCTTGATGTTAAGCCACAGGTTGTGCTCCACCTGCTTGATCTCGTCGCTCTCCGGGTCGGCCTCTATCTTGCGCAGTATCTGCTCCACCTTCTCCAGCTCCAGGTCTATCAGGTCGTCCATCAGGCGCTGCCCCTTCATCACGTGCTCGCGGAAGAGGTCGAAGTTGAACGAAGCCTTCTTGGTGAAGGGCTTGTCGACGTAGGAGTAGAGGTTGATGGCCTGCAGGCGGCAGCTGTCGTAGGGGCAGAGCGGTATCTCGCCGCAGGGGTTGGTGCTCACCGTGCGGTAGCCGTAGTCGGCATAGCAGTCGGGCACGCTCTCGCGGAGTATGGTGTCCCAGAAGAGGACGCCGGGTTCGGCGCTCTGCCAGGCGTTGGCTATTATCTTGTTCCACAGGGCGCGGGCGTCGATGGTCTTGGTGTAAGTGGGGTTGGGCGAGTCGATGGGGTACTGCTGCACGAAGGGCTTGCCCTCCATGGCGCAGCGCATGAACTCGTCGGTCACCTTGACGCTCACGTTGGCGCCGGTCACCTTGCCCTGCTCCATCTTGGCGTCGATGAAGCTCTCGGCGTCGGGGTGCTTGATGCTGATGCTGAGCATCAGGGCGCCGCGGCGGCCGCCCTGCGCCACCTCGCGCGTGGTGTTGCTGTAGCGCTCCATGAAGGGCACGATGCCCGTCGACGTCAGCGCCGCGTTCTTCACGGGGCTGCCGCCGGGGCGTATGTGGCTCAGGTCGTGGCCCACGCCGCCGCGCCGCTTCATCAGCTGCACCTGCTCCTGGTCTATCTTCATGATGCCGCCGTAGCTGTCGCTGCAGCCCTGGTTGCCGATGACGAAGCAGTTGCTCAGGCTCACCACCTGGAAGTTGTTGCCGATGCCGCTCATCGGGCTTCCCTGCGGCACTATATATTTGAAATCCTTAAGTAAGTGGTATATCTCCTCCTCGCCCAGCGGGTTGGGGTACTTGCTCTCTATGCGTGCATACTCGCGCGCCAGACGGCGGTGCATCATGTCGGGGTTCAGCTCGTAGATGCTGTCGTCGTTGCGCAGGGCGTATTTGTTCATCCACACGTTGGCGGCAAGCTCGTCGCCGTGAAAATACTCCACCGACGAACGCATGATCTCGTCCGGCGTATAGGTCTTCGTCTCTTTCTTTTTCTCTGTGGGTGCAATTCCCGAAAACAAGTCGCCCTGCATGGCTTTATTTTTGTTTTAAGTTACACGTTTATTGTTGCTTGCCCCGATTTCAGGGCCTTGAAATCTTGTGCTAAATTAGTCAGAAAAACCGACCCGTGGGCAACAAGTTATCAACAAAAAACCAACCGCCCCGCCTAAACTGTTGACAGGTTCAGTGGTTGGCAGGTTGATAAGTCGGCGCACCCCTCCGCCCACAGCCGGCAAGAAGCCGTGAGGTGTTAATTTAACATAAAAACACCCCTGTTCCGGCACCTCCCCGGTACGGACCCCCTTCGGCATTTCTACGGTATTTCTACGGTATTTCTACGCTTTTCCACTGAGGAACTACCGTAGAACTGCCGTAAAACGGCCGTTGGGGAGCCGAGGAAGGGCCGTATGGCACAGCATGTTGCGCCACCGGCGAGGGGCGGGGGAGCGGCCGCGTGGCGGCGGACGAATATTTTTTGCCGCGCGGCACAATAAAAGCCGCACGGCGCCGTTTAAAACCGCAATAGACCATGTCGGACAAGTATTCTGATCGCAGCCGTGTGGTGAAGCTCATCTTCATCGTTGTGGGCGTCCTTTTTGTGGGGCGCCTGGCTATGCTGCAGATCTTTGACCCCACATACCGCAGGCTCGCCGACCAGCAGGCGCTGAGGAACGTGACGCAGTATCCGGCGCGTGGTTTCATCTACGACCGCAAGGGGCGGCTGCTGGTGCACAACGAGGCGGTCTACGACCTGATGGTGATACCACGCATGGTCAAGGACCTCGACACGGCTTATTTCTGCCAGTGTCTCGGCATCACGCGCGACGACTTCATGCAGCGCATGCAGAAGGCGCGCAAGTATTCGCCTTATTCGGCCTCGATCTTCATGAAGCAGATCTCCAAGGAGGAGTATGCCAAGTTTGAGAACAAGATGTTCCGCTTCAAGGGTTTCTACATCTCGCAGCGCACGCTGCGCATCTACGACCGCCCGATAGCGGCGCAGGTGCTGGGCTACGTGGGCGAGGTGGACCAGGCCGACCTGGACCGCGACCCCTACTACAAGCAGGGCGACTATATAGGCAAGAGCGGGCTGGAGAAGAGCTACGAGGATGTGCTGCGCGGCGTGAAGGGCAAGCGGGTGATGCACGTCGACGTGCACAACCGCGAGATAGGCCCCTATGCCGGCGGCGTCTACGACACGCTGCCTGTGGAGGGCTGGAACCTGTACACGTCGATAGACGCCGACCTGCAGCAGTATGCCGAGGAGCTGATGGCCAACAAGCGCGGCTGCGTGGTGGCCCTGGAGCCTTCGACGGGCGAGGTGCTGGCCATGGTCAGCGCCCCGTGCTACGACCCCAACCTGCTGGTGGGCCGCATACGCGGCGAGAACTACAAGAAGCTCAACGCCGACATCGCCAAGCCGATGCTCAACCGCGCCCTTATGGGGCAGTATCCGCCGGGCTCCATCTTCAAGGTGGCACAGAGCATGGTGGCGCTCGACCTGGGTGTGATAACCCCCGGGAGCGGCTTCGTGTGCGACAAGAGTCTCGTGGGGTGCCACAACCACCCCTCGGCGCAGTCGGTGCAGGAGGCCATCAAGATGAGCTGCAACCCCTACTTCTACCAGGTCTACCGCCGCGTGATACAGCAGGGCAAGTACAAGAGCATATACAAGGACTCGCAGTACGGCCTTACGGTGTGGCGCGAGTACATGCTGCGCTTCGGCTTCGGGCAGAAGCTGCCCATAGACCTGCCGCTGAACGGGGTGCAGAAAGGCAACATACCGGACACGGCCTACTACAACCGCTGGTACGGCAAGGAGCGGTGGGCCTTCTCGACGATATACAGCAACTCCATAGGTCAGGGCGAGGTCACCGTGGTGCCGATACAGATGGCCAACCTGGCGGCCATCGTGGCCAACCGGGGCTACTACATCACGCCGCATGTGGTGCGCTTCTACGGACCCGACTCGCTGCGGCGCGAGGAGTACAACGAACGGCACGAGACGGGCATCAAGCGCGAGTATTTCGACATAGCAGCCGCGGGCATGTACGACGTGGTGCATGTGGCCGGCGGCACGGCGCGCCGGGCGCGCGTCGACGGGCTCGACGTGTGCGGCAAGACGGGTACGGCGGAGAACTACGGCAACGACCACTCGGTGTTCATCTGCTTCGCGCCCAAGAACGACCCGAAGATAGCCCTGGCCGTGTATGTGGAGAACGCGCAGGGCGGCGGCGGCACCTGGGCGGCGCCCATCGCAGGCCTGCTGGTGGAGAAGTATCTCAACGGCGAGGTGAAGCGCAAGGACGTGGAGAAGATGTACCGCGAGGCAGAGCCCTGCCAGAAGCTGCCGTTGACAAGAAGGGTGAAGAAGAAAAAGAAGTGAGCCATGTACCAAGAAAAACTGAAAATAGACTGGACGACGGTGCTGCTGTGGGTGGGCATAACGCTCTTCGGATGGCTCAACATCTACGCCGCCACCTACAGCGGGGAGAGCGCCGGGGTGTTCGACATGTCGACGTTCCACGGCAAGCAGCTGCTGTGGATTGCCGCCGCGGCGCTGGTGGCGCTGGTGGTGATGTTCACGGAGCCGCGCGTCTTCTCCAACGGCGCCTATATCATCTACGCCGTGGTGCTGGCGCTGCTGGTGGTGACGCTGTTCATAGCCACGGTGTCGCACGGCGGCAAGTCGTGGATTGACCTGGGCTTCTTCCGGCTGCAGCCGTCAGAGTTCGCCAAGTTTGCCACGGCCCTGGCCCTGGCCAAGCTGATGAGCGGCATAGACGTGGACTGGAAGAAGAACGGCACCAAGCTGGCGGCGCTGGCCATCATAGGCATACCGGCGGTGCTGGTGTTCCTGCAGCACGACACGGGGTCGGCGCTGGTGTTCGCCGCCTTCGTCTTCCCGTTGTTCCGCGAGGGCCTCTCGGGAGTGATACTCGTCATAGGGCTGGCAGCCATAGCGCTCTTTGTGCTGGCGCTGCTGGTCAACAAATACATACTGCTGGCGGTGCTGGCGGTGCTGGCGCTGGGCTACCTCTTCGTGTGGCTCAACAAGCGCACCGTGCGCGACTGGGTGCACGCCGGCGCCGTGCTGGTGTGCTGCGCGGCTTTCGTCTTCTCGGTTGACTTTGTGTTCAACCATGTGCTTGAAGCCCACCAGAGCGAGCGCATCAACGTGCTGCTCGGCAAGAGCGAGGACCTGCAGGGGGCTGGCTACAACGTGCACCAGTCGAAGATAGCCATCGGCAGCGGCGGATTCATCGGCAAGGGCTTTCTCAGGGGCACCGTCACCAAGGCCGACTTTGTGCCCGAACAGCACACCGACTTCATCTTCTGCACGGTGGGGGAGGAGTGGGGCTGGCTGGGGAGCAGCCTCCTCGTGGCGGCATACGTGTGGCTGCTGGTGCGGCTGGTGAACATGGCCGAGCGGCAGCGGAGCCGGTTCGCGCGGTTCTACGGCTACTCGGTGGCCAGCATACTGTTCATACACTTGTTTGTCAACGTGGGTATGGTGCTCGGGCTGGTGCCCGTGATAGGCATCCCGCTGCCGTTTTTCAGCTACGGCGGCTCGTCGATGCTGGCATTCACCATACTGCTGTTCATATTCATAAGGCAAGACGCCTCTAAAAACCAACTGTTGTAAATGGCAAAGAAACCTACTAACGAAGACTGCTGCTCGTTTTGCGGGCGCCCGGCGTCGGCCGCCGGTGTGCTGTTGAGTGGCCTCAACGGCATGATATGCCACGACTGCTGCGAGCAAGCAGGCAAGATATTCAAAGAGCAATACAAGGCGGCGAATGCCCACAAGGGCTTCGACCCCGCGGCCCCGATACCGGCACCGGCGGAGATAAAGGCCTTCCTTGACCAGTATGTGATAGGCCAGGACGCCGCCAAACGCGTGCTGTCGGTGGCTGTGTACAACCACTACAAACGACTGAGATACAACGCTGAGCATGGCGACAAGAATGAGGTGGAGATTGAGAAGAGCAATATCGTCATGGTGGGCGAGACGGGCACCGGCAAGACCTTGCTGGCGCGCACCATCGCCAGGCTGCTGAAGGTGCCTTTCTGCATCGCCGACGCCACCACGCTCACCGAGGCCGGCTATGTGGGCGACGACGTGGAGAACGTGTTGGTGCGCCTGCTGCAGGCCGCAGACTATGACGTCGAGGCCTGTGAGCGCGGCATCGTGTTCATCGACGAGATAGACAAGATAGCCCGCAAGAGCGAGAACACCAGCATCACGCGCGACGTCAGCGGCGAGGGTGTGCAGCAGGCGCTGCTCAAGCTCCTCGAGGGTGCCGACGTCAATGTGCCGCCCGAGGGTGGCCGCAAGCACCCGGAGCAGAAGATGATCAAGATAAACACACGCAATATTTTGTTCATCTGCGGCGGCGCTTTCGACGGCATCGAACGTGCCATCGGCGCCCGTTTGAACAGCAACGTCATAGGCTTCAAGGGTGACGAGACGCGTCATGAGCTTGACCGTGACAACATGCTGCAGTATGTGCAGCCCATGGACCTCAAGAAGTTCGGCCTGATTCCGGAACTCGTGGGCCGCTTCCCTGTGCTCACGTATCTTGAGCCCCTCGACCGCGACGCCCTGCGCCGCATACTCACCGAACCCAAGAACGCCTTGGTGAAGCAGTATGTGGAGCTCTTCAAGATGGACGGCGTGGCGTTGGAGATAGAGCCCGCGGCGCTCGACATGGTGGTCGACCGCGCCGTGGAATACAAGCTCGGCGCCCGCGGACTGCGCGGCATCATGGAGGGTATCATGACCGACTTGATGTTCGACCTGCCCCAGATGCCCGACGGCAGCGCCTACACGCTCACCGCCGAGGAGGTGAAGAAGAGGCTGCGGTGAAAACTTTTTTTGGCCAGTATAAAAAAAAGTTGTAATTTAGCACATTGAAACAACGCATTGGGACGGCAGGAAAGGGCTGTGCAATGAGTTGATTGTGATATTGATACACTAACATAGAGTAATAGAACTATATATATGAAAACGCTCAAAAAGGGTCTTGTAATACTCATTTCCGCATTGTTTGTGGCCTCCGGCGCCTATGCTCAGAAGAGTATCGCCAAGAAGGCCGACGACCTCTTTGACCAGTACCGCTTCTACGACGCCTCCAAGGAGTATGAGAAGGCCTACGAGAAGATCAAGGACAACAAAGCCGAGAAGAACCGCGTTTACTTCCAGCTGGCGGAGTGCTACCGCCTGATGTACGACTATCCGCGTGCCGAACGCATCTACAAGCGTCTCGCCAACGAAGGCTACCAGAATACCGAGCGCAAGCTGTACTTTCACTTGGCCGAAATGTGCCGCTTCGAGGAGAAGTTTGACGAGGCTGACGAGTTCTACCAGAAGTACTTGGAGATGGAACCCACCGACAGCTACGCCGCCAAGCGCAAGGAGTCGCTGATATACGCCAACCAGCTCTCCTATAACCGTACACGGCATGAGATTACCAAGATGAGCGACTGGTGCACCGACTATAACGACTGGGCGCCGCGCTTCATCGGCAACGATACCACAAAGCTGGTATTCACCTCTTCGCGTTTCGGCGAGTATGCTTTAGACAGTGACCCCTGGACCAACCAGGCTTATTCCGAACTCTACTATGTCTTTCAGGACCGCAACGGCAACTGGAACTCCACCCCGGAGCTTTGGGACGTGAGTGGCAAGATTAATACCGACGTCAATGAGGGTGAGGCGGTCTTCTCGCCCGATGGCAACACGATATACTTCTCGCGCTGCGACGTCTATGACAACGAAACGCAGGGCTGCCGCATCTACATGGCTACGCGTGTCCCGGCCACCCTCGACGATAAGGGCAAGAAGTCCAAGAAGAATAAAAGCAGCAAGAGCAAGAAGGGCAAGAAGCACTCCAACGCCACCCCGTGGGGCGTGGCGCAGAACATAGCTGAGGCTGCAGCCGAGGCCGCGGCCGAAGCCAACGAGGTGAGGCCCGGCGAGTGGAACGAACCGGTGGCGCTCATCCTTGGCGACACGGCCTACAACTACCTCTACCCCGCCATCAGCAGCGATGGCCTGACGCTCTATTTCTCCAGCGACATGCCGGGCGGCTTCGGCGACTACGACCTGTGGAAGGCTACCCGCAAGAGCACCGCCGACGACTTCGGGCGCCCGGTGAACCTCACCTCAATCATCAACACCCGAGGCCGCGAGGTGTTCCCCATGCTGCGCAGCGACTCGCTGATGTACTTCTCCTCCGACGGCCATCCCGGTGTCGGCGGCTACGACCTCTTCAAGAGCAACCTGCAGCGCAACGGCAAGTGGACGGCCCCGGAAAACCTCGGCATCCCCATCAACTCCTCTTACGATGAGATGTCCATCGTTTTCTATCCTGAAGAGGCCACACCCTCCAACGTCGTTGAGCGCGGCTACTTCTCGTCCAACCGCCCCTTCGCCGACCCGCACAACCGCAAACTCGCCAACCAGTCAAAGACGCAGACCCCTCCCATCAACAACAATATCTTCTACTTCGTTCTGCCGGGCCTCAACTACGCCATAGAAGGCACCGTGCGCAGCGAGAAGTCCATGCAGCTCCTCGAAGGGGTCCGTATCAAGATGGTGGGCTCCGACGGCAGCGAGTATGAGACACGCACCGACAAGAAAGGCCACTATCTGTTCGACAGCACCCAGGTGCGCCGCGATGTGGTCTACAAGATGTACCTCTCCAAGAAAGACTATTTCAGCATTGAGGGCTCGGAGAGCACCCGTGGCTACAACACCAACAAGACCCTGGTTCACGACTTCCGTATGGAGCCGGTGCCGATGCGCCCCGTCATCCTGCCCGAGATACGCTTTGACCTGGCCCGCACCGAGCTCAAGGGTGAGTTCATGGACTCCCTGATGGACCTCTATATCGTCATGGAGAACAACCCCAACATCGTCGTTGAGATACGCTCGCATACCGACTGCCAGCCCTACATCGGCCTCACCAACGACACCCTCAGCCAGCGCCGTGCGCAGACTGTTGTCGACTATCTCGTCAGCCGCGGCATAGAGCGTGAGCGTCTTGTCGCCAAGGGCTATGCCGACCGTGTGCCGCGAGTCCTTGACGAGGATGTCGTCGTCACGTATAACGGCAAGCAGTACCCCTTCTCGGCGGGCACTGTCTTGGAGTGCGACTATATAGCCACCCTTGACCCCGAGCGCCAGCAGGCAGCCCACTCGCTGAACCGCCGCCTTGAGTTCCTCGTGCTGCGCACCGACTATGTGTCGCGCCGCCTTGTGGAGAACATCGCCTCCGCCACCCCCGTGGCGCAGCAGACCGAGGACGGCAAGGTCATCGACCTTGTGAACCGCCCGGTGGATGCCGACGAGTTCGACGAGACGAAGCCCGCCATCGTCCACGACGAGAGCGTCGTCCCGGTTGTCATGGTCAACTCCACGCGTGGCGAGGTGCCCTGCATCGTCAACGGTTCCCAGGTGCCTATGCTCATCGACGAGCGCTTCATGGAGCCCGTGGCCATCTCTTGGGAGGAAGCCATGAACTTCCTCTACCAGGGCCGCATCACCAAGGATGACTTCCCCCGTCGCGACCTCTCCTTCGACGCCGAGGGCAACATCATAGACAAGGAGATTGTCATCTTCAAGAACATGCAGATTGGCGACCAGCGCCGCGAGAACGTCGAGGTGGTGGTGGTGAAGAACGTTGACTACAAGTTCATCATCAACCGCACCGGCCTGCGCCAGTTCGGCGAGTACGAGTTCGACAAGCAGCGCTCCAAGCTCATCTTCTTTGATGAGTAACACCCTGATCACCATCCTCGGCCCCACCGCCACCGGCAAGACGGCCCTCGCCGCCGAGGTGGCATGGCGTCTGGGTGGCGAGGTCATCAGCGCCGACTCACGACAGGTGTTCCGCGGCATGGACCTCGGCACCGGCAAGGACCTTGCCGACTACGACATCCACGGCACACACATCCCTTACCACGTCATCGACATCTGCTCCCCGCACGAGGAGTACAACGCCTACCGTTTCATGGGCGACTTCCGCGACGCCTTCGCCGACATCGTCGGCCGCGGGCGGCAGCCCATACTCTGCGGCGGCACGGGCCTCTACCTCGACGCCGTCATCCGCGGCTACCACTTGCCCGACGCACCCGTCGACCCGGCCTACCGCGCCACCCTCGAGCCCTACAGCGACGAGGAACTCACTGCCCGTCTGGCGTCATACATTCCGCTGCACAACCACACCGACACCGAGACCCGCGACCGCCTCGTGCGCGCTCTTGAGATACAGGAGTTCGCCCAGCGGCACCCCGACGCCTACATCCAGCTGCCGCCCATGGAGCACCGCGTCTACGGCGTCAGCCTCCCGCGACAGGCCGTCATCGACCGCATCGAGGCACGCCTCCGCCAGCGCCTCGCCGACGGCATGACCTCCGAGGTGCAGCGCCTCCTCGACGAGGGGGTCCCCCCGGAGCGCCTGATGCGTTTCGGCCTCGAGTACCGCCACGTGACGCGCTACCTCCTCGGCCAGTGCTCGCTCGACGACATGTTCAGCGACCTCTTCACCGACATACGCCGCTTCGCCAAGCGGCAGATGACGTGGTTCCGCCGCATGGAGCGCTGCGGTGTGCCCATACGGTGGATCGACGGCAGCCTTCCCTTGGAGGAGAAGGCCGGAATAATTATCGCTTCCTTCTGAAAAACTCCCTGACCAGGGCGCCGCATTCGTCGGCAAGCACGCCGCCCGTCACCTCGGTCTTGGGGTGCAGCACAGGGCCGCTGAGCAGCCTGTAGCCCCGTTTGGGGTCGGCGGCGCCGTACACTATGCGCCCCACCTGCGTCCAGCCCGCCGCCCCGGCGCACATGGGGCAGGGCTCCACGGTGACGTAGAGCGTGCACTCCTGCAGGTATTTGCCGCCCATATACTCGGCCGCCGCCGTGAAGGCCAGCATCTCGGCGTGCGCCGTGGCGTCGCCCAGCCGCTCGGTCTGGTTGTGCGCGCGTGCTATCACCTTGCCGCCCGTCACCACCACGGCGCCTATGGGCACCTCGTCCTCCTCGGCGGCCATGCGCGCCTCGCGCAGTGCCTGCTGCATGTAGTATTCGTCCTCGTTGTCCAGTATGCCCATCCCCGGTTCAGTCTTTGTTGAACAGCAGCGCCTGCCGTGGCTCCAGCCACGCCTCGGTGCGCAGCACCGTGAGCCGCCCGTGCCGCATGAAGCTCTCCTCCTTGGGCAGCAGCACCCCCGGCGCCACCTCCATGTACTCGTGCTCTATCTTCCACTCTATGTGGCTCTCTTCGCTGCGGCGGTACTCTGCCGTGTCTATCTCGTCGGTCTCCATGATCACCGCCAGCAGCCCCGTGGGCTCGAACATGTAGTGGCGCGTGTAGTACCCCGGCCCCTCCACCGTCACCGTCTCCAGCTTGTGGTCCTTGGCCGTGGTGACGCCCTTGTAGCTCACCGTCAGCCCCTGCGACCGCCAGTTGTACAGCGGCCCGCGGAAGTCGTAGGGCTGCACCCTCTCGTAGAAGATATAGTCTTTGTATTCCGTCCAGTATTCCTGTTTGCGGTCGTAGATGCGGTAGCGGTCTTTGCCGTTGGTGCAGAAAGCTTCCTGCAGCGTGCCGTCCTGCCACACCTCCACCCTCATCATCAGCGGCGGCAGGAACCATCGCTTCATGACCACCGTGTCTGCCGAGCCCGGCGACGTGATGGTGGTCACCATCGTCAGCATGCTGTCCTGCGGCAGCCGGCCGTAGCCCAGCAGCTCCACGTAGCGGTCCACGATGGCCGCGGCCGTGTCCTTCTGCCCCATGGCCGCCAGCGGCGCCAGCGCCAGCAGCGCCAGGCATATCGTCGTCATCCGTCTCTGTCTCATATCGTGTCGGTATTTTGTTTCTATTGCCATTTCCTGAACGGGAACGTCAGCCGCTCCACCTTGCGGCGGCCCGTGATGTACACCTTGGCCTCGTAGCCCATGGCCGCCGCCAGGGCCTCTATCTGCTCCCCGGCGTCGTCGGCGGCCACCATGGCCTGTAGGTCGGCGTAGCTAAGGCGACGCTTCGTGATGCGCTGCAGGTCGGCGTAGCTCCCAGCGAAGTAGCGGTCGGCCAGCGGCACGCTGAGCCACACCGAGTCTTGCGTGGCCAGCCCGCGGCCCAGCTCCACCAGCTTGGTGACGCTGAGCCATATCACGCTGTCCTCGGCCATGCGCACCTGCCCTGTGGCGCTGATGCCGTTCACCATGGCCGTGAACGTCGTCACCGTCAGCTCGCGCCGTGGTGCCTCCTGCGGCTTTGGCGCGCCCTCCGGTGCCGACGTCGACACCGCCTGCCGTGTGCTGCGGCATCCCGCCGCCAGCCCCACAGCCGCCACCAAAACCAGTATATATCTTAACCTCATCCTATATAACTCAAAACTCAAAACTCAAAACTCCTAACTCAAAACTAAAACCCCTCCATTTCTTTCAGGTGCCGCTGCAGCGTCTCGCTCTTCGGGTCCAGCTTCACGGCCTTGCGCATGTAGGGCAGCCCTTCGGCGTCGCGCCCCAGCAGGTGCAGTATCCACGCGTAGGTATCCAGGCTGTTGGCGTTGTCGGGCTCGGCCTCTATGGTGCGGCGGCTCATCGCCAGGGCCTTCTCCAGCTCTATGCCGCGTTCCGAGAGGTAGTAGGCGTAGTTGTTCAGCGTCCCCCACTCGTCGGGGCGCAGCTCCAGGCAGCGGTCGAAGCAGCGCCAGGCGCGCTCGTAGTCGCCCGTGCGGTAGGCGGCCTCGGCCATCAGCCCGTAGGTCTCGGCCTCGAGGTAGCCCTTCGCGAAGCCCCACTTCTCGGCCTTCTCCAGGTGCTGCAGGGCCTCGGCGTAGCGCTCGTGCTGCACAGCGTGCAGCGCCTGCAGGTAGTGCGGCAGCGTGTGCATCGGGAACAGACGCGCCGCGCGCGCCGCCAGCGCCGCCAGGTCGTCCTCGCGCTCCGGCACCTCGGTCAGGCATATCAGCAGACCCTCCCACACCTCGTAGCGGCTCGAGTCGTGCGACAGGCTCCTCTCGAGCCACCGCGCCGCCTCGCCGTACTTGCGCTGGCGCATCAGCACGTCGCCGTAGAGCAGCGCGTACTGCGCCGTGTCGTCGCAGTGAGCCATCACCGTGTCCAGCAGCCCGAAGGCACGCGCGCTCTGCGTCCCGTAGAACTCCTCGGCCGTGTAGAACGACGTCAGCAGCTGCACCTTAGTCCGGCAGTCGAGCCTCTCGTTGGCGAAAGCCAGCGACAGCTCCTGCGCCGCCTCGGCGGGCTTGCCAACGGCCTTCCAGTACTCCGCCAGCTGTATGTGTATGTATTCGTCCTCCGGGTCTGCCGCCAGCACCCGGTCGTAGTACTTCTTGGCCCGCGCATACTTCTTGCGCTTCATGTTGGCCTCGGCCAGCATGGCCTGGTAGCGCTTCTCCTGCGGCATCGCCTCCGCCAGCGCCTCCACCTCCTGCTCCGCCTTGTCGGCCTTGCCGGCGGCGGCCCACAGGCGCTGCTTCTGCAGCGAGATGGGCTCCGTCACACCGATGCGCTTCTCCACGCGGTCCAGCGCTCCCACGGCGCCCTCGATGTCGCCAGCCGTGATGTAGGCGTTGCTCAGCTCGTAGTGGTATTCCAGCTTGTCGGGCCACAGCTGCACGATGCGCTCCCACGTGCCCACCAGCCCGCGCCCGTCGCCCTGCATCGTCTGCACCTCGGCCTGCTGCAGCAGGTACCACCGGTTGGTGTCGGCCAGCGCCACCGCGCGCCCTATGCAGGCCCGCGCGCTGTCCGTCCAGCCGCGCTGCAGCAGCTGGCGGCTCATCTCGTACCACGCCGCTCCGCAGCGCGGCTCCTTGGCGGCAAGCGCCGCATAGGCCTCCAGGGCCTCGTCGTCGTGCCCGCTCATCTGCAGCGCCTTGGCATCGATCAGCGCCGCGTCGGTGCGCAAAGCCTCTTCGTCGACCTCGCGTATCGGCGCCCGGCGGTAGCGGCTCCCGGCATCGCCGTCGACAGCCGTCCGTTGCCCGCCGCAGCCCGCCAGCATCACGCACAGCGCCGCGTATATTATATATTTGTTCTTTTTCTTATTCATACCCTCAATAACGCCGCAACCCCCTTTTTATTGCCCCGCCGTCCAATAAAATAATCGCCGCCCCTGCTGCGCCCGCCGTCCATCGTCATTTCGACAATACATCAACGATACTTCAACAATAGTTTTACGATAGCTATCGTTGAAATATCGTTGAAGTATCGTTGAAGTATCGTTGAAATGAGCATTGAAAGACGGCTGGAAAGTCATGCAATAAACCGTCTGGTTCGGGTACTAAACCTTCAGGACAGCCACCGGAGCGGAAGGCCTCGCATCGGCGGCGAAATCAAAAAAAAACATAAAATAGTTGGAGTATGAAAAAAAAGATTTATATTTGCAGTTGAATTGAAAACTGAAAAACCACCCATGCGGCGTTGCAAAGGACAGAGTACGTGCGCATTGGGGCAAAAACAGAGAACGAAATATTAATCACCAAAAATCAAACAACATGAAAAAAACATTAATGGTTCTTGGTTTGGCTCTGCTCGCCACCGTGGCGACCGCCCAGACCAATGTCAGCTCCAGCCGTATTGGCAAGAGCAACGCGAAAGCCATTGTGGAGCGCGTCGAGGCCCCCTCGGTCGACTACAAGGCTTCCATCTTCACCAAGGCCTTCGGCAACAACGTTGGCGACACCATCCAGGGTGGCTTCTGGCAGTTCAACGACGTCACCACCAACCCTGGCTACGTCTATGGTGATGCCGGTCGTATCCTCACCGGTGTCAACGACTCCATCTATATGGCTGACCCCGAGCAGAACTACGCTTGGGTTAAGAACGGCTACAACCCCCACAACGTTCTTGGCGACGGCAGCGTCTTCCAGTTCGTTGACAGCAACGCCACGTTCTTCCCTGCCCATGCTTCCGACTATTCCGGTGGTCTGCTGAACTGGCCTATCACCCAGTTCGTGAGTTATGTCTTTGACAACACCCACACCAACTATTTCATGATGTATCTTGGTGGTCCCGTCCCCACCGACGGCATCCAGCACCATGCTTTCTTCAAGCTCCCCGCCATCACCAACCCCGGCGTCGGCAGCCTCTATCAGGTCCGCTTCCGTCAGGATGGCTACGACTTCATCGAGAAGCAGTACATTGACTTCAAGGCCGGCAACGACTGGTACGCCGTCGAGATTAACGTTCAAGGCGTTGACGCTTCCGGCAACGGCTGGATCAGCGGCGCCCGCTCGTACACCATGCCTGCCCTGTTCGGTCAGCAGAGCAGCCTCGAAATCCGCTTCCGCATCTACAACGACAACATCCGTGGCAACGTCTATGGTGTCTACATGGCCTTTGACGATGTCGCCATTGTCCGCGCCCGTTCCGACCACTGGAACAACAGCTCTGATCAGTTCGTCGACGGCGGCTACGGCACCATCCCCGCTGGCATGAACATCCCCCTGTCCTGGTATGGCCAGGTCTTCAACGACGGTAGCACCGACATCCAGAACGCCACCGCCAAGCTCTACCACTTCAGCCCCAACGGCGTCAAGACGTTGGTAGCCTCCAATGCCACCGCTACTATTCCCGCCATTCACCCCTCCGCTGTCAACTACCTTACGCTCAACGAGCGTGGCTTCTTCGACAGCATCGACTGGGACGGCTGGTACGGCTACTCGCAGTACTACGGCCAGGCCAACCTGCCCTCGTCTCTTGGCCGCCATGGTCTGCCCTCCGACCCCGCCAACATCGGCACCAACTACATCACCATCAGCGGTGTCGTCCCTGGCGACAGCGACTATGACACCCTCGAGTGGGACACCATCGGCTATCGCGTAGTCGACATCAACGGTGGCGACGACACCAGCAACAACCTCATCGAAGGCTACCGTCTGGCCCACGATAACGGCGTTATCCCCGCCAACTCGCGTTACAGCTATGGTCTGTATATGAGCAACGGCCAGCGTTACCATGGCAACGATGCCGCCTACGATGCCCGCAACTTCTCCGTCATGGTGCGTTACACCACCCCCGATGTTATCCCCACCGAAGATGACGAGCCTTGGGTTATCCGCGGTATTGAGCTCGTTGCCCAGACCGATACCACCGACACCGCCATCGTCGGCTCTGTCATCCAGCCCATCATCTACAAACTCCACTACTTTGACTCGAACGGTGAAATGTATAACCGCTATCAGGCTATCAACACCGGTATCTCCGACGACTACACCTACACCGTGAAGTACAAAGATGTCAACGGTGACCTCAACAACGCCCGCATGGGTCGTATCGCCCCCGGTGAGAGCTACAAGGCTGTCAACATCCGCCTCGGTGGTCAGCCCGAGCTCGAGCCCAACACTGCTTATATGGTTGGTTACCGTATGGCTGAGGACGGTTACTTCGCCGTCGCACAGCACCAGTATGGCTACACCGGCGCCGACGGCACTGTCCGCTACTATCAGGATCCCGACCTGGCTCCTTACTACTACCAGTTCAAGCCTGGCACCTATGATGTCCGCACCTACTCCCTCGACAACTTCTGGGCAAGTTACTATCACCAGAACTGGCCTCTGATCCGCCTCATCGTCGGACCTCGTGAGGTAATCCCCCAGTACAATATCACCGCTACCTGCACCGATACCAACTACACTATCCGCTACGTTTCGGGTGGCTACTATGCCGACCTCTGCGGCGACACTATGACTGCCTATGAACTCAGCGACGCCACCGTGTATATCTTTGGTACCGGCGACAGCACCAGCGTCTACCCCGGCATCATCGACACCCTCATCATCGACGGTCAGCGTATACCTGTTGATGCAATCGATGAGTATGAAGACTTCATCATCACCGAAGATCTGGAGACTCTCCGCAATGCCAGTGGCGATGTCCTGCTCCGCCGCACCAACTACATTGTCACCTTCGTCGGTGTGACCGATGACCACACTGTCAGTGCCGTTGGTCATCCGCTTGAGCACCGCCTCGGTATCGAGGGCGAAGCTGTCGAGGTCAGCCTCGGCCTGCGCCCCAACCCCGCCACCAACAGCGTGACCCTGAACATGCGTGGTGTTGAGGGTATGGTCAACTGCAGCATCATCGACATGAGCGGCCGCGTTGTCTACAACCGCACCATCAATGCCGAGAACGCTCAGACCATCGACCTGAGCAATGTCGCCGCCGGCGCCTACTTCGTCCGCGTCACCAACGACAGCTTCAGCAAGGTTGAGAAACTCATCGTCCGCTAACCCTTAGCGACACGATAACAAAAAAAAGAACTCCCCCGACGGGGAGTTCTTTTTTTTTGTGAGTAAGGAGTAAGGTGTAAAGAAGTTAAGAAGTTAAGGAGTTAAGAAGTAAAGTTAAGGAGTTAAGAAGTTAAGAAGTTAAGGAGTTAAGACAAATGTGCAGGACGCGGTATTGTCTTAACTTCTTAACTTCTTAACTTCTTAACTTCTTAACTTCTTAACTTCTTAACTCCTTATAAGAATCACAGCACGTTGCCCAGCTGCTCCTTAATCTTCTCCAGCTCGTCCTTCATGGCCACCACGATACGCTGTATCTCCACGTGGTTGGCCTTGCTGCCCGTGGTGTTGATCTCGCGCCCCATCTCCTGGGCCACGAAGCCGAGCTTCTTGCCGCACGACGGCTCGGTAGCCATGGTATGGCGGAAGTAGTCTATGTGTTTCTGAAGGCGCACCTTCTCCTCCGTGATGTCGAGCTTCTCGAGGTAGTAGATGAGCTCCTGCTCAAAGCGGTTCTGGTCCACCTCCTTGACGGCGGCGTCGGCCATGTAGCGCCGTATGCGCTCCTTGGCGGTCTCTATGCGCTCCGCCTCGTAGGGCGGTATCTGTCCGAGGAGCTCCTCGATGAGGTCCACGTGGCGGTGGAAGTCGTGCTCCAGCACGTCGCCCTCGTGCTTGCGGAACTGGTCGGTGAGCTCCACGGCGCGCCGTATGTCGGCCTCGAGGACCGACCACCGGGTGTCGTCGAGCTCCCGGTCGGCGTCGCTGTTCCAGATGTCGTTGCTCGCGGCCAGCGTGGCCAGCAGGTGGCCTGTGTCGGCTCCGAGGGTCGCCGCCACCCGCTGCAGGGCGGTGTAGCGCGAGGTAAGGAGCCCTTCGTTGAGCACGGCCTCGCTGCTGCCGCTCTCCTCGGTCATGGTGAACTCCACCTTGCCGCGCTCCAGCGGCGCCAGCAGCGCCCGTATGTCGAGCTCGCGGCTGCGGTAGGCGGCAGGCAGCTTGACGATGAGGTCGAGCTGCTTGCTGTTGAGGGTCTTTATCTCGATGTTCAGTTTCTTGTCGCCAAGGGTGCTCTGCACTTTGGCGTATCCAGTCATTGATTTCATGGGTTATTGCTTTAATGTGATCTTGTCAAAACCAGGGGTGGCGTAGGTGCACAGGGTGCCGCATGAGTCGTAGATGAAGAGCACGGCGGCGGTGCCCGGCCCTTGGGGGTGGGCGGCTATGAACTGGCGGCCGCGGTCGAGCCCCATGACCATGTAGGCTGTGGCCATGGCGTCGGCGCGCCACGCAGTGCTGTCAACTACCGAGACGCTGAGCAGCGAATGCTGCACGGGGCGCCCCGTGGCGGGGTCTATGGTGTGCGAATAGCGTATGCCGTCGCGCTCGTAGTATTTGCGGTAGCTGCCCGAGGTGACGAGCGACGCGTCGCGAAGGGCTACGACAGATTGTACTATTGGGGCCGAGACGCTGTCGGCGGCCGGGCGCTCCACGCCCACACGCCAGGCGCTGCCGTCGGCCTTGGTGCCTCGCGCTATGACCTCGCCGCCCACGTCGATAAGGTATCTGCCGATGCCGAGGCTGTCAAACATGGCGGCAAGCAGGTCTACGGAGTAGCCTTGGGCTATGGCGTTGAAGTCAAGCTCTGTGGCTGGGTTCTCCTTGACGAGGCGGCCGTTGCTGACACTGACGCCGGCGCGTGCCGCGTCGAGCATGGCTGCCAGCTCGCTGCTGTCGGGCTCTTCCTGCTGTCGGAAGCTGAACCCCCATGCCTGCACGATGCGCCCGATGCGCGTGTCGAAGGCTCCGCCGGTGTATTCGCTCATGCTCTGCGAGAGGCTGAGGAGGTCGGCAAAGAGGCTGTTGACGCTGTCGGTGGTGCCTGCGTTGAGGCGCCGCAGCAGAGAGCTGTCCACCCAGAGCGACGCCGTGAGGTCGAAGGCGTCGAGAAGCGAGTCCACCTGCGGCTGCAGGTCGCGCCCCTGTCTGTCGTAGTATATTATACTATAGTATGTGCCCTGAGCCTCGCCGGAGAGCTTTATGGGCTCTTGTGTGCAGGATGCTGTGAGGAGTGCCGCAAGGCATAAAAAAAAGCGTCCGGCACGGCGGTGCCGAACGCTTGTGGTGTTTACCGTAGTGGTCATTTATTTGCTGACGATGAATTTGCGTATTGCCTCGTGACCCTCGGTGGTGACGATGCGCATCGTGTAGTGGCCGTTGGCGAGGTTGTAGAGGTCTATCTGCATGGTGTTGCCGTTGCCCTGGCGAAGCATGACCTGCTGGCCGATGGCGTTGTAGACGCTCACGGTGCTGATGGCTTCGGCGGTGCGCAGATTGACGATACGGCTGGCGGGGTTGGGGTAGATGTTCACGTCGAAGGCGTCAGCTTCTTCGATGCCGATGTTGGCGAAGGTGATGGTCACCCAGTTGCTGTCGGGGCAGCCGTTGCCGTTGGCGGCGGTGAGCATGATGTCTATGTTCTCGTGGTCGTACTCGTCGGTGACGGTGAAGGTCTCAGAATGGCCGTCCTGCATGACGCCGTTCTTGTACCATGTGTATTCAAGGCCGCTCTCGGCGCTCTCGGCGCGCAGCGTGGTGCTGCCATTGGGCTCGAGCATCCATTCACCGCTGATGTGCGACTCGGGAGTTTTGTTGATGGTCAGGTTGAGGGTACCGTAGACGGCGCAACCGTTCTCAGTGGTGTCGCTGCTCTTGCGCGAGATGTTGGTGTTGCGGGTGTAGGTGGTGTCGTTGAAGAACCATGTGTACCTGTCGCATGCTGTCGTGTCAGTCCTGAGGGAGTCGCTATAGTGGACGGTCAGTGTGAGGTGATATGTCTTGTCAGTGCAGTCTTTAGGTTGGTGAGGGTTGTTGCCGGGATAGGTGGCCTTGCCAGGACGCTTGCTTGTGACAAGAGTGGTGTCGACACTGCTCCTGAACTCTGTATTGCCGACAAGAGTGTAATTGTACTTATCGCATGCTGTGGCGGTGGTGTTTGTGTTGGAAGTCTGGGGAGCCACGATATTGAGTTTGTAGCGATAGAAGGTCGAACACTGGCGGGTGGCGTTATATACGAAGATGCTGTCTTTGTCAATGACTCTGATGGTCGGGTTGTTGGTGCTGCCGGTGAACTTTCTGACCACGGTGTCACCGTTCTCTATGCGGAAGGAGTAGCGTGTGTTGCTAATCTTGATGCTGTCGTATTCGCAGCGAACAGGACGGATGTTATTAACAATGCTGTCGCCTACCGAGAGGTTGAGGGTGTATTCAATCTTGCAGCCGGTTACGTCGTTGATTGTGCTGTCGGTGTAAACGCCTGTGGTGTTCTCATTATGTTCCTGGCCACCGTCGGGATGCCAAGTATAGGTGGTGCCGGGACAAACGGTGACCACGGTGTCCTTGTGCTCTACGAAGGCAGGGTTAATTGTCAGGTTGATGGTCGTTGTGTGGATGCAACCAGTTGATGATGTGTCATTGTGCACTATCGTGGCGCTTTCAGAATATACCTCTGTGCTATCCCAGGGCGCGCGGTAGTTGATGCAATAGTGCTCGTCATAGGTCGTATCGGTGTGGAATGACATGTTCACCTTGATGCGCAGGATGCTGTCGCAGTTACCTGTGGTGGACATGGTGTCATAGTGGATGTTGTTGTCGGTGATGGTGAGGCCACGCCAACTATAACTGCAATCGCTCTCAACAACCTCGAGGTCGCCCAGGAAGGAGTGGTTGATGGTGAGGGCGAGGCTGTCGCGACGGTTGCAGCCTTCGGCGGTGACGTAAGAGGTGTCGATAAGGGTGTCCTGCGTGAACAGCTCGCCCCAGGCGCTCATGTATTTGTCGCAGGCCGAGACGGTGCTGATGCTCGTGTCGTTACCGCCAGTGATTGTCAGGTCGATGTAGTGGATGCTGTCGCAGCCGCTGGTGGCGGAGATGGTGGCGGATACCAGGCCGCTCTCTCTCCACACGAGGCTGTCGCGCCAGATATAGACGCATTTGGCCGTCGCTTCCACAGTGTCTCTGATGATGCCGTCGGGGTTGACGGTGAGGTTGAGGATGTAGACGGTGTCATGGTGGGCGGCAGGGTTGTTGACCATGATCACGGTGTCGTGGTCATAGGTTTCGCCGGTGATGTTCCAAGTGAAGGGGGTGCATCGCACTTCCTCGATGGTCTTGATGACAGGTGCTGCATCAATCTGAGCGAATACTGGCGTGCAAGCGATAGCCAAAAGCAGACTGAATAATACTTTTTTCATCTTGTAGTTTGTATTTTTTTATTATTATTATCTTTATTTATTCTGTTGCCGCACAATGCGTTGTCGCAATTTCCGATGCGTTCTCTGCGCGTGCGTACAACATGCAAAGATAACACTTTTTTTTATTATGGTGAACTTTTTTGTTGAAAAAAGTGTTTTTGGGAAAAATTAACGTCTCGTCAAACGCTGTTTCACGGTCGCAAAACAAGTTCGGCGACGTTCTCCACGTGCTGTGTGTGGGGGAACATGTCGACGGGCTGTATGCGGCGCACATCATATCGCGCGGCGAGCAGTTGCAGGTCGCGCGCCTGGGTGGCAGGGTTGCAGCTGACGTACACTATCTTGCGCGGCGCTGCAGCAAGCAGCTGTTCCACCACGCGCTCGTGCATGCCGGCCCTCGGCGGGTCGGTGACCACCACGTCGGGCTGCCCGTTGGCTTCGATAAATTCCGCTGTCAGCACCTTGGCCATGTCGCCGGCGTAGAACACTGTGTTGCCGAAGCCGTTGCGCGCGGCGTTGACACGGGCGTCGGCGATGGCCTCCTCCACATATTCGATGCCCACAACCTTCTTCACCTGCGAAGCGAGGAAAAGCGCTATGGTGCCCGTGCCGGTGTAGAGGTCGTACAGCGTGTCGGTGGCTTTCAGCTCGGCCAGCTCGGCCACGAAGCTGTAGAGCCGCTGCGCCTGAGCGGCGTTGGTCTGGTAGAACGACTTGGGGTTGATTATGTAACGGAGAGGCTTGCCGCCGTTCCATCCGGCCATCTCTTCCTCGATGTGGTCGTCGCCCGCATAGGTATGCACCTCAAGGTCAGAGTACGAGTCGTTGAACTTGGTGTTGACGATATACTGCAGCGAGGTGATCTGCGGGAACCTCTCGCGCAGCATGTCAAGCATCGGCAGCAGCCTGGAAGTGTCCTCGTCGGCTATGACCACAATCACCATCCAGTGCCCCAGCGAAGTGTTGCGTATCACCAGATTGCGAAGGTATCCGGTGTGGTTCCGTATGTCGTAGCATTCAATGCCGTGTTCTATGGCGTAGTCCCTGACAGCCAAGCGTATGGCGTTGCTCGGCTCAGGTTGCAGGGCGCACATCTCTATCGGAAGCACCTTGTCGAACAGCTGCGGGATGTGGAATCCCAGGGCGCCCCATGTGTTCTCCTGCCGCACCGTGGGGTCGGTCTGCCATGCACGTGTCGAGAAGGTGAATTCCAGCTTGTTGCGATAACGGTAGATGTCTGCCGAGCCGCAAATCGGTCGCATGCCGGCGCAGTCTACTCCGCCCAGGCGCTCAAGATTGTCGCGCACCTGTCGCTGCTTGGCTGCCAGCTGCGCTTCGTAGCTCATAGTCTGCCATTTGCAACCGCCGCAGACACCGAAGTGAGGGCATACCGGCTCGACGCGCAGCGCCGACTGGCGGTGGAAGCGCACCGCGCGCCCTTCGGCGTAGTTCTTCTTTTTCTTGTACAGCTGAATGTCCACCACGTCGCCGGGCACCACGAAAGGCACGAAAACCACCAGTCCGTCGACCTTGGCCACGGCCATACCCTCGGCACCCGCATCCGTAATCTCCACATGCTCAAGCAGTGGCAGCTCCCTGTTTCTTCTTCCCATTGTGTTGTGTTAGATGTTTGTTATGTCAAAAACGGAGGAAAACGTAAATTATTATGTCTGAGGGCAAAAAACACCCTCGATTTTCGCCGGCCCTTGTCCTGCCTGCATTTGTAGCAAGCCCCTTCGGCCCCCCTTCGGCCCCTCTTCGGCCTTCCTTCGGCCATGCATCGGCCCGCCGTGGACAGGATGCGGTAGAACGGCCATCGAGAGGCCGTTGCGGGTCCGTGGCGATATCGTCGGGCTTGGCTCGCCGGAGCAAAAATAAACGCGGCGCAACAACATTGTGTTACGCCGCGTTAGCGTTTCAGCCCTGTCTATCAAGACTATCGCTCGTCAGAGACGGTCAGTCTTTTTCTGCCTTTGCGGCGGCGGGCGGCCAGCACTTTTCTACCGTTGGCGGTAGACATTCTCTTGCGGAAACCGTGCTTGTTGGCTCTTTTTCTCAGCGAGGGTTGGAATGTTCTCTTCATATCATCAATATTTTTTGTTCCTTTTTTAGGGCTTTACGGAGGCCTTCCTGCCGTAAAATTGAGTTTGCAAAAGTACACAAATTTTTTGAATTGTGAACAAAAAATGTTTGAGAAAAAATCTTTTTGCGCCATATTGTTCTGTAAACCAGTGGTTAGTGTTGCGAAAATAAATTCATGTTTTGCTGTTTGAAAAAAAAATTGTACATTTGCATTTCCAATTTTGAGGGTGAAAAAGTGTTAAATGGTCATAATTGCAGAACAAAGAGAACGATAAAAAAAACGTCATAACGACACCAAAGAGCAGGACTATGGACAAGAAACAGTTTGTCGAGATGGTTGGCAACCCCACCAGGTTCAGTTCGCAGGACCGCGGCTGGCTGCATGCCGTGCAGGCCCGCTACCCGCACTCATCGGTGCTTGACGTGTTGGCGCTTCTGGCCGACCACGCCTACGACTACGATACCCCCGAACAGCGCCGTGCAACCATGCTGGCCATGTGCGACAGCGCGAAGCTCGACGCCATGCTTGGCAAAGCCGTCAACGTGACCGAGAATGCCTCGTACGATATATTCAACGAGATAAACACCTTCCAGGAGGTCTCATTCAAGACCGCTCCGAAGAGCGTAATATTGTCCAATTTCCTCCAGGCAAGCCCTGCCGAGGATGTCAAGAAGGTGCAGTCGGAGCCCCAGCCCGAGGTTCGCGACGACAAAAAAAGTATTGACCCTGACGAGTTTTTAGGCACTGAAACTCTTGCCGTTATCCTCGAAAAACAGGGTCGTTTGGAGCAGGCGCTCGCCATTTATAAAAATTTGTTGGCTCACAATCCCGAAAAAAGTAGTAATTTTGCACCCCAAATCGAGCGTCTCGAAACGCTGTTGAAAAAGTAAGAACAATATACTAAAAAGAAGTAAGATGTACACGTTTTTCGTAATCCTTATCCTCATCGTCTGTGTGCTCCTCGCGCTGGTCGTGCTGGTTCAGAACTCCAAGGGCGGCGGTCTGGCCGCCAATTTCTCGGCTCCCACCCAGGTGCTGGGCGCCCGCCAGTCGGCCGACTTCATAGAGAAAGCCACGTGGTGGCTCGCCGGCATACTGGTGGCCCTCTGCCTTGCCGCAACGATCTCCATTTCCATGAGTGGCCGCGGCGCCTCCGACCCCATGAAGACCGAGGTCACCACCACCAGCGACTACAGCCCCGTGCAGCAGGCAACAGCCCCCGAGGCCACCCCTGTCGCCGAATAAAGCCGTGGCCCTCCGCGACGTAGAGCAGTCCGTAGCCAAGCTCATCCTATCCCGCTTCCCGCATACACCAACAGACGGGCAGCGGGTTGCGTGTGCTTTGATGTCGCGGTTCCTGTATGACCCCGACCCGCGCTCAGCGATGCTGCTGCGCGGATATGCCGGCACGGGCAAGACGTCGCTCGTCTCGGCCTTGATACAAACCCTTCCGCAGCTGCGTGTGAACTGCGTGCTGCTGGCTCCGACGGGCCGTGCCGCCAAGGTGCTCTCTGGCTACTCTGGCCGTCAGGCGTTCACGATACACAAGAAAATCTACATGACCGCCACCGACGCTTCGGGCGCGGTGCGTACTGTGCGTGCCATCAACAAGCACAGCTACACGCTTTTTATCGTAGACGAAGCCTCCATGATCGGCGTTGAGCCCTCGGCCAGTGGCCACAGCCTGCTGGAGGACCTGGTGGACTATGTCTACGACGGCAACCATTGCCGCCTGATGCTCATAGGTGACACCGCCCAGCTGCCGCCTGTGGGGCAGAGCGAGAGCCCGGCCCTTGACGAGCGCTTCCTGGCGGCGGCCTTCGCTCTCAGCGTGGTGGATCACGAACTCACCGAAGTTGTGCGCCAGCAGAGTCTTTCCGGCATCCTGGCCAATGCCACGTCGCTGCGCAGCCAGATAGCGGACATGGCCGGCGACGACGAGCTGACGTTGCCGCTCTTCACTGTGTCCGACGACGTGGTGAACCTCGCCGGGAGCGACCTCATGGAGACTCTCTACGCAGAGTACGGTGCGAACAGGCTCGAGGATGTCGTGGTGGTGACACGCAGCAACAAGCGCGCCAACCTCTTCAACCAGGGGGTGCGCAACAGTGTTCTGTACCGTGAGCAGGAGGTCAACGCAGGCGACTACTTGATGGTTGTGAAGAACAACTACTATTGGCTCGACAACGACAGCGACATCGGCTTCATTGCCAACGGCGACATCGTGGAGGTGCTCGGTGTGCGCAAGGTGCAGGAGTTGTACGGTTTCCGCTTTGCCGACGCCACGTTGCGCTTCGTCGACTACCCCGACGAGCAGCCCCGCGACTGCAAGCTTTTGCTTTCGACGCTCTACAGCGAGTCGCCGTCGCTCACTCCCGACGAGCAGGGGCGCCTCTACAACGCTGTGATGGAGGACTATGCCGACCTGCCGCATAAGGCCGACCGTCTGCGCGAGATGCGCCAGAATCCCTATTACAATGCCTTGCAGGTGAAGTTCGCCTATGCATTGACATGCCACAAGACGCAGGGCGGGCAGTGGCGCACGGTGATTATAGACCAGGGCTTTCTGCCTCCCGACCAGCCGCTTGGGCGTGATTACCTGCGATGGCTCTACACGGCTTTCACGCGTGCCACGGGCCGGGTGTATCTCCTCGGCTTCGGGCAGGAGTTCTTCGTGTGACAGAAAACGGTTTTATTTCTGCACGGCCATGACGGGCTGCGCATAGGTCTGGTAGAGGATGTCGCGAGCCTCGGTCGGCAGCGCTTTTGCCCGCTCTTTCAGGCGGTCGATGGTCTGCTGGGTGTAGCGCATAGGCATGCGTTGCCCGCTGACGATGCTGTAGGCGGCGTAGTTGCTCGGCATGAGTCGGTAGTTGCGCTGAATGTGATAGTCGAGGACCTTGGCCACGTGTTCTGCCAGGTCTTCGCCTTCTTGCGGCTGCAGTTCGCGTGCCGAGAGCGGCGAGCCGATGGCGAGGTGCACACGCCCTTTCTGGCCTATGATGCCGCTTACCACCGAGCGCAGGTCCTCGTCGGGAGCCTTCTCGTAGCCGCCTTTGCGACTGAGCATTAGTTCCGTGGCTTTCATGGCGTCGCAGGGGTCCCACTCGTAGCTGATGGACATGGGCACTATGTGCAGGCGGTTGAGTGTCTGCAGGGCGTCGCCATCGCCGCCGAGGGTGAGCATCTTTATCACAGCCGGTGCCGTGGTGTCGTTGCCGTCCTTGGCGCGGCCGTTTTTCTGGGCTATCCACACCGACTGGCGCTGGCCGATAAGCGTGTTCAGATAGTCCGACAGGTGTTGCAGGCTGTTGTAGAACGCCCTCGGGCTGCCGCCGCGTTCCATGCGTATCATCTTGTTGCTGCGGAAGAGCACTTCCATGATGGGCAGCGACAGTAGGTTCTGGCCGAAGACGATGTGCGACGTCGTGCCGCGCTGTTCCATGAGCAGGTGCTGCAGCAGGAAGGCGTCGAGGGTGATGTCGCGGTGGTTGCTCACGATGAGGTAGGGGATGCCGCGGCGGAGGTGCTGCAGGCCGCTGAAGGTGAAGCCGTCGGTAGTCTCCTTGACGATGCGCTTGATGGCGTCGTTCATGAAGGTGGCCTGAAACTGGTGTATGTTTGTCGTGGCAAGGAGTTTCTTGCGGGCCGTCTCGATGTCCCCGTCGGGGTAGATGAAACGTATGATCTGCGGGAAAAGCTCCCAGTCGGCGATGGCCTGCATCGCCGCCGGTATCTCGGCGTCGTTATATGGTCTTATGTCGTCGAAGGTGTCCATCAGAAAGCCGTGTCGATAAGGTGCTCCATGGTGTTCTTGGGGTCGGCGCCTTCGTAGAGGATGCTGTAGATGGCCTCGGCAATCGGCACCACATGCTGCATGTTGTGCTTCACGGCCAGCATGTGCAGATTCTTCACGGAGTAGTAGCCTTCGGCCACGGAACCGGTGCGCGCGAACACGTCGGCGGGCCGTTCGCCCTTGGCCACGGCCTCGCCCAGGGCGCGGTTGCGGCTGTGTCGCGACCAGCAGGTGACCACCAAGTCGCCCATGTAGTAGCTGTCGTAGATGTTGCGGTCGGGGAACGGAAGATTGTGGTCCAGCAGGTTGTGCATCTCGCGCATGGCTGCTGCTGTGAGCACGGCATTGAGGTTGTCGCCGTAGCTTAGCCCTTGGCAGATGCCGGCGGCTATGGCGTAGATGTTCTTCATCAGGCCGCACCGCTCCACACCGTCGATGTCAACGGTGGTGTTGGTGTGCAGGTAGTGGCAGTGCAGCATCCCGGCCATCTCGTCGGCCAGCGCCTTGTTCGACGACGCCAGCGTGAGAAAAGTCGGCATCTCGCGGCATACTTCCTCGGCGTGGCTCGGGCCGCTGGCCACACAGATGTCTTCCTTGTTCACGCCGAAGCACTCCTGCAGGTATATGGAGACGCTTGTCACACAGTCCGGCACGCTGCCTTTCACTGCCGACGTTATCTTCTTGCCACGGAAAGCGTCTTTGGGCAGGACGGAGAGCACCTGGTGCACGTAGGCCGACGGTATGGCCAACAGCAAGTGGCTGCTGGCGTCTATGATCTCGGCGAGGTCGGTGCTCACGTGAAGGCGGCTCGCATCGAGTCTGGCTTCCGGCAGGTGGCGCGGATTGTGTCCCTCGCGCAGTATTTTTTCCTTCGTTTCCTCGTCCCTGACCCACCAATTCACCTCGCGGCCGTCCCTCTCAAGCAGTATTTTGACCAATGCAGTGGCCCAGCTGCCGCTGCCTATCATTCCTATCATGTTCATTATCATTTAATCCGCACAGGCAAGCCGCTTTGGCCCCTGTGTCAAACGATTTGCAAAGATATGTCTTTTCTTTCACAATTTATAACATATTTATGTTAAAAATGCTTAATGTCAGACACGGCGTTTCTATAGAGCCGGTACGGACCCCCTACGGACCCCCTTCGGCATTTCTTCAGTGGAACGCCGTAGAAGGGCCGAAGAAAGGCCGAGGAGGGGCCGAAGGGACTCCATGGCTGTAAGGGGTGAGGACGGCGGCAGGCAAGCGGGGAGGGGTAAAAAAAAGAGAGGCACCTCCTCGTGGAGATGCCTTCTTTTGTGTTGTAAGGGTCAAAGCGCCTTATTTCTTTTTGGCGGCTTTCTTGGCACCCTTCTTGGCGAGCAGGCTGCTGCCGGCTTTGAACTTGGCGACCTTCTTGGCGGGCACTTTCACTTTCTCGCCGGTCTGGGGGTTCTTGGCGGTGCGGGCTTTGCGCTCGACGACGCTGAAGGTACCAAAGCCGATGAGGCTGACCTTCTGACCTTTGTTCAGCTGCTCCTGGATGGAGGCGAAGCAGGCGTTCATGGCGGCCTTGGCGGCGACTTTGGTCATGCCGGTCTTCTCGGCCATTGCGTTAATAAGTTCGGTTTTGTTCATGGTGTAATGTGTTAAAATGTTAATAATGATTGTCTTTTATTTTTCGCTGCAAATGTATACATATTTTTTGATATGCACCAAATTTTTTTTGCGTTTTTTTTACTTTTTTTTTCACATTACCCACGGTTATGCTGATTTCCAGCCTGTTAGCGAATTGCCGCGAAGGAAGTCTTCAACGAGATTTCTCTTTTTTCCAGCCATTTGCAGTTCTAAAATCTTCACAAAACCGTCTGCTGTTGCGATTTTTAGCACCTTTTTCCCATCGCAAATCAGTGCTCCGCAAGGCATTTCATGATGCTCGTTGTCGGGCTTTACGGAATATATCTTGAATGGCACTATGTCGCCTTTTGGGTTGGCGAGGTGCATGACGGCGGCGGGGTAGGGGGCAAGGCCGCGCACGAAGCGGTCCACCTCGGCCGCTTTGCGGTTGAAGTCTATAAGGCAGTCGTCTTTGAATATCTTGGGTGCCGGGCAGGCCTCGCCCTGTTGCGGCAGGGGGGTGAGGGTGTTGGCGGCCATGCCGTCGAGGGTGCGCACGACGAGGCTGCGGCCCATCGCTGCCAGACGGTCGTGCAGGCTGCCTGCCGTCTCGTCGGGGGCTATCGGCGTGCGTTCTTGCAGCAGGATGGCACCTTCGTCTATCTGGTGATTGAGCAGGAAGGTGGTGACGCCAGACTCCTGCTCGCCGTTGATGATGGCCCAGTTGATGGGGGCCGCACCGCGGTAGCGCGGCAGCAGCGAAGCGTGCAGGTTGAAGGTGCCGTGCGGCGGCATGTTCCATACCGCCTCGGGCAGCATGCGGAACGCGACAACCACGAAGACGTCGGCCTTGTATGCCGCCAGGGCGTCGATGAATGCCGGGTCGCGCAGCTTTTCCGGCTGAAGCAGCGGCAGGCTGTGCGCCAGGGCGTACTCTTTCACGGCGCTGTATATTACTTTCTGGCCGCGCCCCGCCTGGCGGTCGGGCACGGTGACCACTGCCGCCACCTCGTGGTCCGACTGCATGATGGCGTCGAGGCTTTCCACGGCGAAATCGGGTGTGCCGAAGAATACTACTCTCATGTCTTACTGTTCGGGTGTGAGGGAATCCTTGTAGGCGCACATCTTGAGCGCCGTGACGGCGCCTTCCACGCCTTTGTTGCCGTGCTTGCCGCCCGAGCGGTCGAGGGCCTGCTCCATGGTGTCGGTGGTCAGGACGCTGAAGATGACGGGGCGCTGGTGCTTGAGGGCCACGTTGGTGAGCCCTTGCGACACGGCCTGGCAGATGAACTCAAAGTGGCGTGTCTCGCCCTGTATCACGCAGCCTATGCAGATGACGGCGTCTATGTCATGGCAGGAGTCGAGCATGATGTCGGCAGCGGAGCTCAGTTCAAAGGTCCCCGGCACACGGCGCACGGTGATGTCTTTCTTCTTCACGCCGTGTTTCTTGAGGGTGTCCACGGCGCCTTTCAGCATGGCGTCGGTCACCTCGGGGTTCCATTCCGCCGCTATCACGCCTATCTTGCGGCCTTTGCCGTCGGCCACGCTGGCCGTGTTGTATTCCGACAGGTTGGTTTTCTTCATGGTCTTGTCTAAAAGTCTTTGGGGTTTATCGTTGTTGTCTGTGCCTTGCGGCTCTTCTTGCCTTCGCGTATCAGGCTGCTGTCGGCCTTGTATTCCAGCTCCTCGCCTTTGCGGGGCTTGGTGATGCCGAAGTAGCTCTTGTCGAGGTGCAGCAGCCGCGTCCGCAACGAGTAGTTGCTGAAGTCCAGTATCCACTCCGGGTCGAAAGGCTGGTAGAGGAAGCGGCACTCGAAGTGAAGGTGCGGGCCGGTGCTGTTGCCGGTGTTGCCGCCAAGGCCTATCACCTCGCCGGCGGTCACCTGCTGGCCGAGCTTGACGTTGATCTTCGACAGATGCCCGTAGAGCGTCTCCAGCCCGTTGGGGTGGCGCAGCACGATGCAGTTGCCGTAGCCGCCCATGCGCGATGCTATGCGCACGGTGCCTCCGAAGGCGGCGTGTATCGGTTCGCCGGTGCGCAGCCGTATGTCCACGCCGTGGTGCCCGCGTTGCCACCGCCATCCGTAGGGGCTTGTCTTAATGTCTTTCACAGGGAAGCAGAAGTCCGTGGAGTCTTTTGCCAGCACGATGTTTATCTCGTCGGGCAGCATGTCCACCTTTGTGCGTCCGTGCGGGTTCACTCTGTTGTGCGGGAAGGCGTCGTACCAGAGTGGCACCATGCATGCGTCCAGTGGCATTTCCTTCTTTGCCTCGGCAGCCTCCTCCTGCGCCGGCTGTTGCTGTTGGGGCTTTTGCATGGCCCTGCCTTTGGCCTCTGGCGCCTTGGGCGCCGCCTTGGGTTTGGCTTCTTGCTTGGCGACGCGCTCCATGCGTGCCGCCTTCTCGAGGCGTGCCGCTATGATGCTGTCGTAGTATGACTGTGCCGACGCCGAGGTGTGCATGGCAATGAGCAGTATCGCTATCGTTAAGGTGCGGCGCAGGCGTGCCACAGGTATTCCCAGCTGCTCGCGGTATTTCGCCACCGTGCGGCGTGCTATCGGCAGGCCTTTCTCGTTGAAGAGCTTGGTGAGGGCGTCGTCGGAGAGTGGGCTTTTCTTGTCCTCGGCGGCGATGGCGTCGGAGAGGCATTGCTTGATGGTCTCTATCGACACCTCTTCGCCGCCGTCCGTAGACATGCCCTTCGAGAAACATTCCTTGAGTGGTATGGTGCCGAAGTCTGTCTGCAGGTATTTGCTGTTGGCCATACGGCTCACGGTGCTTATGTCGAGCCCCGTGGCCTCGGCCACCTCGCGTTGGCGCATGGGCACCAGCAGGTCGTTGTTGCCCGTGAGCAGGAACTGGCGCTGGTGCTTCACTATGTAGCGCATGATGCGCGCTATGGTGTCGTGGCGTTGCTGCAGCAGGTCTATGAACACCTGGGCGTCGGCCTGTTTGGTGCGCAGGAAGCGCAGCGTCTCGCGGTCGCCGCCCCCCTTCTCCATGGCTGCCAGCATGTCCGTGTAGTAGGTGTTGAGGCTGAGCCTCGGCAGGTGGGTGTCGTTGAGGAAGAAGCTCAGCTGCCCGTCGTGTTGTGTGAGCACTATGTCGGGGGTGATGTAGGCTGCTGTGTCGCTGTCCTCGTTGTCCGACCCCAGTGGTTTGGGGTTGAGGCTGCGTATGGTGGCGGTGGCGGCCTCCATGGCTTCGTCGTCGATGCCCAGGGCCTGGCAGATGCGTGCGTAGCGGTGGTTGGCGAAGTCGTCGAAGTGGTCTTTCACTATGGCTGTGGCCACGTCGTCAGGTGTCTCCATGCGTTCCAGCTGCAGAAGCAGGCATTCCTGCAGGCTGCGGGCGCCTATCCCTGCGGGGTCGAGGCTCTGTATGATGCGCAGCACCTCCTCGACCTCCTCCTGCGTGGCGTCGATGCCTTGGCGGAAAGCCAGGTCGTTGGTCACCAGCGCCAGGTCGCGGCCCAGGTAGCCGGCGTCGTCCAGCGTGCCCACCAGCTCGGTGGCTATCTTCTGCTGACGCTCTGTCAGCGGACGCAGGGCAAGCTGCTGCATAAGCCGCTCCGAGGCCGACAGGCTGTCGCTCACCACAAACTCGCGGCGTACCTCGTTGGGGTCGCTCTCCTGGTGTTCGCGGTAGTCGTAGTCGTAATCCTCGTCCTCGTCGCTGTCCCAGTCAGACCGGTTGTCGGTCGCCGGCAGCGGCATCTCGTCCTGCACCTCGGCCTCAAGCAGGGGGTTCTTCTCCAGTTCCTCCTTGATGGCCTGTTCCAGCTCCGTGACGGGCAACTGCAGCAGCCGCATCAGCTGTATCTGCTGAGGCGATAGTTTCTGCTGCAGTTGCTGTCGCTGGATCTGCTTCATGGCTTATCTGACGATATCCATCTCCTCGATGAGGTTCTTGGCGCCGGCGTAGATGTCGATGACCCAGAGCATGTAGCGGCTGTCGAGGCAGATGCAGCGCTGCAGGTTCTCCTCGAAGTCTATGTCGCCGCTCATGGCCTCGCTGTTGCCGTCGAAGGCCAGGCCTATCAGCACACCCTTGCCGTTGATGACGGGCGAGCCGCTGTTGCCGCCGGTGATGTCGTTGTTGGTGATGAAGCATGTGGGCATCTCACCCTTCTTGTTGGCGTAGGGGCCGAA
>OCTX012291370.1_pt1 | contig 39190 bp, 24 predicted proteins | sample 1539691 | NCBI WGS metagenome assembly OCTX01 (sample SAMN02144231, study PRJEB22623) | gut metagenome | biome: sheep rumen | host: Ovis aries | place: New Zealand
TCTTTCTTTGGAACAACGGCAACAGTTTCTCGGAAAATGTATGTCGCAGGCGCAGCGGATGACCGCCTTGCTGAGCGACATGTCCACGCTGACGCGCTTGGACAACATGCAAACGGCACTAACTGAAAATCAAGCGGTGGATGTGGTGGAGATTGCGCGTCAGGCAATAGAAGACGTGCGCCCTATGTTGGAGCAGAAACAGATTGCCATTGCATTCAACATGCCGTCGAAACTGCCGATGCAGGGCGACTATAATCTGCTATATACCGTTTTTGGCAACATACTCAATAACGCTATTTTGTACAGCGGCTGCACGAAGATTGCCGTCTCCGGCAACGAGCAGTATGAATTTGCCATCGCTGATGATGGAACGGGCGTGGAGAAGAAGCATCTGCCGCATTTGTTTGAGCGTTTCTATCGCGTGGACAAAGGCCGTAGCCGTGATATGGGGGGCACGGGATTAGGCCTGGCAATCGTCAAGAACGCTATTTCGCTGCACGGCGGCACTTGCTCCGCAGAACTGACTCAACCACACGGCCTAACCATTCGTTTCTACATTCCCCAAAACTGACAGACGGCAAGGAATGCCGGTTCTCGGTTCTGGGTTCTCGGTTATCGGGAGAGACGGCAAGGAATGCCGTCTCTACAAGGTATGCGCGGAGGAGCCATCGAAACAATGCGTGCAGATATGATTACGCGGCAAACCAATCGAGCGAACAAGTGTCTCAATCTTGGTATATTTCAGGGAGTTAAGACCAAACTTCTCCGCAATAAGTTCTACCATCCGCTTGTATTCGGGCGTATCAGTCGTGGAATACACCTTCACACGTTCGTCGTCAAGAGCAGCCTCGGGGCCTTCCAGTTCGGCAATAACGCGCCGCGTGATAAGCTCCATGACCGACTTGGACTCCGAGAAATTGATGAACGGACAGGCGTAGGTAATCGGCGGACAGGCGACACGCATGTGTATCTCGCGAGCGCCACCTTCGATGAGGCATCGCGCATTGTCGCGCAGCTGCGTACCACGGACGATGGAGTCGTCGCAAAGCAGCACACGGCGGTTGGAAAGGATGGCGTTGTTCTGAATAAGCTTCATCTTAGCCACCAGATTGCGCATTTCCTGATTGGCAGGCATGAAGGACCGAGGCCAGGTAGGCGTGTACTTGGATACCGCACGACGATAGATGACGTTGTGTCCTTCGGAGTAGCCGACCGCCATACCGATACCCGAGTCGGGCACGCCGCAGCAACAATCCACGGGTGTCTCATCCTCCTTACCCATGGCATAACCGATATAATTGCGCACGTCTTCCACGTTACGACCCTCGTAATTAGAGGTTGGGAAGCCGTAATAGACCCATAGGAAGGCACAGATCTGCATGTGGTCGGGATAGGGTTCAGCGAGTTGCTGCACGCCGTCCGAGCGAAGGCGCACGATCTCGCCCGGCCCCAGATCGCGGAGGTGGGTATAACCTAAGTTGAGGAACGAAGAGGACTCAGAGACCACGCAATAGGCACCCTCCTTCTGAGCAAGGATGACGGGTGTGCGTCCCCATGCGTCACGCGCACAGACGATACCGTCCTCGGTGAGCATGATCAGCGAGAGCGAACCTTTGATTTTCGCCTGCGCATTGCGGATACCCTCTGTGATAGAGTTCTTCTGGATGATGAGCAAGCCTACCAATTCGGTGGGGTTGACTTTTCCGGACGAGAACTCCGAGAGGTGCATATCGCTATGGAGGATCTCGGTAGCCAGTTCCTCTAAGTTAGCAATCTTACCTACCGTAGAGAGTGCGAAACGCCCCAGGTGGGAGTTGAAGAGCAGCGGCTGGGCATCGGTATCGGAGATGATACCGATACCGGCATTGCCGATAAAACGGGGAAGCTCCACCTCCATCTTGGTGCGGAACGATGCCTGCGAGATGGAGTGAATCACCCGGTTAAAGGTAGCTGAAGGCGCATCGTAGGTAGCGATACCGGCACGCCGTGTTCCTAAATGGGAGTGGTAATCGGTGCCATAAAAGACATCGTTGATACAAGGGTTCTGACCTATCGATCCAAAAAATCCTGCCATAAAACAGACGTGTGTGGGGTTATTGATTGTTTTGCAAGTACGCTACGATATTTTGCCGGATGCGTTCGTGCAGGTCCTCCGCCTCTTCGCGCACGAAGGTGTCGCCGGTGATACCCTCGAACAGTTCCACATAGCGGTCGGTAATGGATTGGACGATTTGGGGTGTCATCTCGGGCACTTGCTGTCCCGCCTTACCCTGGAAGCCGTTGTCCATGAGCCACTCGCGGACGAACTCCTTGGATAGCTGGCGTTGGGGTTCACCGGCAGCAAAACGCTCGGCGTAGCCGTCGGCATAGAAATAGCGGCTGGAATCGGGCGTATGGACTTCATCCATAAGCATCACCTGCCCCTTGTACGAGCCGAACTCGTACTTGGTATCGACGAGGATGAGCCCATGCTGCCTGGCTATCTGCTGCCCGCGCTCAAAGAGTGCCAGGGCATATTTCTCGAGCAGCAGGTATTCCTGCTCGGGCACCAATCCGCGGGCAATGATTTCCTCGCGCGAGATATCCTCATCGTGAGTACCTATCTCGGCTTTGGTAGTAGGGGTGATGATGGGTGTCGGGAAGGCCTCGTTCTCGCGCATACCGTCCGGCAGTTTGACACCGCATATCTCGCGTGCGCCGGCTTTGTATGCCCGCCAGGCCGAACCGCAGAGGTAGCCGCGTACAATCATCTCGACGGGATAGCCCTGGCAACGATAGCCGACAGATACCATGGGATCGGGCGTTGCCAAGAGCCAGTTAGGCACGATATCCCGCGTGGCGTTCAGGAACTTAGCGGCGATCTGATTCAGGATCTGCCCCTTGTAGGGGATACCTTCCGGCAGAATCACATCAAAAGCCGAGATACGATCGGTTGCCACCATGCAAAGCAGGTCAGAGCCCAGGAAATAGACATCACGCACCTTACCGTGATATACATCGGTCTGGCCGGGGAAAGAAAAGGAGGTTTTAGTTAACGCTTTCATAAGGGTATTTCTTATTTCACTTCGTTGAAACGATTATCTGCAAGCCTATTTTATTTGTACTCATCCCAAGACTTGATTGCCAGTGAGTCAACCGGCACATCCAGGAATGCATTGATGAACGCCACCGCCAGCCGTGCATTGGTAAGCAAGGGGATATTGAGATCGACCGCCATACGGCGCATCTTGTAGTAACTGTCGTGCACGGAGTCTGCCAGCGTGTCCACCGGTATACCGACAAAGAGGTCAATCTTCTTCTGGTGCATAAGGTCAGAGACGATGGGCTGTTTGAGCTGCCCGAACTCATCGATATGCTCCTTTTTATAGACGCGCACGTTGGGGATACCCAGTCCGCTGAGGAACTCGCTGGTACCACCGGTTGCATAGATGGTATAGCCGCGTGCCACGAGCCGCTTGATGGTATCCAGCATATGTGCCCGCTGCTTGGGGCCACCGATGGCGAAGAGGATATTCTTCTTCGGGATACGCATACCGACGGATAGCATCGCCTTGAGCAAAGCGCAGTTGGCATCTTCGCCCAGGCAGCCTACCTCACCGGTCGAAGTCATATCGACACCCAAAATCGGGTCTGCGTTCTGCAAGCGGTTAAAGGAGAACTGCGAGGCCTTGACCCCCACATAATCGAAGTCGAAGAGCGACTTATGGGGTTTCTCGACCGGCAGGCCCAACATGATACGCGTGGCTATTTCGATGAGGTTGATTTTGAGCACCTTGCTCACAAACGGGAAGGAGCGCGAGGCACGGAGGTTGCACTCGATCACCTTGATCTCGTTATCGCGCGCCAGGTATTGGATATTAAATGGTCCGGAGATGTTCAGCTCGCGCGCTATGCGGCCGGAGATACGCTTGATTCGGCGAACGGTCTCGACATATAGTTTCTGGGCGGGGAACATGATGGTAGCGTCGCCGGAGTGTACACCGGCGTACTCCACATGTTCGGAGATGGCATAGGCGATGATCTCACCGTCGCGCGCCACAGCATCCATCTCTACCTCTTTGGTATTGGTCATGAACTTGGATATCACCACCGGGTGCTCTTTGGATACATTCGCCGCGAGGGCAAGGAACCGGTGCAACTGCTCATCGTCGGAGCATACATTCATGGCTGCGCCGGAGAGCACGTACGATGGTCTCACGAGTACCGGATACCCTACCCTATTGATAAATTTCTCCACATCGTCCATCGAGGTCAGTGCGCTCCATTCGGGTTGGTCCACCCCGATGCGGTCAAGCATGGCGGAGAACTTGTCGCGGTCTTCGGCATTATCAATGGATTTAGCCGTGGTACCCAGAATCGGCACCTGCTGCTTGTCTAATTTGACGGCTAAGTTATTGGGAATCTGTCCGCCGGTCGATACAATCACGCCATGGGGGTTCTCCAAATCAATGATATCCATCACGCGCTCGAAGGTCAGTTCGTCGTAATAGAGGCGGTCGCAGATGTCATAATCGGTAGAGACGGTCTCGGGGTTGTAGTTGATCATCACGGAGCGATACCCGCTATTGCGGATGGTATGCAGAGCCTGTACGCCACACCAGTCGAACTCGACGGATGAGCCGATACGGTACGCGCCGGAGCCCAAGACGATGATGGATTGCTTATCGCCCCGGTAATGTACGTCATTGGTAATGCCGCTGTAGGTAAGGTACAGATAGTTGGTCTGGGCGGGGAACTCACCGGCAAGGGTGTCAATCTGTTTGACCACCGGCAGGATGCCTAAGCTCTTTCGATAGTTGCGCATCGCGATGACCGCCTCGTCCATCGATTGGTTTTTGCCTAAGCCTACCGCCCGCGCTATTTGGAAATCAGAGAAGCCCAACTGCTTCGCACGCAAGAGCAGATCGTGACTGAGGTTCGCCATGCCGTCTGTTTGCTTCAGAGCGTCATCCATGCGGATGATGTGCTCCAGACGCTGCAGGAACCAGTTGTCAATCTTAGTCAGGTCATGAATACGCTCTACCGAATAGCCCTCGTACATAGCTTGCGCAATGGCAAAGATACGTTTGTCGGTCGGGGCCTTCAGCGCAGCATCGAGGTCCTCGACATGCAGTTCTTTATTCTCCGTAAAGCCGTGCATACCCTGGCCGATCATGCGCAGTCCCTTCTGAATGGCGTCTTCGAACGTGCGGCCGATAGCCATCACCTCGCCTACGGATTTCATCGAGCTGCCTAACTCACGGTTCACGCCGCGGAACTTAGCCAAATCCCAACGCGGTATCTTACAGACGACATAATCCAGCGCCGGCTCGAAGAAAGCGGAAGTAGATTTGGTGACCGAGTTTGTCAGTTCGAACAGGCCATAGCCCAAGCCTAGTTTAGCCGCTACAAACGCCAGCGGGTAGCCCGTAGCCTTAGACGCTAACGCCGACGAGCGACTCAGGCGCGCATTGACCTCAATGACGCGATAGTCCTCAGACTCAGGGTCAACAGCATACTGCACGTTGCACTCGCCCACAATGCCCAGATGGCGGATAATACGGATAGCGAGCGCGCGCAGTTTATGGTATTCGGAGTTCGTCAGCGTCTGAGACGGCGCTATGACGATGGACTCGCCGGTATGGATACCCAGCGGGTCGAAATTCTCCATATTACAAACGGTGATGCAGTTGTCGTAGCGGTCGCGCACCACCTCATATTCAATCTCTTTCCAGCCCTTCAGGGACTTCTCCACCAGCACTTGGGGCGAGAAGGAGAAGGCTTTCTCGGCGAGTACATTCAGTTGCTCCTCATCATCGCAGAAGCCCGAACCCAAGCCGCCTAAGGCATACGCCGCACGGATAATGACCGGATAGCCCAATTCAGCGGCAGCGCGACGCGCTTCTTCGATCGTCTGGCAAGCCTCGGATCGGATGGTCTTGACACTGATTTGATCCAGCTGACGCACAAAGAGTTCGCGGTCTTCGGTATTGATAATGGTCTCAACCGGCGTACCGAGTACCTGCACGTTGTATTTGTCCAGCACCCCCGAGCGATAAAGTTCCACACCGCAGTTCAACGCCGTTTGGCCACCGAAGGACAGGAGGATGCCGTCCGGCCGCTCCTTGTCAATGAGACGCTCTACAAAATACGGCGTGACGGGCAGGAAATAGATGTGGTCGGCTACGCCCTCAGAGGTCTGAACGGTGGCGATATTGGGGTTGATGAGAATGGTCTCGACCCCTTCTTCGCGCAGGGCTTTGAGGGCTTGCGAACCCGAATAATCGAACTCACCCGCCTCACCGATCTTCAGGGCACCGGAGCCAAGGACCAACACTTTATGGATATTGTCAAGTTTCATAGAGTTAGCTATTTGAGGAGTTGAATAAAGTCATCGAAGAGGAACTCTGTGTCCACGGGTCCGGAGCATGCCTCGGGGTGGAACTGTGCAGAGAACCAGGGCTCTTTCAGATGCCTGATACCCTCATTGGAACCGTCGTTCATATTCTCAAAGAACGGTATCCAGCCATCCGGCAGCGTCCGGGTATCCAAGGCATAGCCGTGGTTCTGCGAGGTGATGAAGCATCGATCGGTGCCTACCATACGCACCGGCTGATTGTGGGAGCGGTGGCCGTACGGTAGTTTATAGATTGTGGCTCCGGCGGCCTTGCCTAATATCTGGTTCCCCATGCAGATACCGGCAATGGGGTTATGGGTCTTCATGTACATCTGTACATGTTCCACTAGTGCAGGAAGGGTGTCGGGGTTGCCGGGGCCATTAGAGAGGAAAAGACCGTCAGACTCCAGGGTATTGAAATCGTAGTTCCACGGCACGCGGATGACCTCTACGCCACGGCGGATGAGGCAACGGATGATGTTATGCTTCACACCGCAATCGACCAGGATCACCTTCTTTCGGTCCTGCCCCACGTTGTAGCGGATGATTTGCTTGCACGATACCCGGTCCACAAAATTGATACCCTCATACTGCGCTTCGGGAGCAGGCTCACAGCCCTCTATCTCAATGGAGCCGAGCATCACGCCGTTCTCGCGCAGCAGCATGGTCAGCGCACGCGTGTCGATACCCGTTATACCGGGTACCCCCTCGCGTATGAGCCATTCGGAGAGGGTCTCACGGCCATTCCAATGGCTGAACTCACCGCTATACTCGCTGCAGATGATTGCCCGCGCATAGATACGGTCGGATTCCATGTAGGTAGCCAAGCCATTCGGCTCAAAGGAAAACTCCGGCACGCCGTAGTTACCCACCAAGGGATACGTCAGCGTCATCAACTGGCCGGCGTAACTGGGATCGGTCAGTGACTCCGGATAGCCCATCATGGCGGTGTTGAAGACCACCTCGCCGCTTACCGGCACATCGGCACCGAAACTATAGCCCTCAAACCGGACACCGTTGCTAAGTCTCAAAAAGGCTTTTTTCTTAGCCGCAAGGGCAGCATTAACGTTGTTTTTCATCTCCAAATAGTAGCTTCGCGATCGGGTCCCACCGAGATGATTCGGATAGGCGTACTGAGTTCGCGTTCCAAGAAATTGACATAATTCATAAACGCCTCGGGCAGTTCTTGCTGCTTGGTACAACGCGTGAGGTCGGTCTGCCAGCCGGGGAACTCCTCATAGACAGGCTCGACCTTATCATCAATCGAGAAGGGGAAATCACGCGTCTCAACGCCATTGACACGATACGCCGTGCAGGCTTTGATGGTGGGGAAGGTGTCGAGCACATCGGATTTCATCATCAGCAGTTGGGTCACGCCGTTGAGCATGATGGTATAGCGCAATGCCACCAGATCGATCCATCCGCAGCGGCGTTCCCGACCGGTGACGGCGCCATACTCATGCCCGATGGCGCGAATCTGAGCGCCCGTCTCGTCGAATAACTCCGTGGGGAACGGACCGGCACCCACGCGGGTGCAATAGGCCTTGAAGATGCCATAGACCTCGCCCACCCTACTCGGGGCGATACCCAGACCCGTACAAGCACCCGCACAGACGGTATTACTCGAGGTCACAAACGGATACGACCCGAAATCGATATCCAGGAGCGAGCCTTGCGCACCCTCACAAAGGATGGTCTTGCCCGCCTGCAGCGCTTTATTCACATAGTGCTCGCTATCCACGAGTCGGAATCCGCGGAGGAAATCAATTGCCTGCATCCATTCCTTCTCCAAGTCCTCCAGCCCCTGCAGCGAGACAGCCGTTCCGCCTTTGGCTACCGCCGTAGCATTCAAGCCCTCAATCATCGCCAGATGGCGGTCACGCGCCTGCCGGTACTTCGCCTCAAAGTCCTCCAGGATATCGCCTACGCGCAGACCGTTTCGGCTGATCTTGTCGGTATAGGTCGGACCTATTCCTTTGCCGGTAGTACCAATCTTCGCCTTGCCTTTCGCCGCCTCGTTCGCCTGATCCAGTAGGCGATGCGTGGGCAGAATCAGATGCGCTTTCTTGGAGATGAGCAGGTGTTCCTGCACGTTGTGCCCCGATGCCGACAGTTCCTCCACCTCCTTAAGAAAGAGCACCGGATCCAGCACTACGCCATTACCGATGAGGTTGGTCTTGCCTCCCTGGAAGATGCCGGAGGGAATGCTCCGAAGCACATATTTCTGGCCGTTGAATTCCAAGGTATGTCCGGCATTCGGACCGCCCTGGAAACGCGCTACCATGTCGTATTGCGGGGTCAGGACATCGACCATCTTGCCTTTGCCCTCATCACCCCATTGAAGTCCTAACAGTATATCTGCTTTTGTCGTAGCCGCTTGGGCTCGATTCCGTTCGTTTGTCATATACCTAACTGGTTGAAGATATAATCTACATTTTTCATGTAATAATCCAGCGTGAAGCACTCGTCAATCTCAGCTTCGCTCAAGATTTTCGTTACCTCAGGCGTCATTTTGAGCCACTGCTGCATCTGACCGCCTTCCATCAGCGTGCGCATGGCAACGGGTTGTACCAGGTCGTAAGCCTGCTCACGCACCAAGCCTTTCCCGATGAGCGCATTCATGACCCGTTGCGCAAAGATAGCACCATGTGTCAGCCCGATATTATGAAGCATATTCTCGGGATAAACCACCAGGTTGTCAAGAATACCCATCATGCGATCTAACATGTAGTCGAGTAGCATGGTTGCGTCGGGCAGTACAATACGCTCGGTGGAGGAATGCGAGATGTCGCGTTCGTGCCAGAGGGCTATATTCTCTGACGCCGTGCACATGTATCCGCGCATCACGCGTGCGCAGCCGCAGATATTCTCCGACGATATCGGATTGCGTTTGTGCGGCATAGCCGACGAGCCTTTTTGGCCTTTGCGGAATGCCTCTTCCACCTCACGTACCTCCTGCCGCTGCATGTTTCGGATCTCCAGCGCAATCTGCTCTAACGAACCGGCAATGACCGCCAGCGTTGCGAGATAGAAGGCGTGGCGGTCACGACCCAGCACCTGCGTTGCTATATTAGCGGACTCGATACCCAGATGCTCACACACATAAGTCTGGATGAAAGGCGGTATATTGGCGTAGTTGCCTACTGCGCCGGACAGTTTGCCGGCTTCTACGCCACGTGCTGCCATCTCGAATCGCTCCATGTTGCGTTGCATAGTGGCGTACCATAGCGCCCACTTCAGGCCAAACGACGTGACATCAGCATGCATGCCGTGCGTACGGCCGATGACCGGTGTGAACTTGAACTCATTGGCGCGCTTTTGCAACACAGCCATGAATTTCTGCAAATCCTCGCGGAGAATCGCGTTCGCCTGTTTGAGCAAATAGCCGTTGGCGGTATCGACCACATCGGTGGAGGTCAGACCGTAGTGAATCCACTTACGTTCTTCGCCCAGGGACTCACTCACCGCGCGGGTGAAGGCCACTACGTCATGCCGTGTAATCTCCTCAATCTCGTGGATACGATTTACGTCAAACGTTGCCTTCTGACGAAGTTTGACGATGTCCTCCTTGGGCACAACCCCTAATTCAGACCAGGCCTCAGCGGCTAAGATTTCCACCTCTAAGTAGGATTGGAACTTACTGCGTTCGGTCCATATTTGGCGCATTGCTGCGCGGGAATAACGATCTATCATATTATTTTACCTGATACGAAATACATTTATAGGCTTCCTCTACTTTTGCTGGTGCTTTTTCGACATATTTACTGAATCGATAGCCCAATGAGCGATGTCTTTTCTGTAAAACAAATTCGCACAATGGATCTTCCGGATCTCGTGATACACTTTCTGCTGCGCTTGCCTGACATCTTCGCCTTCAGCAATACACATCAGTACCCGTCCGCCGTTGGTCAAGAGTTTGTTATCCTGACGCTTGGTTCCCATATGAAGCACCAAACCGTCAACATCCTCTACACCGGTGATAGCTACACCTTTGGTATATGCGCCCGGGTAGCCGCAGGAAGCCAGCACGACGCCCACCGTAGCCTGTTTGCGCCAAGCGATTGTATCCAACACTTCGCCGGTGGCAATGGCATGAAAGACTGTATAGGCATCACTCTCGATGAGCGGCAGAACGACTTCGGTTTCCGGGTCGCCAAAACGGGCGTTAAACTCAATGACCTTGATGCCATCCGGGGTCTTCATCAACCCGCCGTAGAGTACGCCGGTCAGGGGTTTGCCTTCAGCTACCATCGCATCAGCCACCACCTGCAGGATATGCTCTTGTGCCCATTTCTCCTCTTCAGCGGAGATAAACGGCAGCGGCGTATAAGCGCCCATTCCGCCGGTGTTCGGGCCTTTATCGCCATCCAAGACCCGTTTGTGGTCCTGACTCAGCGGCATTGGATACACGCGGTGGTGATCCACAAAGGCCATGAAGGAAAACTCGGGTCCCTGCAGGAAATCCTCAATCACCACTTTCCCTTTGCCGAAGGCCTCGCCCACCAACATATCGCGTAGGGCCGCAGCCGCTTCTGTCTCGTCCTGCGCGATCACCACGCCTTTGCCGGCGGCCAGACCGTCGTATTTGAGAACCGCTGGATATGTATTACGCTCGCGGACATACGCGAGTGCCTCCTCATAGTCGGCAAAAGAGCGGTAAGCCGCCGTCGGCACATGGTATTTAGCCATCAGCTCTTTGGCAAACTCCTTGCTGGCCTCAATCTGCGTCGCCGCCTTCGTATGACCGAACACGGGAATACCTGCCTCACGGAACTTATCCGCCACACCGGCCGCCAGAGCCGCTTCGGGACCTACAACACAGAGATCGATGGCCTCCTCTTTGGCGAAAGCCAACAAGGCCTCCACATCCGTATCCCGGATATCCACACAACGAGCCAACTGCGCGATACCGGCATTACCCGGTGCACAGAAAACCTGAACTACTTGTTTACTGCGGCTCAACTGATACACAATGGCGTGCTCACGACCACCGGAACCTATGACGAGTACTTTTTTCATGCCTAAAGCGAACGAATCTAATTAGTGTTTAAAATGCCGCATACCCGTGAAGAGCATGGGTATCCGGTACTTGTTAGCAGCATCGATACTCTCGTTATCACGAACACTTCCGCCCGGCTGTACGATAGCGGCAATACCATATTCTGCGGCGCTCTCGACGCTATCGCCGAAGGGGAAGAAGCCATCCGAAGCCATTACCAGTTGCGCGGTATGAATATCTCTGCCCTCTGCCTCTAAAGCCGCTTTGGCTTGTTTCAACGCAATCTCAGCCGAACCGACACGGTTCATCTGGCCGGCTCCCACGCCGTAGGTGCGACCGTCCTTGGCAACGACGATGGCATTGGATTTCACGTGCTTCACGATGCGCCAAGCGAACTGCAGATCGGTCATCTGTTCCGCGGTCGGTTTAGCTTCCGTAACGCACATATCCGCCTTCAGGAGCAGCGTCTCTGTATCCTGCTGTTGCGCCAACAGACCGCCGTTCACCGAGACATACTGCATCTGTTTGGAGGTCAGCGGGGACATATCCACCTCGATAAGGCGCAGGTTCTTTTTTGCCGTCAGCACTTCCAGGGCCTCAGCAGAGAAAGAGGGCGCCATAATGATCTCCAGGAAGATCGGTTTCATCAATTCCGCCATCTCCTTATTCACCTCGCAGTTGGTAGCCACAATGCCCCCGAAGATGGAAACGGTATCGGCCTCGTAGGCTTTTTGCCAAGCCTCTACCCCATCTCTTCCGATGGCTGCGCCGCAAGGGTTCATATGCTTGAGCCCTACGCAGAAAGGCGTGTTGCCAAACTCGCGAACGATATTGAGGGCAGCATTGGCGTCTTGGATATTATTATAGGACAATTCCTTGCCGTGCAACTGTTTAGCCGAAGCCAGCGAGAAGGGCACCGCCTCTTGTGCGGCATAAAATTTGGCATCCTGGTGCGGGTTCTCGCCGTAACGCAGCCCCTGCTTGAGGTCGTATTCCAGGAATAGTTTCTCATTCAGGCCTGCGGCTTTGCGCATATACGTTGCGATACACATATCGTATTCGGCAGTATGGGTATAAGCCTTTGCGCTCAGTTCCAGACGCGTCTGTCTTAGGGTATTACCTTCTGCCTGAATCTCACTGAGCACACGGCTATAATCGCCCGGGTCGCAAACGACGGTCACGTCATTCCAGTTCTTTGCCGCCGAGCGTAACATAGAAGGACCACCGATATCGATCTTCTCAATAGCTTCTGCCATGGTCGTTCCCTCTTTGGCAATGGTCTGACGGAAGGGATAGAGATTCACGCACACCAGGTCTATCAACTCGATGCCGTTCTCCGCCAACGCCGCCATGTGAGACGGTTCGTCACGCCGCGCCAGAAGCGCTCCGTGCACCTTCGGATGCAGGGTCTTGACTCTTCCGTCGCAGATCTCGGGAAAGCCCGTCACCTCGCTAATGCCAATGGTCTTCACACCGCTCTCATCCAGCAGTTTTTGCGTACCGCCGGTAGTGATGATTTGCCATCCGGCCGCCTGTAGGCCCCGGACAAACTCCACCAAACCGGTCTTATCGCTTACACTCACTAATGCTTTTTTTTGTATCATAGTATTGTCTGAATTGATTTATCGAATGATATTTTCGCCTGCGTGTACGTGCCCGATACCATAAGCAACCTGAGAGGATTGTTCTAAGATTGTACGGACTTTAGGTGCATCCTCAGCTGAAACAGCCAGCACCATGCCGATGCCCATGTTGAAGATATTGAACATCTCTCGGTGCGGGATGTTTCCCTTGGATTCGAGGAATCGGAAGATCGGCAGAATATCCCACGAGCCTTCCTCGATATCGAAGCCCTGCCCGGGTTGGAAGATACGAGGAATGTTCTCATCAAAACCACCACCGGTGATGTGCGCCACCCCATGTACATCCACCTGACGGATGACCTCCAGAACGGACTTTACGTAGATTTTAGTAGGCGTAAGGAGCACTTCGCCCAAGGTCTTTTGCTCGTCTAACTCCGGATAGATTTGATGCAGGTCTAAATCCGCGTCCTTGATTATTTTGCGCACGAGCGAAAAACCGTTGGAATGTACGCCGGAAGAGGCAATACCAATCAGCACGTCGCCTTCCCGGACCTTGGTGCCATCGATAAGTTTGGATTTCTCGACCACGCCGGTGGTATACCCCGCGATGTCGTATTCGCCGTTGGGATACATACCGGGCATCTCAGCCGTTTCACCGCCAACGAGGGCACATCCGGCTTGCCGGCAACCTTCCGCCACGCCGCTGACGATCGCCTCGACCTGAGCGGGGATATTGTGCCCGAGTGCCACGTAGTCTAAGAAAATAAGCGGTTCGGCTCCTTGTGCCAGCACATCGTTTACACACATTGCCACGGCATCAATACCGATGGTATCGTGCTTATCCATCGCAAAAGCGATCTTCAGTTTGGTTCCCACGCCGTCTGTTCCGCTGACCAGAACCGGCTCTTTGATGTTCAACTTAGAGAGGTCAAACATTCCTCCAAACGAACCGATAGAGCCCATAGAGCCCAAACGTTGGGTAGAACGCACATGCGATTTAATTCTGCTTACTACTTCGTATCCGGCTTCTAAATTCACGCCGGCGGCTTCGTAATGTTGCGCCATAGGGTTGGATTATAATTAGTGTTTAAAATAATTTACTGCATTATCAAAAAGCGGTTGATACTTGTTGCCGGCAATGTTGGCAAACACATTGGGCTCGTATCGCTCGGTATGCCCCATTTTGCCCAATATCTGGCCGGAAGGCGAAATGATACCTTCGATGGCGTAGCAGGAGCCATTGGGGTTGAAGGGCGACTCCATCGTAGCCTCACCCGTTTTGGGGTCGGCGTAACGGAAAGCGACCTGCCCGTTCTCAAAGAGCTGTTTTGCCAAAGCTTCGCTTACCACGAACTTTCCCTCACCGTGGCTCACGGCGATACTATGCAACTCACCGAGCTTCATTCCCTTGAGCCAGGGGCCAGAGGTCGAAGCCAAGGTTGTGGTTACCATCTGGGATACGTGACGGTTGATATCATTGCTGAAGAGTATCGGGCTCTCGGGGGTTACCATGCCCAGATGGCCGTAGGGCAGCAGACCGGATTTCACGAGTGCCTGAAAACCGTTACAGATACCCAAAATCAATCCGCCACGCGCCAGCAGCGATTCCACCGCGCGGCTCACCAACTTATTATTGAGAACCGACACAATAAATTTAGCCGAGCCATCCGGTTCATCGCCTAAGGAGAATCCGCCGGCTAACATCAGTATCTGCGCCCGGTCCAAATACGTAACCATTTCTTCGATAGAGGCAATCACATCCTGCTCCGTCATATTGCGGAAGATAGTCATCTGCACTTCTGCGCCGGCTGTGCGCCATGCTTTGGCGCTATCGAAATCGCAGTTTGTACCGGGGAAGACAGGGATATAAACAATGGGCTTCTTGCCATTGAGCGATGCCGGTGCCGGTATATCGGGTTGCGAAAGCGGTTTCATCTCAACACCTCGGGGCATGAGGTCTTTATGCTGCGGCTCAGCGGTAGCGGCATACACGCGGCTGAAGGGCAGCGTACAAGCCCGATAGAGTGCCTCACGGCGGATCTGCTCGCCGTTTATGATGAAGGATTCGCTATCCGTCACATGACCCAGTAGAAGAGCATCGGGGTGCTCAAGCGCTTCGGTTGCTTCGACCAAGATACTGCCATACTGATAGTTATAGAGCAACGGTTCGTCTATGCGGATATCCACACCTTTCTCGTTGCCGAATGCCATTTTAGCCAATGCCTCTGCCACGCCGCCAAAACCGATAGCGTAGGCTGAGACAATCTTACCTGCCCGGATGGCTTCGGTCGTATATGACCAGAGCTTTTTCAGTTGGTCCGTATCGGGCATGTAGTTAGCCAGCGGCTGATGACGCATGAGGTAGAGATAGTTGCCTCCGGTTTTCAGATCGGTACTGATAACCCTGTCGGCACCCAATGTCGTGATACCAAAAGCAATCAGGGTTGGCGGTACGGATATATGCTCGAAGGTTCCGGACATTGAGTCCTTACCACCAATGGAAGGCAGGCCCAGAGCCACCTGCATCTTCAGCGCGCCAAGCAGGGCGCTAAGCGGTTTGCCCCAGCTATGACGACCCGTCATACGTTCGAAATACTCCTGGTAACTAAAGCGCATATGGCTGAAGTCTGCGCCGGCGGCTACGACCTTGGCGCACGCCTCAACGACCGCATAGGCAGCACCGTGGTAGGGGCTCCATTCGGCGATATAGGGGTTGTAGCCGAATGCCATGATAGAAGCGGTGTTGGTGTAACCGTCGGTGGGTAACTTCTGCACGGATACTTGTGTCTCAGATCGTTGCATCTTACCGCCAAACGGCATGAGGACGGTAGAGCGACCAATGGTGGCATCGAACTGCTCGATGAGCCCTCTCTGGCTCGTCACATTGGGCTGCGCGAGCAGGTGGCACATCTTCTCTTCGGTGGTTGCACCCGGGATATTTTGGCAGAACGGGTTGCGATTCTCCACCGGCAGGATGGTTGCCTTGGCATAGTGTTTGGCGCCGGCAGAATCGATGAATACGCGGCTCAGGTCAACAATCAGTTCGCCCTTATAGAACTGACGCATACGCCCCGTATCCGTCACGTCAGCCACGTGCGTTACCTCTATATTATCATTCCGGCAGAACCGTTCAAAGGCCTGTTGGTCTTTCTTTTCCACCACGACTGCCATGCGTTCTTGTGATTCGGAGATGGCCAATTCCGTGGGGTTGAGACCGGCGTATTTTGTGGGCACGCGGTCCAGGTATATATCCAATCCGTCAGCCAACTCACCGATAGCGACACTCACGCCACCGGCGCCGAAGTCGTTGGATTTCTTGATCAGTCTCGTCACTTCGGGTCGGCGGAAGAGGCGTTGAATCTTGCGTTCCTCGGGTGCATTTCCCTTCTGCACCTCGCTGCCGCAGGACTCTAAGGAAGCCTCCGTATGCTCCTTGCTGGAGCCGGTAGCACCGCCTATGCCATCGCGTCCGGTTCGTCCGCCCAGTAACAGAATCACATCGCCCGGTTTGGGAGTCTCGCGGCGTACGGCATCAGCCCTGACAGCACCTACTACAGCGCCTACTTCCAGTCGTTTCGCCACATACGAGGGGTGATAAATCTCGCGCACATGGGTAGTAGCCAGACCTATCTGGTTGCCGTAGGATGAATAGCCCGAGGCGGCCTTGCGTGAGATAAGCTGCTGCGGCAGTTTGCCGGGCAGGGTGTCGCTGACGGGGGCGTAGATGTCACCGGCTCCGGTCACACGCATCGCCTGATAGACATACGCGCGGCCGGACAGCGGATCGCGGATAGCGCCGCCAAGACAGGTGCTCGCGCCGCCAAAAGGCTCAATCTCCGTCGGGTGGTTGTGGGTCTCGTTCTTGAATTGCAGCAGCCAGCGCTCAATCTTGCCATCCACATCGACGTCGATGAAGATGGAACAAGCGTTATTCTCTTCGCTCACCTCCAGATCGTCCAGCAGGCCTTTCTTCTTCAGATAGCGCGCGCCGATGGTAGCTAACTCCATGAGACACAGCGGTTTGGAGTCACGACCTAATTCCGTACGAATATGGTGGAAAGCGTTCAGTTCGGATTCAATATCGGCTTTGATGAAGGAGTCCTCCACCTCGATGTCTTCCAGTATCGTTGTAAACGTCGTGTGGCGGCAGTGGTCAGACCAATAGGTATCGAGGATGCGTAACTCCGTCTCCGTCGGGTCGCGCTGTTCGTTGGTGAAATAGTCTGCTACGCAAGCGAGGTCATCGGTGTTCATTGCCAGTCCCCATTCCTTGCAGAATGCGGCATACTGCTCGCGGGGCATGGCGGTAAAACCGGCCAAGGAAGCCAGCGGTTTCACGTCTGCGGTCTGCTGACGAGAAAGGATAGAGAGGTCTTTCTCGCGCGCCTCGACCGCATTAATATAGTAGTGGCGGATTTTGGCCAACTCATCCACCGTCAGCTCGTCATCGAAAATCAACAGCCGGCTGGAACGGATGTCAATGTCGGCATTGGGGTCGATGAGATGCACGCAATCGATAGCAGAAGAAGCGCGTTGGTCGAACTGACCGGGGATGTACTCCACTGCCAGGTAGGTTTTGTTGCTGAGGTTCAGTTCCTCCAGCACCACATCCGTCACCCGCTCGCCAAAGACGCTATATTTGCTTTGCTCCATTAGTTCCCGGCTGAATCCGAACAGGTCATAGACGCATAGGAATCGCATCCGGCGGATGTGCAACTGCAGGTTTTCGTTCAGTTCGCGAACGAGACTCTCGGCCTGTACGCGAAAGCCTTCCCTTTTCTCTACAAAAAGCCTATAGTTCATATTATAGTACGGTAGCTAATACTTTTTCGGTTTGTTGGCGTCTGAAATCGATATATTTCTCGCGTAGTTCGGGTACTTGCAGCGCCAGGATGCTGACCGCCAACAGGGCAGCATTCTTTGCGCCATCGATAGCCACCGTTGCTACGGGTATGCCACTGGGCATTTGCACCATCGAAAGAAGACTATCCAGGCCGTCTAAAGTCTTAGAGCGCACCGGTACACCGATTACCGGCAGATGGGTCAGTCCGGCAATCACGCCAGCCAGATGGGCAGCGCCACCGGCACCGGCGATGATGATACTCAGGCCGCGGTCTTCGGCACTCTCAGCCCATTCCATGAGCGCATGGGCTGCACGGTGGGCAGAGATAACACGTTTGTCCACTTCGATACCGAAACTCTCGAGGGTGTCGATAGCTGCTTGCATGACGGGCAGGTCACTGGCCGAACCCATGATGACTCCTACTTTCTTGGCCACAAGGGCACGATTCACTTCGTTTGTCATAGTTATTCCCATTCGATTGTCGCGGGCGGTTTGGACGAGATGTCGTAGCATACTCGGTTTACGCCCTTCACTTTGTTGATTATCTCGTTGCTAATCTTCGCCAATACCTCATAGGGTATGTGCGCAAAATCGGCGGTCATGGCGTCGCTTGATGTCACTGCGCGTAGCGCGATGGGGTTCTCATAGGTTCGTTCATCACCCATCACGCCTACCGAACGCACCTCGCTCAGTAGGATAGCGCCTGCCTGCCAGATCTCATCATAAAGCCCTGCCTCGCGGAGGTTACGGATATAGATAGCGTCTGCCTCCTGCAGGACGCGGATCTTCTCGCGCGTGATGTCTCCTAAGATACGAACCGCCAGTCCCGGACCGGGGAACGGATGACGGCTGATCAGGTGCTCCGGCATACCTAACGAACGCCCCACGCGGCGTACCTCATCCTTGAAGAGCCATTTGATGGGTTCGCACAGCTGCAGGTGCATATCTTTGGGCAGACCGCCTACGTTATGGTGGCTTTTGATTACTTTGCCGGTGATATTCAGGCTCTCGATACGGTCGGGGTAGATGGTGCCCTGCGCCAGCCATTTGGCATCGGTTATCTTCTGTGCTTCGGCATTGAATACCTCCACGAAATCGCGCCCGATGATTTTTCGTTTCTGCTCCGGATCCTTGACTCCGGCGAGGTCAGCAAGGAACTTATCGCTGGCGTCCACGCCGATTACGTTCAGGCCGAGCCCCTCGTAGTCGCGCATGACATCGTGGAACTCATTGAGCCGCAGCATGCCGTGATCGACGAAGATACAGGTCAGTCGGTCGCCTATCGCGCGGTGCAGCAGAACGGCTACTACCGACGAATCCACACCGCCTGATAAGCCCAGAATGACGCGGTCGGAACCTATCTGTTCGCTTAGTTCCCTGACCGTTGTCTCCACAAACGCCTCAGCGCTCCATTCCTGCTTGGAGCGGCATATATCGACGACGAAGTTCTTCAGCAGCAACTTTCCTTGCAAGCTATGGAAGACCTCCGGGTGAAATTGCGTACCGAAAACCGGTTTCTCGCCGGGTATGTAATAGGCGGCGTTCCGAACCGTCTCGGTCGAGGCGATGCAGGTTGCGCCTTCGGGCAGTTGGGTTATACTATCGCCATGTGACATCCACACCTGCGAGTTCGCCTCAAAGCCCCTGAAGAGCGGGTTTTGGGTATCTACGAACTGCAGGTTCTGGCGTCCGTATTCACGCGTACCGGCATTCTCCACCCGGCCGCCGTACATATAACTCATTAGCTGCGCCCCGTAACAGATACCGAGTATCGGCAGCCGCCCGCGGATACAGCTGAGGTCAACATGGAACGCATCGTCCTGATAGACGCTCAAGGGTGAGCCGCTCAGGATGACACCGATGACATCCTTGTCGTCCTCAGGGTATTTATTATAAGGTAGAATCTCGCAGAACGTGTTCAGTTCGCGTACGCGCCGACCAATCAACTGCGTTGTCTGGCTACCGAAATCCAAGATGATAATCTTCTGCATGCTGAGGGCCTTATTGCTGTGAATAATTAGGGGCTTCTGACGTGATGGTTATATCGTGCGGGTGGCTCTCAAACATTCCGGCAGAGGTGATACGCACGAACTTGGCTTTTTGTAACTCCGCTAAGTTATGCGCGCCTACGTACCCCATGCCCGAACGAAGTCCGCCTACCAGTTGATAGATTGTCTCGCAAACGCTGCCTTTGTACGGCACGCGGCCGGCGATACCCTCCGGCACCAGTTTGGACACATTGCTCTCGCCACCCTGGAAATAACGATCCGCACTACCGGCTTTCATTGCCTCAATACTTCCCATACCGCGGTAGGACTTGAACTTACGGCCGTTGAAGATAATGGTATCACCGGGGGCTTCGTCTGTACCGGCGAACATAGACCCGCACATCACACAGTTTCCGCCGGCAGCAAGTGCCTTCACTACGTCGCCCGAGTACCTTAGACCACCGTCTGCAATCAGGGGCACCCCCGTTCCTTTCAGTACCTCGGCTACCTCAAAGATGGCCGTCAACTGCGGCACACCGACGCCCGCAATGATACGCGTTGTACAGATACTACCCGGACCAATACCGACCTTGATACCATCCGCGCCGTTCTCCAGGAGGTATTTGGCAGCCTCAGCCGTTGCGATATTTCCTACTACCACATCCAGCTCGGGGTATTTCGCCTTGATGGCACGGAGGGCGCTAACGATATTCTTGCTATGTCCGTGCGCCGAATCCAATACGACAGCATCTACCTGCTCCCGGACTAAGGCATCCACGCGATCCATATAATCCGGCGTGATGCCTACCCCCGCGGCGCAACGCAGACGACCTTTGGCATCCTTATTGGCACTGGGATAATCGCGCAGTTTGGTGATATCCTTATAGGTCACCAGGCCTACCAGTTTGCCGTCCTTGTCAATCACGGGCAGTTTCTCTACCTTATGCGTCTGGAGGGCATCCATGATGGTCTTGTTGTCGGTAGAAGCAATGGTGATGAGGTTCTCGCTCGTCATCACTTCGCTTACGAGCCTGTTCATATCGGTCTCAAAACGCAAGTCGCGATTCGTCACGATACCCACCAACACGTGATTATCGTCCACCACGGGGATACCGCCGATATGATTCTCGTGCATCATCTTGAGCGCATCGCCTATCGTCTGGTTGCCATAGATCGTTACGGGGTCGGCAATCATGCCGTTCTCCGCACGCTTGACACGACGAACCTGGGCGGCTTGCTCTGCGATAGACATGTTCTTATGAATCACACCGATACCGCCTTCACGGGCGAGAGCAATAGCCATCGGTGCTTCTGTGACGGTATCCATAGCCGCACTCACCACTGGGATATTTAGCTCTATATGGCGCGAGAACAGGCCACAGAGCGACACCTCACGCGGCAACACTTCGCTGTATGCCGGTACTAATAACACATCATCGAAGGTCAGACCTTCATTCATTATTCGATCTTGGTACATATCGGTAGTATTTTTTTTACAACATATGGTCGCAATAGAAACATCTTTTCACGCCGTCCTTGTCGATATAGGCTTTCTGCAGGACGGGTTCAGTGGTGGCAATGCACCGATCGTTATGGCAGGCACAAGTGCTTGCTTCGCCATGATGACCTATCGGTTCTGCCTGCAGGTACTCGTCGCTCAGTAGCGTATAGATCATCGCCTTGCGGACGTATTTGCCGTTCTCGACCTGGCGGAAATAAGCTGCACGCGGGTCCTTATCCACCCCGACCGTTATCTCGTTCACGCGGGGCAACGGATGCAGAACAATCATCGAGGGTTTGCCCAATGCCATCAACCGTTCGTCCAGGATAAACGAGTCTTTGAGCCGTTCGTACTCATCTTTGTCCGCAAAACGCTCCTGCTGCACGCGGGTCATATAGAGCACATCGACCACCGGCATCGCCTCTTCAAGATTCGAGACTTCGGTATATGCGTCGCCCAACTCCACCTTCATGTAGTCCGGCAACGCCAGCTCTTTGGGCGCAATGAGCACAAAACGCACACCTTCGTATCGACGCATGGCTTTGATGAGCGAATGGACAGTACGGCCGTATTTGAGATCGCCGCAGAGACCTATCGTCAGGTTCTCAAACCGTCCTAACTCGCGGCGGATGGTCAACAGATCGGTCATCGTCTGGGTCGGATGGCTGTGACCGCCGTCGCCGGCGTTGATTACCGGTATCCGGCTGAACTCACTCGCTACGCGCGGTGCACCCTCTTTATAATGGCGCATGGCGATGATATCCGCAAAAGCGCTCACCACACGCACGGTGTCCGCTACCGTCTCGCCCTTGCTGACAGATGAAGAGCGCGCATCGCTGAAGCCCAACACCTGACCGCCTAACTCCATCATCGCTGCAGTGAAACTAAGCCTCGTACGGGTACTCGGTTCGTAGAACAAGGTCGCTAATTTCTTACCCTTGCACGCCTCGGCATATTGCTCAGGATGGTCAATGATGTCCATGGCGCGGAGAACGATCTTCTCAATTTCCTGCGTTGTCAGGTCAGTAGGGTCTAACAGATGTCTCATAAGTTATCTCTAAATTGTATCAGTTCTACTTTCTCTTTGGCGGAGATATACCCCTCCTTAACTGCCACCTCGGCGAGCACATCCAGATTACTGAGGCTGTGGTTCTCTACCTTGGCTTCGCGCAGGCGGTTCAGCCCCTTCTGCATGCCGTACGTGAAGATAGACACGATACCTAAGACCTCTGCACCCGCTTCGCGCAGCACTTCCACCACCTCCAGACAGCTGCCGGCGGTCGAGATCAGATCCTCAACCACCACCACCTTCTGACCCGGCAACAGTCTGCCTTCTATCTGATTCTGCCGACCGTGGTCTTTAGCGCCGGAGCGTACATAGCCCATCGGTAAGTTCAGTTTCGTGGCTGTAATAGCCGCATGGGCAATACCGGCGGTCGAGGTTCCCATCAGCACTTCCACCTCGGGATAGTACTGCCGGATGGTCTGAGCCAGGCCGTTCTCTACGTCTTCGCGCACCGCTACATCGCTCAGCGTCAAGCGATTGTCGCAATATATCGGGCTCTTGATTCCGCTCGCCCAGGTGAAGGGTTCGTTCGGCCGCAGGAAGACGGCTTTGATACGCAGCAAGTCCGCTGCTATTTGTTCACTTAAACGATTCATCATTTCATCAATTCATCATTCCATCAATTCATCATTCCATCAATTCATCATTTCATCAATTCATCATTCCATCAATTCATCATTTCAGCAGAAGTCACTGACGCATGTGCGATAGGCTGCTACCGGATCAGCTGCTGCGGTAATCGGGCGACCCACCACGATAAAATCCGATCCTATCGCTTTGGCACGCGCCGGGGTGGTGATACGCACCTGATCGCCATTGTTGCCATCGGCAAAACGGATACCGGGTGTCACGGTTAGAAACGATTGACCGCAACGCTCTTTGACCATGCCTGCCTCTAAGGGCGAACAAACCACGCCGTCCAGACCGGCTTCTTTCGCCATCGCGGCATAATGGCAGACGCAATCGGCTATACTGCCGCTGATGAGCAGTTCATCGTGCATCCGCTCTTCGCTGGTAGAGGTCAGTTGGGTCACGGCTAAGAGAATGGGCCGTGTACCATCTTCGCGCGTCAGGCCTCTGAGCGCACTTTCCATCATGGCTTTCGTACCTGCTGCATGCAGGTTCACCATCTGCACATCCAGCCGCGAGAGAACCCGCATGGCTTTCTCCACCGTATTCGGTATATCGTGCAACTTCAGGTCCAGGAACACCGAATGACCGCGCCTACGAATCTCCCGAACGATAGTCGGGCCCTCGGCATAGTACAACTCCATACCGATCTTCACGAACGGTTTTTCCTCTGTGAAGCTATCCAGAAACGCATACGTCGCCTCTGCACTCGCAAAATCACATGCTATAATTACATCTCGTTTCATTTCATTTTCCATTAACTATCAATTATCAACTGTCAATTATCAATTCCCCACGCCCCCGATTATATCGCGAAGGTGGTCTATCTTCAGTTCGCGCATTACCATTGGCAGGTTTTCTATTATCTCGCGGCACGCTGTGGGGTTTTGCAGACTTGCAGCGCCTATCTCTACGGCGCTGGCGCCCGCCATCATCATCTCTATCACGTCTTCCGCTCGGCTCACACCGCCGCAGCCGATGATGGGTATTTCGGGACAAACTTTATGCACCTGGTGTACCATTCGTAGCGCGATAGGGAACACCCCGGGACCCGAATAGCCGCCGTAGGTATTGGCCAAAATGGGTTTCCGCTGCTTGATATCTATGCGCATACCAAGTACCGTATTGATGAGGCAAAGACCATCTGCGCCGGCTTCCACACACGCCTTTGCGATAGCGGTTATGTCTGTCACGTTCGGGCTTAGTTTCATAAATACCGGTTTGGTTGTCACCGCCTTGACTGCCCGCGTCACAGCTGCCGCTGCTTCGGGATTGGTACCAAAAGCCATTCCGCCGTTATGGACGTTGGGGCAGGATATATTCACCTCCAGTATCGCGGCATCGGTTTCCTTATCTATACGCTCGCACACGTACGCGTACTCGTCAATGCTGAAGCCGCTGATGTTCGCGATGATCGGGCCGGCATAGATGGCGCGCAAAGCCGGCATCTCGTGGCGGATGACCTCATCCACTCCCGGGTTCTGCAGCCCCACGGCATTCAGCATGCCGGTACTGCCGCACTCCGCTATCCGAGGTAAGGCATTACCGTAACGCGGCTCACGGGTGGTGCCTTTGGTGGCAATGGCACCCAGTATGTTCAGGTCGAACCACTCGCTCATCTCCTGACCGAAACCACAAGTCCCGCTGGCAGGAATCACCGGGTTCTGCAACGCAATATGTCCTAATTCAACGTTCATCTGTCAATTTTCAATTCTTCTGCCCTGAACACAGGTCCTTCTTTGCACACGCGTCGGAAGCCGGCCTTGGTCTCGATCGTGCAGCCCATGCATAGACCCACGCCGCAGCCCATACGCTCTTCCATACTCACTTGTCCCTGCGTGCCTATCGTCCGCAGAATAGCTTTGAGCATCGGCAGCGGACCACAGGCGTAATAATACGGAGCCGGCATCTCGATCAGGTCGGTCACCACGCCTTTCTTACCATAGCTGCCGTCCATCGTGCATACGGCCACTTCGCATCCTAAGGTTTCAAACGCCTCTTCGCCAAACACTTCGCCTCGGGCATTGAAGCCCATCACCACGCGAACGTTTTTGCCCATCTGACGAAGTCGTCTGGCAGCAAAAATAAGCGGTGGCACGCCTACTCCGCCTCCGATAAGTAGTGCCTCGTTGCCGCAAAGGCTCAAATCATAGCCGTTGCCTAATCCCGTTAGGATATCCGCTTTTTCGCCGGCTTGCATCACCGACATGCGGTCTGTGCCTTGCCCGACCACTTTGTAGATGAGGGTCAGCTTATCGCCATGGATGTCGCTTACGGAGATGGGGCGCCTCAGAAACAACCCGGGTATAGCTATCTCCACAAACTGCCCGGGACGAATGCCATCCGTCCTACCCGTCAGGATCATGCGATAGACTTTCTCCGCAATCCGCTCATTATGCTCTATTTTCCATTCTCCATTCTCCATTATCCATTAACCATTAACCATTAACCATTAACCATTAACCATTAACCATTAACCATTAACCATTAACCATTAACCGTTAACCATTCTCAATTCTCCCACACCACCTTGCCTCGCACCTCGTTCTTGACGCATTTACCGTACACTTCCCAACCCTCAAACGGCGTGCTCTTGCCCTTGGACACGAACTGCGCCGGGTCTATCGTATAATGCGCATCCAGGTCTATCGTCGCCCAGCTATCTTCCGCCAGCCCTGTTATCTCGCGTGCACGCGTGCTCATTATTTCTATTAGGCGTTCCATGGTGATTACGCCGTTTTTCACCAGATAGGTGTACAGCAGCGGAAAGGCTGTCTCAATCCCCACTATGCCAAAAGCACTCTTTTCCAACCCGCGACTCTTCTCCTCCGCGCTATGCGGCGCGTGATCGGTCGCTATCACATCGATTGTTCCGTCGATGATACCGCCTATCAGTGCCATCTGATCGGCTACGGAACGGATTGGCGGATTCATCTTCCATCGTCCGTCCTCCTCTATCATACGGTCGTTGAGCAGCAAATAATGGGGTGCAGTCTCGCAGGTCACAGCTATTCCATCCGCTTTCGCGTCGCGGATGAGTTGTACGCTCTCCTTGGTCGATATATGGCATATGTGCAACCGGCATCCGGTCTCTGCACTGAGGCGTATGTTACGCTCTATCTCGCGCCATTCGCTCTCAGAGCAAATACCACGATGACCATGCTTGCGGGCATACGCGCCGTCGTGGATATATCCGCCACGTAGCAGGCTGTTCACCTCGCAATGTTCTACAATCAGTCTATTCACCGCGGCTATCCGCTGCATCGCTTCGCGCATCAACCCCTCGTCTTGAATACCTCTTCCGTCATCCGAAAAGCCGACTACCTGAGCGCTCAATTCCTCTATATTAACAAGTTCACCCTCGCCTTTTTGGCCGAGGGTGATACTTGCGTACGGATGGACGCCAATCTGGCTGTCGCGCGCAATGATAGACTGCTGTACGCGCAGATGACCTATCTCATCGGGCGTAGGATTCACATTAGGCATAGTGAACACATCGCTATAACCGGCACGCGCAGCGGCCGTACTACCCGTCAGTATCGTCTCCTTATATTCAAAACCCGGCTCACGGAAATGCACGTGCATATCCACGAAACCGGGTACTCGTATTTTGCCTGAGATATTCATACGATTTCTAACGTTTATACTTTCTAAAGGAAGCAGTATCAAAAATCGACTGCAAAGATACTAATATTTTTCGAAATAAGCAAGTTTTTTTGCAATAAAATTACACAATTTTTATTTTGCCAACTCTACTTGACATTCCACTGGCTTTACGACCGAGAAACGTTCCTGATGACGACTTACTGTACGACGTATTGGGCGATGAAGCGGCGGAGGGTGTTGCGGCTGCAGCGAAGGTGGCGTGCTATAGCGCGTTGCGAACAGCCCTCACTGAGTGCCTTACGGATGTAAGCCTCACGGCTATACAACGGATGAACCTCCTTGCGATTACGGCTACCTCGAGGCCGCCCCACATGCTTGCCTTCGGCTTTGAGCCTGGCAAGCGCCTCACGCGTACGCTGGCTAATGAGGTTACGCTCTATCTCAGCCGATAACCCGAACGCAAAAGCCAGAACCTTGGACTGGATGTCATCGCCCAGGCGATAGGCATCTTTGATAGTCCAGACACTACACCTGCGGCGCATACACATACTGAGAATCTCCATAATCATATACAGGCTCCTGCCCAACCTGCTTAACTCGCTGCAGATAATCAGATCACCCTGCCCCACATGCCGCAGCAGTTTGCCCAATTGGCGCTTCGAATAAGGCTTCGTGCCGGAAACCGTCTCCTCAATCCAGCCGTCCACACACATGCCTTCACGAAGACAGAACTGCTCGATCTCAAATCGCTGGTTCTCAACCGTTTGCTTGTCGCTACTAACGCGAATATAACCGTACTTCATACTAAAAAAAGCCCCTTCTAACTTTCCCATAAGGGGAAGAGAAGGGGAACATTTATAATTTAAAATTTAAGATTTAAAATTTAAGATTTATCTTCGATGCAGAATCAGGTCATCGAGCAGATGATGCAGTAGCGTTGGGTCGAGGTCTCCGTCCAAGACAAAGACGAAATAGGTATTGACATCCAACTCGTTGCTATCCGCGAAGTCGGGATTCATGTACCACATATTGCCCGACATCAGCACCTCTTGGTCCACGTGGTTCGGGTCGGGTATGAACGGCAAACCCTCTACATCACGGATATCCTCCAGCAGGAACCCTACCGACAGGTCGTTGGGGTCCTCATTCGGCATCGCCTTGAGACAGGTAGCGCGGCGATTGATGTAGCGGGACTTGGTCGAAACCGTCATGCTATCCAGTTGCACCTTATCCAGCACATACCCACCACTCCGTTTCTTGAGCACACCCGAGACAGAGACCTGCTGCCCTCGGCGGTTCTGAAAATTCATCTTGACGCGCTTCTTGATATACGCGGTGGGCACTCGGAAGCGATAGGATGAATGAATTACCTTCCTGAAGACACTCTCATAGATATCGGTGAGGTTGTCGTAGCAGATGACAGACGGGGCCTTATCCTTGCCCTTAGACGAGAAACGCACGCATGCCAGTTGGGTATTGAGGTAAGCCAGGAACTCGTCGTCAGACATATTATTGCGCCGCTGCATCTCGCTGAGTTCATCGCCCTTGAGAATCAGCGGATAGACCTCAAAGGTGTTGCGGTCAAAGGCTCCCATCGCTTTGCTGAGCGCCTGATGCACCCGATTACTATACTTGTCGTACGTCAGCAGACGGCGGGTACGACCATCGTTTTTGGCTGCTTGCGCCGATGCATTATCGAAACCGTCGGTGAGCAGAAAGATGTAATAACGCGTCGCCGGGTCGCCATCGGATAGGTTCTTGCGGACATACTGTATGCGCTCAGCCGCCAGCTCCATGGCATAGAAGACCGCCGAATGGCCACCTTGGGGAATAGAGTCCGTGATGAACTCATGCATCAGGGAGGCTTCAGCCGGCTGCGTCAAGTCGTAGGGAACAGACTCAAAATTGGTATTCACCGTCGAACCGAAGCCTACTACGTCGGCGCGAAGGAAACGATTATGCACCGCTCCGCACGAAGCAAAGAGAAGTGCCACAAATAACAGAAACAGATTAGTACGTATTCTCATTGTTAGTATCCAAAAAATTAGCGTGTTGCCCTGCGGCGGGAGTAGTTGTAGTTGCGGTTCAAGACGCGCAGGAATTGTTCCGGAAACTCGTAGAAGTACGTGAACTTCAGTCCTGCCGAGAACTCATTCATCCGGCTATCGGCCGCCTCAGCGGTGGTATAGACATGATTGAAAGTGAAGGTCTCGAAATTAAACTTGGTGTCATAGGGCACCGAGACGAACTGATTACCCGACGAGGGACTGAGTGTCAACAGCCCGTAGTCGGCATATGCCGCTATACGGAGGTGATTGACACCCAGGTAGAACTCCCACCCTACTTCGGCGGAAGCCATGATATTGAAGCGGATATTCCACAGCGCCGGCCCTGTATATTTTAGCGGCACATTATGGCGATACCCGTGGTTATCCATCTCCCCGTACATGCCGATATAGCGCGAGCTGTAGTCGGCCTCGGATGTCGCATTGCACTTCATGACAGTCTGTCCCCAGAATGACAGGCTGAGTTTGGGGCCGGCAAGGAAGTAGAAACCATCGAAGTTAGCGCCCAAGAGCAAGGGTATCTGCAGCGAGAGTGTACGCGCCACATCCTTGCGTTCGGTAAAGGAATAATATAATACATCCACTGGCACGCCATACGAGTCCAAAATAGTATTCCAGCGGATATCCGTTGTCAGGGCACCATAGAGTTGGTTGGTGTAAAAGACATCATGCACCGAGTCGCTGTACTGGCGGAACGCAATACCGGCGCCGGTCTGCAGCATGAAGTAACCACTCTCGTATTCAAAGAGCCCACCGATGGACAGTCCTCCACCGCCCAGATGCTTCACATCAGGCACGTTGTGGAAGAGACGTCCGTAACCGGCATCCACCCAGAAACCTGCCAGGTAACACTCGCCCGAGTGAACGGAAGATTTCAAGCCCTTTCGATCGGAGGTCTTACGGCGGTCGTGGGTGCGATAAGGTGAGACATGATTGCGGTGCTGCTTATCAATACGACGGTCACCCGTGTCAATACGCGACTGGGCGAACGCTGCTGAAGGCAACATCAGCATGATTGTCATCAAGCAGACTATGGAGGTCAAGAATCTACGCATAAGGGATTGGATTTTCATATTCATCATCGGCTTATTTAACAAGGATCTTGACATCACGTCTCAGTCCGGTGGTATCTTTCAATCGAATAATATACATACCCGGGACGGCGGGTACGCGCAGGTCGGCGGCCGCATGGTCGTCGGGCACGAACGAACCGCTCTTATAGAGCGTGCCGTGGGGGTCGTAGATATAGTAGTCGCCTTGGTTGGGCGAGAGGATATAGACTATGGGATTCTCCTTCTCCACAATCGTCGGAACAACAGAGATATACGGCGTAGTAGGCATGAGCGGGTCTTCGGGACCTATTGACGCCTGTATCGGGCAGGTCGGGATGGCATAGTCCTCGCCCTCACGCGTCAGGGCCACGTAGTACCATCCGCCGTCCTCCAGGTAATGCGGCTGGAACAGGTACGAATCGGTCTCGCCGACAAGCAGTTCGTTATTCTGATACCACTGATAGGCATCGAAACGATAACCGCCATTCAGTTCGGGCACAAGAATACCGATGGCGTCGTTCCAGTGCTGCTCTATAATCCACGACGGGTAGCGAATCAACAGGTCGTACTTCTGCGCCACAATCTCGTTATCCACGCAGACACCCTCCAGGTACAACTTGGCGTGATACCAGTCGGGGCGCACATAATCCTGCCGCGTCGAAGGCTCAGGAATCGGCACAAGAATAAGCGAGTCATCATAGACCTTGTTGACGATATTATCCAATTGGTCATTCTCATCGTAGATGATGGAATAGGTCTTAGGCTTGCGAACGCCGCAGCTAACGGCTATCGCATACCCGCCACCGTCGGCACATACATCCGTGACGACAATGTTATACTCACGCGGGTCTATCTTGGTCAGATACAAGGTCTCGATATGCTTGCAGCCGTAGATATTCAGTCCGGTATCCACATAGGTGCCACCTTCTGTCAGGTAACGACTGTGGAAGGGATAGGAATCGCCGATACAGAGGGTGTCCCATACCTCGGAATAGGTTATCGGACGCACATGGATTGTCAGCTTATAGACAGAGTCGCAACCGTTCACCGTCAGGCACGAATCCCAGTATGTCACCGTCGTATCTTCCGTCATCAGCCATACGCGTGCCAGCAGCGAGTCAATGGCGTGACCATGCCAGTTTTCATAGCCCTCATCCACGCATACGGATACGGAGTCGGGGAAGTAGTACGACTGTGTAAAGCGCACGCGGAAATAGAAGGTCGAGTCGTTGCCCCACGTGGTGTAGGTGCGGATGGTGTCGTAAAGTGTCGTAGCCAGTTGCGCAGTATAGGTACGCCCATGCCACATAGTGCTCTCACCCGTACAGAAGACACGTGCCGTGTCGTAGTGCTCGTAGTACACCGTGAAGCGGGCTCGATAAATCGAATCGCAACCGTACTTCGAGGTATAACGCACCGTATCATAGTACTCACCTACGCGGTAGTCGCCGCCCGCCTGATACCCTACATAGCGCTGATTCTGCCATACACTCACTTCATCGTCACGGAAGGTGAATACCGTATCGAAGGCATAATCGGGCGATACGTGCAGGTAGGTGCGGTAGATGGAGTCGCAGCCGTAGATACTATATAAGGTGTCATCCAGCACATAGTCGCCTACGGCCCATTCCTCGTTGCGGCAGATGGAGTCATACTGCTCGTAGAGGTAAACGGGGTGATGACTGAGATAGAGGATAAAGGTTGAGTCACAATGACAAACCTTGGTCTGCAGACTGTCATAATAGACGCCGGGCTGAGTCAGGGTGCGACCGCGCCAGTAGTACGGCTGGTTGCCGCAGATGACGTCGGTGTCGCGCTGGGTGTACCAGTCAAAGAAATAGACATCCAATATATACGTACTATCGCAGGTCTCACCCGTACTGTAGTTCACCGTATAGGTAGTATATACATCGCGCTCGTTCTCGGGCTGGAAATAGATGCGTTGCATCTGCCAATCCACGGTATCATTCTTGCAGATATACTGCGTCTGGCGGCTGTAGAACGAGGGCACAATGTTGAGGTGCAGCACAAATACCGAGTCGCAGCCATGCGCCGTAGGCACGGTGTCGTAGTATGTGCCCGTCTGCCAGTAGTTGACATTCACGTGGCTACGCCAATTGGTCCGCACGTTGGAGCAGGTCGTGATCGTAGTATCGAAGCGATACGACGGATAGATATCCAGCGTCAGTTCCACAATACTATCGCACCCCGTCACCTGCGAGTAGAGCGAGTCAAGCAGAATGACCTGCCTATCGGCGCGGTAGTCCTGATAGTTGGCGGGGTAATACTCCGCCGATGTATGATACCAACGGTCATGACCGAAAGTCCAGGTCGAGTCATTATCGCATATCGACTCATGGATACGGGTGTACGCCATTGTGTCGATGCGGAGCTGCAGGTAGTAGATGACATCGCAGCCGAACTCATTCTGGTATCTCGCCGTATCGGCATACGCAATGGTATCCGGCAAGTAGATGACACTATCGTAGCGAGCCGTCGCGGGTGCTACAGGTCCCCGGCGGAGCGTGTCGTAGTCAACGCCTACATATAAGCGGCGCTGCCAGGTGATGAGGTCGTTAGAGCATACTACGTACGCAGAGTCAAACCGCCCGACGGGATGTACCGTCAGCGTCAGCGTCCATACACTGTCGCAACCGCCACCATCGTGGCACAGCGAACAGGTCTGCGTCTTCAGCGAGTCCACATAATGGAATGTACCTATCCGGCTGACGGCTATCGAATCAGTCCACTCGCCGGTCTCCACAAGGTAGAGCAGGCGGTTCTCGTGATTCTCCCATCTGAAGGGTACATAGCGGCAGGTTGCCGTATCCGGCGTATGGTACAGATACGTGGGGTGCACATAGATGACATGCACCGCCAGGCTGTCACATCCGACGCGGGTGGTGTCCCAATAGTGCAACTCCATGCGCTGAACATCGTGCGTCGGGCTCACCCATTCGCCGTTGGCGTTGTAGGTGGTGCCGTAGAAGAGGAAACTATCGTTATCGCAGATAGAATGATAGGTCGTATCCTGCGCCTCTAAGTAGGCAGGATTGACATGCAGGTTCAGATGGTATGCCGAGTCGCAGCCTTGCGCCGATGTCCAGACCGTATCAAACCGATAATCGCCGGCCGTCAGGTCGTATATCAGGCGTCTCTGCCACTCCAACGTATCGTTCGAGCAGATGGTTATAGCCTCTGTATAGTCATAGACGGAGTCCACACGCAGCAGCAGGGTCCATACACTATCGCAACCGTGTGCTTCGGTATGGAGGCTGTCGCGGAAGGTGTATTCGCCTACGCCCAGCCCGGCGGGGATAGTATAGTGGTCAGCCCATTCGTAGGCAAAGCCCTGGCAAACGGAGTCACGCGTGGTGCGTTCCGCCGCAGAGAGGTAGGTGGGATAGAACTTCAATACCAGGAAGAACAGCGAGTCGTACCCCATATGCGTCACATGGCGATCCAAATACGTCTTCTCCTCCGTCAAGCCGGTCATCACTACCGAGTCATTACCCTGCAAATCCTTGCGGTACCAGGTATAGGGCACGTTCGAGCAGGTGTAGTCATAGACGGTGTCGCGGTATATCTTACCCTGGCGCAGGAACAACTCAATAGTACTATCGCAAGTCAGTGTCCCCTCTCCTACGGTCGGATAATGCGTGATGATCGTGGTATCGCCGCCTGTGATACGGACATCGTGAGGCAAGGTTGTCATTGAGCCGCCATACAGCACGCCTTGCCAGCGGAGTGTATCCTCATTGGACATCTGCACCTCATAGTAGTTGTAGTACGAAGGCAGGATGGTTAGCGACAACTCATACACACTGTCGCAACCCGCTTTGGTCGTCAGCGAGTCATATAAGATATAGGTACCCGCGTGCGCACGCGAAGCAGTCTTGCTGCGCGTCACGCCATTCAGGTCTTGCCAAGTGTATAGTGTCGTCACCGTGTCCTGGCAGATGGTATCCGTCTGAGGGAAGTACCAGGTGGGATGCACATAGACCACATGCGCTACCATCGAGTCGCAGCCCAGTTTGGTGGTGTCCATACGGGTGAACACATATCGCTGCTCGGCATGCGTCGGGCTGACCCACTCGCCATTGGCGTTGTACGTAGTCTCGTAGAAGGTGAATGGTGCATCATCGCAGATATCGAAATAACTGGTATCCTGCACCATCGGATACGCAGGCAGCACATGCAGCGTCAGGTGGTACGACGAGTCGCACAACTCCTGCGTCACCCAGGTCGTGTCGTAATGGAACGTGCCGGGCGTATGGCCTTCGTACGTGCGTTTCTGCCAGGTAAGCGTATCGTTAGAGCAGATGGTGATGGTCTCCTCATAGGAATAGACCGTATCCACATGCAGGTAAAGAGTCCAGATACTGTCGCAGCCATGAATAGTCTGCAGACTGTCATGGTACACATAATCTCCCGTACGTGCAATGGAGATGGCTATCGCATCGTGCGTCGCACCTGTGGAGTCGGTCCATGTGTATGCAGGCTGAATGACATCCTGGCAGATGGTGTCGTACTGCGCGTGGTAGAACGACGGATGAATCGTAAAACTCAGGTTCTCCTGATACGAACACTTGCCGGCTATTCCGACTTCCTTGCTGATATAGTACGTACCGGGCAACGAGTCGGCGGGCACGATATAATGCAGCTGCGAACCGAAGTAGAAAGGCTCATCATTCTGGCAGAGGATGGTATCCAGATTCTGCGTGGTGTTGGGGATGACGATCAGGCGCAACTCCATCACGCTATCGCAACCGGCAACCGTCTTCAGGGAGTCGCGGTAGGTGCCGCTGACGGTAAACTGCATCGGCAGTCCATGCTCATCTGGGTGACCCGTCCAGATATAAGGAAGATCGGATTGACAGGTAGTGTCCTCTTCCACCAAGATGCGCTCGCCTATGTACGACGGCCGTACGGTCAGCGTCAGCCGGAAAATCGAGTCACAGCCGGGCGCTGCAGCCGAGCAGGTCGGGCAATCGGAGGTGTACAGATGGTCAATATATACAAACCTACCCGCTTCAGCGGTCGAGAGCATCACGGGGTTGCCGGCTTCGTCCGTCAGGCTGTGTCCCTCGTGATGTAGCCATGTGAAGGGTTCATCCTGACAGATGACGGAGTCCTCTGCCTGATAGAACGATTCATGCACATAGAGCGTCAGGTAATAAATACTATCACAACTGGATACAGAAGCATATGCCGCCGTATCGTAGTGCTGCCCGTGTGCATAGGTGCGTTGCGGAACGGAGGTTCCCGTCTCGGCTTTGTCACCCGCAATCAGCAGGTTCTGCCAGCGGACGGTGTCGCGGTCGCAGATATGCAGCGTGTCGTAATAGCTATAGGTCGGATGCACCGTGAGCGCCAAGCGGAAGACCGAGTCAGTCTCCATCGGCTGACCCTTGGTACGCAAGCTGTCATAGATAACATACGTTCCCGCCTGCATATGGTGGAATACCGTATCCGTAGCGTGACCACAGTGGTGGGTATCCCAGCGCAAGGTATCGTTGTCGCACATCTCCAGCGACTCCTCGTAGTAGTAGTTGGATGCGATGACGACATGCAGGTGGAAGTAATCATGGCAACTACAGGTATATTCGCTCTCGCAGATAAAGATTGAGTCCACAAACAGATAGGGCGAACCGGCAGCGCTGAACGGGCCTAACACATCGCTATGCGTGATGCCGTTAGCGGTGCGCACCCAGGTATATTGCACATTATCGGGTATCGTAATCGTTTGTTCCACCAAACGTATCGCACGCGGCGAAAGGTAGAGAATATAGGTCGTATCGCAGTCCATGACGGAGTCTTGCTGCTCCTCATCCCAACGTTTGCGACCGGGCACTGAGTCAATGACCATATAACTCCGTCCACCCGCGCGAGGAGGCAGATAGGTCAGACTATCGGCGCGTACATATTCGCCCGTCGTGTTGTTCCATAGGCGCTTGGTCTGGTCCATCGCATAGCGACCCGACGTACGCCAACGGAAACTCTCATTCTTATATAGCACATGGTTAATCGAATCGTACAGCGAATCGCAGAAAGACTCGTACCACGTACGACTGATATTCAGCGGCATCGTCAATTGCAGCTGCAGGATACTGTCGCACCCGCCACACGGACACTCCGGACAGCCATGCGTCATCATCGTGTCGGCAAAGAGACCGATCTTCTTCTTGTTACTGCCCGAACCCGTCTCACGGAAACGCGGATCGCGCGACGAGATACGCAGCGTGTCTTCGTGACCCTTCTGCCAGTTGTAGCCTACTATCCACTCGTAGAACACCTCCGCCGTGTCCGTTGTGCACCACGTACGGTACTTGGTCGAGACCGGAACAGGCGATACATGCAGATGCAACTCAATGATACTGTCGCAACCTTCGAACGTAGCATCGATATTTCGGTAGTTACAGCCCTGCGTCTTCAGGGTGTCATAATAAACCCCGTCTGCGCGACGGAAATAGTTGCCTTTTAACTTGTCGGTGATATAGAGTTCCGACAATCGGTTCTCGCAGAACGACGTATCGATGACCGTGCGGAACGTGTCGCACACATACAACTCAAACGCTACCAAACTATCGCAGCCATACCGCGTCTGGTAGTGACGCTGGTAGTAGTTGTAGCCGCCTACATAGCCTTCCTTATATGCTGCGGTGGCATCTTGCGGGGCAAAACGCGTTGAGTCCAACCGCGTATTGTTATGGGGCACGACATAATCAGTACCATCGTGGTGGTCGTAGTAGAAATAGATCGTATCACCCATACAGATAACGCGCTTGACGGTGTCGTCGTACAGACGAGTCACCTGTATCAAGGTATGCAGCGTGTCATACTCGGGCGGCAAGTCCTGACATACGATATGCTTGCGGGCTGTCACCGTCACCAGTTCATACATCGTATAGGGGTTGCGTTGCGGAGGCAACAAACCGTCTTGGTTATCCAATATAAATTGATACGACCAGCTGTGCAAACCCGAAGCCTGGCTCTGCTGCGTCTCCGTTTCCAGCGGTTCCGCCTCGCGCGTACCCGTAGAACTGTAGCGATAAATGCTCCAGTGAAGTGTGTCTGCAAAACGTCCCAAATCTATTGCAAAAGGCACCGTGGTGCGGTCGCACACACGCACCGTATCCCAGTGTGCCATCTGGGGGTCCGGATATTCGTCTTTCTGACGCTGATACCAACCCTGGTCCTTCCGCGCCACATCGTACGACGGCGACATCATCGAATCACTCGTGGTCACGAACATCGAGTCCAGCCCCGGCATCGGATTGAATGATAAGGTGTATTGATACGAAAGACCTTCACCCAGTCCGTACACAAAACCCACAAAGCCCTCACCCGTGCTGGTCAGGGTATGACCACCGCTCTGCGGCACCTGTATCGAGGCATACGACATCGTGGGGTCAGCTGTGAATGCCGTGAAGTTCGAGGCTGAGATTGACGTCGTCGTTCCATCACTATTACTCAGCGTGAATGTACCTGTATCGGCCGTCTTGGTCACGATTTGCACAAAATGCCGCTGGATATTCTTGCTCGCATACTGCGGGTCTAAGGTCTTGGTGAAGAATGTAGCATGATTCAGACGATGAGTCCATGCCGCTACCATCGCGTTGGCACCATCACCCCATTGGTAACGCACACGACCCTCCATGCCTTGGTTTACCGACGGCATCGACATGTAGTCATACACCAACACCGGCTGCGTAGCCTCTATCACCACGTTCTCAGCCCAACCCTCGTTATCCACGCGGTACACCACGGGGAACGCCGGGTCACTCTTTTCCACCAGCGACTCGCCTCTATTGAGCGTCACCGTCACCGTGGTATCCGTCATGTAAGCCAAATCGTAATACGACAGGGTTACCTCCGTATTGTCATAGACTGCCGTCACGCTGTACGCGTTGACCGAGGTATTCTGCGCCCTACCGATATAGAACTTCGTTCCTAATTTATCTATCGGCATCACCTGCTCGTACGTATGGTCACCGGCGTTACCCTCGACACGCTCGGGCACAACAGCACTCTCATTACCCGTAAAAACGGCTATCGGTCTATCCGCACAGATGAGCGAACCACTCAGGTCCACATCCGGTGCATCTTCAGATGCCGTCTGCGACTCCACCAGGAACACCTGGCCTTTGTTCATCACGATAGGTGTACTCGGTGACACGCCGACCTTCGTGCTTTTGGAGGGAGTGATATACACATGCGTATTGTCCTCCGTTGCCACAATGGCAAACTCCGACGACATCGTTTCCTCACGGAAGGTCTGAACCATATACTCCGTTCCCAACGCCGCTACAGGCAGCACCAACGTAGCATCACGGCTGGATGAACCCGCCAAACCCATACGGTTATAAGCGTAGCACGTGAATACCGACACCGTATCCGATGAATACACATGCAGACCCGCATCCGTAGGCAAGGCCAGCATGATTTCCGGATACAACTGCTGGACAAACTGCGGAGCTATCTTCAGGGTGTCCCATCCGCCGGCTGTCGTTACCTGCAACTGCCCTACCAGCGAACCGTCTGCCGTAGCCACCTTGACCGTCACCGGCTGAGCAGCGGTTACGATAATCTCCAAGTCCAACGAACCATCGGACGACAATGCCTGGTTGTTATTCAGAAATGCCACCCAGAACTCACTGCCCTCGGTGGATGATAAACGCTGTTGGCGGGCTGCCGATACCGACAGAACCGACATCATTAGCAGCAAAAGCAAAACAATTGCCTTAATAAACCGTAGTTTTACTATATGGGATAATACAGTAATTAATCGTAGTTTTACTATATGGGATAATACAGTCCTCATTTCGTATGTTTTTGCAGTCTTTTTTTATACCTTCAAATTTAGCCTGCAAAGGTACAACATTTTTTGCATATATGCAAATAAAACGACAAAAATCGCAAAAAACATACGATTTTTTGCAATTTTCCACCAAAAATCTTTCCCCGACTTCACCGAGCCGTTCCCGAGGAAATCCCGAGGCAATCCCGAACCAATTCCGAGACAATCTTGAACCATTACTTTGTCGATTCTTCCGCGAGAGTGAACCGAGCCAATCCCGAGACAATCCCGAGACAATCTCGAACCAATCTCGGGGTCGTAAAATCGAAAGCACCCGATTGCCGAACACGAACGGGGTCCCCGACAAAAAAAGAAGAGACTGCTTTCGTCCGTCTATCTGAGGCCTCGCATGCCGTATCATACGGACTAATAGCAATCTCTGCTTTATTTTATTTACCGTCGTTATGACGGCATGACGTCATGACGTGATGACGAGAGGAGCGGTCTACCGCAGCTTCGGGAAGTTGAAGTGGTACGCCACCTTAACGCCTACATCGAAATAACCGATGCCTTTGGCGTACGTATCCGTAGCAGACAGCACATTCACCGGTGCCGGCGTGTTCCACTCGGGGTTCTTAACGCCTACCAAGCTCTCGGCGCTCGTATCGTTGCGATAGAGC
>OCTX011703327.1_pt1 | contig 39173 bp, 56 predicted proteins | sample 1539691 | NCBI WGS metagenome assembly OCTX01 (sample SAMN02144231, study PRJEB22623) | gut metagenome | biome: sheep rumen | host: Ovis aries | place: New Zealand
CCCTGGCTTGTATGGAATTGTCTTCTTCCAGGTCTTCTCAAACTCTTGGTCTTCGGTAATGCCAAAGTTGTGGTAGAAGTCCCAGAGCTTTGCATACAGCAGACACTTCTCTAGCTCTTCATTCCAGAGCTTAGTCGCTAGCTCCATCTCTTTGCTGTCAGAGTTTGGATTCTCCTCAAATGACTTGTCAGCATCAAAGCTAGAGTCATCTTTGTGGAGCTCTTTGCGAGCTCTGTAGCAGAAACTAGATGGAACTCCACTCTTGTCTTTGATGAGTCTTGGAATGTTAAAAATCAAGTCCTCAACCAAGTGGTAGTCAAGACTCCAGCTCTCACTTCGGTTGTGGTGGTGCTTGAGCCAGAAGAGAAGATCTTTTGCTCCATACCAGAAGAAGTCTTTAGCTCTGTCCCAAGCTCTCTCAAATGGCCAGAGAACTGCATCTTTGACTTTTGTGAAAGTTGACTTTCTAGACTGCCAGTCTTCCATCATCTCTCTCATAGAGTCAAATCTCTTGACTTTTCCGTCTTTGTCAAGCTCATTTCCAACATAATAGCCAGTTGTGCTGTAGTAGTAAGTGTAGGCTTTGTTTGCAACTTTCTGGTACTTCTTGAGCTCTTCATAAGCTTCATCATCATCCTTAGCCCAAAACTTGGTCATGGTGATATGCTTCTTCTTGCCAGTCTTCTCATCTACTTCAACTCTGTAGATCTTGTAGTGAATCTTGTCTTTTGGCTGGCTAGCTCTCTCTTTCTTCAGAGCATCACTCACTCCAGCCATGTCCCTAGTCTCTTTGTCAATGTTCTTCATCTTTGCTTCTTTCTAAATCATATCACATACTGAGTCTTTTCAGAATCTTGGCCCTAACTTCAGTCACAACTTTCCCAAGAAGATTCTGTCCTCTCCAGTTCCTGCTGTCTTCAATGCTTGGATCACTTTGTCTGAGCTCTACTCCCCAGATTCTGTCAGTAGGACTTGCTTCAACAAAAGTCAGTCCATCAAACTTTGGATCAATGATCTTCTTCTGGAGAACTTCATCCTGCCAGTACTTCTCAATGTTGACTTTCAGCATGTAGTCATATCGAACTTTGCTCCACTCTTGGTCATTGTAGTTCTTGACTTGTCTTCCAAGACTCTTGCAGACCATTGGGTTGACTTCTTCATCTAGAATCTTCTCTGCAGTCTCATCATCACCAAAGTGCTTTGCCTTTGCCCACATGAATGCTTGCTCAGTGCAGAAGAACTCATGCTCTTCGCCAAAAGCACTCCACTTGAAGTGTGTCTTAGCAAAGTTGCTAGGCCATTCGGTGTAGAAAAATGCATACTTGTCAGTTGTTTTGATCATCTTTTCTCCATCCAGCTTGCAATGCCGGCCAATTCTCTATCTCGGTCTCTCTATAATAGTCTATCCACTTAGAGCCATCCCAGCAAGCAATATCACTCACTGATCGGCTTTCACCCTCTGGATCTACTACTTCGCAGTAGAGATAGCATGCATCTCCAGGCTTGAGCCCACCAGCTAGACTTCGCTCTACGGCAAACTCTTCTATGCTGTGAAAAGCATTTACTGGAACATATATGCCATCATCCGAATGCCCAAGTCTTGGTCTTACAACTACTTTCTTCTCATTTATGTTTCTAGCTCGAACATAGTATGAGTATCCTGAATGCTTGTGTGCTACATAGCCGCGATCTACATATCCCATGTTCTGAAAGAATCGGCCATTTCCAAGTGATATGCGGTCATGACACCCATGTCCAGAGTCGTTGTAGTAGAATCCAGTCTCAACAACACCATCTTGTCTAATAGCAAATCTGCACTTTGACTTGAATGTCTGCAGTCCATTGAATTGGCCACAGTTGCACAGAAACTTGACATCATTCCCAGGCATCACTTTGGCTGAATCAAAGGCTTCAAGACCAGACTTAGGACAATCACCATCAAGTCCAACCTTCACATACATGTAGTCTGATATGCGTCTGACTTTAACTATCCAACTAGACTTGTATGCCGACTCTATCTTCTCAAGAAGCATTGCTGCGCACTTCATGCACTCCGAGTCTCTAGCTCTTCTTTGCTTCAGCAATGTCATAGGCATTGATATGTCACAGAAGCTGTATATCGGCTGGATGTTGCCTGGAGCTAGCTTTCCATGCAAAAACACGTCATTCGGACCTCCAAGAACATCATAGTAGTTGACTATTCCAAAAACTCCTGGCAAATCCAGCTGCTTAGCAGCATCTTCACACACTGAGTCCAGTCTATTCCAACGCTGGTTGCCGCATGGAACATTGCTCCACACTTCTCCATCCTGCTTGCTGTACTCTAAGAGCAAGTCGGCTCGCAACTCAGTCGGATGCTTAGAGATGTATATGGAGTTTCTCACGTGAAAGTCACTGGTGGTCGACAGCTGCCAATGCGTCTTTTAGTTGCTTCAATGTTATATAACAAGTTGTCCACTTTCCATCCGCTTTCTTGTGGCTGATGTGCAAAATGTCATCAAGAGTCATGCTTTCCTTCAGAGGAAATTTCTTGATGCACTCTGAATATCTAAGGTCATTCACACCAACAATCCACTTGTTGTCATCAAGAGGATTTCCATTCTCATCTTCACAACGAAGCCAATGCCAAAATCTTTTCCACATAATGTATACTTTTTTGCTTTAGGCTTGTCACAAGCAGCCACCACAGCAGCCTGGATACACATGGTCATTCATGAGGTCTATGAGCTTTGGCAGCAGCTTCCAGATCTTCTTTGGGTATGATCTCTCATCAGCACTTAGATACCAATCACCTTGTGTGACAATTGGCTCCCAGTCTATCTGGTCTGCAAATGTTGCTTCACCACCACTTGCCCAGAACTCAGGATAGTCCCCTTTGCTCTCACCATCTCCAAAAGAGACTTCTCTGCCATTGATCTTGACAACTAGCTGTCCCATGCAGCGGCAGGGATACTCTCCAGAGTAGCTCACAAACTCTATGTCCATCTCATCACTCTCCTAGATCTACCACTTTGCTGTACCAGTTTGCTGGATCACACTCAGATGTTCCAAATCCACATGTGTAGAAGTCTGAGTAGCCAATTGGGTTTCTTACAACTCTGATTCCATGCACTTCTTTGTCAAATGGCATGTGAGTGTGGCCGCAGCACCAGATCTTTATGTTGCCATTGTGGTTCAAGTCCTTGAGTGTGTCTTCTAAGTCAGCATATGCTTCACCAACATTGTCGCTTGACCAAGGATCATAGTGCTTCACATCATGCTCAATGAGCTCTTTGAAAGGCTGGTGGTGGGTGAACACAACTATCTTCTTGCTTGGATTTGCATCTACTTTGCTTCTGAGCCATGCACTCTGGATCTCAAACTGCTTGCTTGAGTCAGCTGGTGTGAAGTGTGGAATGTAGTTGTAGTCATTCATGTGGCGCCCAATTCTCCACCTTGCTTGCTCAGGAATTGGGCTCCAAAGAGTGCATCCAAGAAAGAGCCAGTCTCCATCAATGTGCTCACAGTAGTCATGGCTCAAGTCAACAGCCACAGGTCTCTCATCACTCAAGCCTGGAACTCGATGCCACCAATGAGAGTGGTTTCCAGCAATGCAGAGAATGTCTTTGAACTTTCCTCTAGTCTTCTTCTTGATGTCTTCTAAGATCTTTGGCTCAGTTGGCTGGAGACCAAGATCTCCAGCTATGATGAGATAGTCTGCTGGCTCAAGCTCAGCTGGATCAAATGTGTGGAAAGTCTTCAGAAGCCAGCCAATGACATCATGCAGAAGAAGATTTGTCTTGCATATCTTCTCCCAATGCCCATCTTCTCCAAGCAAGAAGTGCCAGTGCTCTATTCCAGCCAGCTCATCTGCTAAGCAGTCTTTCTCCTTCAATGACAAGCTGCTGAGGACTTTGAACTTGCTTGCTGCACTGTCTACTAGCTCAAGATACTCTTTGTGGCAAGTTGGTGCAAGCTTGAACAGCCACTTCTCTGCAGATGATGGAGTGTGGGAGTGAGAAGTGTCAACTTTGTCTGAGTGAGCAAACTCAACTAGAGCATCAATGACTTTCTTGCATTGTGCTTCAGTGTGCTTCTGCTTCTCGGCATATAGCACTTTGAAGCTTCCATCAGGATCAAGTGTTGCATGTATGTCCGATATGATGTTGATCTTCATAGTATGTCCTTGAACTTCTTGTCTATTGTGCTGTCTACTCCAACCTTGAACATCCAGCCTCCAAGATTTGCAGAGTTGTAATTGTCTGCAATGTATCCGTAGTCATCTTCCCAGAAGTCATAAGATGTCATGTTGAAGTGCAAGTATCTATGACAACCAGAGCTTGTCTCAACTAATGTCACTTGTGCTTCCTTGTCTGGACGTGGTGGATTCACCTCAACTAGTGGCTTTACCAAGCTGCAGAAATCTCTGTCAGATGCAGCAGCTTTCAAGTTAGAGTGCTTTATGCTGAATGGCACATCTAGCCAGCGGTCTATGGTGTTGTGTCCATGATCTAGCTTGTCAATTCCTCCATTTAGATCACACTTCAAGAGCTTCTCAGCTAGAGCATCATCAAATGAGCCACTGTCATCTTCTAAGAATGGCCAATTAGCCGCGCACCACTGTGGCCAGAAATCCTTTGGCATCAATCTCTTGAACACTAGTCTCCACTTTGGCTTTTTTGGCAGAAGCACATAGCCAGTGAGAAAGAACTCAGTTCTGTCTCTCTCTTCCATGTCAGCTGCCTAGGTTGAAGATGACATCAGTGTCTTCTGCATATCTGAAGACTTCTTTCACTTTAGCTTCAACCAGGTCTTCAAGTGAGTCATATCCCTCTTTCTTTGGATCAGAGCCTCGGTAGAACTGCTTCAGCCAAGCTCGCTCTTGCTCTTTTGCATCTCTGACACTGCACACATAGTGGCTTGGAAGCTCTCGGAACTGCTCTGTGTAAGCATTAGAGTTAGTCTCAAATGCTAGAATGCAAGCTTTTGGATCTTGTGTCTTGAGAAACTCAATTAATGACTCAACAGTCATCATAGTGTCACTTCTGTGTGCTTTGATGCTAGCCATAAGCTGCCTTTCAATTGTCAAAGTAGATCAAGAACATAGTCTTGTCAGGATCTACAACTTTGTCATAGTTTCGGTCATCAATGATCCACTTGAGAGATTTTTGGATCTTCTCCACAGCGTGAAGAAGAAAGCTAGTTCCTTCTTTCCACTCTGGAAGATCAAACATAGTCTCAGTGAAGTTGTCTGGATCTTCAACCAAGAATCTTGCAGGGTTCTTCAGCTTCTCAATGTATCTAGATATTGATGCATAGAGGTCTGGAAGAAGAATCCATGAGATGGTGTGGTAGTCTTGGCCATAGTGCTTGAAGGAGAGCTTAGCTGTTCTTGGAAGAGAAGCTGGAAGTCCATAGTTCAAGTTGTCAAGTGGAGGATACATTGACCTGACATTGTTGCCAAACAGTCCAAAGAGATCATAGTATCTGTCACCAACAATATCATAGTGATTTGAGTAGTCACAGACTTCTCCAACAGCTACATATCTTCTTATTGATCTTGACCAGAGAAAAGTCCTTTGGTGGATGTCACATCCCATCACTCACCTCATCTTTCTCATGGTCTTCACTCTCATCTTCAGCTTCAACACCATATGCTGGCATTGGAATGAACACTACTATTGGCTTGAACAATGTCTTAGTGACTACATGCCATGTCGTGAACCACAGCCAAAGTGCAAAGCACACCACTACTCCAATCCACAGAGGACAAAGTACCCAAATCCATCCAATGTTGAGTGCATTTGTCAACTTAAGAAGCAACAACACTGCACATCCTAAGATTGACATCCCAAGACTTGGTCCAGCAAACACAACTGAATTGTTCTTCTCCATAGCTATTCTACTCATAAAGTACCAACTTAGATCAAGATGGTAAGTAAGAAGTGAACTAACTTGGAGGAACCACACCATGACATCAGTGATAATGAACATAGCACTCAAGTTCTTGACAGTTGATGGACTCTGCTCACTAGCTGCTAAGATAATTGCCAACTTGCTCTCATGGGCATCAAAGAAAGGTGGCAATGCTTGGGACATTGCAAAGACAGTCATAACAAAGATCAATCTCTGGACATCTCTGTTCATCCAAGTCTATGAAGATGACACAATGGATACAGATGAAGAGAAGATTGTGGCTGAAGCAATCAAGAACTAGACAAGCATCTCAAAACTAGTTGATCTTCTCAAGAAGCCAATCGAGGAAGAAGCCAAGAAAGAGAGCTCTTCAAACTAACTCTTTGGTGAAGTCTGCTAGTTCATTGAAGGCTGGATCAAATCCAGCCTTCTTTGTCTTACAGCTCAATGGCAACAAACTCACCAAATGTGCACATTGGCAAGTGCTCATTGACAATCTTCTTGTACCGGTCATCAACAAAACACCAAGCATTTGACTCTTGCATGCTAGAAAATGGTGGTGTAAAGCCGGCTTTAGCTGGGTCATCTAGATCTCTCCAATCCTGACTAAACCATCTTCCAGGACACATCCAACAGTAGCATATCTCAAAGTTTGCAGCTTCTACTGGTATGTCTTCTAGATCTAGAGCAATCTTCCATGCTTCTTCACTATCTGCATTATATCTGAGAGACTCTAGCTTGACTAAGTTGCTGAAGAACACTCCTCTAGGTGCTAGAGAGCAGTATCTGTCTTCCCACTTAAAGTATGGATCAGCAGCAAACTCTGGATTGCCTTTGTGCTTCTCTAGCAAGTCATGCCACAGAATGTACTTGTCAGCCCACTCATAGAGCTCTTTATGAGGATATCCTTCATCAGGCTCTAGCTCTTGCTTGAGGTACTCAATGTGGTTGCTTGTGATCATGCCAAGGACACCTTCAAGCGGCTAGTGACAGCATCATACAGTCTCTTGAAGCTAGCTCTTTGTGGAGCGTACCCATCACCACACACTTCATGCTCAAGACTCTTCAAGCTGAGTATCTCCTTGATGAGACCCTCTACATCTTTGAACACCGAGACAAAGTCTTCTTCTCTGAACAAGTTGCTGACTATAGAGTAGCATTGCTGCACTTTTGCTGTGCTGCACAGATTGGTATCTCTGTACTGTGCCATCCACTGGTTCACTAGCACATAGTACAGATGGATGGCAATGTCTATGCCTTCAAGATCGGCTTCAACAAAGAATGCTGAGTTCTCACTTTCTCTCTTGCATAGATCAAGAAAGCCATAGAAAGATGGATGACTAGACATGCTCTTCTCTAGAGCTTTGTCAGCAATTTGCCAGAGCCTGTATCTCAGATCTTCCATGTCACAAGCACTTCTGAAGTTCTTTCAAGTCGGCAAGCCACATGTCTTGGATAGTAGTTGCCTTTGTCTTCTTGTACTCATCCTTGCCATCTTCAATGAGCTTCTTGAGCTCTTCCATCTTCTCTTGAGTGAGATTGTATATCTGCATAGCAAGGAGATAGTCATAAGATCCATTTGCTTTCTTGATCTTCTCAAACTTCTCAAGCTGAGCAATGATGTTCTCTTTCTTCCTCTTGCTGACAACTATCTGCCCATCAACCACACCTTTGATGAAGTAGTACTTTGATGCAAGCTGGGTGAGCTTGTCTACCATAGTCTTCAAGAGATAGTCCTTGCGCTTCTGGTAGAACTTCAGACGAATGTCAATGAAGTTGTCTAAGACATCCTGGACAGTCTCAAACTGCTTAGCACGGCTGTTCTCATCAATGCATGTGAAATTCTCAGGCAAGCTCTTCACAAGCTTGAAGACTTTGTTCAGAGACTCGATGTCTTCATGCTTCTTGGTGAACTCACGAGTGGTCTTGATCTCAAAGAGGATGTTGTCCTTCTTTGTGTCGCACTTGTCATCATAGTCAACAATGATCTTGTCATCACAGAGCTTGTCAAGATGTTCAATGTACTTGTCATACTCCATGCCAATTGGGATCTCTTTGATAGTGTATGAAGTCATGTTGTTGCGCTCAATGACTCCAACACACTCATAGAACCCGGTCTCATCATTCTTCCTGACAGTGCCATTGAATCCTCTGAACCAAGGAGCTAGCTCTAAGCGAGGTCTTGCTGATCCAGCTAGCTTCTTCTTTATGTAAGTGATGACTTCATGTGGATCTCTAGGGAATATGTTGTGCGCATATGCAGTGCTCATGCCAGTAGAGCCATTCAAGAACAGAACTGGGAAGATTGGCATGAAGTACTTTGGCTCAATGTAGTCACCTTCAAAGAACTGCTGCTCAAGAATCTTGTTGTCAGCATCAATGAAGAGATGCTTAGTGATCTCAGAGAGTGACACACGAGTGTAGCGGTTTGCAGAGCAGACTGGACGGATTCGTGTGCCAAATCCACCACTGTTGCCAGTTATGAGTGGATAGTTGTTTGCTCCAACAAAGCTCTGTGCCATTGTGTCGCACACACCACCAAGATTAGCTGCACCATGGAGATAGTTGGTGTATGCAGCACAGACATTTGCAAGAGTCTCGGTCTTGACAAACTCTTTTGGATACTTGTTCTGGAGTGTGAAGATGATCTTCCGCATTGAGATCTTCAGCCCATCCCAGACTTGCGCGATCTTTCTCGTTCCATCATATGCCGCATATGATGGTAGGTCTTCCATGAAAAACTTACTTATGCTGTAATCATTACTCATAATCTTTTACCGTGTTTTTGAATTGGCTAAGGTAATTCTTTCCATATTTAAGATCAATATATTCTAAATATGTTTGAATGTCTTTTCTTCTAAAGATTTTAACATTATGCTCTAACATACATCTAAATTTAGCTTGATACATTTTATCATTTTTTCTATTGTATGGGCATATCATATTTCCATCTTTATCAAAATATTGATCTCCTTTTATCTCTATAAACAATTCTCCAACCTTAAAATCCGGATGATATAAATGAATCTTGCCTTCAAATTTATATTCAAATGAAACAGCTGGTTGATATTCAAATTCAATTTGATTATCTATTAACCATATATAGTAAGCAATCTCCCATGAAGAATCAAAACCAATTCCAGAGTAAACATATTTTGTCTAACTTTTTATTCTAATATCATGGCATTTTGCTGGATTAGAAACTCCATATTTATCAAGACATGTTTTTTCTCTTTTTGGAGTATTATTATATGTCTCGCTGCCATACAATCGTTTATTAGTTTCCTTAGCTTTCTATCTATTTTCTTTTAACTTAGAAGTATGAGTCACACCATATTTGTCAAGACATGTTTTTTCATTCTTCTTATGAAGTTCTTTGTTTGAAGCTGCAATTTCAACTCCATATTTGTCTAGATTAGTTGATTTAACCTACTTCATTAATACTTCAGACTAAAATGTATATCCACCATAAGAATCAATCATTGTATCTCTAACTTTGTTTTTAACCTAGTCATTTTGCATTGGATGAGGAACACCATATTTTTCAATAGACCTTTCGACTCTTAATGGCTATGACTGTTTAACTGCACATGATACGGAACAACATTTTGGATATCTACTCAACTTATAGACATGTATTTCAGAATTACACTATGGACATAAATGATGTTCTAGTTTTATTTTTCGTTTTATAGAAAATGCTATATCATCACAAGTATATCCATCATCTAATAACTATTGCAAAATCTCTAATTTTTGCAATTCTTCAAAAAGTATTTTGTAAGTTACCTTTTTATACTTAGTATCCAAATACTAAGTCAAAGCTTCAATGCTACTAAATTTGATTTCCATAATTCTATTTACTCACTTGCTTATGATAATGTTAGAAAATAGCTGGAAGATCATTGTCAAAGAACTCACTTATGCTGTAGTCATTGCTCATAATTTTATAATATTCAGCTTTAGGTCATTTCTAGATGAGTCTGTTAACATTATGTTCAGCGTTCATCAACTAGTTCATAGCCATAGTCTTCTAGAAACTTAGAAAGAAGCAAGATACTGACATCACTTCCATCATATCCAGAATTCCAGTCACTTAAGCAGACAATGTTTCCAGACTTGTCAATGCCAGTCCAGCCTTTAGCCATTCCATTGTTCAGCTTGAAGCCAAAGTCAAGCTTTTTTCCCTTGTCATCATACAAAGTTATGCCATTCTTTGGAAGGACTGAGTCAAGATAAGCATGTTTAGTCAATGACTCTTTCATATGCTGCTTCTGACCAAATGCATCAAGCTGCTTTTGCCAATACTTAATTGCTTCAACAATCTGGTGTTTTGTATATTGCTTCTTCATTGTGTATAATTACTTGCGCAAGAACCCAAGCTCATAAACCATTGGTCGTATCTTATCGGTAAGCTTAGCATAAAGCTCTTTGAACTCTTTCAGCTCATTTGGCATGTATTCTTTCAAGACTGCTTTGACTTGGTACCAGCCTGCATCCCAGTTCTGGACTTGATATTCAGAATGCTCGTCATCAAATAACTTCCTGTACTTCATGCTCTTCTGCACAAGCTCAGTTGCTTTGCTGAGGACTACTTTAGCTTCATCACTGAGTTCAAGGCTTTGAAGCTTCTGACACACGAACCTGTCACTAGAAGCATTAGCTTCAGCATAAGTCTCATCAAGGCCAGCTGCATCAGCCCACTCTGCCATCTGCTTAGCTGGAATCCAGAAGAACTCATTCTTTATGTCCCATAGCTTGCCATGGTAAGTGACTTTGCGAAGAGATGACTGTTGAGACTTGCTGTTGAACAAGCAGTACACAAGAGAGTCATTCACAAACATTGGCCAGTTTTGGTGAGCAGTGTTTGGTGCAATGAATTCATCAAACTGGTTGTATGCATCTTTGTTGCAAGCAAGACGAGCTGCAAATGTAGTTATGCACTTATCAAAGTTAGATGCAAAGATGTTTGTGCCATGCCCATAATATGATGCTGAACTATACAGCATTGTGCGCTGTGGTGCTTGGAATATGTTGTTGCCATTTGCCCACATATATCCAAGAGCTTGCGCATCAGACATAACTTTTGCTTCATGCACAGTTATGCCAGTCTTCAATGTTGGAGCATCAATTGGATGTTGTTCTTTCTCTCTCATCCAAATGTTGCAGCCAATTTTGCCATCTGAACTTGCCATCTCTTTGTCATATAGCCACTTTATTCCTTCATCGGTATCATCTACTATGTGTGTCAATAAATTAAAAGTTGTCTTACCATTCTTCCATATTGAGAACATTATAGCACCAAATGCTACATCTGAGAAATGAGCAGAGTCAAACTGTATAGCATCAATGTACTCAAACTCTCCATAGAACTTTTCACGAAAGCTTCTATATCTTTGGCCATTAGCAAAGCTTGGTGGACAAAACACAGCAATATTGCAATTAGACAAATTGTATTTCTGCTTTATACTAACTATGACAAACAAGAACTGTGTATATAGATTTGAAGTACTACTACCACCAAGCCCAGCTTCTTTCATCTTGTTGTACGTAGCAGTCTGCTCAATGTTATAATTTTTTTCATCCGTATGCAGACCACACATTGAGCCATATGGAGGATTCAGAACAAATATGACTGGCTTGTCCTGCTCAAGTGCATCTATCAAACTGTCTGGCACTTTGCCACCTTCACTCACACGCTTCAGCTCATCATTCAAGAAGTCAAATTGGAAAGCTATACTCTCTCGATTGTAGTTCTTTGATATGTCAAGCTCAGCTTGCTCAAGCGTGCTGCAGTAAAGCTCTTTGAACTTATAGTCACGTGTCAAGTTCTTAGTGCCACAGCAGCAGTCCCACACTACGTGCTTTTCCTTCCAGTCTTCTCCAAGTTGCTTTGTGACCATACCATGAGCATAATCAACAAAAGGAGTTGGGGTGAAGAATGCTCCTTGCCTACGCCGTTTTGTGTCTTCAATCAGCCTATCACTAATGGCTGCCAAGCGAGCTTTTTCTTTAGGAGAGCATGTCGTACTGAAGTGACTACAAAATGCTTTGAACTTGCTTGAATCACACTTCAAGTTCTTGCTGTTATAAACAATGCAGTTCTTCTTTGTAGGATGCAGATACACGTCTTCAGATCCAGTGACAACTGCGAAGAACAGTGCAACCATATCATTTGGCGAGACCTTCTTCCCAAGAATGATCTTCTCACTGAACAGCTTAAAGACTTTGTCAACATTGTGCTCAGTTATCCTCACTTTGCGGACAGTATTAGTCGCCATATCCTTGATCTTCTGGACAACTACATCAAAGTCAAATGTATTATTAACATCAAACACAAATGCATTGCGAGTATCATCTTCAGCTAAAGCAAGGACTAAATCTGGATTAGCACTTGCCATTCCTGATGGAGCACCATCCCACTTCGCCCCTTCGAAATCAAGCCACTTGACTAAGTCATTTGCATGGAGTACAAAGCACTCATTCTTGTCTGCTACTAAGATGACTGAAGGAAGAGGCTTGCCATTCTCTTCAAACTTCTTCATGTATGCAAGGACTTGCACAAGCACTTTTGAGCGGACTACTTTAGAAGACATGTCCTCATCATACTTGTATTCAATCAAGAGCCTATGTTTGTTTCCACCAGCATTAAACTCGCAGTAACCATCACAAGCAAATGGATATTCTATCATAGCATCTGGAAAAGCTTTCTTCAATACTTCATTGTATGCGTCTTCGACTTGACGCTCAATTGAAGCTGACTCTAGTGCTTTTGCTAGTTTGCTTATCATTTACAGTGCTCCTTGTTTACAATATCATTATATCATGATCAAAAAAGTTATCATGCTGCATTGATGTCAAATGTGTAGCTTGACAGATGCTTCTTGCGCTTCTCCGGATCACTTCCAAGCCAGTCTTCAACTAGCTCATTGCTCTTCTCATCAAGTCTGTAAGTCAAGATGAACTTGTCAAGACCATTCTTGTCAATGAGCTCCTGGAGCTGCTCTCGCTCCCATGAGCCAAGACCTTTGATGTAGACAACTTTGTCTTTGTTGCCTGGATGCTCCTTCTCCCATTTCTTGAAGTCTTGCACATTGAAGAAGTACTCTTTGATCTTGAAGCTCTTGTCTTGCACAATGATGAGAGGAGTTATCAGCTTGCAGATCTTTCCATCTCTGAACAAGTTTGGTGCAAAGCGCTTGAACCAGCCAATGAGCATTGCAGTGATATGCTGTGCATCAGCATCATTGTCAGTTGTTATCAAGACTTTCTCAAATGCAATGAACTTGTCTGCTTTGTCTGTTGTTGATATGTCAAGACCAAGAATGTTTGTGATGTCCTTCAGCTCTTGGTTTGCTACAATCTTCTGCATAGAGCTGTCATAAGCATTCAGTGGAAGACCACGCATAGCATAGTAGCCAATTCCTTCACGACCAAGACAAGCACTGATGCCTGACTGAGCTGATGCACCTTCACAGAGAGCAAGATACTTCCTTCCAGAGCCACCAAGTGGAGGAAGATACTTGTCACTCTTGACCTTCACCTTCTTTGCTTGCTTGAGCTCTTGCCGTGCCTTCAGCTCCTCTTTTATCTTGAATGTCTCAACAATAGGATCAACAAATGCTTCGCACTTCAAGAGCTTCTTCACAAAAGCATCAAAGTCAATCTTCCCAGCAAGATGCTTTCCAATGTCAGACCAAGAGTTCTTCAGCTCTTCTTTTGACTGTGAGTTGAAGTCAGGATTCTTGAAGCCAGTCAAGACAATTGCTAACCCCATGCGGTTCTTGATGTCTCCCGGCCTGAGTGTCTTGTACTTCTTCACAAGCTTGTCACGCACTCTAGTAGCTATCTCATTTGCTATGTAGTCAACATGTGATCCACCTAAGAATGTGTTGAGACCATTGAGCTGTGCATAGAACTTGAACTCATCATACTCATTTGGGAACACACATATAGTAGTGTTGTCACTAGACTCAATCACAGCATTGTCTGAGAACATGCTTGCAAACTTCTTCTCAGACACACTTATCTGCTTTCCGTTGAAGCTGAACTTGATCTTTGGAAATGATATTGCAAGGTTGAATAGCCGCTGGTATATGAGGCTCTGGTGTGTCTGGTCTATCTCTGTCAAGCCAAATCTCTCTAAGTCAGGCTCAAAGTACACTTCAACTCCAGCTCTTCCAGATGATTGCTTGACTTTTCCAGGCTTTATCTCAGACATGTTGTTGAAGCACTTTATAGTCTGCTGCTTCTTGCCATCATCTGAAGTTGCGATGAAAGTCTTTGAGAAGATGTTTGCTGCAACAGAGCCCAATCCGTTAGTTCCTATCTTCTCTCGATCATCGCTGAATGATGTCCCGGATCTAAGTGTTGTCCATGCAATCTCTGGCAGAGTTCGCTCATCATTGCTGTTGTCGAGCTTCTTGACTGGAATTCCAATTCCATTGTCAGTCACGGTGACTGACTTGCTGTCAACTTTCACTTGGATTTTTGTAGCAGCTTTGAAGTCAGTGTCAATTGCTACATCAATTGAGTTGTCAATTATCTCATTGATGATCTTCATGAGTCCGGGCACTACTTGAAGTGTCTGGTACTTGAACTTGTCTGTCTGCTGGTCAATGATCCACTGGTCTTGGTTGACTAGCTTCACACCACCAATGTACATGCCAGGACGCTCAAGCACATGGGAGCGATCATCAAGGACTTTGAATTCTCTTTTTTCTGCCATAGATAGCACTATATTACACTTTTTTAGCTTTTCTGCAAAGTGATTTGCATCACAAATCTCGCTCTAAGTCAATCTGAAGCATGTCTCGAGGATATGACTCAATAGCTTTTTTTATGTCTTTGTAGAGAGCTTGAGCTCCATTGTTAGAGCAAGTGACTTTGTCTTCATAGTAGATCGAGTTTATGCCAGTTGCTTTTTCTTTTCTAGCAACTATCTCAACACATCGCTGAGCATCACAGAGAAGACAATACAGTGAATAGCACAAGCTTTCAAGTCTGCTAAACTGGCTTTCTTCTTCAGGGAAGTCTTCATCAACTACTAGCTGCAACTTGAATGAACTGTTGCCTTTGCATTTTGACAGCAATTCCTTCAAATTTGAGATTGTAGCATCTTTTATAGACAAATCAAATGACTTTTTCATATATAAGCTATTGTATCATGTGCTAGATTAAGCATTTCAGAAATGACTAAAGACAGGAAACTAAAGTTTCCTGTCATTATTGTCTTTTATATAGACATATTATAGAACTTATAACTAGAAATTATACACTTCTTAGATTTTGACTTTCTTGTAGTCTTTGTTGAACTTCTTCACAAAGCTATAGTGGTATTGAGAGTAAGTGTCTAAGCACCTCAGCATGAAGTCTGCTTGGATTTTTGAGAATGGATGCTGTGTGTACTTGAAGTGAAGCTCTTGTGCAAGTGTCCACACTGCACTCTCTTCTTGGAAAATTGATGCAGCTAAGTAGCGCGCGCCTCTCCGGCGTATTGTCAATATATGTCCAAGCTCATGGAGAAAGACTGCAAGCTTTATCTTTGAACTTGAGTACTTAGTGCCAAGCAATATCTTGTCTAGATCTGGATAGCATTCACCATAGTCCTTTTGAAACTCAGATCTGCACTCAACAAACACTTTATGCTCATCACAAATAGACAGTATCAACTTCTCTATCTGTTGTTTTGTCATGTCAATAATACTTACCAAAAAGTTGAGTTTTTGTTAAGATCATTTTATGAATTCTGAAGAAATTGATTCTCTCAAAGAGCAAAAGAGCAAACATGTTCTCAAGTCTATAGTTGACAGTTTTGGCTTCAAGATTGTCAAATTTGGAAGATACAAGAAGACTGGAAAGCAGTTGGTAGGATTCAAGAACAACATAGACTGGATCTGTGATCAACATGGAAAGAAGATAGTAGGGCGCTCTTGGAATGAAGCTCTTGGCAAAGTCTTAGGAACTGTCAGACTATTAGTTCCAACTGACAACATTGGAGTGCCTATTGCCACTAATAGCCAAGAGTATCCACTTGCTGTAGTAGAGAACCGCTTCTACAACATGAAAGTTGATGAACTTTGCATCCATCTTGGACTTCTTGGTTGTGAAGTGAATCTTGAAATATGATATATTGACATTGCGATGGACATAGTTTTCACAGACAGAGAGCTTCCAGAAGCATTGACTAGCAAAGTGCTTCAAGCTGTGCATGATGCATTTGACGTGCACCATGTGGTCAAGCACTTCGCAGTTGCAGATGGTGCAGAAGCATTTGCTTTTCTAAATGAAGAGAAGAGCAGTGGCTATGTTGGGTCATTTGCTGCAGTAGCATTTGAGAAGAACACCAGAAAGTTTGAGCGAGAGTTTCCAAACAACACAATTGCAGCAAAAGAGACAGTTGATGAAGCTGAAGCTAGAAGAATCTCAAAGCAAGTTGTCTGGATGCTGAACAACTTTGGAAGGGAGAAGAAGAACATGACAAGCAACACTTGGGTAGTCTCGGACACCCACTTCTACCATGACAACATCATCAAGTACTGCAATCGACCTTATGCGAATGCCATCGAGATGAATGAAGACATGATTGCAAAGTGGAATGCAGTGGTTGGCAAAGATGACATCGTCTGGCACTTAGGTGACTTCAGCTTTGGCTCAAAAGACCATGTGAAGGAGATTGTGGCTAGACTCAATGGCAGGATAAATCTTGTGATGGGCAACCATGACCACCACAAGGTCAGCTTCTACTATGAAAGTGGATTCCACAGAGTCTATGACCATCCAGTTGTCATCTCAAACTTCTTCATCTTGAGCCATGAGCCAATGCAGTGGGTGAAAGATGGTGAAGTGTATGCCAACATATATGGCCATGTCCACAATCAAGAGCTGTACAAAGACTTCACATCTAACAGCTTCTGTGCATGTGTTGAGCGGATTGGATATGCACCAATTCGCTGGACGGACATGGTTGACAAGATGAGAAAGGAGTGCACAAATGACAGGTTGGCTCAAGAAAATGTGCGGTCATAGTTCTCTGGCATCTGCTAGCAAAGCAGATCAAGCTAGAGGTGAGTGTGCTTTAGACATTTCGCCAGATGTTGAAGTAGATCTCATAAAGACTCTCTTAGAGAGAAAGTTCAATCGAAAGTTCCAGATGCGGGTCAAAGCAGAAGGATATCTTGGAGAAGAGATTAACTACCGTCTAGTAGTAGATGACTACTGCACAAATGATCCAAGGCACGAATACCACTCAGTCCTTGGATATGATACTAGTGACATTCTAGATGTCAAGAGAGAGTTTTTGAGGTCTTATTGGGACAGAGTGCAGAAAGTCCACGACAGTGTTGGAAAGACTCTTGACAAGTGGGACTCTGACCGAATTGCGGACTACAAAGACACTATGGTTGCTTCTTCGCGAGAAGAGCTGCTCATACATGCTGATCTGGAAGGACTGAGAAGATGAAAACTGAGAGAGATGGCACACAAGCAGCATGTGAGCTGTGTGGTCTTCCATGTGAGCTAACAAAACACCACTTGATTCCGCAGTCTCGAACAAGGAACAAGTACAAAGAGTTGAAAGAAGATCCTTCTAACTTGATTTGGATCTGCAGAAGCTGCCATGACCAGATACACTCTCTTTGGGACGAGACTACTCTTCGTGACTTGTACAACACAAAAGAGAAGCTGCTAGCTGCACCAGAGATGCAGAAGTTCATTGCTTGGAAGAGAAAGCACCCAGACTTTGCTGGGCACTCGAAGATGAGCAACAGCAGAAAGCACAGATGATGTCAAGCAAGATACCTATAATGCCGCATGATCCAGGATCTTGGGCTTCTGCTAAGATCTTAGTGCCATATACTGACCCAAATGGCAATGAAAGAGCAGATGTGTGCATGGTTGAGTGGCTAGTCTCATTCTCTAGGGCCAAGATGAAGAAGCTGAAGCTCAAGAGAAGATTTCCATTCATTAGCATTGAGACAGTTGAGTACACTGACACTTTGATGAACTCCGGCACTAGCCAGAAGCCAGAGTGGATGCACTTGCACTCTCTTGAGAGTCCTGGTCTGATGGCTAAGAAGTTTGGGATTCCATACATTGATCCTGCATATGAGCTAGTGAAAGAGCAAGTTGAGAAGTCATGACTAGACAGAGAAGAGAAGAAGATGAGAAGCTCACCTATGAGTGGACAGATGGCTTAGCTGCTTCTGAGCACTTGAAGTGGAAGATGCAAGTTTGCAGTGTTGGCATGGATCTTCCTCTTGACTACTCACTGCACCCGGAGACAACTAGAGAAGGAACAATCAAGATAGACTCTGAAAGTCTTGTGAGAATGGCTGTTGATCCTCCATCTTACAGAGATGAGCCAACCAGAGCATGTGAGTTCATGCAATCAGTGATGCATGCAGCAGGCTTGACTCATGGAAAGCTGTACAATGAGTATGTTCTCAAGCTAGCAAGCATAAAAGACCTTACACGGCCGGATCTAGTCAAGTTTGAGTGCGGCCCATTTGTGTGGGTAGTGTACAACAACTATGGAAACTGGCCAGCTATATACAGAAAAGACACGCTAGATGACCAGAACTACTTGACTTACTCTAGAAAAGGCAGTGATGTGTTTGTCTGGGACAACAGATGTGGAATGGTGAGAGCTGACTACTGATGGATGCAAGAGACACTGACAAGATCTGGCTGAGAGGCATTAGAAGAAGTCTCTCTTGGGATGGCCAAGTTGAAGTTGAGCACTTTGATGAAGAAGTCAGAGAGTTCAGTGAAGAAGCTAGAGAAGCTTTCACAAAGAAGCTAGTCGATGCCGACTTAGCTGGATTGAGAAAAGTTGATCATGACTCTTCTGAGAAGCTGATGGAGATCTGCCAGAAGTTTCGAGCTCGCAGCATCTGGATCACTGACCCAGATGAGCTCTACATAGACTTTGGAAATGGATGGCATACTGTCTTGATCAAGAGAAGGCATACCGTGTACAATGGAGTCTGCAACAAGGTGGAGAAGTGATCTTATGGGAATGTTTGATCTCAAGCTGATAGACTCAGCAAACAAATCTCAACTTGAGAGACTAGCCTTTGCAAAGAGTGAGCTTTTGCGCTTGAAGGAGGAAGAAGAGCGAGTAGCTAAGTCACTTGATGTCTTCAGAAGAGAAGTAGTTGGCATTGAACGGAGAATTGTTGAAGATCCTCCAGTTGGCATTGCTAAGGATGCATATGAGGTTCTAGATGCTTGGGATGCTAGCGGATTCTACAGTGAGATAGTCAAGAAGGCAATAGCACTTGTCAGAGTCATCTTCTTCAATGACCAAGATGAAGCATACCAGAAGTTCTCATGCACAGATGTAGACCAGGGTGTCTCTCTGCACTGCACTGGAATCAGACTCACATTTGAGTGTCGAGAAGATGGAAGAGCATTCAGTGTGTATGTGCCACTGAAGATGGTGCTTGGACCTGATTCTGCGTTTCATGACATTGACACTACTAGTGCTATGTTCCAGCTTCTTGAGAAAGTTGGAAGAGGGCAGAACATAGTCTATCTAGAGAGATGCAAGACATTCAGCTATGTTGAGATGGCAGCTGCAATAGAGAAGATTGTGAGAGGAAAAGCAGAAGGAGAGACATCTAGCAATGAAGACCAGACAGATGCCAGTTGATGACATGCCGGACTTGGACTCTCCAGACTGGTATGATGACTTTGCTGAAGCTCTAGATGCAATAAGTGCAGAAGAGCTGAGCACGGTGTCTTCACTTGCTGAGCTTGGACTCCACCTTGCACTCTATGGCTTCTCTAGAGAAGAAGAGTTCACCGAGTTGAAGATGTGGCAAGGACTTTTTGCGTGGACACTGAGTGCTTGCAATGGTGAGTGCGCAATGAGAGTTGAACTAAACTCAATGTATGGCAAAAAGCTAGAAGGATCAGCAAAGCAGCAAGAGCTCGCCAGCAGATATAGGTCGATTTGGGCAAAGAGCTTGGTGGTAGAGAGCTTCATAGTCAGTGACGCTAATGTCAGTGACTTCTGCCGCATGAAGCAAGAAGATCGTGACCAGGTGATAGACTCTCTAGAGAGAGTCAAGAACAGCAATGGAAGATTCAGCTTAGTAGTTGACAGATTCTATCGCCACATTCTCAAGTGCTCTGTTCCTGAAGATGACATTCCAGAGGAGCAGTGACTGCCATGGCAAAGCGAGATGTCTTCTTGAAGTGGCTTCAGACAATGTTCAAAGCAAAGAGCATTGCAGTGTTCAGAAACTGGGGAGACTTCTACTTTGTGTATCTCTCAGCTATGCATGCGGAAGACACTAAGATGGCATTGTGGAGAGATGACATATCTGTTGAGATGACTTGCTTCTTGTGGAGTGGTGCATCGTCTAGTGGCTGGATCCAGCAGCAGAAGATGCAGGAGAAAGCTGGCAGAGAGAACACTTATGATGGTGACATGATACTAGTGCACATGCCATCACTGAAGCAGAGATCAACAAACTATCCTCCATTTCCAATGTATGCTGGCATCACCACCATTCTAGCTAGAGATGTCATTGGAGCTCTTCTCAAGACACTAGAGACTGGTCATGCCATAGAAGATGATAGCAATGCTCATGAAGTGCTGGCATACACTAACTTTGCAATGCTAGCTCCTGGATCTTCAGATCTTGACTCCAGTTCCGATGTTGCATTTGCTGCATGCGAGGTTGGAGCTGAGTCTACAGTATACCAGAAGATTCCAAAGACACTAGCTGAGATGAAGATACACACTGACTTAGCTGGATACCACCAATTTTGAGGTTTGATATACTTATAAAGTCATGAAAGAGACCGCTGAGAGCACAAAGAAGCTGATGTCTTTGAAAGTTGGTGATTCAATTTGGACCGCTGTCAGAGAGCCAGTCTTCACAATGCATGGTGACTCAATGCATGGAACTTACTTTGGCCACTACACTTGGGGAGATCCTTATGAGCCATGGGAGATAAGCTGCATAGAAGGCAAGTCTCCTACAGTGTTCAAGCCAGCAAAGCTGTTCTATGAAGGCAGATTTGATGCAAGCACTTCACCTAATGAGAAGCTGTTTGTCTTTGCTAAGTGCACTAATCCAACATGCTCTTACGACAGATATGTTCTTCCATACTACTACTCCGGATATCGTGCACCAGGACTTGATCTCAGCGCTAAGACAATTGATGGTCTCATCAATGGCAAGAACTGCCTGCAGCTTGACTGGATTGAGTTCACCAGAGAAGATTGCTTGAAGAAGTGCAGAGAGCTGAACTCAAACTGGCACTTCTGCTCAGGAATTGGGACATATGGCAAGTGGTACATGAAGACCGTCAACCACATGAAGAAAGAGCTCTCGGAGTGCATGAGAGCTGACTATGTTGTTGATCCAGAGGAAGAGATTGAGAAGGATCTGAATGGAAATGAAGACTAAGAAGCCAAACTCTGAGACTCTTGCTGACCGCATGAAGAAGTATGAGGCAGTGACAACTGAACTCAGTATAGTTCCAAATGCTCCGGTGTATGCTCGCATTGACATGAGAGCTGGCCACAGCTTCACAAAGAATCTTGGAAAGCCATTTGACATTGACTATGCAAATGCAATCAAAGCTGCAACTGCATACATTGTAGAGAAGACTGGTGCTCTTTGGGGCTACTGCCAGAGTGATGAAGCATCATTCATCTGGGAAGACACTTCTAAGATTCCATTTGAGACTAGGCTCTTCAAGCTCCAGTCAGTCTTAGCTAGCATGTTCACTGCAGCATTCTTCAATGCTTGTCTTGGCACAAGACTCAAAGACAGAGCATGCCGCATAACATCTACATCTTTTCCATCATTTGACTGCAGAGTGTGCAGCATGCCATCTCTTGAAGAGTGTGTCAACATGCTGCTTTGGCGGGAGCGAGACTGTCTCAAGAATGCCATCACTCTTGTTGCCCTTGAGCACTTCAGCAACAAGCAGATCCACAAGAAGAGTGGAGAAGAGAAGATTGCAATGCTCAGAGATGCTGGAGTAGACTTCAGCAAAGACATTGATGAAGACTTCCGCTATGGATCTTGGTTCAAGCGAGTAGTCTTCCAGCGAGAGCTTGATGCTGAGACACTTGCAAAGATTCCAGAGAAGCAGAAGAAGCTAGATGAGCTTGGACGGATGTTTGTCACAAGATCTGAAGTCAGGCAGATGAAGCTCGGCATGCCTCTCTCAATGATGGCAAACAGAGTTGAAGTGCTAGTCAATGGTGCAACACCTGTCTTGAAGATGGTGGAGAGTGCACAGTGAGCAGTGCTTATGTAGAGCTTGAGCTGCTAGACAAGCAACGAGTCTTGTTTCATCCACAGGACTGGAACAAGATATACAAGCTTGTTGAGAGAAGTCGGACTGTTGCTAGCTTCACAAAGAAGTTTCCATTTGTAGAGTTCAAGAAGCTGCCATATGTGACTTTCAAGCTGAGAACAGAGTATGAGTACTTGGACTCAATCACTGATCCACGGTACAATATCAACTGCACATTGAGAGAGTTTGCAGCTCTCTTTGGAAAAGACATTGTTCCGTTTGAAGAGACTATAGTGAAGCACAACATACACCAACTGTGAAGACAAAGAAGAGAAAAGTTAAGATGGCTAAGAAAGACAAGAAGAGCAGTGCTGAGAAGCAGCTAGTGTGCAAGCATGCACACTGTGAAGTTGACATGTGGGGCTCTGAGCTGTGCTGCAAGAATGGACAGTACTGCATCTTTGACCGACGAGAGCCAGTGATTGACTACAACAAGTGTCCTAGATCAGAGCTAGTGACATATGAGGAGTGGGAGAAGAATGCAAAAGAGCAAGGCTGGTAAAGATGATGATCTTGAAGATCTCAACAAAAAGAATGAGATCTTGAACAAAGCTTTTGTGGTTGGAATGATCACATTTGCAACAGTTGTGTTTGGACTTCTAGTGAAGATGTTTGTTGGAGCATTTTGACATGGACACATACAAAGGAGTGCCTTACAGCCAAGTGATGCTCATGAATGATGATCGATCACTTGTGCTGACTATAGGCTTCTTAGGCTTCACATATGAGGCAATTGAGGAGTACATGACAAAGAAGTTTGTTGAGTGCAAGATGCCTTATGCTGGAAAGTACACTCAGATGAAGTATCTCAACAGCAATGGTGATGAGATTGGTGACTGAAATCTTAGGAAATGGTATGATTGTCTTATCATGAAGCGAAATGTCCAAAATGCGCATTATGCTGCCTACAGCTGGTCTAAGATGGACAATGCTCAACGGCATGAAGTAGTCAAGCTATTTGAGCGAGAGTATGGTCCAGACTTTGCACACAAAGCAAAGTTTGGAAACCAATATTGCAAGCCTGCAGTTGGTGCAGGCAAGCTTCTCTCAAAGAAGAAGGATCTCACAAAAGATGCAATTGACTACTACTTGAATGACTTGCTTGACCACATTGTGACAATTCGTGCACTAGTTCCACTTGATCTCCATCTTCCAGTTGTGAGAAGAAGCCAGAGTGCAGGAGCTCCAAAGTTTGGAGTGTATGCTGTGAATCCATCTAATGGACAGTCATTTGCTGAAGTCATCTTTGACACAAAGGAAGATGCTGAGAAGGACAAAGCAAGAAGAGATGAGCTACTAGACTTGTCAAAGATTGGTGGCATTCGAGAAGTGAGAGAAGTAGATGCTAGTACGGTTGAGATGTATGATGTGCTTGAGTGGAACTGTGAGAAGCAGAAGTATGAGCTGAGCAAAGAGTTCCCTACACACAAAGACAAGAAGTCTGCACTTGACCGAGCAGCGCACAACACAAGGATGGTTGCTGCATTCTGCATCCAGTGGGAAGCATGGAAGTCTGCTGGCCACAAAGCTCCTGAAGACTATGACTACTTTGAGAAAGAGAATGTCCTGCACTTTGACAAGAAAGACTTCTTGTGCAGCCCAGTCTGCTATGACTACAATCTGAAGGAGACCCCATATTGGAGCAGGTTGAATGTGCCAGAAGTTGATGAAGCTTTTCTTGACTTCTGCAGCAAGTTGTGAAGGAGAAAGACAATGTCAAGATATGCAAAAGCTGGCCAGACCATTGATGACCTGAAAGCTAAGATAGAGAGTTCTGGTGGCATTAGAGAAGTAATATATGGCAATGGAAAGGTCATCAACGACCTATCCAAGATATATGTGGATTTCGAGAATGTAGAGCCATTTGGCACAGAGGACTCTTATGACCATCTTTCTGGACTTGAACACATGGAAGGGTACGAGATAGTTGGAGATGGTGAGTCTACGTTCCCTATTCTTTGGTGCTGTGGTGGTGGAGACTGGGAATTTCCTTTAGTCTTTGTCCTCTACATTGGACAGAAAGGTGAACTACGTGGCTACATCCCAAATGATGGCAATGTCTACAACCACAAAGAGAAGGCAGCATATGGAAACAATGATGGTGATCCACTATGGAATGCTGATCCAGATGATCCACTTCTCCAGTTTGATGCAGACAAACTGAGGGCAGATGTTGCTGGAAGGATTACGGTAAAAGGCGTCATTGAAGAGAAAAAGAAGAACACTAAAGCCAGCTGTCTTACTTTCAGGCAGCTCATTCAGTCGCTCAAGGACTATGATGACCAGTGCTCGGCAGTAATGCCCTATGCAGAAGGAGCAGAAGCTCCCTGCTGGGGAATTCAATACATCTGGTTCAATGATGGCGTTCTTCATCTTGGACAGCATGATGATGAGGGTCTTGATGTTGGGCTGATTGTTGAGGCGATTGAGAAGTGCCTTCCCAAACATATGCTTGACTGTCCTGCCATTGTGAAGATTGGTACAGTTGAGGGGAATGAGGATGATAGGCAGATTTATGATGTTGATGGGGTGCCAGCATCAGCACGAACTGTCTCGATGAGCGAAGTCAAGGCAAACACATACGACCAAGATAGCGAATTCGATGACAAATTCGCTGAGGATGGGGAGGATGACTCTTGGTTCTGCAAGTGGGTTTTGAAGTTTGCGTAAACTATGAAGACTATCTGCGAAGCAATTGCACTTGAAGAGCTCTCTGATGAAGATTGGAAGACACAAGCTGCAAGGAAATATCCAAACATTCCAAGAGGCTCTATTGTGAATGTGCTTCAAGAAGACTACTACAACTACTATGGTGGTCCATGGACAAGAGTAGAGTGGAGTGGCAACTGGTATTGGGTTAGAGCAAACAAACTGAAGAAGCTGATTTCAAGTCATTATGAAGATACTTGTGACATCCGGTGGAACTAAAGTTCCAATCGACCGTGTTCGTTCAATAACAAACATGAGCCAAGGGACATTTGGCTCTAGAATAGCTGATGCATTTTTCTGCAGAGGCCTTGAAGCATTCAGGACTGGTGACAAGAAGAACTGCATTGAGAAGCTGACCTTCTTCATGGCTAAAGGCTCTAAGCGACCTACAGCTCAAAGCCTCAATGATGAGACATTTGAAGATGGCTACAGGCCAATTGAGTATGCTGAGTACTCTACTTTTGACGACTACAAGTCTGGCATAGAGGAGCTTCTGAAGAATGAGACATACGACATCATTGTAGTGGCAGCAGCTATCTCTGACTATGGTGTGGCAAACTACTACAATGGCAAGTACCGTTCTCGTGAAGATGACATGTGCATCAAGCTCATCAAGCTCCCTAAGATTCTGCCTATCATGCGCAAGCTTGCTCCGGATGCCACTATATGCGGATTCAAGCTGCTTGTTGACTCTACTACTGCTGAGCTTCTTAATGCAATGAAGAACCAGATAGTTGAGTCAGATGTTGATCTCGTCATTGGCAACGACCTTCGAGACATCAAGAATGACGACCATAAGCTTACTGTCATGTCAAAGCACAATACTATGCCAAGAGAGTATTCACTTCCACCACCCAAGGAGCGAAAGCATTTTGCAGTATATCCATTAGCGAAGGCAGTTGTGGATGAGTGCTTAAGAGAAAGGGCAGCAAAATGAAACTGTTTGAGCAATTCAAGATACAGAAACCAAAAAATGAACCAGATCACTATGAACTTTTTGTTGAGGGCGATTGGAATGATGCTGACTATGTGTCAAAGACGTCTCGCATAGAAAAACAGGAGTTTGAAACTGATGACTATCTTCTATACTTCATCTCCTACATTTTCTCTTGGATAGATAAGCGATGGGATCCAGCTGGGAAGTTCAACCAGACAAACGACTGGAATACATTGTTCGAGGACGCAGATCTTTCATTTTGCTTTCTTCCACAAGGCTATGAAAATGACATCCATACGGTGACTAAAGTGAAGCTTGACTACGTATCTAATGGGACACGATATCCAGTGGAGATACCAAACTTTGACAGTTTATTCAATAATGAAGATGACAAGAAGCGCAAAGTGCTTGACAGCAAAGCCCCGAGGATGAAATAAAATGACTGACATATACAAGATAATCCAGGAAAACTGCGGCGATGAGCCTTGGGAGCCACACGATGTAGAGAATGACTACAAGGAGTTCAAGGATTACACATATGACGTGAAGATGTCCTTGAGGGACATCAACTACCTCCTTGATCTGCTGAACGACTATGGAAGGGAGGCGAATGGCGCTTACTGTGCGAAGGCCAGGTTCTGGAAGATCCTCTTAGACTCCGGTGTCAAAATCGAGGTCAAGGAGAAAACCAAATGTGATACATATATTGACCATGATGGCAATGAACATCATTGCAATTGGACATCAGAGAGGATGTTTGCAAGACCGCCGTTCGGATGCACAAAAGGCCGAGACAAAAACAGCTGCGAGCTGAGCAAGAGCAAAGGCTGCGATGCATGCGAGTTCAACTGCGTCGAGGAGCTTGAGCTTTCTGGTGAGTCTGCAAATGCCAACCCGAACTTTATCGGACTTAAGAAGCTTGGTGTGAACAAATAAGAAATGAAATGAACATCCTTCTACTATCAACTGGCTCTGTCTCTGCCTACCTCTCCCACAAGCTGGCATACCAGCTCAAGGAAGATGGGCATGAGGTCAAGCACTACATGACCAAGGCTGCTGGTGAGTTGATGATGTACAGCAAAGGCAGTCTGTCTACCACATCTAACACCAATGTTTCATTCGGCCAATCCTTCTACACTGGCCACTTCTCTTCTTATTACACTCTGACACATGAGATAGCAGATTGGCACGACAAAGCTGGACATCCAGTCGGGCACATCGATCTTGTTCGTTGGGCCGATGTTTGCGTTGTCTGTCCAGCTGACTACAACATTGTCGGCAAGATGGCAAATGGAGTCGCTGATGACTTTGTGACAAGTGTTCTCGCAGCATGGATGGGCTGTGGAAAGAAGCTCTACATTTGCGAGGCAATGAACTCAATGATGTACCAAGGGCCAGTCTACCAAAGGAACAGGACATATCTCGACTCCCTCGACTTCGTCAGGTTCATAGAGCCTACTGTCAAGAACTTGGCATGTGGAGGAATTGGAATCGGTGGTCTTGCTGATATCACTACAGTCAAGAACATAGTGGAGGGACATGTCTGGCACCAGCCAATCAAGCAGGAGGACTTGCTTGGAAAGCCTGTATACAATGGACCAGCCGAGATAGCGAAGGGCATGTTCGGGAAGTTCATCTGCGATGACATGCTCAATGAGTTTGTCCGTGGAAAGTGCAGGGAGAAGTTCAGGGACTACATTCCGAGGTTCTACGAGCCAGGTGCATTTGGCGCAATACGCAAGTTCGACATCCATGAGGGTATGGACATCTACACACATGATGGCGCAGATGTGTATCCAGTTGAAGAAGGTGTTGTCACCGCAGTCTACGAGTTCACTGGCAAGAATGCAAATTGCGATTGGTGGAATCCAACATGGTGCATAAAGGTTCAAGGCAAGTCTGGTGTGGTCACATATGGCGAGCTTGCGAAGCCAAGAGACGGCATCCAAGTTGGCAAGAAGGTATATCCATGCATAAGCATTGGACATGTCACTCCCGTCCTCAAGCCAGAGAAGTACAGGCCTGACATCAGAAACCACTCAGTCGCAATGCTCCACCTTGAGCTTCGAACAGAGACATGCCACTTAGATGGATGGAAGCTAGATGGGCAGCGAGACAAGAAACTGCTAGACCCAACACCTTATCTCAAAAGCAAGGACTTGATTACAGTTTAACACACTACAGGAGAGATGCAAATGACAAACAATGATGAAGTGAGAATAGAGCTAGAAGATGACGATGCTGTGCAAGATGCTATTGCTATGCAAAATATGGAGAAGGATGCTGGTGAAGAAGTGCTGTCTACTACAGAAGCTATAGAGATTGGGCATTCAAGTGAGGTTCTGAAGAGAGCATATGAGCTAGTGTCTGAAGCACATGACTTGATTAACAATGATGAGATTGCAAAGAAGTATCTTGATCTTGATGCAACTGTGACTTGGAAACGACATATTTGGAACAAGATCACTGAAGCATATGATGCTGAGTTCAACAAAGATGGAAAAGAAGTCTACCATCTGAGAGCATTTGATGCATGGAAACTGCAGTACCCTATGTGCATAACTACATCTGGAAGATGCGATACTTCTGGTTAAGAATATGATAGATGTGATATAATAACTGTACAACAACACAAAAAGGAAAACACATGAAGTTAGCAATGATAGTTGGAGCTGCCATTCTTGGCATTGTCATGATATTTGGTGTCATGGTCATAAGCTCAAAGAACTCAGCAATCAGTCTTGAAGAGAGTGTGAACACTGCGCAGTCAGGAATAGATGTGCAGCTCTCTAACAGGTTCAACAAGCTGACAGAGCTTGCAGAGTGTGTCAAGCAGTATGATGCACATGAGTACAAAGCACTTGTTGACGTGATCACTGCTCGTGGAAAGCAGATGAGTGGTGCACAGGCAAAAGAGTGCATTGCAGCATTCAGCCGAGTTGAAGAGCGGTATCCAGAGCTGAAGTCACAGGCAAACTACAAGCAGCTCATGACTGAGATCTCTCTCACCGAGAACCATCTTGCACAGCACAAGAAGGCATACAATGAGCAAGTCCGTGACTACAAGCGCCATTGCCGCTCATTCCCAGCAAGCTTGTGGCTCTCAATTGCAGGATATGAAGTCCAGCCATACACTTACTATGAAGCTGATGACAGTGTGAAAGACAACAAGCCAATGAAGCTGTTCTGATGCCTTACTACAGATACAGTACTCTGAGAAAACACAAGACTACTGGCAGCAAGCCCGTAGTCTTGCTAGACTTTGGCGACTGGGAACTCACTCTCAGAGAAGCAATATTTGCTTTCTTGATTGTTGGAGTCATGACAGCTATTGGCTACTTTGCTGCATCAGCTATTGAGCAACGAGTCCATGCAAAGCAGCTAGAGTACCGCCAAGCTGCACAGATTGAGAACTCTGAAGATGAGTTCAAGCTTGCGCTTGAGACTGACATTGGCAATGCATTTGTTGAAGCTGATCTCAAAGCAGTAGACAAAGTCAAGCATGAGAAGCTTCATGGAGAGTGGCTAGCAATTGATGCTTCCTATGAGAAGTACACGATGCACACTAGAGTTGTCCACTACACCGTGACTGACAGCAAAGGACAGTCTCACACTAGGTCAAGAACTGAGACATATTGGACTTGGGACAGATATGATCGCGAGCAACTGAAAGCAAAGCAAGTCAACTTCTCTGGTGTCATCTTTCCAACTGCTAAGTTTGATCTCGGCTGGTGCTCAAGGCATGAAGACACTGTGTCAATTGGATGGCACAAGCGAATAGTGTTCAACACTGTTCCAGCAAAGATGCATGGCACAGTCTTCACTAAGCTTGCAGACAAGACTGTGTCTGACCACACACCATTCTGGAAAGACCAAGACCTGAAGACTGCTTATGAAGAGTGCATATCGAGCTATGCAGTTGTGATATTCTGGACAATGTGGATTGCAGTCACAATTGGACTGCTGATTGCATTCTTTGTCATAGAGAATGATTGGTTGGAAGACCGATGAATGCTATCAGGTTGATGTCATACAGGTTTGATCCTCCAGGTGGTTGGAGATGGCCATGCAGGTTCTCTCTCGCTGAGCTCAAGAAGATATACAGCAAGCTCTTTGGCTACAAGCGCTTTAAGTTTCATGAGAATGATGAATGCATAGGGCCTGGACACTATGACGTTGGCAAAGGTGGCTGGTATGGAGTGGTAAGACTAGAAGATGGTGGAATGAAGAGCTTAGAGTCTTGCACAATAGAAGAGCTTGACTGGTTTTTGCTGATAGGTGAGTCATTTCTAGTTGACGATCTAAGCATAGACTGGCAAATGCGATTTGAAGAACGAACAGCAAATCCGCTCTTTGGCAAGGTGTCTAGAGAAGAAGCACTGATTGCTCTGGACTTAGTTGGAGAACGCAGCATATTGGAATCATGAAGATTTTGTTCTTAGACATTGACTCAGTGCTCAACCACTCTAGATATGCAGGAGACTGCTATGAAGGTGAGGAGTATGCTGGCTCTGCATTTGTCGAAGACAAAGTGCCACTCTGCAAAGACAACATAGAAGCACTTAAGCACATCTTTGAAGAAGTGCCAGACTTGAAAGTTGTGTGGTCAACTGACTGGCGTCTGTATGACAAGCTAGACTACAATGGATTCAAGAATCCTCGACAGTGGCTAGAAGCACAGCTATGGATGGAAGGCAGAGTCATTGGCAAGACGCCAAAGAAGATGTCAAGCACTCACTATGAAGAGATACGGATGTGGTTCTCATATGAGAAGAAGGATCTTGACATAGAGAAGTTTGCTATACTTGATGACTATGACTCATATGGGATGTCGACATACTTCAAGAATGACTTCTTCAAGTGCTGGTATGATGATGGCTTGACAATGGAGATTGCTGACAAAGTCATAGATCATCTCAAGTGAGAGGACTTTCTGCATGGTGATGCACCAAGATGACAAGATGAAGGCATTCTTCAAGAGAATGAAGCTTCGCCATTGTAGTGGAATAGTTGACCATGGAGTCAAAGCTTGGCTAGAAGACAATAAAGGCATTGGCCCGGAGCTAGTGAGAGTGTACTCAAGTCTTCTGATTGACTTGACTCCAATTGATCTCTCTACTTCACTTTCTGAGCAGACACTGTATGGCAAGCACGCATCATGTGAATATCGTCTGAGATCTCCTTGGTTCAAGCACCCTGTGTTTGGATTCCAGAGCAAGATGCTAGACAACTCACTTGAGCAGATTGGGTTTGTGATGGTAAATGATGAGAATGAGCCTGGTCTGCAGTACTTCATTGGCGGAGAAGAAGAGATGACTAAGTGGATTCTCCATGCAAAAGAGTTCTATTGGGATGCAATCATGGCAAGAAAGCGCCACAGCAGCATCGAGAGAGTGACTGGAGTTGTGTCTGTCAAGAATCCTCTCCGCGGGTGCTCTAGCCTATGTGAAGCTTCTATGAAGTTGGATCTTCTTGGAAAGGAAGACACAATGAAGTTTGACTTCTTTGCAGATGATGAGTCATTTCTTGATGAAGACACTACTCTAGAATGCAGCAGAGAATTGAAGCTGTGCTGAAGCTTGTGGTGCAAGAGAAGACTGCTCTATGAAAGATCTACACTTTGGAGAGACTAAGCCGATTGAAGTCCAAGACAGAGAAGAAGCATGCATAAGAAGAGTGTGCAAGTACTTTGGATGGGCATGCGATGTTGCACCAAATCCACTAGCTTTCAACTATGAAGCAATCAAGCTAAGACCTAGAGAGTACATTGCTCTTGGTGATGAAAACACATCACTTAGGTGCCTTAGCCCATCTAGAGGAGAAGCCCACTCAACATGGCTAGTGTTTGAAGACTTTCTTGAGTGGCTTGATGTCATTGAGTGGTTCACTAGCAATGACTGGTTCAAGCATCTTAATAGCAGTGGATATTATCCTTGGGTGGTGAGCAATCCATTCTTTGGAAAAGGACTGAAGACTGTTGAAGAAGTTGAGATATTTCTAGATCTGCTAGAGAATTCGCAGTTTCCAAAAACTGCAAGATGAGATACTATAGTAGCATAACGAAACAACAAAGAGCACTAAAATGAGCACTACAAAGAAAAATGAAGCAAAGCTGGACACCCACAACTTGATGTCCATGGAAGAGGTTGAGACCCTCATAAAGACAACTTGCAAGGCTATTTGGGACGACCCAAAGGCAGCAAAGACTGTTCCACCTCTCTTGATGCACTCTTCTCCTGGTGTTGGTAAGTCTTCTATTGTCCGCCAATGTGCTGAGGATCTTGGCATTGGATTTGTTGATGTCCGACTTGCTGAGATGGAGTCTGTTGACATTCGTGGCCTTCCTTCTGTTGATGACAAGAAGGGTGAGATGCGCTGGAATGCGCCTGACTTCTGGCCTCGTGATCCTAACTCTAAGGGAATCATCTTCATGGATGAGCTCACTTCTTGCCCTAAGGACTGCCAGGTTGCAGCATATGAGATCATCCTTGACCGCAAGATTGGTGAGTTCTACAAGGTGCCTGATGGGTGGTACATTGTTGCTGCTGGCAACAAGACCACTGACCGTGCAGTTGCTATGACAATGAGCTCTGCTCTTGCAAACCGTTTCATGCATGTTGAGATTGAGGCTGATCCGGACCAGTGGGTCAAGTGGGCTCAGATGAATGATGTCCATCCTTCAGTGACTGGCTACATCCAGTATCGTCCTATGAATCTCTTCAGCATGGACCACGAGAATCTCGAGCGTGGCTGGCCTTCTCCTAGGTCTTGGCACCGTGTCTCTGAGATGTGCAAGCTCTATGGTGGCAATGAGAGCCTTCTCAGGAAGATTGTCTATGGACTTGTTGGTGCTCCTAAGGGAGTTGAGTTCATGGAGTTCTACAAGCTCAATCGCCAGTTTGACAATGTTCTTGACATGATGTATGGCAAGATTCCTGTCAAGATTCCTGAAGCTAATGATGGGAAGTATGCTCTCTGCTCTTCTCTGATCTACATTCTCTGGAGGGCTAAGGATGAGGAAGATGAGAAGAAGCGTCTCACTGGATTCTTCAAGATCATCTCTGAGATGACTCCTGACTTCAGTGCAATGAGCATGCTTGGAGCTATGAATGGCCGGAGCAAGGCTGAGTCTTCTAATGCTGCTAAGAAGCTCTTCCACCACCCGAACTACAAGGCTTGGTGTGCTAAGTATGGCTCCGCACTCCGCAAGAGGATTGCACTCTGAGATCGAAGTGCTCGCTTAGAGTGAAAAGATGCTCGGCACTAGATTGATGTCTGGTGCCGAGTGTTGTTGCAGTCATGACAGATCTCAAACATACTAAGATAGTCCTTGACAATGGTGATCGAGGTATTCCAGATGGCTGGTATCTGTATGTTGACAGCATCATGCCACTGCATCTGCAGAAGTACTTTGACAGAATGATGACATCTTACAAGATCTTCAGTGGTCTTGAAGAGATGATGATTTGGTTTGATCTCAACAGCTCTTGCATTCTTCCTAACTTGGTGATTGCATACAGATGTCCTCTGTATCTCCATGGAAAGATTCCAGACAGCCAGATTCCAGATTTTCCATTGTCTGAGTGGGCAAAGAAGACTGGAGTGCCACAATATGCACTTGACTTCCACATGATGGATCTCAAGAAGATGAATCTAGAACTCTCGGATTTGATACTATAGCAACATGAACATGCCAATTGACTTAGTTGAGACAATGGTCAAGAGTGAGGGAGGCACTGTTGATCTTGATGCTGGCAAGATAACTTTCAAGCGATCTGGCAGCAAGAGACGGAAGAAAGTGTCTCAGTCTGTTGCTGGCAAGATAAAGAAGAAACTGTCAATTGATCCAAAGAGACAATCTTATGACATGATCGTGACTTGTGTTGGATATGATGCTGACTTCAACAAAGTTGAGAAGAGAGATGTCATAAAGTGGCAGCCTCCATCAAAAGATGCTGAAGCTTGGGACAAGCTAGAGATGAATCTAGTCAATGCTGATGTAAAGCAGTCATCTGATGCATTCCAGCCAATCTTTCCTCCAGCTCCATATAGCTGGGCATATGACTTCTTTCGGCACTTTGAAATTGATGACTACACATCAAAGCTAGTCTCCAGAGTAGAGATAGTTGTAGCTAAAGACTTGCTCTCATTTGTTGTTGTTGACAACACAAACTTCAAAGATTGGGCACAAGTTTTCTGGCACTACATGTCACAGATGTACAGTGGTGATGGAACTAGAGTGCTGCTCCATGAGACAAAGACTGACTTCGAAGAGCTCTCAGCCAAGTTGAAGAAAGATCCATACATATGTGAGCGCCAAAAGTTTCTCCAGCATGCTGGAGAGAGGATCATTGGTGGTAGCTTTGCAACACCATATTTAGCTTCAGCTTTTGACAAAGAGCTGCCAATTGTTGAGAAACTTGAGATTGATGAAGCTGAGAGAGAAGACGGGAAAAGAGCTAACTTAGACTTCTGACACTTAGTGGAGAGAATGACATGCCAATGATGACAGTAGAAGAGATTGATGGTGATGGAGCTGTTCTCTCAAGTAAGAGAACGTTCTTTCCGCAGTCTTGGGCTGAAGAGATAGACCATGCAAGCACTCATGACCTTGAAGATCTAGACCAAGCAGCTAAAGCTCTGAAGTCAATAAACAGCAAGATTGCTGATCTAGCTCTAGACAGACTGCAAGCAACAAAGATACTTGAGATTGCATCAAACAAAGCTGCATCATCTTTGATAGGGGATGCTAAAGCAGTCAGAGCTATTGCAAGATCATGGGACATGTTTGGTGCAAGCTCTGAAGTTGTGCAAGAAGCAGTGAAGCGAGTCAGGCATGCTCTGTTTGATGATGAACTGCCAGAGTTCAAGCACATTGTCTTTGTTGACTTAGAGCTTGAAGAGTCTAGCTCTTATGATGATCACTCAGCTACTTGGCTAGAGATGAAGTTTGCAAGAGATGACTTTGATCCATCAACAGCATTCACTGTGAGAATTCCAGCAGCTGGGACAATATCATTTGTCTGGAAGCATGCATACATAGCTAGTGGATATGAAGTCATTGTTCCAGAGCTGGATGGAGGAGCATACTCTTCTATTGGCCGAATTGCATGCTCATTCAAGCTGGTTGAAGTTGCAAAAGCAATAAGAGACTTTGTCTTAGAGAAGAAATCCACCGAGCTTCCTTACAGAACTGACTATGACGCTCTAACAGCAACTGTTGGCATGCTAATCAGTGGTCCTCATCATCGTAGATGACTCTTCAGTTTACAAAAAGCCTAAAAAACAGTATTATTGTAGCATCATGAGCACTAAGCAGATAAAGACAACTATAACCGAAGATGAGCTCCACGAGCTCAAGAAGAAGTCCGTTGAGATTCTCTCTGGAGCAAGGCGAGCACTTCTTCTGAAGTATCCATTCATTGGATCCCTTCTCATGAGAATGGATCTTGTGCCAGTTCGTGACATGCGTGTCAGAACTGCATGCACTGATGGCGAGAAGGTCTACTTTGACATTGACTTCTTGAGCCGTCTCTCTACCGAAGAGCAGATATTTGTTCTTGGCCATGAGCTCTACCATGGAGTTCTTCTTCATCTTACTCGTCTCCAAGCTCGTGATCCGGAGCTCTTCAACATTGCAACTGACAAAGAAGTCAATGCTCTTCTCAAGCAAGATGGGTTGACTCCTCCTTGCCATCTTCTCTTTCCTGAAGGTGATGAGGCCGGGAAGAATGCTGAGGAGATCTATGAGATTCTTCTCAAGAAGATGAAGAAGCAGGCTAAGCAGAAGCAGCAGTCTTCTAGTGGAACTGGCAGCCAAGGCCAGAAGCAGAAAGGTGCTTCTGGGTCTTCTCAAAGCAATGAGGATGGAGATGATGGTGATGGTGGCAACCAGAGCCAGAGTGGCAACGGAAAGAAGAAGAAAAGCAACTCTTCTAGTGGTCAGAGTGGTGAAGAAGACACTGACTCCCAGAACACATCTGGAAACAAAGATGGCCAGTTGAGTGGGCAGTTCGACCGCCACCAGTATCGTGGCATGGAAGACTCTGCTAAAGATGGCCAGAATGCTGGCCAGCAGCAAGGCCAGAATGGCGATAGCAATGGTCAAATGCAAGGTGATGGTGATGGCGATGATGATGGAGATGGTGATGGCCAGAATGGCGGTGGCGCTCCAGTAAGAGACAAGTGGGGTGATGTTGGCTTTGACAAAGACTACAAGCCAAGCATTGCAAAGGACTTCTCCGACAAGATGCGTGAAGCAGTGATTGCAACTGCTCAGCAGATTGAGCGCCAGCAGGGAAATCTTCCAGCGCACATTGCACAGATTGTCAAAGGTCTGATGAAGCCTGAGATCAAGTGGCAGGAGCTTCTTGCTCAGTTTGTCACTAAGTGTTTTGGAACTGACCGTAAGTGGCTTCCTCCAAATCGCCGTCATGTCTACAAGAAGATGTATCTTCCTAGCAGACAGAGTGAGAAGATAAAGGGTGTTGTAGCAATAGACACCTCTGGCTCTACTCAGGGTGATCTCAAGAAGTTCATGTCTGAGCTCATTGGTCTTGTCAACTCTTTCGGAGGCTACCAGCTCACAATAATCCAGTGTGATGCTGAAGTTGACTCAGTTGAGGTCTATGACAGTGATGAGAATCCATTTGAAGTCGCTGATGAGAAGAACTTTGAGTTTGTGTTTGGTGGTGGTGGCGGCACATCATTTGTTCCACCATTTGACTATGTGCTAGAGAATGATGTTGAAGCTGATTTCATGCTGTACCTTACGGATGGGTACGGCCCGAGCCCAGACAAGAATGAACTTGGGATTCCAGTGATGTGGATTCTGACTAAGGGAGCAGCAGATGACTCTTTCTGCTCGTTTGGCGAGAAGATTCGCTTCCAGGATGACTATGAGCAGAGCTATGACTGGTAAACTACTATGGATGTCATAATAGCAGCAGCTGTCATACTCTTAGTTCTTGCCATTGCAACTAGTGGGTTCACTGACTTTTGGTGGTATGGATGGAACAACAAGCACAAGTTCTGTGAGAAGTGCCACAGGCGGGTGAGAAGAGTCAGTGATGACTTCAACTATGCTAGCTGCATATTCGGATTGAACACAACCTATGAATGCACAAAGTGTGGTCATCGGCAGACCGCACACAGTTCAACATATGACTGAAGACAAGGAGACAGCAAAGAACTATGCCAACAACTAATGCTTGGAAAGTCTGCACTTGGTTTGGAATTCCAATCTACATTGATGTAGCATTCATTGTGCTAGTAGCACTCTGCATGCTGTCAACGAACTCCATTGTTGGTGGAGTGCTGTTTGCAGTGCTGATTGCATTCTCAATTGTTGCACATGAGCTTGGGCATTCTTTGACAGCAAGAGCATTTGGATTCAGGACTCACAGCATAATACTCTCAGCTCTTGGTGGATGTGCTGCTCTTGAGAGACTGCCAACTGTTCCATGGCAAGAGATGCTAGTTGCAGTAGCTGGCCCAATGGTGTCAATGGCCCTTGGACTTAGTGGAGCTCTAGTGATGCAGGCTGGAAATTTTGAGCTCCTTGCTAGATTCACTTACTTGAACATTGGTTTAGCTGTCTTCAATCTCTTTCCTGGATTTCCGATGGATGGTGGCAGAGTGCTGAGAGCAACTCTTAGCTGGATTCTCAGAAACAGAAGCAAAGCTACTTGGTGGGCAATGACTGTTGGAAGATGGGTTGCTGTCTTCTTTGGAGTAGTTGGCATAGTGTCACTGGTCTGTGGAGTTCCAAATGGTCTCATGCTCATTCTCATTGCATGGTTCATCTGGAAAGCCGGAGAGCAGGAGTACATTGCTTCTCTGTATGGTCACTAAGATCATAGACTATCTTAGCAGAAAAGGAATCTAGACTATGGAAGAGAAGATTGTGATGTTGAGGCTGTACAATGGTGACACTGTCATTGGAAAGACATCTAGTGCTGAAGACTCCGAGAAGATTGACTTAGTTGATCCACGAGCAATAGCAATTGTTCCAACTATGTCTGGAAGTGTCAGAGTAGCAATTGGATCAATATGTGAGCCATTCAAAGTGAGTCGACTCAAAGAGAAGTTTTCTGTGCCAAGAGCACAGGTGATGTTTGATCTCTCAGAAGATGAGATCGACAAGGAGCTCATCAATGGCTACAAGTCTGAGATAACTGGCATAAAGATTGCTTCAGCTTCTGAGACAGCTTCACTGAATGCAAATCCAAAGCCTGGTGAGTTCATTCTCTGAAGCATTGAGAGAGCTAGAGCTGTTGCTCTCAGCTGAAGACAGGAAGCTTCTAGATGAGCAATATGCTATGCAAAGCTAATAAGTATGCTTGCGTCAATTAAGGAGCTTTTAGATGCCACACAAAGTAGGAAAGAAGTGGAAGTGGGGAAACATTGAGCGGAAGTCTAAAGAAGACCTTCGCAAGACGGTCTATGGCATTTGGATGAAGAATGGGTCTAAAGGAAGCTTCTCTACATTTTGGAAGACTGGCAAAGTTGATGAAGATGAGGCTGTCATAAATGCAAAGAAGATTGACTTTCCTGACGATGAAATAGAGAATTTGAAAGACCGATGTAGTCTTGTAACAACTAGAGTGTCAGATGACTTTAGCAAGTTTGCAGTAGGAGACATGGTCATTGCTCCATGGGGAAAGACATACTGTATCACAAGCAGGATAGAGATAGATGACATCAATGACCATCCATACTACGATGAGTTGACTCAAGACCAAGTAGAATTCTTGTCAGACTATGACCAGATAGCAGTACTTTGGCTTGATGAGAGCGAAGACACTAGCTCTATGATTGCACGACTTTTCGATGAAGCTGTGCATGACTACACTAGCTTTCTTGGAATTGACCTTAGCTACATGAAGTACAAGATCAGCACTCAGCCGGTGTACAACAATGGAGAGCCATGTTTTGAGTACAAGCCTGAAGAGTGCGCTGGTGACTGGACAAAACTTGGTTGGATACGTCTCAATCCTGACACAGCTTCTGTCAGACAGCACTATGCAGTAGATGACATGCCAGACATTGACTTCATGAGACTGATCATTCGCCATGAGCTTGCCCATGAGATATGGCACATGAAAGGAAATGAATCTCTGAAGAAGCAAGTCCTTGAAGCAGCAAAAGAAGAAGACTTCACTACTAAGTACCTCAAGACAGTTGAGAAGCACAAGCTTCCAGAAGAGACATTCTGCGAGTACTTAGCTGCTAACTTAGATGACATGCCAAAGCAATCGCAGTCGAAGCTGGTGTTCAAGAAAGTGCCAAGAGACAAGTTGATTTC
>OCTX014568220.1_pt1 | contig 39127 bp, 54 predicted proteins | sample 1539691 | NCBI WGS metagenome assembly OCTX01 (sample SAMN02144231, study PRJEB22623) | gut metagenome | biome: sheep rumen | host: Ovis aries | place: New Zealand
CGCCCTTGATGTGCCCCGTATGACGGGACAGGATGCTGTGGATCGCGATTCCTGCGAACACGTCACCGCCGCCCGAATTGATGTAGACGGTCAGATCTGCGTTCTGATCGATCTGGTTCATGAAGTCTGCGATGTCCTGCGGGCATGTGTCGTCCGCACTCCATACATCCCACGAAGACGACACGATGTCGCCGTAGATGTACAGTTCCGCACCCGCTGCCGCGTTCCTGATCTCCATGTACCCCGTGTTCTCGATCTTCTTAGTCTTCGGATTCTTCCGCGTGAATCGGTATTTGTTCACCATCGTCTTTCCCTCCTTCCTGCTTTATTTTCTGTTCCGGATCTGTTTCGGCTGTGTCTTCCGGATCCGCGCCGCCCGGCTGTCCTGCTGATGGAACAGTCCCGCCTTCCTGCGCTGCATTATGCACAGGCCGCTGCCGCGTCTGCTGTGCGTTCTGCTGTGGTTGGTTTTGCGCGTACTGGATGCCGACGTCTGCCAGCGGAACGAAGTTCCCGTTCACGATCAGCTGGTCGCCGCCCTCTGCATCCTGAAGATCCAGCTTCCGACGGCATTCGTTCGGTTTCTCGATGCCGTTCTGGATCGCCTGCGCCATGATCTTCATCTGTGTTTCGCTGTCCGTCCGCAGGATCGCTTTTTCGTTCAGCTTGTAGTATTTGCCTTCTTCGTAGCGTTCCACGTCGGTCAGCAGTTTCCAGTTGACTTCCTCTTCGTACTGCTTCAGCACGAACAGCATCGTGTCCACGTAGAAGGACAGCTGCTGCATTTCTGAATTGCTGTAGCTGCTCTTTTCGTAGTCGTTTATCTGGTTCGGTTTGATGCCGAATGCAGCCGCGATCTGAAGCGCCGAATATTTCTTCAGTTCGATGAACTGACTGTCTGACAGTTTGATGTCCAGCGGCGTCAGCTTCATCCCCTGCGGGATCGGCAGGATCCGCCCGGTGTTCTTCGTCCCGGCTCCGTATGTCTCGAATGCCTGGATCAGCTTCCGCTTCGCTCCCTCGTTCAGGTCGCCGGTGTATTCCAGCGTCGCCTTCGCGGTCAGGCCGTTCGCGTATAGATTGTTCAGGAAGTCCTGTGATGCCGCTGCGCCTTCGACGGTCTGCCGCAGGATCTCCTGCACCGGAAGTCCTGTGATGCCGTCAAGGGAATGCGAAGTCTTGAAGTGAAGGACTTCGTCGGTTCCGAAGACGTACTGCTGCCCGCTGTACTTATCGCTGTACACGTACCAGATCTTCCCGGCTCCGCCGAAGTATCCGGCATCGTCCACGACGATCTGCACGCAGTTCGACGGCATGACCCACAGATCCAGCACCTTGTATTCGCCGCCGTATCGCTTCCGGCTGAACTTCGATCTGACGTACACGTAGGCGTTCCCGAAGTGATTCCTGTTCATCTCGACCGCATTCCAGAAGGCTGTCGGCGTCATGAACGGATTCGGCCTGTATTTCAGCAGCTTCGCCACGTCATTCAGTTCCGGTTCGGCGATGCCGTTCGCTGTCTTCTGGTAGTATTTCCACGGAAGTTTCGCGACTGTTTCCGACATCATCTTCAGACACGTGAAGTATGTGACTTCCGACAGTGCGCCGTTCCGGTTCTTCTTCTTGATTCCCAGCCATTCAAGGAAGGATTCTTCCGCCATGTCCGGCGATTCGATCGTCTGGTTCAGGAATGTCTTCTTGAACCAGTTCCTGATCTTCTGCCACCATTTCAATCTTCATCACCCCCTTTCCGTTTTTCTTGCTCTGCTTGATTCGTACATCTTCAGCCACATTTCCACACTTTCATTCACATCCGGCTTCACTTCTCCCTTCATCGCCATCGTCCAGGCGTCGATGATCGCGTCGACCGGATCGATCCTTTCCGTCTGGTATTCCTTGTCGATCTTGATTTCCCCGAAGCTGTTCGAAACTGTCTTCGCGTTCGCGATCGACCACGTCGTCATCTCGTTCCCGTCGTGCTCGACGTTTCCGGATTCGATTTCAAGCCGGAAGTCCACTGTCGCATCGTTCAGTGCCTTCGCCGACTGCGTGATCGCCACGCTGTCGTATCCCAGCGCATCCAGATCCGTCAGGAATGCGGACGCGTTGTGCGGATCGTAACAAATGAACTGAACGTCCAGATTCAGCGCCTTCACGACTGTCTGAAGGTACGACAGGATGTACTTGTAGTCGGTCTTCACGCCGCCCATCGTCTCCGTGACGGTGATCAGTCCCTGCTGGATCCATAGATCATACGGCACGCGATCCGTGCGGATGTGTTCTTCCACGCGGCGCTTCGGGATGAAGCTGTGCACGTGGACGTAATACTTCCGGACGCCGTCCCTGATCGATGTGAACACAAACGCGATCGACGTCAGATCGCCGCCGGATGACAGGTCAAGGCCGACATAGCATTTCTGCCCCTTCAGGTTCTGGATCGTCTTGTCCGTCTTCCCGGCCTTCCACAGTTCGATGTCCTTGATGTAGACGTCGTTCGTCCACTGGATCCACATGTTCAGCTGCTTGACGATGAAGTCACGAAGCGAAGATCCGCCCATCTCCTTCGCCGTCTCTGCGATCGGAACCATGTTTTCCAGTGCTTCCGGATCATATTCCAGAATCGGATTCGCCTTGATCCAGTTCTTCGGCGTCCACATGTCGTCGCCTTCATCCATCTGCGCGATGTAGATGAACTGCGAATCGTTCTTCGTGACGCCCTTCAGCACCTTCACACAGTATTCATACAGCGCGAAGCACGGCGACTTCAGGTCGAAGCCCGCTGTGGTGATGACGCTGATCAGCGCCGACTTCATCTTCTTGATGCCGCCTTCCAGCAGCTTGTACATCTGGTCGTCTTTGTGGGCGTGGTATTCGTCCACGATTCCCAGATACGGACGGAATCCGTCGATCGACTTCGTGTCGCCCGACAGCGCCTTGATCTTGCTGTATGTGTTCCGGCAGTCGATTGTCGAATTGTGTTCGTGTATGTCGAAGCAGTCTTCCAGATCCGGATCCGATCTGATGAACTTCACGATCTCATTGAAGACGATCAGTGCCTGATCTTTTTTCGTCGCCGTGCAGTAGATCTGCCCGTATCTGTAGCGGTCGAAATTGCCGTAGTATGCCGCCAGAATGCCGTTCAGGAAGGATTTACCGTTCTGACGTCCCAGCTGCACGTATGACGTTCTGAAGCGCCTGTGACTGCCGCTTTTCGTTCTCCATCCGTTCAGTGATCCCAGAATGAAGCACTGGAACGGATACGCCTGCACCTGATCCTGTTCTTCGCCTTCCGCGATCGTCAGAGTTTCAGCGAAGTCGATGATCCTTTCGGCCTGTTCGACGTCGAAGTAGTACCTGTACGGCGCGGCCTTCGATGCTTCCAGATCTTCCATGTGGCGCTTGCAGGCCAGCTTCACCATTTCCCCGGCTGTTATCTTTCCCGCAAGGACGTCCGCAGCGTACTGTGTTGTCCTGTCCTGCATTACTGCGCCCCGTCCGCATTATGCGAACTTGTCAAATTTGTTTCCCTTCGGCGCTTCCGGCGCTTTCGGAACGATCAGTCTGCATCTGGAAGACACGGTCAGCCCGAAGTCCGCCGCGCCTTGCCTGCACTGTCTGAAGTACCTGTCCTGCATGATCGCCAGACGCTCGACCTGGCTGTTCACCACTTTGATCGTCTGATAGATCGGACGCCCGTCTTCGTCCTTCTCCTTCGTCTCGATCGGCATGTCCACCATCAGCGGCAGCTGTGCGATCTGCTGCGTGATCTCTTTGTACTTCTCCTGTGCGATGACCAATCGTGCCAGCGCGTCCACGTCCAGATTCGAAATCAGGTCGATCGCGCGCAGCTCCTTCACCGTCTTCCGGAAGGCTTTCTTCTGCGTCGGCGTCAGGTAAGACGGCGCCGTGACCTTGTCGGCGGGCGCTTTCACTTCCGTCCGCTGCCTTTCCGCGATCTCTGCTTTCGTCAGATGTTTCTTTCCCTTCGCCTGAATCAGCGAAATCGGCTGTCGTTGTCCTGACATTTCGACCTCCTTTCCCGCTGCATTCCTTGCGGATATGTGTCAGATTATGACCACATCAGCCCGCAGGCCGTGTATTTTGGTTTTTTCGTGGGGAGTTTTCTCCACAGAATAGGATGGGCGCGACTAATAGGGATTGTTGAAAACTTTTTCGATCCCCCCATGCCCTTCCCAATACGTCCGGAGAATGTCCCGCAGCTGTGCCTGCGTCTCTTTTTTTGTGGCTTCGTCCTTGTCATACAGCGCGGATATGATCCCGTGATTCTGATTCGATAACGGAAACAGATTCGTCGGATCCAGCCGTCTGTTCCAGTCCTCTTCGACCTCCACGATGTGATGCACCATGTCAGCCGTCGCGATCTTCTTCTGGACATAGAAGGCGTACAGATCCAGCCCGTCGTACTTACTGATCACGAACGCCCGAAGGCCGCGCCATTCCTTGCTTATGTAGAACTGCGCCGTCTTCTTGTTCCGCCTGTACAGGTTGTATTCCATATGCCTCGACATCTGCCTGCTGCTGCCTGCTTCGCAGTCCGGGCATCTCTGGATCCCCTGCGGTATCAGCGCGCCGCATCTGCATTTATGCCACAGCATTCTTTCACCTTCTTTCCTGAACACGAACACGCCGCTGCCACCCTTCCGGATGACAGTGCGTGCCGCTGTGGATGGACGAAAATGGCACAGAAAAAAGCAGCTGCGAATTCGTCCGCAGCTGCTTCCCTCTTGCAACTTTCCACGCTACCATTTTACTTCGTCCGTCCCACCATTAAAACCCCAGCTTTTCCCCAACATTTTGACCGGGAATTATTTCGTTTCATGTGAAACGGTTTTAATCCTTCACCACTTTTCGATGCCTTCGATCCCGAACAGCTTCACCGACATCTTCCTGATCAGTTCCTTCGACCAGCGCGACGGTGTGTTCTTTCCGCAGTTCTGGATCTCTGCCACTTCTTCGAATGATTTCCCGTCGATATAGTGCAGCCGGAAGGCTTCGTACTTGTACAGCGTCCGGTTGTCTTCATACTCCTGCCGCAGTTCCTCCATCGCTCTGTCTATGTTCGCGATCATCATCGCCGTCTTCAGCTTTGTCCGCCGCACGCTTTCAAGATGCGTGTTCTCCTGCATCAGTGATTCGAATTCTGTCGCTTCCATCTCTTCGACTTCGGATATAGCATTCTCGACATGCCTTCGCATCTCGATGTACTGTTCCATCAGGATCCGCGTATTATACAGGATCCTGTTCCGCTGGATCTTCCTTTCGGCTTCCATCGTGTCCTGCACAATCTTCCGGATCTCCACTTCTTTGTCTTCCTGCTGCATTCGGTCATCACTCCCCGTTTGTATAGTTTCGTTCTTCCGTCCCTCTGCCGCTGCCGTCAGGCGGCTTTGATCTTCTTCCATATCTGCGGCGCGGCCTTCTTACCATCGGCAGGCCGTGCATCCGCCTGTAGTTGTTCGATGCTTTCGCCCTGGCTTCGTAGTATCTGCGCCATGCCCGGATTTCTGCCTTGCGCTTCTCGCTTGTCATCAGCGTTTCACGCGCCTGCTGCATGATCCTGTCCAGATCTTCCGCCATGTCCTTCACGATGTCGCCCAGCTGGTCGAATGCTTCGCCCAGGCGCCGCGCCAGATCCTGCATCATTTCATTCGCGGCCTTCGCCGCTTCGACGTATGCGTCCCGCAGATGAAGCGCATCCTTCACTTCGTTCGCGGCTTCCAGCGGCGTCTTCTCCTTCATCTTCGCATATTCTTCGATGCGGCTTTTGATCAGATCCGGATCTGCGCCTGTCATGTCTGCGATCTGGCTGATCCGCTCTTCGTATTCGATCAGTTCGCGGATCTGCTTCATGGTAGCTTCCGGAAGTGTCTGGATCTCTGCCGGAAGTTCTTTTTCGCCCTCTTCCTGCCGCCCTGTGATCTCTGTGACGGCCTTTTCTGCTTCCTGTGAGGAAATACCCGTCTGCACGCTTTCGCCGCTCTGTGCGCCGTTCTGTGCGTCGTCCTGCTGCTGTTTTTCGCTTTCCTGCTCCTGCTCCCGCTGCCGGATGCCGAAGAATCGCGCCGCTGCCGTCCTGATCGCCTTCCAGATCTTCATGTCATCACCTTCTTTCATTCTGATCACGAAAAAGGCAGTTCTTCATCGATCCCGTCGGGAATGTTCATGAATCCGTCCACATCTGTCTGCATTTCCTGCTGTCGCGGCTCATGCCCGGCGCTGTGACCGCCTGCCGCCGCCTGCTGGTTCCCGCTGCCGTCCTGCGACTTGCTTTCTGCGAATTCGATGTCTTCACAGATCACGTCTGTCGTGTATACCTTCGCCCCGTCGCGGTTCGTGTAGGATCCCGTCTGAAGGCGTCCTGCGATGGCGACCTTCGTTCCCTTCTTCAGGTACTTTTCGCAGAATTCGGCGCTTTTGCCGAAGGCCGTGCACGAAGGGAAGTCTGCGGCCTGCTGCCCGTCCTGCCTTCTCTGCCTTCTGTCGACCGCCAGTGTAAAGCGGGCGATGCACATCTGATCCTGTCCCTGTGTCCACCTGATTTCGGGATCGCGCGTCAGGCGTCCCATCAAAATGACCTTGTTCATGTTCTTTCCGTCTCCTTCCTGCTTGATCCCGCTTATTCGTAGTCGCTGTTCCAGGACGCCCACACAAGGATCAAATATAATCCCATCATGACCGTCATGATCGCCATGACCGTCAGCCCGACGATCGACGCGATGATGATCAGCGCATATTTAATAATTGTCAGAATTGTCAGTGCCATTTCCGCATTCCTCCCTGTACCGTTCCTTCAGTTCCTGCGATCTGCGCAGCATCTTGTCCTTCAGGTTCTCTTCCTTCCGGATGAAGTGCTGGATCGTGCCCGGCCTGCTGCCGATCTGCCTGTGCAGTCGGATCTGCGCCTGTATCTGCCTTCGCTTCTGGATGTCCAGCCGCATCTGTCTGTCGTACACGCCGACGGTGTAGTGCTTCCCGCAGTTTTTGCATTCAAAATACTGTTCTGTGACGTCATAACCGTTTCTGTCCTTTGCGATCTGCCGTGTCCACAGTTCGATGTCCGTCTGCTGTCCGCAGCTTTCGCAGATCACGCGGTCATCCGTCAGTGTCATCCCTTCCACGTTCTTTCCCTCCTTTCCTGAACATGCTGTAATCTCCGAATGCGTCATACGGCAGTTCCTGCCGATCGAATCCGGATTCCGGCGGCGGCTTTCCTTCGCCGTCGCCCTCTTCCGTGTGCTCTTCTATCTGCGGTTCTTCTACCGGAACACCGATCAGGTGCGCCATCATCGACGCGATCGCCACGTCGAAGAGTCTTTCGACCTGTGCATAGTGTTCATCCGGCATCGTCTCCCACAGCATCGTCTGGATGTTCCGGATGCCGTGCAGCGCTTCCTGAAGGCTGTCGCCGTTCAGCAGCTTCTTCACGCTGTATGATTTCTTCATCGGTTCCACGAACTTTTCTTTGCTTGCCATCAGTCTTCGTCCTCCAGATCAATCAGTCCCAGCGATTCCGCGTCGTAGATGTCCATGACGCCGATCACGGCGTATCCTTCGCAGATTCCGCCGGACGTCGTGTCGTCGTCCACGCATGTCACTACGGCCTTCATCCTGTCGCCTGTGGCCTTTCCGTCCTTCATCGCAAGGATCATCAGCCTGTCGCCCTCTCTGTAGCCCTGCGCGTCCTTCATGACGATCATGTACGGGATCTGCTGTGTCTCGATCGCGTGATACATGTCAGCAGACACGCGGATGTACCTTTGCGGCCTGTCGTCCTGCTCCCGCTGCCCCTGCTGATCCTCCTGCATCGCTTCCAGCTTCTTCTTCGTCTCTCTGTCGATCCTGTCCTGCTCTTCGCTGTATCGCTCTTCATCCGTCTTCCTGGCTTCTCTGCGGTCGACGAAGCTGTCGCACTTCATGACGTTCGTCTGCTTCTTCAGGCAGGCTTCGTAATTGTCGCAGGCGTAGCAGATGCTTTCCTTCGCTTCCGGATGCGCGTCCACTTCCTTCATCGGCGTGAACAGTCCCGCTTCGATCACCTTGTTCACGAATGCCGTCCAGCTGATCATCTTCCGCTGCACGAATCGTCCTTCGATCTTCACTTCCAGTTTGATCCCATTCGGGGAACAGTTGATAAATGTCACCGGATCCGTGTTCGCGCTGAATCCGCTGTAAGATCTGCCGAAGTATTCCTTCAGCTGTTCGATCAGGCCGTCCTTCGTGGTCTGGTCTGTGATCTTCAGCCTTGTCCCTCTGCCCGTCACATCCTGCCATGCCGCGAAGATCTCTTCGTCCGCAGGATCCTGATCATGTGCGAAGCGATCCGCTTCCTGCTGATCCGCGTCATCCTCTTCTTCGAAGTCTTCCGGATAGTTCATCTGTCCCGGAATCTCTTCCTTCTCTTCATCCGCTGCCGCTGCCTTCGCTTCCTTGACGTCCTTCCATGTCAGGCTTCCCGTCTCCTTGTAGCGTTCCAGCATGTCCCGCTGCCGCTCTTCGTCCATGCCGCTGATCTCATAGGCCGCGCTGAATGTCAGACGGCCTTCTTTCAGTTCCTGCGTGAATTCCGGGATCAGTCTGTTGTTGATGCTCTCGATCTGTGCGATCTTCGTCCCGGTCATGTTCATGATGGACGCGATCACGTCCCGCAGCCTTCCGGAATCCAGCTTGTAGCCCTGAAGCGTCAGGCCGTTGTCCTTCATGTACTGAAGCGCGGCCTTCAGCTGCTTTTCCTCTTCCAGGACGTCCATCACAGTCTTGTCGCGGTATGCGTTCGCCATGATCAGCTGCACCGTCTCTTCGTGTTCCTCTGCCGGATTCTTGATCTGGCACGTGGCGACTTCGAATTCCTTGTATCCCAGATTGCACAGCATCGTCAGCGCCCGCCAGCGCCTTTCGCCTGCTATGATCCTGTATTCGCCCTTCTCGCACGGTGCATATGTGACCGTCATGTTTTCCAGCAGGCCACACGTCAGGATGTCCTGCGCCAGCTTCTCGATGTCGGTCATGCTGTAGAAGTTCTTTTCGTTGCTGTACATCTTCCGGATGCTGATGTCCCGCGTCCGGAACCTTGCTGTCGGCTTATCGTCGACCGCTGCCTTGCTGTTCTTGTTCAGTGCGTCCAGCACGCTCCATCCTGCCGCCATTTATTCGCCCTCCTTCTTCGGTTCCTGCCCTCTCTGCCGCATCTCTTCCGCGAAGTACCTGTCATAGCTTTCCGTCAGCCCGAATCTGCTGATTGCTTCGAACAGCGCGAACGTCGCCGCGAACAGGACTTCCGGCCTGTCCGTCCCGTTGTGGAACGTGACGGAATTGTCGGGATTCGCTTCGATCAGGATCCCTTCGTTCACTTCGTGCTGTGTCCCGTCTCCGTACTTCACGATGAAGTCCGTCTTCGACAGCTTCAGGACATCCTTCGCGTTCAGTCTGATCACATTGTCTTCCTGCTGCATTTCTTTTCCTCCTTCCGGGCGCCAGTCAGCGCCCTGTAGATCTCTTTATATTCCTGTTCGTCGTTCCAGATCCTGCTGTCCAGCGTGTCCAGGCGTTTCGTCAGTCTGGTCACGATCTTCGGCGGCAGTTCATATCCGTTCCGGACGACGATCGACATGATTTCGTATTCACTCTTCAGCGTCAGTTCCGACAGGATCTTGATCTGTGTCATCTTGTTGTCTGCCCTGCGGTATGATCCGCAGATCTCTTTTTCAGTCATATGCCGCGCCGCCTTCCATGTCTTCGATCAGTTCCTGCGTCACGGCCTGATAGTCCTTCGTCACGATGCAGCCTTTTGAAAACTTCGGCAGCGGCAGGCGTGCGACCGTTGCCTTCTCCGCCACGATCGACCGTCTGACGGATGTGCTGAAGCATTCATACCCGGATACGGTCTTCAGCCATTCTTCGACCTGAAGCGATGTCTGATTCTTCTGGCGCATGGTCATCAGCACCTTCGTCCGGATCCCTGCATTCAGTCGCCGAAGATCTTCGATCTGTTCGATCGTGTTTCCGATGCCCTCGATCTCGAATCCTCCGACCTTCGCCGGGATGATCACCAGATCCGACGCGATTAGGACGTTCGTCACGGTCATGTCCATCAGCAGGCCGCAGTCCACGATGCAATAATCGTATGCCCCGTTCACTTCCAGCATCGCAGCCGTGAACCTGGCGATCTGGTCGTCCCTCTCCTTCAGCAGCAGATTCATGTTCGTCCGCATCAGGTATCCGTTCGCCGGGATGATGTCGATATGTTCGTACGGTGTCGTCCTGATCAGATCCGCCGTGCTGTATGATCCGCCCGCGCTTCTGTGTCTTTCCAGCAGTTCCGGCATCCCTGCGCCTTCCGGATCGAAGCTGTCGTACAGCATGGACAGGTTCCCCTGCTGATCCGCGTCGACGCACAGGACGCGCCGCTGCCTTTCCTCTCCCAGAATGTACGCGATCGATGCCGCCGTCATGGTCTTCCCGATCCCGCCTTTCTGGTTCATCACTGATATGATCTTCATCATGGTGCGTGTGCCCTCCTTCGTTATCCTGCGAATATGTCGTAGTACAGCCGCATCTGTAGATCGCTGAAGCTGTACAGCGGCGTCATGTCCGGATCCATTGGCGGCATCAGGCCGCGCTTCTTGTAGTCCTTGTGCGTGATCTCCGGCGTCGCCCTGAAGTCGATGACGTTCCTTTCCAGATCCTGCTGCCGGATCCGTGCTTTCCCCGTGTCCTGCTTGATGGATGCCGCCCATCCGTCGAAGATCAGCACTTTTTCTTCTCCTTCCTTCCGGAAGATCCGGACGCGATCCGGATTGTGCAGCACTTCACAAAATTCACTTACCGTCATAATTCTTTCACCTTCCCTTCCTTCACGATCGACAGGTTCGGCACGCGCGGGATGTTCTCGCCCAGTCCCGTGTTGATCGGTTTTAGTTTCAGATAGCCTTCCAGCACTTTCACCGCCGCTTCCGCTCCGTAGCACACGACGCAGTAGTTCCCGCGTGCCGCTGCCGCTCTCATGAATTCCTTCTGTGTGTCCTGTATCCTCCCGCTGCCGTACTTCATTTCGATGTACAGCCCGCAGAATCCCGCCTTCGGTACCGGCAGATGAAGATCCGGCACGCCTGCCTTCACTCCCATCTGCTTCAGTTTCACGGCTTCGGCCTTGTTCCTGCTGCCGCCGTTCGGCACGTGGTGCAGAAGTTCCAGTTCCGGATACCTCTGCATGTTCCACTGCGCCCAGTTGATCACCGCGATCTGTTCCGTATCCTCTGATCGCAGCGCATACTTCAGATTCATTCCTTGTTCCTCTCTTCCCACTGCTTTCGCGCCGCTGCCGTCTCTGCTTTCAGTTCTGCCGCGCGCTGCATGATTTCTTCGTTGTATGGATAGTCGTGAATACCACGGCACCACATGTTTTCACGTGCGCCTTGCAGGCCGTAGTTGTAGGCTGTCAGCATGTCCGCGACGTTCCCCGTCACTTCATACAGTTCCGCCAGATAGCTGACGCCGACGCGGATGTTCATGTATGGATTCATCAGATCCGTGCATCGCTCTTTCCGCATCCTGTCCCGATGCCATCTTTCATTGATCTGCATCAGCCCGACAGATTCCCCCGAATCTCCGATCGCATCCCACACGCAGCCGCTTTCCTTCTCGATCAGCGCGAAGACTGTTTCATAGTCCACGCCCGCATCCCGGCAGACGATGTATGTGTAGATCTGCGCGATGACCGGGAATTCTCCCCCGGCCTGCTTCGCCGCTGTCGATATGTCGTGATAGTAGAACCCTTCGATGTTGTCCCAGTCCTGCGACATCCGGTTCCACGGGTATCCGTAGGATCCGTAGATCTTGCAGCCATACTTCGCCATCTGGTTCGCGTCGACCTCTTCAGGCGTCATGATCTCCACCGGCTGCGTCTCTGCTTCCTGGCTTTCTTCCGGTTCCGGTGCTGCTTCCACGACGGACACGTCCTTCGGCTCTCCGAATACTGTGCACGCGATCGCCATCACTCCCTTCACCAGACCGAACGCGATCAGGACGAAGACTGCCAGCGCCGCCACGATCAGCGCGATCTGCTTCGCTTTCCGGATGATCCGCCTGCGCTGCCGTCTTCTTCTCGCTTCCTCTGCCTTGCCGTGCGGGATCCTCCGCCCCGTCCTCCTGCTCTGTTCTTCCGTCCTGTTTTCCATTTCCCTGTCCTTTCCGGCTGTCGGTGCAGCCTTGCGTTGATGTAGAATCTGCCGTTCACGTCGTTGTATCTGACTTCGGCCTTCGCGAATGTGTATCCCTGCTGTCCGTACCAGTGCGTCATCTTGTCCCGGATGCAGCTGCTGTCCGCTGCCATCTCCCGAACGTCCTTCGCCTTGAACTTGTAGTGATTCACCTTTTCTTCCGGCTTCTTCAGTCCCTTCGACGGTGTCCACTTCTTCTGTGACTTCTTCTTCTTCTCCTTCGTGATGTACTTCGCCATCCCCGTCAGGCCGTCTTCATCCTTGTCCAGGCGGCGCACCTGATTCCGCCTTCCCTTTATCCACAGTTCTTCCACAGTGTCCATGTCGATGTCCCCATCCATGACTATGTGATGGTGGAACCTTCCTTCCTGTGTCCCCTCCGTGGTGTAGACGTACCGGGCGTTCTTCAGGCCGCGCTTCTTCCTCTGGTAGTTCAGACGCCTGATGTAGTTCTGCATGTTCTTCAGTGCTTCTTCCATCGTGGCGGGCATGTCGGCGTCCGTGTAGGTGAACGTCGCCCATATGTCCCTGTCCCCGAAGTTCGCGTTGATCACTCTTTCACACTGCTTCCTGCTGTTCTTCTCGTTCAGGTTCCACTGTGCTTTCCGGTGCTTCTCCTTCTGTGCAGCTGTCGGCGGGATCTCTGCCTGCTGCCCTCTGACGAACTCCGGATAGATCTCCACTTCCAGCTGATCGCCTGCCCGGATCTCCTTCGTGGCGTACACTGTCGCCTTCCTGCTGCCCTGAAGGATCCTTTGCACCTGATCTTCTTCCAGATCTTCCAGTGCTTTGTTATAGGCCGCTTCATAGTCGTATTCGATGACGGCCTTCTTCCTTCTCTTTCTCATGGTGCGGATGCCCTTCCCCTCTCTCTGATCCCTTGCATATATGGATTCGTTGACTTGTTAGTATCCATTACAAGGACGCTTCCGGACTGCCGTCCGTCCCGCGTTTTCATTGACTTTTCGGGCATTTTCCGCTATCATGAATGTGGTGCGTGAAGCGGCTTCCGGATGCCCGGAAGAAGCCCAACATGAAGCCTTCAGGATGCCTTGTCCGCTTCCTGAAGGCTTTTCCTTTTACCCTGCTTTCTTCTCCTGCTGGATAGATCTGACGGCCTTCAGCTTCACCTGTGCTTCGCCGCGCTGCGTGATGATCAGCGCGATCGCTCTGAATGCCTTCATCGGATCCGGTGCGTCTCTTCTCTCTTTCATCCGTCGTCCTCCTTTCCCGTGATCTTCATCAGCATCCAGATCATGACCCGAACCATGTTCATCTTCGTGATGCCGTTGAATGTTTCCATGCTTAAAACTGTTTCAATCGCTTCGATCTTCTCCTGATCCGTCGTATCGTCCTGTAGCTTGAAGCTTCCGATCCGTTCGAAGATCGCGACGGCCTTTCCTCTTGTCATCATTCTTCGTCATCCCCTCCTTTCCAGATCGATGTGAAGTCGTAGTATCTCACGTCTTCGCATCCCGTCAGTTCGATGTCTCCTTCGTGTATGTATGCCTTGCAGCCGAAGAACTCTTCGCTGTGGTCGTGCGATTCCTGCACGTCCTCTTCCGGAAGATCCACTTCGATCACCGCGACGCGCTGCGCGAATCTGATGATCATGAACTTGCAGCTGTCGACCGGATCCTTGCACAGGTACACGAAGCCGTCCCATGACGCTTTGATCTTCCCGTCCTTCTGGATCTGCCTGGCGCTCTCCCACGGCGTCGCATGGTAGAACTTCATGTCGTGCCGCCTTTCTCTGCCATCATGCTGTCCTGTAGCATTCCGATCTGCGCTTCCAGATCGACCTTCGCCTTGTCCAGCAGCACCACGGCCTTAATGACATCCGGTTCCGCCCACGCGATCCCGGACATGGCCTTCTTCGCGGCATCGATCGCCGCTGCCTTTCTTGTCGTCCGCTCCGCTGCGATCACCAGATCTTCGAATGTGGTCGCCTTCTTCATGACGCTTCACCGCCTTCCGGACTGATCTGGATGTCCAGCGTGTCCACTTCCGGATTCCGCTGCACCTTCACGCCCTTCGCTTCCAGTGCCTGCGTCCATGCTTCTTTCACTTCCGGATCACAGTGTTCCATCGCATCCGCCCACGAAGGGAATCGTCCGTGCTGGTCGTAGAACTTGTACTGATACGTCAGGCTGTCCCTGTTGTGCGGCATCCGCGGATCGTGCTTCACGGCGCACATCGGACAGGTTCCTTCCGGCGTGCGCCCCAGCATCATGATCCCGTGCTTTTCCTGTAAGAATCCCATGCGTCCCGCTCCTTTCCTTAAATCTCATTTCCCCAGGCTTTCAGGTATCGCTTCCATGTCTCGAAGTCGATCGGAACGTCTGCGAAGTCTTCACCGTCTTCTGATTCTCCGCAGATGATCACCGTCCCCCGGATGATGTCGAAGAATATTTCTCCGCCCATCTTGAAGTTCCGCTGAAGGTTCTGGATCTTCCCTTCTTCGTTGCAGATCATGATCACCTTCGGATCCAGTACGACTGTGACCGTTTCGATGTTTCCTTCCACAGTCTTCTGAAGGTTCTTCAGACTGGCGCTGATGTTCGTGACGTGCCCGGCCTTTTCGTCGGGACGTTTGATGATGACTTTGATTTTCGCGTCGCTCATGTCCTGCCCCTCCTTCACTCGATGTCGAACGTCGTCCGGACGACGGTGTTTTCGATGATGCACATGATGTTCGTGATCGTCTGGTCTTCGTTTTCATCCGTGTGATCCAGAATGTCGACCGCCACGTCGTAGATGTTTTCCGGTGTCGGTTTCATTACCTCCACCCGCTGAAGCATCCGTGAATATGCCAGTGCGTCGCCTTGCGTGTAGAAGTTGTTTTCGATGCACATCTGCACGATGTCTTCCATGCTCCACCGTCTGACCGCCGTGATCTTCGGCATCGGTCGCGTGATCCAGATGTTCAGCGTCTTCGCCCCGTTCTTCAGGTTCAGTTCCAGACGCGCCCCCAGATCGCTGATCCAGTCCGTGATGCCCGCATCCGTCGCCGTGCTTCTGTAGATCGGATAGCCTGCCCGCTCGGATGCTTCTTTGTCGTTTGCGTAATCCGTCGGGAAGATCTCGTTTGCCTTCTTCCATGCTTCTTCGCGGCTTGCCACGTGGAACGCTGTCGTCCCGTCCTTGTATCCCTTATATGGATTTATTTCCTTTGCCATCTTCGTCCGTCCTTTCGTCCTTATACTCCCGCGATCTCTGCGATCACGTCGCTGATACTGTCCAGATCGTCCGCTGCGTTTTCCAGATCTCCGATGAATCCTTCCATCTCTTCGCCGCGTTCAGATCCCTGAAGCGATTCCGGCATATTGTCGAAGGCTTCCTGTTCCTCTTCCTTGACCTCTTCGATGATCTCTTTCGCGGATGCGATCATGTCGACCGCTTCCGCCAGTCTCTTCCGCCTTGCTGCATTCATGCCCGTCCCTCCTTCAGAACACGTCGTCTTCCATGATCGCGACATCCCAGATCACGATGTCTTCATATGCGCCCGTCTGAAGCATCGGTTTCGTGATGTTCAGCTGCGCCATCTTCAGCGCCTGGTCGATCGTGTCTGCCGCGATCGTCGCTTCTGCTTCCTGCACGCTGCCGTTCCTGTACATCATCGAATAGCTGATCTTCCAGTGCTTCGTGTTCAGGCTGTCCGCCAGCGCCTGCGCTTCTTCATCCGTTTCGAAGAATCCCGGCTGATACTCTCTGTTTCCTGCGTGATCCGGTTCCGTGACATCCAGCTGTCTGTAGACCTGAATCAGCATTTCGCCGCCTGCATAGTTATGTGATACTTTCCATTTGCCTTTCATTTCGTCCATCCTTTCATGATTCAGCCTGCGCCGCTGCCGACGCAGGCCGTGTCGATCGTCATGCAGTCTTCACTTTCAGCTGATCGCGCATGATCTGCATTCCGATCATGATTCCTTTGACCTCTCTTTTCTCTTCGGCGGTCAGCTTCTTCAGCAGTTCCACGAATTCCTTCACGTCCGCCTGCTGCCGCTCGACTTCTCTGGTCTTCTCTGCTGCCAACATTGTCTTCACTCCTTTCTTCATGCCAGTGTGACGATCACCATCGCCAGCGCGATGACTGCCAGTGCCATCACGACATGTTCCATCACCGTCAGGCTGTCCGGTGCTCCGTCATCCTCTTCTTCGTCTTCGTTGTCATCGACCAGCACCGACACCGATTCGAAGATCTCTTCCGTGACCTGTGCGATCTCTTCCGCCGTCAGCTGCATCGATTCGAACACGATCGCGCAGCGATTCTTTGCTATGTCGATTCGGTCACGGTCTTCCATCTCCTGCGGTTCCTGCTGCCCGTCCAGAACTGTCATCTGATCACCGTCCTTTCCTTTCCTGAATCGAATTTTCACTTGATCCTGTCAATATAATACTTGATTGAATCAAGTTTGTCAACCACTTCAGCATATAAAACTTGACTGAATCAATTTTTTAATGTAGGATATAATTCAGGAAGGAGGAACGGCGCATGAACAGCAGATTAAAAGACATTCGGAAGGCTCTTCGCCTTACGCAAAAAGAATTCGCTGCACGATTAGGAATCACCGACAGCGGGATTTCCAGACTTGAAAAAGGACAGAACCAGCTGACGGATCAGCTGATCCGCGCGATCTGCCGCGAATACAAAGTGAACTATGAATATCTGAAGAACGGCATCGGCGAAATGTTTTCGGATGTGCCGCAGACAGTCGTCGATGAACTGTGTGAACAGTACGATCTGGATGACTTCGATCGGATCATGCTTCAGGAATATCTGAAGATGGACGAAGCGTCCCGAAATGTTCTGAAGACTTACATCCGGAAGATCTGCGGGCAGATCTCCGAAGTCGACGACACGCAGTCGAAGATCGATGCAGAAGTCGAATCGTACCGGCAGGAACTGGAACTTGAAGCAAGTCAGGCGGAAAAATCATCAGCTTCCGGCACGCCTGCCGAAAAAATGGCATAAAAATAAACCCGTCAAGATGACGGGCTGGAAGGGTGGACACTATGGCATTATTTGAAAGTAAAGAAAGCAAAGAAGAAAAGAAGGCGCGGAAGATCGCCGAAGCTGAACAGAAGCAGGCCGAAAAAGACTTCGCACTTCTTCAGAAGTACGGCCTTACAGGTCTTCAGGATCCCGAAGACATCCAGTCCGTGCGGAACATTGTCGGCGAACTGCGCGGAACCGGCCTTCTTGAATTAGGTCTTTCGTTCGGCGCCGGAAACGATCGCGACATCCAGAAGAATCAGATGTATTACCAGCGCGCGATCCTTGAACAGAACTTCATCATCATTCGTCAGCTTGACAGGATTTCGAAGCTGCTGTCCGATCGCTGACCGTAAAGCAAAAAAATAAAAGGATCAGCCGTTCCCGCAGCTGATCCCCTGATTTCCCTATCCGCACCGCTTCGTGGTAGAAATAGGCTTCGCACCTCTCATTCTATCACGGAACCGTGCGACTGCATAGGTTTCTTTTTTATACTCTTTTTTAGGAATGGAAGGTGATCTGATGTATATGACACAGTCAGCCCCGGAACTGTACGGCGTCCGCGTCGTCAAATACATCCGGTGCAGCCACGACGATCAGGTTCTTCACGGCGACACGCTGGAAGCGCAGAACGAAATACTGGACGACTTCATCGCCCGGAATCACTGCGTCCTGATCGACACGTTCATCGACGAAGCACTGACCGCCCGGAAGAAATACACGAACCGGAAGGAATTCGTCCGGCTCCTTGACGGCGTCCGGCGGCATGACTTCGACGTGATCCTTTTCACGAAGCTGGATCGCTGGTTCAGGAATATCGGCGACTATCACAAAATACAGGAAGTTCTGGAAGCGAACGGTGTCCAATGGAAGGCCGTCACGGAATCGTATGACACGACCACGACGAACGGCAGGCTGCACATCAACATTCGTCTGTCTGTGGCGCAGGATGAATGTGATCGTGACAGTGACCGCATCAAGGACGTGTTCGCGTTCAAGCTGAAGAACAAGTCCTTCGTGACCGGATCCGTCCCGCGCGGCCTGATGCTCGACGCTGAAAAACATGTCGTCCCCGATCCGGAATGGAAGCAGTTCGCGCTGGATGCCTTCGACATGCTGGAAGTGACCGGATCCGTCCGGAAGTCCCTGTTCGCTCTACAGGAACGGTACAGCTGCATCTATTCGTACAGCAGCTTCATCCGGATGCTGAAGAATCCGCTGTATAAGGGAATGTATCGTGACGATCCGCAGTTCTGCGATCCTCTGATAGATCCGGATCGCTTCGACCATATCCAGACGCTGATCAAGAAAAACGTGCGCCAGCGCCGAAGCGGAACGCAGTTTATCTTCAGCGGTCTTTTGACCTGTGACGTCTGCGGTCGCTCTATCGCAGGATATACGACAGGCCGTCGCCGGAAGGATGGATCCATTACCCGGAAGCCGCGGTACAGATGCACAGCGTGGAACATGAACCACAGCTGCACGAATAACAAGTCGTGGATGGAAGAAGTCCTTGAAGATCGCGTCCTGGCTCTTGTCCGCCCGTCCCTCTCCGCATACATCGCGGACTATGATGTGGAAGACGGCGGCAGTCGCGGCAGGAATCCGGCAGCTGATGCCGCCCGGATCCGGACGAAGCTGAAGAAGCTGTACGACCTGTTCATGGACGATCTGATCGACCGCGATCTGTACAAGTCCGAATACGATCAGCTGAACGCCCAGCTTCAGGAAGCGCTGACCGCTGCCGATCATCCCCGGAAGGACGTCAGCGAACTGAAGAAATTCCTGTCGCAGCCGTGGGAAGATGTGTACAGGGACTTTTCCGTGCAAGAAAAAAATGCGTTCTGGAAGTCCTTCGTGGACACCATACGCATTCGTGAAGACGGCAGCATCGCCGACATTATTTTTTTATGATAATGATGTACCTAATTCAGCGTTGCCCGAAGGTGACGCCGAATTAGGTACATCTTTTTTCTTATTCCGGGATGAACTCCACGTCGCCCGGCCTGCCGCTGACGAAGTATCCGTCCGCTGTCTGGTACAGGACGCCGTCCGGCGTGGTGAACTTCTTCACAGCCTTCTTCACATCGAAGGCCGTCACGCCGCAGATCGCGCTGTCATCGAAGGAAGGTTCGCGGCGCAGACGCAGCTTCCCGTCGAAGACGCGGCGGATCGTTCCCTTCACGTCCTCTTCCTTCACTTCGGCCTGCTCCTGCTGCTGGTCGCCCTCCTGCTCCTGCACGGCTTCGTCTGCCGCTGCCGCCTGCTCCTCCTGCTGCTGATCCTCTTCCGGATCCGCGACAGGTTCCGGATAGATCTGTGCAGCATCTTCATCATACACGTTCAGGCCGTTCTTGTCTGCTGCCTTCTTCGCGCCTTCCAGCGTCTTGTACTCCTTCGCGCTCTCGAAGTCTTTTCCTGCATAATACATTCGATCATCTCCTTCCCGTTCTTCCTGATCACACCTTCTTCAGGTATGCGGAAGAACTGAATCCTGTATATGTCACGCCATTCAGTTCGAACTGAATGTACAGCCACTTCACGCCGTTCGCCGTGCTGTAGTATCCATAGCAGTGAACCTTCGTTCCTGCGGGCATACAGCACAGTGCCTTCTTGTTTGTTCCGGCATCGTTTCGGCAGTACAGATCCGCCGTCGCCGTATATGCCCCGGACAGTCTGGCGTCCTTCCCGCGCGCGTAGCACGTGGATGTGACTTCCTTCTTTCCGGATGTCGGTGCTGCCTGTTCCTGCTTCTTCGCGGTCGTTCCGTTCAGGATCTCGTTCACCCTCTTCTGCACTGCTGCCGGATCGTAGCCCTTCGCCTTCAGGTTCGCCACTCTGTCGGATCCGTTGCCCCACAGTCCAGTGATGACTTCGCGGGCGATCGTGTCGACGCTCTTTCCGGCCTTGCGCTGATCGCTTTCCGCCTTCACTGTATTGTCTGTATAGTGCGGCGTGATGAATCCGCGGATGAATCTTCCGTTGATGTCGATCGTGCGCTTCTTCACGCTGTTGGAATAGTTTCCTTCAGTGACGACGAAGTACCCGGCGGATCTGTTCACATAGGTCACGGTTCCGATGTGATCCGGCGCGGCCTTGTTGTCGCCAGATCCGGAATCAGACCAGTCATACAGCACAGCGTCGCCGATGTTCGGAACGTAGTCGTCCGCTTCCTGCCAGCATCCCATCTTCTTCGCTTCTTCGATGATGTAATAGCAGCTGATTTCGACGGGCATCACTGCCGTGTATCCCAGCTTCTTCGCGATCGCCGACCATGTAGCCGCGCACCACGGCCACGAATACAGCATCTTCGTCCCGCGCGGGAACGGTTCTTTGCTATTGTAAATGTCGATGATCGCCTTGAAGGATCCGTCCGATTCCTTCAGGCCGACCCATGCTTCCGCCTGATCGGCGACTTTCTGTCTTGAATATCCCACTTTGACATCTTCCTTTCCTGCGTTTTTGTCGTACTGTGTCAGGTTGTACTGCCTGACCAGCTTCATCAGATTGTCGACGTACGTGCTGGATGTCGCATAGCCGTCGGCCTTGATGTTTTCCAGGTACTGCTGCGGATCCGTGACGCCGCGCAGATTCCTGTATCTGTCCAGCTGAATGAATTCGAAGTATCCGCGCACGCCCTCTTCCATGCTGTCATACACGCGGAAGTTGTCGCGGATCTGCGTGTGCACGCCCGGCGTGTACTCTTCGCTGGTCTTCATGTTTACCGACTTCCCTGTCCACCTTGTTCCGCACTTCAGTCCGAAATAGTTATGATACAGGGAAGCAAGTTTCGATTCGCCCCATCCGGATTCAAGGATCGCCTGCGCGATGATCGGTGAATGTACCATGATCCCGTACACGTAGGCGTACTTCTCGACATATCCCGCGATCCGCTCGATGAACTCTGTCTTCTTCATGCCTGCTTCCCTCCTTCCTTAGTTCGGTTCGTCGTAAAGCATCGCCCGGTCAGAATCTGACACGCCCTTCGTTGTGGGATCCACGGTCACGCCCAGGATGACCAGCACAGCGAAGACTGCTTCGACGATCTGGATCAGCTGCGTGCCGACTGCTTCCGTCTCGATCTGGAAGCCGAACAGCGCCGCGATCGCCTTGATCAGCGTCAGAACGGCAGGGATGATCGCCAGCCAGAACACTTTATTCTTGATTCTCACTTTCCAGTTGATCATGTTGTTTTCTCCTTCCTGGCATACGGAAGGACGCCTTCGCGCCCTTCCGCGCTCGATTCTTTGTTTAGTGTGTTTCGTGTGTCACCGCATCCGGCGACAGCTGAAGAAGTGCTTCCATCCTGTCCACACGTTTGTGCAGGGATTTCAGGCTTTCTTCGTTCCTGATAGTCCGTTCGTTCATCTTCTCCATTTCAAGTTTCTGCGACTTGATGTCCTGCTTCACTTCCAGCAGTGTGTTCTGAACGACTTCCAGTTTCATCATGACGGCGGATTCCTGCTTTCCTGCTTCCTCCGCATCCTTGCGATCCGTTTTCCCGTTCGCGCGGATTCCGCTGTAGATCGAAAATGCAAGCGCCAGAACAGAAAGTAGAACCGTAGCCCACTGTGGTGTCATTCCGTCATAACCTCCTTAGTTTGTATTCTATTCTGTCCAGCTGCCTGTCCGCGTCCTCCCGCGCTGCGCGCAGTTCTTCCCGGACAGCTTCTTCCATTTTCGTCCGCTCTATCATTTCAGCTTGTTTCCGGATGATCTGCGCCATCGTCTCCGTGACTGTGCACATCATGTCGACGACTTCCAGCAGGCCGCCGGATCCACCTTCCCACGGTGGCGCGTCCCTCGATTCGTTCATGCGTCCCCGTCCTTTCTTCACTCTTCATCAATGATCAGTTCTTCCATTCCGCTTTCGATCAGGATTTCCTTGACCTGGTCTTTCAGCAGACGCGGAACCTGTGCATAGGTCTTCTTTCCCAGAATGATCTTCTGTGCCCACAGCATAGCCATCATCGTGTCGCCCTCCTTTCCGTAAAGTATTTGCAATAACGCCCGCCGGATGATCTCCCCGATCATTCGTATACCACTTCCGACATCTCCAAGATGCAATCTTCCAGCATGGCGATCTGCTCTTTCTGTTCGCTGACGATCTTCGTCAGCTGCGCCCGTGTCATCGCTTCTTCTTCAGGCGCTGGCGGATCCGGATCCGGATGCACATCATCCATCCCGTACTGCCACCATGTCGCGAAGTCCTCTTCGATCTCCTGCGCCGTCGCGGCCTTGCCGTCCGGCATGAAGAACTGGACTTCGTCAAAACGGTACATCGTCCGATCCGGCTGATCCTCCTGTTTGTACGGCTGGATATTGTCCGCAAGACGGACGAAGATCTTCCCGCCCGGCAGATGTTCCAGCGTCACCTTCTGCGGCTTCTCTGCCGCGTCGCTCTTGTAATACATGCAGCCACTCCTTTCTTTTCTGCTGATCCAGCCGCTGATAGAATCCCTGAACCTGTTCAGCCATCTTGATCAGTTCTTCCACGTGGTACTTTTCCTTCAGCCCGTGCGAATCCGTCTGCTTCACGTAGCTGTTGTACGATATGATTTTCTGTGCACGATCCCGCCGCAGTGTTCCCGTTTTCTTCAGCTCTCTGTATCCTCTGATCAGCTGCCTTCGTGCCCTCCGGAAGACGCGCCTGCGGATCGTGATGTGCGTCCTGCTGATCCTGTATCCCGCCATGTCCAGCATCGGGACGCCACGCTGCGCTTTTCCCGGAAGGCTCCGTCGTCGCTTCTCTTCTTCGACCGTCAGGATCTTACTGATTCCGGATGTCGTCTTCAGTTCGATTCCCATTTCCTTCCGGAAGTATTTGTCCAGGCGCTTCGTCGCCCGCTTCAGTCCTTTGACGGATCCGGACATCAGCGCGAAGTCATCCATGAAGGTGACGACGCGGATCACATACGGGATCTTCTTCCCGCGCCGTGTGGTTCCCTGTGCGTACAGGTCGCGGATCGCGTAGGACATCGTGAAATTGAACAGCCAGGCGTCGATGTACCCGCCGATGATCAGATGCCCGTCCGGTGCGATCCGTCCCAGATATTCCAGCAGGACGATCGCGGCCTTCGCTTTCGGGATCTCCTTCTTCAGGATGTCCACGCAGACCTGATACTTCAGCGTCGCGTATGCGTGGACGACGTCCGTCTTCTGGATGTACCTGACGCCGACCGTCTCCTTCAGAAGGTATCTGTGCGCCTGATCCTTCAGCAGCGTCTGACCGCGTCCCGGAATGCTGGCGTGCTGCGTCGGCAGAAGCCGCGCGTTGATCAGCGGTTCAATCATCAGCTTTTCGACGTGTCCGATCAGCTGATGCAGGATGGACAGCAGTGCGATGTCCCGCGTCTTCCCTGTCATGCCGTCCGGACGCTGGCGGATCGTCGGCGGCTCCATGTCGTCCGGTTCGATCCCGTATTCGACCAGATCTTCCACGACGCCGTACAGCATCAGCCCGATCGAATGGATCGCTTCTTCCTTCACACGTCTGGATCCGGACAGATCGTCGATCAGGATTTCCGTCCTTCCGATTCCGGCGTACTTCTCGATGAATACCAGAATGTCGCGGCGCTTCCATTTGCTTTTGAAACATTCTTCGACTGCTTCTTCGCATAGCTTCAGGGACAGCTTCCTGTATCTCTTCGTGTGCATAATTCTTTATTTTGTGAAGCGGCGTTCGGTTGCGGTCTGACCTTAAAGCAGATCCGGCCTTGTTACTACTTGCCGCACGCGCAGCCCACAGCTGCGTGTTCCCCTTTCGAAGATTCCGGTTTTACTGATTTTTGCTTGCGCACGGATATGCAGGCGCACATCAGCAGACTTTCGCCTGCCTTCATGAAAATAAGTCGCGGACGGCTGTTCCAGTTCGCGTTACCGGGCGTGTTGTTGCCATTCTCGCACGCCAGCCCGGCATTCGCCCCGTTGTTCAAGTTCGCGAACCGCCACGGGCAGCGAACCCCGGCGGAGCCGGTACCGTTGAAGGCCGATCCCGCGCCTGCATACCCTGATTGTCTATAGTTACATCAGGGGACTTCCCCCTCTGGACGTCTTACGACGTCCATTCACCCCGCTTTTTACCCGCTCCACAAAGCCGCGGACGGCTGCTCCAGGACGCGTTACCGGGCGTGTTGTTGCCAACCTCGCACGCCAGCCCGGCATTCGCCCCGTTGTACAAGTACGCGAACCGCCACGGGCAGCGAACCCCGGCGGAGCCGGAACCGCTGAAGGCCGACTTGAAGTATGTCGTCGCGGATCCGCCGACCTCTTCCGGGAACAGGACGCCCTTCTTTGTCTTCATGAAGGACTTCACATAGTTCCAGCCGGATTTCATTCCTTCGTACAGCAGGCCAGTGTCTTCGTAGTTCGATGTCACGGATCCCGCCAGATTCTGACTGTCGCGGCATTCGTAGATCGAATAATCCCAATCAGACACAGCGTTCGCCGTGACGGTATAAAGCGGATCCAGGCCGACCGCATATGCGCCGTCCAGGACTTCCACGCCAGCCACACGAAGCGGCGACGTTCCATTCGTCAGACCGTGCGGGCATCCGTCCTTCCTTCCCGGAAGAAGTTCCGTCGCGCCGGAATGCCACGGCATCGTCGAAATATATGTCGTCGCTGTCGTGGTGAATGCGCTTTCCGTCTCGATGCCGACCGCTGCCAGTTCGTCGCCGTCGATCGTGACGGTTTCGATGGAACTGATCTTGACCAGATCCAGAATGTTCCGCATGTGCGCCTGTCCTCTGTCCTTGTTCGTGGACGATCCCATGTCGCCGATCGACACGGTCGAACCGACGATCAGGTTCGCGGCCTGCGTCGTCGACAGGATCACGCGCTTCACATTTTCTTCTGCCTTCGCCACCTGGTACTGTCTGTCGTAGCTGATGCAGCCGTTCGCGATGTTGCTGTTTTCCAGATCGAAGTGCCGCAGCTGCCACATCCGCAGGATCCATCTTGTATCGCAGTCATTCCACAGTCCTTCGTAGATCGTCATCTTGCGCGCTGCTGTGATGCCTGCGGTCGCGCTGGCGAAGTTGTACGGCCTGATGCCTGCGCCGGATGTCAGCGCGCCGCTGCTGTTCAGTCCGCCGGGGAATGAAGGATGCCATGTCAGCGCCCGCTTCGTTCCGTCCGGTGCGACATCCCCGGCGTCCGGATAGAATCCCGCGCCTTTGGTCGTCCGGAAGCTGATGAAATTGAACGACCCGTCGTTCCATTCCTTGATCCACAGCGCCAGCGCGAACGTCCAGACGGGCGCGTCTTCGCCTGTGATGTCGAATCCGTCTTCGCCTTCGAAGTATGTGATGTTCATGGTTCCATCTTCCAGGGACATCGCATTCGCCCGGATGTACCATGTCATCGGATCTTCGTCCGCCCAATCCTCGACCGCTGCGTCGGATGCTGTGCACAGCTGCGCAGCGTTCTTTCCTGCCAGATCATCCATCGGCGTCATCGCCGTGTTTCCGGATACTGCTGCATCATAGCTTCGCAGCGTGTACGTCTTGCTGTTCCACGCCTGCGCCGCTGCCTTTGCGAATCTTTCAAGGATCTTGTATTTGCTTGTCTCTCCTGCTGCTGCTGCGCGCGGATAGAATTCCCAGAACACGCGCGTGGTGTTCGTTCCGTCCAGGACGCTTTTGCACGCCGCGTCAAGGACAGCCGCATCGGATGACCCGCCGTTCAGCGCGATCGATTCCAGTGCGGCAGCGATCCGTTCGTGCTGTGTCCACGAAGGGAAAATCAGATCCATGTCTGCCATTTTCTTGTTCCTCCTTTATGCTGTGATCTTTGTCAGTGACATGTGCGGGACGCCCCGCTGCGCGTAGATCGCATACGCATATTTCACATCGTTGTCGCTGTCGTAGATGTACGACGCTTCATTGATCTGGCTTGCGATCTCCACGGCTTCATTCGCCTTATTCAGGACGATCGTCGCGTTCTCCTGCCGCGCGTTCTCTGCTGTGACGCGTCCGTTCTCTGCGGTCACGCGGGCGTTCTCTGCTTCGACGCGGGCGTTCTCTGCTTCGACGCGGGCGTTCTCTGCGGTCACGCGGGCGTTCTCCGCATTTGCGCGGCCTGTCTCTGCGCTGACGCGCCTGTTCTCTGCCGTCTTTCTGGCGTTCTCTGCGGTCACGCGGGCGGCTTCCGCTTCCGCGTATGCCTTCATGGTCGCGTCGAACAGTGACATTTCATCGCCGGATATGATGGCGTCTTCGTCCTTGACGCACGGTTCGATCTCGATTTCGAATGTGCAGGACGTGATGACTTCGGTCATGTCCCCGGACTTCACTTCGATTTCTGCCAGTGCCGTCCCCGCTGCCGCCAGTGTCTGCGACGTCAGTTCCATCGTGACGACAGACCCGGAAAACGTGCACGGCGAATATGCCCGCTTCAGATCCGGCTTCTTGATGTAGGCCGTGACGTTCGATCCGGGCGGGATCTCATAGTCTGCGCCCTGATTCAGCAGCTGAATTTCGACGTACCGTGTCGCCCTGTCGTGCTGCTTCGCCGATACCTGATACTGCTTCGTAGATCCTGACATCTCGATCTTCAGTCTTTTGATGACCCTGTTCAGGCTCATGTCTGCATCCTCCTTTCTACAGTCCTAATTTTTCTATGATCTGCGCGATCGTGACTGTCTCCCCGTTCGGCTTCTCAAATTCGCACGTCCCCCGGAAGATCGCATTGAATGCGAAGTCCGCATAGTTTTCGCGCGTCGCTTTCGACCCGAAGGCCACGCCGCGCCCTCCATGCAGGAAGTGCATCAGATAGACCGCCGTCGACACGAAGTCGATCACTGTCACAGTGTTGAACTGGTCTTTCAGGACATACTTCACATCGTAGGAAAATTCCGTGTCCAGATCTCCGCCGCAGACCGCCGTCTGCCCTTCGCCCGGACTGATCGTCTTCGGCGTTCCGTATGTCCAGTTGCTTGTCAGCTTGTAGGCCACTGTCAGCGTCAGACTGTTCTTCCCGTTGCACGTGCTGTATGTCGTGTCGGTCATCGCCAGAAAATAGACGCCTTCGTTCTCGATGGATCCGTCAGATCCGCAGCGCATCGAATCGACCGACAGCGTCGGCGGATCATATTCGACGACCGTGATCCGGGCGGACTTCTCTGCTGTCCTTCCTCTCTGATCCTTGACCGTGACTGTGATCGTCTTCACTCCGTATGTATCGAAGATCTTCGACGTCGGAAGTGACGTCGGCGTGCCCGTGTATGTCTTGTCGTCCACTTCCATCGTGACAGATACGATCGCGGATCCGTATGACGGCGTCACGCTCACGGCGGACAGGCCGACGTTCGACTGTTCTTCCACGAACATGTTCCACGATGCCGGGACGCGCCCGGCCTTGTCTGCGACCGTGACCGAATTGATCACCGGCACGCAGTCATCCGGAACTGTCACTTTGATCTGTTTCGTGATAGTCTGATATACCTGTGTCCCGAAGATGCTTTCGATCTTCAGATCCATCCACCCGTATGTTGACGACGGAAGTTCTTCGTTCCACAGCTTCGGGATCTTGTAGCTGTTCGTGATCCGCGTCGCCTTCGCGGCCAGTTTCTTCGTGTTGCTGTATGTCTTATTCTTTAGCGTCCACGTGAACCTGTATGTCGCATCCGTCGTCAGTTTAATCGATATGGAATCGTCGCCGCTTTCTACGTTCAGCGGGACTGATTCGTTTCCTGTGATCTCGATGTCTGACGCACCCGGATCCCATTCGTAATATGTCAGGCGTCCCAGATCATAGAATGACCGGACGCATTCAGACGGTTCCGAAACAGGATTCGTTCCGTACTTTATCGTGAAGAATGGTTTGTTGATTACCAGCTTTGTCCCGATGTTCAGTGTGGCCGCTGCGACATATTCGTTCCCGGCGATGCTCTTTTTCTTCGTCTTTATCGTCCATCTGTACTGTTTCCCGTCGATGATCGTCACCTTCGGGAAGTCTTCGACCAGGCAGCCTAAAATCCACTCGCTATCACTGACTGATATGCTGACCGACGTGATCGTCGTGACGTCGCCTGATACGCTCCCGTATGCCGTCGCAGGCTTCTGAAGTGCCGTATTCGCCGTGATCGGTATGCCGAATGTTTTATTTGCCATCTGCTGCCACCTCCATCCGGAAGACGCCGCTGTCATCGATCAGCTGCTGATATACAGCCGGTCGTGCCGCCGCCTTCCTGATCTTCGTGCGCAGGCGCAGCGTGTTCGCCGTCGCCGGTTCTTCTTCCTGCGCTTCCCTCCATTTGACGCCCATCCCGTACTGTGTCGATATGAAGTCGAAGTATCCGCCGTCCTCTGCCGCTCCGACAGACCATCGCCTGACAGCTTCGACGTTCAGGATGTGCAGCTTGTCGTACTGGATGTATGCGACCGGTGATCCGTCCTGCCTGAATTCCAGGCGCGTGTTCGACAACATTGTGGAAAATGGCATCACGCCGCCGTCCTGCTTCTTGCCGATTTCAAGGCCGTCGTCTGTGTAATGGAAGTATGTTTCGTTCTCCTGTTTGAACGATTCCAGATCTTCGCCCTGCGCTGTGACCGTCTCTTCCATCGACCGGATCGAAATGTTCAAGTCGATCGATGTCTGTTCGATCATGGTCTGATATTCGTTCGTCATCTGCTCCACGGTCTTGTTGTTGGCATCGTCTGTGTATAGCTTCGCGGCTTCCTCTGCCGCCGATGCCATATCCCGCGATTCTGTCCGGATCGCCTGGACGGATGTCACAATCTTTTCTTCCGAAGATGTGATCGCCGCCTGGACTTCTTCGGTCGTCCAGTACCCGCCCCGCAGGATCCGCTTCGTCCTCGATTCAGACACGGACACGGCATCCGACAGTGTCTTTTCCTGTGTCTCCGTCTGGATCTGTTCGAACGTCTTCACGACGCTGGACAGTTCGCAAGTGTTCTTCTGCGGATCCTTCGGATATTCCGTCATCTTCACGATCCGCTGCTTCGCCCGCGTGTTCTCCGCCTTCGATACGATCCACACCGTGTCGCCGATGTCGTAATCCAGAAGGCCGTATTCTTCAGACTGTGCCGCAAGATCTGCGACGTCGGCAGTGTAGGCCGTGTACGGTCTGGACGCTGTTTCCAGCTTCGCCCGTGCGTCCTCGATCAGATTTTCCGTGATAGTGTACCGTTCATCTTTCCAGATTTTCGGCACGATCTTGTCGCTGTACTGATGGTTGTCCAGGTACGGAACGCCGATCATGATTTCCGGCGTGATGCCATCCTTGCCGATCGGATAGATCCGCGTGTAGAAGTCGTACGTGTTCGACTTCACTGTCAGCTTCCGAAGGTTCAGCCCCTCCATAAAGTAGGCGCCGCGATCCGTTCCTATGTGCTCATATAGATGGATCACCTTCCGGATGCTGTCTATGCTGCATTCGCACATGTACGTCTTCAGGACGTCCTGAAGGACATCCCACGCCGTGCACGCGTCTTCGATGTCGACCGTCCGGCGCTTCGTGATCGTGCACGTGCCGACCGTCCAGCCGGTTCCCTCGAATGCGAATTCAAGGCAGGCGCGCGCCGTCTGTGTCTGCGATTCGAAGCCGTACGTGAATTCCTGCTGTTCCAGCTCTTCGATGTTCAGCTTCGCGACGTACCTGTTCTTCGTTGCCCCTGTCTCGATTTCCTTCAGGACGTATTCGTCTTCCTTTGTCCGGATGTAGTTTTCCGCTGCCAGCGCCGCGATCGCCGCACCGTTCTTCGGATACGAAAACGACAGTTCCTTGTCCCCGGACGACAGCGTCTTTTCGATCTTCAGATCGTCCATCATGTCGATCGCCGCGATCCGCTTGTGCAGCGCGTCGTATATCTGGATCATCCTGCTGCCCTCCTTACATCCACATCGGTGTGTACGTCAGCATCACCTTCGCAGATCCGGAAGAAAACGTCAGATCGTTTTCGCCCGCTGCCAGGCGTGGGAACTGCCAGAACGACGCCTGATCGAAGGCGTTCTTTCCGTCGATCGTTGCCGTCCCGCTCCTGCCGTCGATGATCAGCGTCTTCCCTGCTGCCAGTGTCTCCACGGTGTAGGCTTCGCCGTTCAATGTGATCGTGTAGTCCGTCAGCTGCTGCTTCGCTGTGATCGCCATGATGCACGGTGCGTCCTTGCTGCTTTCCACGAAGATCTGTCCGGACGTCTTCCCGTCGAATGTGATTTCCAGATCGTCATCGAAGAAATATCCGTCGATCGACAGTTCCAGAATCTTCTTCGACAGATCCAGCGTCTTCGTCAGACTGTCGTCTGTCAGATATGCTTTGTATTTGCCTTTGTATCCCTTGATCTCTTCCAGGACGGCAGACTTGCGGAACTGCATCATGAATCTTGATACAGTCCGCTGAAGTTCTGCCCGGTTCCTTGCGCGGAAGTAGATCGTCAGCTTCAGCGTTCCCAGCGGGATGTCTGTTTCGTACTCCGTCGGAAGCAGTGCCCGCTGGATCATCTCCTTCTGGACGTTGATCTTCGGCGGCTGTTCCTCGACCGTCAGCAGCTTCGCGCCGTATTCCCTGACGTCCACGCCGTTCACGATCATGTTTCATCCCTCCTTATCTCTTCCGCTGTATTTTGTTTACGAATTCATTTTCGACGCGTGTGTATACTCTTTCCGCGACGACATCGCCGTCCATCGTGACGTATACATACACGACCGTTCCGCCTGTCAGTGCGTCCAGTTTCTTGTCCAGCATGTCGCCCAGGCGATCATAGAACGCTTTCAGCGGCAGGATCGCTTCCGCTCCCGCTTCGCCGCCTGCCAGCAGTGTGTTCCCGGATGCTCCGAATACTGTCGGACGCGTCATGATACCGCCGGATTTATACCAGCTGATCCCGAAGTGCGGAACTGACGGCGGATTCAGACTGAAGTGTCCGGATATATACGGATGCGGCAGTGCCAGATGCGGCAGGCTCCAATGGAAGTTAAACTTCGACCGCATGGCGCTGATCGCATTCGCCACGGCCTGCTTCGCCGCATTGATCGGCCTTTCGATCGCTGACTTGATGGCGTTCCATCCGGAAGACGCCGCGCCCTTCATGCTGTTCCATGCCGATGACATCACGGACTTGATGCTGTTCATGACGGACTGGACTTTCGACTTCACCGCATTCACGGCGGACGTCACGCCTGACTTGATCGCATTCCATGCGGATGTCGTCGCGCTCTTCACTCCGTTCCACACGGACGTGATCGTGGTCTTGATCGCGTTGAAGATCGGCGTGACCGCTGTCTTGATCGCGTTCACTGCGGTCGTGACGGCTGTCTTGATCGCGTTCCAGACGGTCGATGTGGCTGTCTTGATCGCATTCCAGACGGACGACACCGTGGTCTTGATCGCGTTCATGACGGTCGTGATCACGGTCTTGATGCCGTTCCACACTGTATCGATCACGGTCTTGATCGCCGTCATGACCGGCGTGATGATGTTGTCCTTCACGAAGTTCAGCGCCGTCGACACTGTGGTCTTGATCGCTTCCCACGCTGCCGTGATCGTCTCTTTGCAGTTCTCCCAGATGAACCGGAACGGAACCGTGATCAGCTGGAAGGCCGCGCTGATCAGTTCCACGATGAACATGATCGCGACCTGGATGACGCTTTTGATTCCTTCCCAGATCGTCGAAACTGTTTCCGCGACCGTCGTGAAGATCGTGCTGATCGTCGTCCAGACGGTCGTGCAGAATGTCGTTACGGTCGTGCTGATCGTTGTCCAGATCGTCGTGAAGAACGTGCTGATGCCGTTCCAGACGCCTTCGAAGAAGCCCTGCACGTTCGTCCACAGTTCTGTCCACGAAGTCCCGAACCATCCCAGGAAGACGTCTGCGACGCCCTGAAGCGCCGCCAGAACGCCGCTGAAGACGCCCTTGATGCCTTCCCAGACCGCGCCGAAGATCTCCTGCACGCCTGTCCACAGTTGTGTCCAGTTGCCGTTATACGCGCCGATGAACACGTCCAGCAGCCCCGTGATGACGCCGAAGGCTGTTTCCAGTACCGTCGCTATGATTCCGAAGGCTGCTTCGAAAACTGGCGCTAACAGGTTGCAGAAGCCGTCCCAGATTGCACTGATCGTCTGCGTGATCGACTGGAAGCTGATTCCCATCGCCGACAGTCTTTCCTGAATGCCTGCGACGAATTCCTGGAAGGCGCCTTTGATCCGCTCCCAGATCGCGATGACCGCGTTCCGGAAGTCTTCGTTCGTCCTCCACAGATGGATGAATGCCGCCACCAGCACGGCGATGACGCCGATCACGATTCCGATCGGCGATGTCAGGAAGCTGAACGCCGACGACAGTCCGGTCTGTGCCTTCGCAAGTATCCCGGATGCGCCGCCCGCTTTCGTGTACCACTCGACCATGTTCCCGATCTGCGTGGACACCTGACCCGTGAATATGATCATTTTCCCCAGCGCGATCAGTAAAGGCCCTGCTGCCGCCACGACCAGACCGATCCGGATGATCGCCTGCTTCTGTCCTTCGTCCATGTTGTTCAGCTTGTCCACGAAGTCCTGAATCTTGCCGACGACTTCGCGGATCTTCGGCATCAGCAGTTCACCGAAGCTGATCGCCAGTTCTTCCAGCTGTGACTTCAGGATAGTCAGCTGTCCCTGTAGGTTGTCCTGCTGTACCTCTGCCATCTTTTCAGCCGCGCCGGATGCGCCGCCGATCTTCGCGCGCAGATTGTCGAACGCTTCCCCTGAATCCTGAATCAGGAAGTTCGCGCCACGCAGTGAAGCCGTGTCGAAGATCTGCCCCATGACTGTGTTGTAGTCCTCTTCGGACAGTTCGCCCAGCTTGCCCCGCAGATCTGTCAGGACTTCCTGAAGCGGCCTTGCCTTGCCCTCTGAATCGTAGGCGGACACGCCCAGCGCATCCAGTGCGTCCTTCGCCGTCGACGTCGGCTGATACAGATTCTTCAGTACGCGCTGAAGCATGTTTCCGCCTTCAGCTGCGGCTATATTGTGATTTCCCAGAATTCCCAGCGCTGTCGCTGTGTCTTCGAATGACTGGCCTGTGATGGATGCCTGGCCTGCTGCCTGTGCAAGTCCTGCGCCGAAGTCAGACACGGATCCCTTCGCACTGGATGCCGTGACCGCCAGAACGTCCGCGACCTTCGAAGCGTCCTGCGTCTTCATGCCGAAGCCGGACATGATGCCCGTCGCATAGTCTGCGGCCTGCGCGATGCCGATGTTGCCAGCCGCTGCCAGATTCAGCGTCGCAGGCAGCGCGGAATAGATGTCATCCGTGTCCATGCCTGCCATCGCAAGGATGTTGATCGCGTCCGCTGCTTCACTGGCGGAAAACTTTGTGTCCTTTCCCATCGTCCGCGCCAGCTTCGACAGCGCGTCCATCGTGTTGACCGTTTCGCCGTTCAGCTTCGACGTGGAATCCTTCGTCAGACCCATCGTCGCCTGAACCTGTGACATCGAAGCGTCGAAGTTCGCGGCAGTCTTCACTGCTGCCGTTCCCAGTCCGACCGTCGCCATAGACGCGGGCATGATCGCTTCGCCGACCTTCGTGATCGTTCCGCCGATCTTGTTCGCCTTCTCTGCGTAGGCATCGAACGGCGCCCGTGCCAGTTCCGCGTTCACGTTCCGCAGCTGTACTTCCAGTTCTGCCAGCTTCGCCTTTGAAGATGTGACCGCGCCTTCCTGCTTCGTGATCGCTGTTTCTGTCTTCTGGATGCTTCTTTCTGTGTTTCCAAGCTGTGACTGTAGCTTTTCGTACTCTGCCTTCAGCTTCTTCGTCTCTTCAGAATCTTCGCCTGTGGCCTTCGCGCTTGCTTCGTACGCCTTCTTCGCCGCTTCGACCTTCGTCTTCAGCGTGTCGTGCGTCGATTTCTGCTGTTCCAGCGCCTGCTTCAGCTTTGCGTGCTGTGCTTCGTTCTTTTCGACGATGTCTTTCTGAAGTCCTACTTTGCCAGTCAGTTCTGTGACCTTCGCCCGAAGGCCGTCCTGTGCGGATCCGGACAGCTTCGCCTGTGCAGCCGCAAGACTGTATTCTGACGACAGCTGTTTCATTTCTGCGGAACACTGCCGCATAGCAGCCTGAAACTGTTGTGTTTCGGCCTGTATGTTAATCTTTACGTCTGCCACGCTGTCCCGCTCCTTCCCTTAGTTTTCTTTCAGTGTCCGGATCTCAAATGCCACATAATCAAGCAGGCTCATGATGTCCGCTTCCATGCAGTCCTGATATGAATTCTTCATCAGCCGGATGCACAGCTTCACGACCCGGTCGACATTCTCCCGGCAGATCTGCCAGAAGTTTCTTTCTTCCTGTGCTCCGTCGTCGTTGTATCCGTTTTCTTCGTCATATTCGTCAAACGCTGATGCTTCCTTCTCGACCGCTTCCGGATGCTCCGGATTCAGATCAAGGAACTTCTGCGTGATGACGTCCTGCATGACGAAGTGCACTTGCTTCGCCGCTGTCATGACGTCTTCCGCGTCCATCTTCCTGATCTGCGTCATCGGCACTCCGAAGATCTCCGACAGGATCCGCGCATTCGCTTCGACCGCGTCTTCGATCGATTCGGTGACGTTCTGTTCCATGATCTCCGTGTACCGCCTGTACTGTCGAACAGACACTGCCGCACAGATCCGTTCATCCTCTCCGTACGGCAGCGTCATTTCCGGCATCACTCGCCACTTGTAAAATTTTCCTTGAACTTCTCCACCTTCGTGTCGACGTTCGCGGCGACGCTGACGTCCATCATCGCGAATTCCATGATGATGTCTTCCGGTGACAGTTCACTGATCAGTTCGTCGCGTGTGAACTGGTCGCCGTACATCTCCACGATCACGTCCATCATCTCGACGAACTGATTGTAGTTGTACAGCCGCTGCTGTTTCTCCGTCTCCATGATCTCGTCGCGCAGCTTGATGTAGCGCATGTACGCCAGCGTCGTCATCTTCTGCGGCATCTGGTATTCCTTCCCGCCGATGATGATCTTTCTTTTCTTCACTGTGTTGGTTGCTGCCATTTTCGTCCCTCCTTAAAATGATCAGTTATTAGTTATCAGTTGCCGGATGTCGGAAGTTCCTGTACGGTTTCGAACCATTTCTTGATCGCCGCTGCCGCGCTTGTATCCGCTTCCAGAAGGTTCCCTTCGTCGACCTCGATCTTGTAGTTCCCATCCATCTGACGCTCGTAGAAGTTGCCCTTCAGCGTCGCCGTCTGTGTTTTGGGGCTTGCTCCTTCGGTTTCGTAGTTGTCTTCCATCCCCTGATCGAAGCGCCCGGCGTACATCCAGCAGAATTCGTATTTGCCGTTCAGCTTCTTCGCACGCCATCCGACCGCGACTTCCGGCGCCTTGTCGTTCTTGTTCTTCACAAGGTATCCGTTCTTGTACAGATGACCGAAAACGCGGGACTTGTCCTGCGGCGCCAGCGCGTTCACTTCGAATTCAACTTCCGTCCCGGTGTACGTCATGTTTGTATCCTCGACGCTGTCGTCCGAATAGATCTTTTCGGATTCGAATTTATCGCTGATCTTCCCGGTGATCGCGCGCGCCAGCTTTGTCGGCGTGTCTGCCGCGTACTCTGTTTCCGTGTTCTTCGTCACGTGTGCGACGTGGATGTCACGGAAGGACTTCGTTCTGCTTCTGACGATGGTCTGTGTGTCTGCCATTCTTTTATTCCTCCGTTTCTTCTTCGGCTTCCTCCTGATAGAAGAAGCGCATCGCATTCATGAAGACGCCCGTGTCCGGTTCCCCGGTGTCGTTCCCTTCCGTGAACTCGAACCCGTTCGCCTTCATCAGTTTCTTCACCCGCTTCACCAGATCCTGCTGATCAGCTGTCGACCAGATATTGACCTGTATCGTCGCGGCTTCTACGTCGCAGTCATCATCCGAATGCGCGGCGGCGTAGTCTCTTAATTTCCACAGCGTGATGTGCAGCTTCTTCAGGCTGGCATCGTACCATCCCTGCTGAACGGTGATCCCTTCGTCTGATAAAGGCTTCAGCGCATCCGCTGCCGTTTTGATGACGTCCATTCGTTCATCCTCCCAGCTTTTCGTTCAGCGCCCGCTGGAACTCTTCTTCCGCGATCTGGTTGTAGTCCGATTCTGATTCGTGCATCGTGTTTTCGATGAAGTCGCGCGCGGGCATCTTTGACGTGCCCCATTCCACGAACTTCATGTAGAACCAGTTCTGCGCATCGCCGTCCAGCTTCCACCCGACTTCGCCTTTCCGTGACGTGGCTTTCTTCGGGATGTTGTCAGCCGCATGTCCCGGCGGTCTGTACCCGTTCCGGCCTGACTTCGAATTGTCCGCTGATCGCGGCATATGCGCCTTCATTCGCGGTTCCGTGACGTCCGCGCTGCGCTGATAGATCCGTTTGTTCAAGGCGGCGATCTCGCTGTCTGACGACAGTGTTTCCACCTGTGTCCGCAGGCGGTCGAAGCCCTCCATGTTGAACGTGATCTTCATCGCGCATCAGTCCCTTCTGTTTGCTTTCAGCTGCACATACTGCCGTTCGTTCCTCCTGAAGTCCGACGCGAAGATGTCATATACGTCGCCTTCGAACTTGATGTAGTAGTCCTTCAGATGCTGCTGCATCGCTTTTATGGCTTTGCAGTACCGCACTTCGAAGATGATCGTGTTTTCCAGGCGGATGTCCAGCGCTCCGTACAGTTCGGATCCGTAAAGGTTCCCTATCTCGCACCATGCTTTATGATGCAGTGTCGGTTCTTCTTCCACGCGCCGCCCGGACACGATGCTGTAGTTCTTCCTGTAGATCTCGATCCGTGCCGCTGCCATCCCATCACCTCAACATTTCCTTCAGCAGAAGGGATCTGACGGCGTACCTGATCTTCTCCGGCTGCGCCGTCGTGTTCCCTCTGTTGTCGTACATCTCCTTGATGTAGGCGCAGATCAGGATCTTCTGGCGGTTCGTGATGTTGTCCGGATCGAAGGAAGGAATCAGTTCCTTCATTTCGTCCAGCGTCGCGTTCAGCATCAGTTCGATCAGTTCATCGTCGTCTGTGTAGTCGACGCGGATGTACTGCTTCACTTCAGTCAGCGTCATCTTTTCCCGCTCCTTTCTTCATGATCTGCATCCGGATCCGATCAGCCGCCGATCGCTTCGGTGATCTCGCCCTTGATGACAGCAGCTTCGTCCACGGCCTGCACGTCGAAGCGGTCGCGGACTTTGATTCCGGTCAGGTCTTTCGCCCACAGATCACCGGCTTCTGTGGAAAGTTCCACGGTGATCTTCTCGCGGTCGAACAGTGTCACGGCTTCTTTCAGATCGCCCATGAACAGCGGATACTTCGCGCTGGATCCGGAAGTCACGGACTTCAGTGTCTTGTTGCTGACGACGTGGATCGGATACACGCCGAACAGAAGACGCTTTGTCTTGTCGGTGACGTCCGGCTGGATGATGTAGTCCTTCTTTTCGTCCTTCAGCTTGTCCAGATAGTTGAAGCCGTCCTGATTGGTCAGCACGATGGAAGTCGGCGCGATCGCTGCATCCAGCTTCACGTTGAAGACGTCCTTCAGGTCGTCCACGCCGGTGATCGCCACGGCCTTCCCGGTCGTGATCTCGTTCAGCTTCGCAAGGATAGCGGCGTTTCTGGTCGCCCTGGACTTTCTGGCGATCCACTTGTTCAGGTATGCCAGGATGTTCGCAGCAGTGTCCTGAAGCAGTTCGCGCGTGGTCTTCAGGATGCCGCCCTTCTTTGCGACCTTGTATTTGATCTGCTTGAACTTCGGTGTATCCTGTTCGGTGAACGCTTCGCCTTCATCCACGTCAGGCCACGGTGTGCTGTCTGCGTCGATCTCGATCACGCGGGATCCGGACAGTGTGGTGACGTTCTCGACGTTGACGTACATTTCCAGATCGTTTTCAGTTCTGCGAAGTTCGCGGATGTCGGTCTGGATGTCCTGCGGCACAGTGAAGCCGCCGTCGGATTCGCCGTCCTCGTTCGGATCAGCTTCGGTCATGGCGTCCATGATCTCCTGATCCTCTTTGGTCATCTGGCGCTTGCGCAGGCCGCACACGATACGGTTGACGAACGCGCGGGCGATGTCGGCCTTCGCATACTTCTTCGCGCCTGCTGCCGCTCCGCCTTCGATTCCCTTCGCCTTGCCGCCCTTGACGGCGTCGTCGATGTCGTCGATCTCGTCTTCGTCCATCTCCATCATGATGTCGAACTCCTGCTGCATCTCGCGCAGCTGATCCATCTTGTCCTTCATCTCCTGCGTCTTGCCCTGACCCTGAAGGCCGCGGATCGCGTTCTTCATGTCGTTGATCTTCTTCAGAAGTGCTCTTGCTTCTTTGCTCATGTGTTTAGATCCTCCTTTGATTTAGATTCCCATCAGTTCCATTTCTGCGATCAGGTCAGCTTCTTCTTCAGCTTCCCTGTTCTCGACATCTTCCGGACGCTCTGTCCGGATGTTCTTCGGCGCGTTCTTCCAGCTGTCCATCATCCAGCTGACGCACGCAGCCATAGCAGGCCGTTCATCGATTTCGATGTCGAAGACTTCCTGCGCGTCCGTTGCAGACATCCATGTTTCCGCGTTGATCTTTTCGGTGATGTCAGATTCTGACACGCCTTCCTTCGCGTGCTGCATGTAGATGTCCGTGATGCTCTGCTGGCACTTGTCCAGTTCCGCGATCAGTGCTGTCAGATCGTCCGCGTTTCCGTAGGCGAAGACTGACGGCTTGTGAATCATGATCTGCGCGCCCGTAGACATCACGATTTCGTCGCAGGCCATCAGGATCACCGATGCGATCGATGCCGCCAGTCCGTCGACGACGCCCTTGATGTGCCCCGTATGACGGGACAGGATGCTGTGGATCGCGATTCCTGCGAACACGTCACCGCCGCCCGAATTGATGTAGACGGTCAGATCTGCGTTCTGATCGATCTGGTTCATGAAGTCTG
>OCTX012098538.1_pt1 | contig 39080 bp, 51 predicted proteins | sample 1539691 | NCBI WGS metagenome assembly OCTX01 (sample SAMN02144231, study PRJEB22623) | gut metagenome | biome: sheep rumen | host: Ovis aries | place: New Zealand
TTTTAGACGGTAGAGCTCACGGCGGACCATTGACCTGTCGGTAACCAATCCACGTATATCAGAGTGGCCAATGCCGGGAACTGATACCCGAAGCTCTATCAAGATGCCTTCAGAAACAATCAAATAAGTTTGTAGGGATCTTTGGCTCAATTTACTTCTTGACAAAGATCATTACATATCAGATTTACGGAGAAATCTATGATCGAAGTAATTAATCGTGAACTGCTCATTCCTCGTGAAGAATACAATATCGGAACAAATTACGATGATACTTCCGAGATTAGACAGTTCCATATCAAAAGAATAACCTCCGGCGGTATCGACCTTGGAAACCTTGCCTTCTCACTGGATATCAAATACTTTGACGGTACCACTGATGTAGGCCTTCTGGACAAAGAGGTGACTCCCAGAGACATTGTACTTAAGCTTACGATCTTAAACTCAATGCTTCAAATCCCCGGAACAGTCCTTGTACAGATAAGAGCAACTTCCGCGGATGGTACAGTCAAGTGGACTTCCTATGAAGGCGCTTTCTTTGTCGAAGATGCTATCAATGTTCCGGCTTCCTATCAGGGCGGTATCTCAGAACTTGAGAGATTGGAAACTGAGTGGAATGCTGCCAAGGAAGCAGAAGAGGCAAGAGTCCTTGCGGAGACTGCAAGAGTTCAGGCAGAGAACGGCAGAGTGACCGCGGAGAACGGAAGAGTTGAAGCGGAAAATGCAAGAGTACTTGCAGACCAGACAAGAGAACAGGGATATCAGGCAGCTCTTCAGACAGCAGAGGAGACATTATCCGCAGACTATGAGGAAGCTCTTTCAGCGGCTTCCCAGGCATTGACGGATGAAGTCAGTGACATTAAGGATGAGGCGGCCCAGTATGCGGCCAATTCTGCCGCTTCCGCTCAGGCTTCGGCAACATCGGCGGCAAGTTCAGCTGATTCTGCCGAAAGCTCACGTCTTTCTGCTCAGAATGCGGCGGCAAGCGAACACATTCTTGATTTTTACGTGGATTATGTAATTCCAAGGTTCGTGATCGCGAACAACAGACTTTACATTAGAAATGATGCTACCCAGAGTTTTGTCGTGCAGAACAACAGACTCTATATCCTTAATCCGGCATCGTAAAGAAGGGAGTTTAAAATGACACATCCAGAAGGATATACAGCATTGGACCTGGTGGGATTTACCGATAAGGGAACCTATGCGTCTAATGTTTATTATGTCAAAAACGATATAGTACACTATGCAGGTGCCTTGTATAGGTGCAAGGTCGATGACACTATCAATGTGACTCCCGGCGAAAACTCAAACTGGACAGAGTTTATCGGAGAACCGCAGAGTCTTGTTGAACGTATCATCGCGCCTCTTGAGGATAACCCGGCAACAGTCGCTTATGCTACCGGAAGACAGATAATCTATGATGACTATCTCTGGGAAGTAATTGATGATATCGCAGTAGGTGATCCGCTCGTAGATTATGACGTGGATCCTATCAATGCGAACATCAAGAAGTCGCTCCCTGTCGAGACACAGCTTCTCGAAGTAAAGGCCAGGGAAGGAAACCTGTCAACACTTTTAACCACTGTAAAGACTACACTTGTCGCAGCAATTAATGAGCTTGTTGGAAAGATAGGCGATCTGACAGGCCTTACGACTACAGCCAAAACTTCAGCAGTGGCAGCCATTAATGAAGTGGATGCAAACGCAGATGCGGCACAGGCAAGTGCAAACATAGTGCAGGCGCAGGTATCCAATAGCGACGATGCGTATGATCCGACAAAAGCTTATACAGTAGGCGAGTTGTGCATATACGATGATAAGCTTTATCGTTGTACAACAGCTTGCAGTGCAGGCTCTTGGGCGACTAATCAGAGTTGTTTTACAACGGATACGCTGACGAATCGAGCTAGTACATTAAATAATAATCTGAGAAATTTAGATTCCAATTTGTCGAGAATGATATCTGGACCAGTGATTGTACGTGGGTTTGCGGACCGTCTTTATGCAATAATATATCTCCCTAGTGCTCAATATTATGGTGTTGTACACGTTATAACTAACAAGGGTAGCCTTACGCAAATACTAAATGGATATGACGGTACAACCACAAGCACATCTGGGAATATAAAAAGTTATAAACATGATAGAGGTAATGGTACCTACGATATTCAAATAGTCTTTCCAGACAATTATACTCATGGAGTTGTGATTGTTGGAGGATCGGCGGCGGCAGGCAACTTTTCGTTTAGCCCCTAATAGAGCCTTGTATTCAGAATAATTATAAACAAAAGTCTTCCGAGTGTTTTTACGAAAGGATAAATAAAATGAAGTACAACATAATCAAACTAGTTTGCAACACAGCAGACGAATACTCAGCATCAGTTTCAGCAACTTTTGATGATTTGGAAAAAGCAAAAGTAAATTATCACAAAGAGCTAATGAACCTTCACAATGCGCCTGACGTTAAGACCGCAACAGTTAAGATTGAGGATGAGTTCGGGCATGAGCTTGCAGGATACACCGAACAGGTAGAGCATGAGACCAAGACCGAGGAATCTGAGACAAAGTGATTTTGATGTGGAGAAGATAAAATGGAACTTAAAGACACAATATCACTTATGACTTCCAAAGATTATAAGGATCGTTTCCTTGCTGAATACATTCAGCTTAAAATAAGGTATAATAAGCTCATGACCATGTGTAAGACCTTGGACGAAGGGAACCTGTCATTTGTTCCGACATGTTCCAGGGAAATGTATGACATACAGCTTGAAGCCATGAGAAAGTATCTTTCATGTTTGGAGGCAAGATCAGTAAAGGAAGGCATAGAACTTCCGTCTGTATAAATAGGTTACAAAGGTATTAATAGCACATGCCTTGATAATATTCTCCTTAAAGAGGGACTCACGTTTGTGGGTCCCTCTTTCTATGTCGGTTCACAAATAATTTATTTAAGTGTAAAGATAAAAATAAAGAATAAACTTTTGACTCGTGGGAAAGACCACGCGCTCATGAAAGGAGCATCATGTATAAATTCTTTTTAAATCTCCACCTCTTTGACGGAGAAGGCGGAAGCGCTGCCGCTGCTTCAACGGGTGGAACAGGCGAAACAGGACAGGCCGCCGCTGTCGAAAACGCGAACGGGCAGATCGCACCTGCCGGCACTGACTTTGAAAACTACATGAAGGAGCACAAAAGCGAATCTGATAAGTGGTTCTCGGACCGCTTCCAGGAGACCTTCAATAAACGCTATGCACCTATAAAGAAGGAACTTAACGCGACACGTAACATCATGGAGATGCTTGCTGTAAAGTATGGCATTGAAGATGTGAAGGATGTAGCCTCTATCACAAAGGCCCTGGAAGATGACGATCTTCTCTATGCGGAACGAGCCGAGGCAAACGGCCGCTCAATAGAGGACCAGAGGAACTGGGACAAGCTCGAACGTGAGAACCGACTCTTTCGCCAACAGAGAGAAGAACAGCAAAGAGCTCAGCAGATTCAACAGCAGATGGACGAGTGGGACAAGCAGTCCCAAAACCTCAAGTCCATGTTTCCCTCATTTAACCTGGATCAGGAACTTCGTAATCCGGATTTTGAAAATGCTTTAAGGTCCGGTTTATCCATGGAAAGGGCTTTTTATGCTGCTCATGGCGACGAGATATTCTCAGGCGCAATGGAACAGACAGCACAGGCTGTGAGACAGGCGACAGTTCAGGATCTTGCCGCGCGCCGTACTAGACCTAAAGAGAACGCTTTAGGCACCAATGCGAGCGCCAGTGTATCAAAGGATGTGCATAAACTCACTAGACAGGAAAGGGCAGAAATCGCGAGACGTTCAATGTCTCAACCCATACACCTCTAAAAAGGAGCAATTATGTACAAGTTATATTTAAATCTACATTTGTTCGATAATGTCATTAATAAGACTACATCGAACACTTCCGGTAATACTCTTACACCGGAGATAAAGACCTACTACTCTGATTACCTCATCGACCTTGCAGAAGCAGAGCTCGTACATGACCAGTTCGGTCAGAAGAGACCTATTCCGGCAGGATCCGGTAAGACAATCGAGTTCAGACAGTTCACACCACTTGCAAAGATCACCAATGCACTTGTGGAAGGTGTAACACCTGACGGACAGGCACTCGATGTATCTGCTATCACCGCTACAGTAGCTCAGTACGGTGGTTATGTGACACTTTCAGACCTTCTGGAACTCACAGCGATTGATAACATCAAGACAGAGGCTACACAGCTTATCGGTTCACAGGCCGGACGTTCTCTCGATACAGTTGTAAGAGAGATTCTTAATGGTGGTACTAATGTACAGTATCACGAGGGCGAGAGAGCTAACAGAGCTGCTCTTGCATCTACTGATACTCTTACGGTAAAGGCTGTAAGAGCTGCCGTAAGAACACTGAAGAGACAGAACGCGAAGCCGATCAACGGCGATTATGTTGGTATCGTCCATCCGGATGCTGCTTATGACCTTATGTCAGATCCTGCATGGGTTGACTGGCATAAGTACACAACTCCTGAGAATATGTACAACAACGAGATCGGAAAGATTGCCGGAGTACGTTTCGTGGAGACCACAGAAGCAAAGATCTTTGCAGGTGCAGGAACCGGAGGCATTGATATCTATTCAACACTTATCCTTGCTGCCAATGCTTACGGTACTACAGATATCACAGGCGGCGGACTTCAGCTTATCATGAAGCAGAAGGGTTCAGCAGGAACCGCGGATCCTCTTGATCAGAGATCAACAGTCGGCTGGAAGGCTACAAAGACAGCAGAGAGACTTGTTGAAGACTACATGGTACGTATAGAGACAGGATGCTCATACGGCACACAGACAGCTTCAACCTCTTCATCTGATTCAGGCAGTGGTTCAGGCAGTGGTTCAAACAGTGATTCAGGCAGTGGTTCAGGAAGTGGAACAGGTGAAGGCGGCACAACAGGCGGCTAAACATTAATTAATCAATCAATTATTTTTTGGGGGGAATGTTCATACATTCCCTCTTTGTCTAAAGGAGCAGTAATGGCTAAGAAGAATGTAAATTTCGATAACAATGAGGATTATGTAGATTTTCCACCACTTTTTTATGACGGTGAGAGATACAAGAATCCTCTGAACGTAACTGTAAATGGTGTTAAGTATTCTGTACCGCGCGGAGTACCTCTTAAACTTCCAAAGGTTGTGGCAGAGGTTATTAAACAGAGTCAGGACCAGGATGCTTACGCTCACGCTGTAGACCTCCAGATGCAGAAGACACAGGTCGTTAATTTTTAATTTAGGAGGAACATGAAAGAAATCATACTGGCTTTATTAAGCGGTGGTGTGTTCGTGTTCCTCGAATTTCTCATCAAACGATGGGATAGTAAACACTCTGAGGTCGTGAGCATCAAAAATGATATCAAAGATATCAGGGACTTCACCGAGATCAACAAGAAGTCTATTGATGAACTGCGTAACATACTTATATCTATTGAACAGGATAACAAAATGCAGTCTGATCTTATCAATTCCCAGGCTAAAGAAATCATAGGCCTTGGACATGACAAGATAGTTTATCTGACGGGACAGATTGCCAGACGGGGCTGCATAACATTAAAAGAAAAATCAAATCTCCAGGCTTTATACATCCCCTATGCCGCGTTAGGCGGTAACGGGGACGGAAAGACCGGATATGATCATTGTATGACACTTGACGTTGTATCAGAAGAGAGAGCATTGGAGCTTGACCGACAGATCAAGCGTCATGCTTATGGAATTGATAAAAATGACTAATAAACAATATGACGTATTAAAAGATATATCTTTATGTTGGTTTCCGGCAATAATGGCTCTTACCGGTGTTGTTATGGTTACATGGGAGGTTCCATACTCCGACCAGGTTCTTGCTACAATGGCAGGACTTAATACCTTTATGGGAGCGCTTGTGAAGTACTATAAAGCAAGATATGATGCCGGGAAGGAGAACTGATGAAGGCCGTAGAAAAACTTATAAACGAAGCTTGTAAGTGGGAAGGATATTGCGAGAAGAAAGACGCGTCAAACCTTGGAGATTCTACACCACAGGGTAAGATAGTCAATGCCGGAAAGAACAACTTCACAATCTTTGGAAAGCATCTTCTGGATGCTACCGGAGCAAAAGACGTTTACGGTATAGACTATCAGTGGTGTGATCAGTTTTGCGACGATACTCTTGTAAGAACGTTCGGTGTCGAGAAAGCAAAGCTGTTACTCGGCGGTTGGTCTGCATATACTCCGACAAGCGCAAATTATTACAAGAAGATGGGACAGTGGCATAAGACGGGTCCGAAAGTCGGCGATCAGATATTTTTCCAGAACTCTGAAAGGATTCATCACACCGGATGGGTAATCGCTGTTGGTACATCAACGGTAAGGACGATTGAAGGCAACACCTCAGCAGGTGCCAATGTCGTTTCTAACGGCGGTAAAGTCGCAATAAAAGAGTACAGTCTCAGTGATCCGGCTATCGCAGGTTACGGAAGACCTAACTGGAGCATTGTTGATGTTGGCGAATCAGAAGCATATCCGACATGGATAAAAGTCCCTAACGGTAATGAAAATGACTGGTATTTCCGACTTGATGAAGGAACCAATGCTCATGGATGGAGAGACATCAACGGGCACCGCTACTGGTTTGATGATAAAGGCAAGATGGCCAAGGAGTGGCGCGAGATCGACGGTAAATGGTACTACTTCCAACCTGAGTCCGGAAAAGGTATAAACCTTGCCGGAGCACTCTATGTGACAGACAAGACCGGAGCCCAGAGCATTATGAAAGTATGAGCTATCATTTCTATAATCCGAACCCACAACACCTTCTTGTGGGCGATTGTGTAATCAGGGCACTCTCTAAGGCCCTTAACAAAGACTGGACAGACATTTATTCAGACCTATGTGTTAAGGGCCTAGAAATGGCAGATATGCCATCAAGTAACAGGGTGTGGGGAGCTCTTCTTATGGATCACGGATACCACAGGATAGAGATTCCGGAATTTACCACCGCAAAAGAATTTGCAAAGAGAAATCCAAAAGGAACATATCTTCTAGGGATAAGCGGACATGTACTTACCGTTGTGGACGGTGAATATTATGACGCGTGGGACTCAGGAGACATGGTTCCATATTATTACTGGAGTAAAAATGTACTATAACCAGATAAACAATCCTCAGATGAACAATCCGTATAACGTCAGTTATCAACCGGTCCGAAAGAATGAGTTTGCATGGGTTCAGGGAGAAGCCGGAGCAAAAGGCTTTATGGTTCCACCCGGAATGACTATGTGGCTCATGGACTCCGAAAGTCAAACATTCTATCTTAAGACCACTGACGCAAATGGATATCCGCAGCCACTCAGGATTTTTGATTTCAAAGAGAGGACCGTTGAAAAACCGGCCGAGAATAATACTCAGTATGTCACAAGAGACGAGATGAAATCATATATAGAGGAGATACTAAGACGTGAATCCATTGTTCAACCAAATGAATCAGCAACAAAATCCCATGCAGAACATGTCCAGGATGTTACAACAGTTTCAGAACTTCCAACGCAGCTTTAGAGGTGATCCGAAACAAATGGTCCTCAACATGCTTTCAAACGGACAAATGACACAGCAGCAATTTGAGCAGCTTAACCAGATGGCTACTCAGTTTAGATCTATGATGCACTGAAAGGAGCAGATCATGAACACAAAACCAAATGACAAGAACTGTGAAGAAGTAGTAACAGGAAAGATCAAGACAAAGGCAGAGTTTCCTGATGTAGGAAACGAGGAAACAAAGAACTCTAACATGGAGTCCGGCCTTGTTCCTGATGGAAAGGGCGGAGCAGTTGTAGATAAGTAAGGCGGTGATCCTTCATCTCGCAGTCATGCGTTAAATGACTTTTTACCATATTGATATCTTGTGTACAAAGGGCGGACATATTGTGTCTGCCCTTTTTTATGCTATTGGGGCCATTTTGGGGCCATACGATTAAAATATAATATATGACACTAGATTATGCGGAGTGAAACACAGTGAATATAAATCTCAAAATACCGCGAAATCCCGTACATTCTGAGTGATGATTAAATATAGCTAGTGATAATCAGAGTAATAATAGAGTTATTTATGAGAAGACCACACGAAAGGGAAAGGCTCTAGTATAAAAGCGCGTAAATACTAGGGCCTTTAACCTTGCTATGAAAGATTCAGAACATCGTTTCATCATTTTGGGGCCATTTTGGGGCCATCTGTATCTTTGGGGCCATTATAGAGTTTCCAGGATCTTAAGACTCTTTTCTTCCATGAGATTGTTAACTTCTGTGTAGATCTGGAGAGTGACCTGGATGTTTTTGTGGCCGAGCCTCTTTTGCACGTCCTTCGGGTTGGCACCACGGGACAAAAGTTCAGTACAATGGGTTTTGCGAAGTGAATGGTAATTGAATACATCGTATCCGTACTTCTTACGGAACTTGACGTTCCAGTATTCCACATACTGGGGTTTAATGAACTGCCCGTTCTCCTTTACACATACAAGGTCCATGAGTGTATCTGTCTCTTCTGTGACAAGCTTCCCGTCCTTCAGGTAATAGCTTGTGTAGTACTCATCATACCTTGCACGCTCTTTCATGATCTCCAGTCTTTTTTTCTTCAGAAGTCCCAGAAGAACAGAATCTATTTTTATCTCCCGGAATGAATTGTATTTTGGATCGGTAATAAATACGACCGAAGAGCCGGCAAAGAGCTGAAGCTGTCGGTTTACCTTTATAGTCCCTTTATCAAAATCTATATCGGAAAATGTAAGTCCCAGAGTTTCACCTATACGGAGCCCGGCGCGGTATCCTAGCATGTAAGGGATATGCATTACATGATCCTCCGGATACATAGTAAAGAGTCTGTCTCTCATCTCTTTATCAATATAGATATGTGGTTTGCTTCCTGCTTCCTTTTCAGGAATAGCACGTCCTGAAGGAAGCTTTACATTTTTAGCAGGGTTAGTTCTTATGTATTCAAGGGTGACTGCCCAGTCCAGGGCGCTTGATAGTTTTGATTTTGCGTTTCGAATGGAGACGCGGTTTACTCCGGCATTGAATAAGTCGTTGATGAATGTCTGGATAGCTCTTGCGTTAATACTGGTAAGCTTGTAGCTGCCAAGCTTAGGAATGATATGATTATCTATCTGCTTGCGATAGGCCCTTTGAGTGGCAGGCTTCCACTGGCTTTCGTAAGTCTTGTACCAGTCGTTGATGAAATCTGCTAAAGACATATCACAGGGCTTCTGAACTGTACCGGAATGAAGATATTCATTAAAAGCTTCATTCCCGGCCTTTACAGCTTCACCTTTTGTCCTGAATCCGGATTTACTTATACGATTTCTTTTGCCACCTACAGATGCGGCTTCAAAACGATAGCGCCATGTAGTACCATGCCGCTCTATACGTACATTTGCCATAATATCCTCCTTATCTTGTAAAAGTATGAAAAAGAAGGTACTATATAAGTGTTGAGTCACTTGATAGTACCAGAGGCCGAAGACGTCTTAATGGAGTTGGGAACTCAGGTCGGGCTCACATTTCCTTTTTCTTGTTGTAGACCACCTGCCGGGGTGGTCTTTTTTTGTTACATGAATATCATTTTTTAGTATTTAGATACTATTTTTTGGTATTAAGTATCACTACCGGTAGGCGCTAAACCTTCTGATCGGAGTAGCTCTTCTGCCTGTTTCTTTTCCAGGTGGAACTGTTCCATATATTCTACACCAAGCTTTCTTATCTTCTCGTCAGCATCGCCGGACTCTTTATCGATGTTCTGAATGGCTGATACAACATTCTCCATAAACTTAAGGATAACAGCACGATCATTATCACTTAGCTCAACAAACTTTAGTATGCACTGTTTAGCCTTCTCATTAAGGTGATATTTAGTGACGACAGCATCTACTTCATTGTTCATGGATGAACTAAACATTTCACCTTCACCGGTTCGTAGCCACTTTTCAGAAACACCGTATTCACGTGCAATTAATGTGAATACCGCGTCTATAGGAATATTTCTTCCTGATTCATAATTAGCCAAAGTGTTTCTCTTGATACCTATACGATCAGCAAATTCCTGCTGTGTTAAGCCGAAGCTTTTTCTCAGTTCCTTTAATCGGTCTTTCATCTTATAAAACCTCCTCTTAGCAAGATAGTAACACACAAAAAATAATAATAAAACATCAATATGTCCTAAAAACACAAAAAACATGTTGACTAAAGTGCGAATAGGACAGATAATGGTCTCAAGAGCACAAAAGCATGTGCTTCAAACAACTTTTTTCCCAAAAACTGGCGCGTGTTATCCCTCAAGCACGCGCCATCCCAACAAAGGAGGGATTTTTGAAATGTTGTACATTGTTACGTTTAAAAAAGGCCAAAGGGCCGGAAGATTTTTCACAGAGTACGACATATTAAGGATTATATCCGTGATAGCACCTGACCGGCAGCAGGCTATCGAAAAAGCAAAAGAGGCAGCAGGCCTCGACAATCTTGATAATGTAGAGGTGAGTATAGTATGAGAACCAGAATCAACAAGGAAAAGAAAAGAAAACTCAGAATAAGGAGACTCATGAGTGAAACAGGATGGGGACTCATGATCGGCGCCTGTTTGTTTCTGCCATTGACCGTATTAGTGGCAGATACACAAAAGGCCACAAGCTATTTACAGACTGCAATGACGTTAATGCTCTTAGGAGCGATCATAGACTTATCAAAAAGGCTTGTATAAGAATGTCCGGAACCGGGGAAAGATGCAGGAAGTGGACAAGGTGTCTGCGCGATAACTGCATCGGTGTGGGGTTCGACTCCCCACCAGGATACTAAGGCCGCCTATATATCCATTTTGATACCTCCCTACCACATGAATGCGAATTGTGCACTGGCGGCCTTTTCAGGGAGAAAGGAGAGACCATGGAAAAGGAACCTACATTGAAGGAACTTACAGACATTGACAGCCTCGCTCGTAATATTAGCAAGCTCAGCGGTAGTGAGCAGGATATCATTATCGCCACATGCAACGGCCTTGTAGAAGGTGTGAAGCTGTCCGCATTGATGAAAGAGGCTAAAGATGGAGTATAAAGCTTTGTACACCGTAAAGGAGGTCTCAGAGATACTTATGGTCGGTATTAACACTGTATATGACCTTATACACGCTAAGGAATTACCGGCTATGAAACTTGGACAGTACAAGATAAGGGGAACGGATCTTGAAAAGTTCATTAACGATTATCCGAACACGGAATTGTAGTAACTGCATACATGGCGCGATGTGTATAGAACGGTCGCGAGAGTATGCGTGTAGAAGTTGGGCTTATGGGGGTGAGCAATATGAAAAAGGACAAAGTAAAAGGAACAAGTGATTTACGCGCTCACTTGTTCCTTTTATTACATAAAACCATCACAGAGATTATACAACAGGAAGAGGATTTAAGGAAGGGGTAGTTATGGATAATAGCATTAATAATGTGGCTTACGTTCTGCCAGAGGATGTGATGCGGCTTTTTCTGGTACTGGACAAGGCATTTGTCGGTGAAGTGACTCACGCGCTTATAGCGCATTATGCAGGCAGCCACGAATATGATCCGGAGAATCCTTACGTTGATTCTGTATTACATCTAATCGTTCCGGCAATAGATGCAGAAACAGAAAACTATAGACGGGTTATGAATGACAATGACTAAAGAATCTTTTTTGCTATACAACAACTGGGCAGTATTGCTTCTTAATCTTCCGGATCAGGCTGCATTAGAGCTCACAAGGGCGATATGCGCTTTTGAGGTGGGCGAAGAGTACGAGATAAAAGATCCTTCTGCAAAGGCAAATTTTATGTCCATCCTTCCAAGACTCCAGAAAGACAAGGAGAAGTACGAGGAGATATGTCAGAAAAGGAGCGAGGCGGCTAAGCAGCGTAAGAAGAAAGCAGAGCAGGAACAAATGCAAGCAAATGTTAACAAGTGTGAGCAAATGCAAGCAAATGCTAACAAATGCACCGTTTTGCTCAGTGATACTGATACTGATACTGATACTGATACTGATACTGATACTGATACTGATAATAACCTTACGGTTATTAAAGACTCTATAAATAATTTAAATATCAATACCACCACTTCTGCAAATTCAGGTTCCCGACATATCTGTCGGGAAGTGGTGGAACAGTACAACACGATCTGCAAAAGTCTTCCCAAGGTTCAGAAATTATCGTACTCAAGAGAAAGAGCTATTAAGGCAAGACTCAAGACGTTCACGAAAGAAGACATTGTACATGCGTTCAGCCTGGCGGAATCGTCCAAGTTCCTTTGCGGCTCAAATGACAAGAACTGGAAGGCGGACTTTGACTGGATTATCGGCACTAACAGCGGCGGAGATCAGCATTTAACGCGGATACTAGAGGGAGCCTACATAGAGCGCATGAAGACTCCACAAAGGCCACGCGCCGGAAACTTCGTGAACTTTGAACAGCGTACAGACGATCTGGACGCATTGGTGGCAGGAAGGATGGCGAGACATGGGCCGGAAGAAAAAATCAATACTTGTGAATCCTGAAAGGGAGGTATGCGCGCTCTGTGGCTCACAGACTGACCTGGAATGGCACCATGTAATGCATGGGACTGCTAACAGACAGATAGCCGATAAATACGGCCTTGCACTGTGGCTGTGCCATAGCTGCCACGAAGAACTACACTCTTCGAAGGAGACCATCTGGAGAGACATTGACAAGGGCCTTATGGCCTATGCTCAGCGTAAGTTCGAGGAAAAATACGATCATGCAAAGTGGATGCAGCTTTTCATGAAGAACTATGAATTCACGAGGGAAGCGGCCCTCTGGAAATATATTTAGCTTGCTGAAGTTTATCTTTAGCACTTAACAACTCATCTGCCGGCGCCGGCCTGAATCCCGGCGCCATTTACCGAAACAGGAGAAAGAAATGGAACAGTGGATAATCGATCGTTTTAAGGACCATGTATCAAAACTCTGGGACCTTGGAAACATAAAGGTTCTGGACTTTCAGAAACCGGGAACAAGTGACTGGCATATAAGATTCACGTTTATCGAGGATATGTACACTCTCTGCATATCCGGCGACCTTGGGTATCTTGTGGCGACGAGCTACTCGAACATGACGTATGCGATGTTTAATGAATTCGTAAGGTCCCCTGGGTACTTCCGGCAAAAGGTCAAGACTCACAGTATGCCATTCTACGAATACGATCAGGATCTAGCCTGGGAGAATCTGCTTGCGGACTACAAGGACGAAATAGAGGAGCACCTGCTTAATGCTGTTGCTGTAGGTGATACCAGAAATATCAGTGATATGGACGAGGATGAATTGAAGGGAGAGCTCGATTATGCGAGATCTGAGTGGTATGACGAGATTTTTGAGGACTTCTCAGACGAAACCGGAATAGGCCCACACGGAACAGAGATACTTGAGGACGTGATACCGGACTTCTGGGAGATAAGGGAGTACGCAGGACGGAAGAAAACACAATGGACGGATGTGTACCTCTACGCATTTTCAGAGGCTAAGAAGAGACTTCCTGAGAAGGATAAGGACAACATTGAACGGTTCAGGGAGAAGATCCAGGAACTTGCGGATATGCTGCCGGATTATGGAAAGCGTGAGTATGAGTACGATCAGATACTCGATGATCTGATAATCAAGTACAAGAGTGTCGCATATCTTTGCGACAGGCTTAAGGTGTATGCGAAGAGGTGAATATGTACAAGCATAAAGAAGACGATGATATTGAGTTCACTGTGGATAATAACGGTGTGGCGCATAGGGTATATAAACTTCAAATCTATTTCGGCACAGAGCATGATCGTATGCAGTTTGAAAACTGGCTAAAAGGCGAAGGGGGAGACCTCTTCACCGAGTACCAGGAGAAGCTTAAGCGAGAGTATCCAAGGATGTGCTTTGAGTGTAAATGGTTCGATCAGGGCAATGACCAGTGTTTTAACGGGCATCTGCAATATGCAGATAGAGAGACCTGTGAAGGGTTCGAGGTGGTGACATGAAATGCAGAGAGTGTGGACAAGAGATTAAATTTATCAAAATGAAATCCGGACAGAGTATGCCAGTTGACACAGAACCTATACGGATATCTAAGTTAAGCGCTAGTAGATATATCTATGTCACGGATGATGGACAGCTTGTAAGAGGCTTTAATGATCCTGAAGGATGGTTTATAGGATATGTGCCGCATTGGTCTACATGCCCGGCAGCGGATAAGTTTAGGAGGAAGTGATGAGCAGAATTAAAGAAAACGACGAGGTTGTTAATGCCTGCATGGAAGCATTGGAGGTAAGCGCGAAAGTAACATTTGACCCTGAACAGGAAGTGATAGTCGAACTGGGGATGATAATATCATTGCTTGGAGATATATCAAAAAGCCTTGCCTGTATTGCTTCCAACTCGGAAGGAGGAAGTGATGGACCAGAAGGAAGCTAAGAGACTGATATTTGATTTTATAATCAGCGCTGAGATCGGATCCTATGAATGCTGCATCCCAAGAGATAAGGCAGTAGTCCGGATCGGGAACATGATTAAGTGCATTGACGGTCTCACAAAGTACCGGGCGAGGAAGGCACTTAAGGAGCTGATGGATGAAGGAAAGGTATATTACACTTCCCAGGGCTGCCCGGCGGTTGAATCTTCCGGGGAGTACAGAGAACTGATATGTGATGCTGCGCCACCTATAAACGGCTACGCGCTCACTAAGACGGGATTTTCAAGTGAGGAGTATCAGACAGCGTATAAGCAATGGTGTGAAGATCTGAAGAGATTAGCGGAGGGATACTGAATGGACGCAAAGGAGCTTACAAAATTTATCCTGGATAAGGTTAATCCAAGATTAAAAGAACTTACGGAACAGGTGGATTATCTTACCCAGGATAACCAGAAGCTGAGACGTATTGTCGATGATTATAAGTGGGATATAAAGGACCTACAGGAGCAGATAAAGAGGTTGAGGAAATGACAAGAGAAGAAATGCTCGTATTGCTTAAAGAAATGAAGCAAAACACAATCAATGGAACTGTATATAATGACCCAAAAAGAGAAAGTAAAAGTATTGCACTTGATATGGCAATCAAAGCACTAGAGCAAGAGCCTATTCTTGATAGGTTAAAGGTAGATATTGAGAACGAGATTAGATTTTGGCAAGAACCAAGCAAATACGGTAATGCTGATAAACGTGTAAGAGAAGCTAAAGTATCTTCATACAAACATATGCTTGAATTGATAGACAATCTACTAGCAGAAAGTGAGGTGACGGAATGACGATTAATTTTAAACCTTGCCCTTTTTGCGGACATACAGATATTGGGGTAAAGGATAACATTGTAGATGTATTGATGGGACGTGATGAACCGTCAGCTTGTCGTAGAAAGATATGGGCGTATTGCAGATATTGCGAAGCTACAAGCGGACACACTATTAGAGATATTGTATATGACGATGAAGAAATGATGATAGCTATGGAACTATGGAATAAGAGAAAGAATGAAAGTGAGGTGCAAAATGCAGATAGTAATTAACATAGACGAAAAAATATACAAGCGGATATTACCATACAAAGATGTGCCAGTTATCAGCAATCTAGCAAACGACTTTCCCGAAATAACACATGCCATTGCTAATGGTGTGCCAATTCCGACAGGACATGGAAGATTGATTGATGCTGATGAAATTAACTTAAAGGATATTAGTCCGGTCGATGGGTTTAGTGTTTACGGAGCAACAGCGGAGGATATTGATTTGACTCCAACAGTGCTGGAAGCTGATGAGGCGGAAGAATGAATGATCTTGATAAGGTTATTGAGGAGAACGATCAGGCCATAGAACTGTATAGACTTTTCCTGGCTGATATCCAGACCGAACCATCAAAGAAAGCGGTCCTGGATAAACTCCGTGAGAAAGAACAGTTAAATGGATGGTTAAAGGACTATAAGAGATTAAAGGAGACGAGCGATGTATGAAGTTATAGCAGAAGCACTGTTGCCGGAATTTAACAAAGATATAAATAGCCTAAGCCTATCGACCAGAAGCTATAATGCACTGAAAAGAGCCGGAATTGATACGATAGGTGAAGCGGTGAATGCTTATAATCATGGGAAGCTTGCCGCATTCAGAGACATTGGCATAAGAAGTTATAAGGAGATAGAAACGAAACTGATTAAATATATCAATTAAAAAAAGAGGAAGGGAATATGAAAAGACTTATTAACGCTGAACACTTAAAGGGCCGGATCCTGAATAGATATGACGGGGACTGGTACGATATCGCTTATATTATCGCCATAATTGACTCTGAACCAACTGCCGAAAGGAATGACTTACGTATGAGTACCGTTATTGCCTTATTGCCTGCTGCCATATTTATACTGGTTGCAATTATTGTTTATTTATCACTGTGAGGAGCGTTTATGGGCTTTAAGTATAGCGAAAAAGGGATATGCTGCCCGTATTTTAAAAACCTTGTGAACACAACAGGAAACAAATTTATCGGAATAGAATGTCTCTCGCCAAACATTAACCTTGGCTTTGAGACTACAAGGATAGTCCGCCTGAAGAACATGGCGGAGACAAACGACTACATAGAGATCTTTTGTAAGGACTGCTTCGATACCTGCCCTTACTTTAAATACAACGAAGGACAAGCCAATTAAGGCTTGCCCTTTTTTACTGTTTATAAGGTTTATATGTGCCGTGATCGTCGAAAAATAAGTCTTCCTCGTCAAAGTCAATGTACCGGCCTTTACTTAGCATAGCTTCGTAGGAGTCATACCCATATTGCATTGCTAACATGTCGCATGTTTCCCAGATCGGCCAGATCTTCTCACGGCCTCCGGAATATATCTTACAGAAGAGATCTTTATGTTCCGGAATATTTATATTAACTTTCATTTTTGATATCCTCTCTAACAACTCTTTCCAGGAGCTTAAGTACATACTCAGGTGGTTTAGACTTCCCTGTCTCCCAGTCGTGTATGGTCCTATATGGTATCTCGTATTTCTTGGCAAACTGTGCCGGCCCAAGGCCGGTGAACTCACGTATCTCTTTTATATTCATAGCATGTATCCTTATCACAGCTCCATTTCGTACAGCACAGCGCTGTCTGCCATGAGATCTTCTATTGTAGTTTCGAATTCTTCCCAAAGGATAAAGTCTAGATCTTCTTTAATTCCGTCCAAAAATACTTTTATGTTCGGATTATCAATGTCTTCCTCCCAAGTTATCTTGGGAAATCCTGCGCACTGAGTGAGGACTTTTATAACTTCTCCATCCTCAAAAACTACCATGTCATATCCGTTTGTTCGTACATAATAAAGTTTTTTCATTGCCGTTCTCCTTTTCTTGTTGTGTTTCTTTTCACCTTTAGTATATGCTTAATCCGCACATACTACAATACTTTTAGTGCGGATTTCACACATTTTTTATAAGTCGGTTCAGTCTTTGCGTATATCTTGGTAAAACAAGCATAGGAGGACTTATGTATTTAACACGTAAATCACCGGAGCTCAGGCACCGGGCAAACAAGATCATCAAGGCTAAAATGCCATGGATAAGGGAGCAGGGTATAAAAGTTGGCTACTGCTACTCGGCAATCGAGAAAAAGAAAGGAAACAAGCTTGTATATGGAGAGTGCGTCAAAGTACCAGAGCCGTACCATGCCTGGATCAATTACGACTTTATCATAGTCTTTTATGAGACCTTTACTGCACTCATGACAGAGGAGCAGCTAGATATCCTAATGGAGCATGAGCTCAGACATATCGGGATATCCGAGTCAGGGACATTACAGATAATGCCGCATGATATTGAGGACTTCCGCGCGATCATAGATGATTATGGACTTGATTGGAGCCAGACAGAGGACAGCGAAGAGGAGGCATAATATGGCGAATAATAGCGGAAATTTACGCGTTCCAAGCTCGGAGGAAGCTCGAAGAAATGGACAAAAAGGCGGAAAAGCGTCAGCAAAGCGTAGACAGGAGCTTAAAAAGTTCAGGGATGCACTTAAAGATGGCCTTACTCCCATGGAACAGGAAGTAATGCTTAAGGCCCTTAAGCGTAATGCTCAAAGAGGTAATCTACCGGCACTGGAGTTTTTGCTTAAGATGATCGGCGAACATCCAGATCAGCTTGCTGAGGATAGCAAGGACAATACTATTAAGATTATCATGCAGGGTACAGACGACTATGGAGATTAATCTGGGTACTCCTAACAGTAAGCAGGACATCTTTTTACGTGACCATCACAGACATGTAGCATTCGGCGGAGCAAGAGGCGGAGGAAAGTCCTGGGCAGTGCGCGCTAAGGCTATCACGCTTGCGTTAAAGCATCCCGGTATCATCCAGATGATTATACGTCGAACATATCCGGAGCTGCTTGCTAACCACGTCAGACCACTTAAAAAGCTACTAAAGATTGGTACACCGGGCTGTCCTATTAAGTATAACGAGTCAAACAAAGAAATGAGGTTTCCAAACGGCTCATTGATATTGTTTGGGTACTGTCAAAACGAGAGCGATACAGACAGATATCAGGGTACTGAGGTTGACGTGCTTTACCTGGACGAGAGCACTCAGCTCTCGGAACAACAGATAAAGGATCTTAACGCGTGTGTGCGTGGTACTAATAAATTTCCCCATAGGACTTACTACACATGCAATCCGGGCGGTAAGAGCCATGGATATATAAAACGTTTGTTCGTAACAAAAGAGTATATCGGCAACGAACGACCGGAGAACTACTCTTTTATACAGTCTTTGGTATATGACAACAAAGTTTTGATGGAGATGGATCCTGAATACGTGCAGGCGCTGGAAGTCCTTCCGGAAGCGAAACGCAAAGCATGGCTTGAAGGTGACTGGGATTCTTTCATAGGACAGGTATTTAACGAATGGAGAAACGATTTAAACCACTATCAGGACAGACAATGGACTCATGTTATTGAGGATTTCGATATTCCGCAGGACTGGAAGATATACAGAGGATATGACCACGGTTACAGTAAACCCTTCTCAGTTGGATGGTTCGCAGTAGATCATGACGGGCGGATTTACCGTATAGCAGAATGGTATGGGTGCACAAATGAACCGAACACAGGCTTACAGCTTACGGTGCAGGAGATAGCAGAGGGCATAAAAGAGCGAGAAAGGAGCCTTCCGAATCTAAAGGGTAAAAAGATCTATGGAATCGCAGACCCGGCTATCTGGGGCTCAGAGAGCGGCGAGAGCATAGAAGAAATGTTCGAAAAGTGCGGAGTCTACAACAACAAGGGAGACCACACAAGACTTGCAGGTATCATGCAGTTCCATTATCGCCTCAGCTTTAACCAGTACGGCATACCGATGTTTTATTGCTTTAAGAGCTGCACTCAGTTTATCCGGTGCATACCGCTGCTGATCTACGACGAGAAGAACGTGGAAGACATTGATACGACCTTAGAGGACCATAACTACGACGAGACAAGATACGTGTTTATGGAGCATCCGCTTAATCCTCTTAAGGCTATTAAACACTACACCAACAAGGATCCTTTACCACCTATGGATCCGCTTAATATTTATCCGGTAAGGAGATAAACATGGCAGTAAAGATTAACAATCAGACTATCATTAATGACTCTGAGCTCACACAAGGCCCAAACAGGCCCGTCAAACCTTTAAAGGTAGAAAGAGTCGATGCACTTGCATTAAAAACCGCTAGGGAGACTCTAAATAAGTATATTGACGGTAAAAACAAACTTGATAACAGGATCATAGCTAACGAAGACTGGTTCAAGCTTCAGCACTGGAAGAACTTTAAGCAGGTCCCGGAAGACCGAAAAGAACAGAGCACGTCAGCGTGGCTCTTTAATTCAATCGCTAATAAACATGCGGATGCTATGGATAACTTTCCGACTCCAACAGTGCTTCCGCGAGAGCAATCCGACGAAAAGACCGCGAAGATCCTATCCAGTGTACTACCGGTTATCTTTAAGAACTGTGAGTTCGAACAGACTTACTCAGATTGTTGGTGGGATAAGCTAAAAAATGGTTTCGCCGTATATGCGGTCATGTGGAACGCAGACCTTAACAACGGTCTTGGAGACATAGATATCACGTCAGTTGACGCACTATCGATCTACTGGGAGCCGGGAATAACTGATATTCAGGATTCCAGAAACATATTCACCATAAGTCTTCAGGATAACGATCTACTCGAAGAAACTTACCCTCAGCTTGTCGGAAAGTTAAAGGGAGACACCATAGACCGTAAAAAGTACCATTTTGACGATGATATCGACACCACCAACAAGTCTGTAGTGGTGGACTGGTACTACAAGGTTAAGACAGACAACGGGAATATAGTCCACATGGTCAAGTATTGCGGCGATGAGATCCTTTTCAGCTCAGAAAACGACGGAGGATACCAGAACGGCCTATACGATCATGGCAAGTATCCGTTTATCTTTGACGTGCTGTACCCAGAGAAGGGAACTCCTGCCGGTTTTGGAATCATTGACACTGAACAGAATGCGCAGGAATACATTGACCGACTGGGAATCGCTATCCTACTTAATGCAGAAGAGGGCGCACAGAGAAGATACTTCTTAAAAGATGCTGCCGGAGTAAATGAAGAGGAACTTTTAAACATTCATTCAAGAGTCATTCATACAGCCGGATCACCAAACGATGACAATGTGAGGACCTTTGACACACCGGTACTCCCTGGTACTTACTTGTCAGTCCTTCAGGATAAGGTCAATGAGCTCAAAGAAACATCCTCTAACCGTGAGTTCAATCAGGGCGGTGTAAGTTCCGGAGTAACCGCCGCAAGCGCGATCACAGCACTACAAGAGGCCGGCAATAAGACTTCAAGAGACATTATCAAGGCTTCATATAGAACCTACGAGCAGATATGTATCATGGCCATTGAGTTAATAAGACAGTTCTACGACACAAAGAGGACATTCCGCATCACAGGAGAGGACGGCAACCCACAGTTTGTGGAGATGGACAATGCAAACTTACAGCCGGGACAGCAGTTTATCGCCGGTCAGGAGTTCGTAACAAAGGCACCGATATTTGACGTGGAACCGATAGCGCAGAAACAAAACCCATATACTACGCTCAGCCAGAATCAGCTTGCCATGGAGTTTTATGATCGTGGATTCTTTAACCCACAGCTCGCAGAACAGGCTTTACAGTGCATCGAAATGATGGATTTCCAAGGAAAGGAAAAGATACGGCAGGGCATCCAGAAGAACTCATTGCTCTATCAGCAATTACAACAGATGCAACAGGCTTTACAGTTATCGGCACAGGCCCTTGCGGACCATGGGGATCCAAGAGTCTTACAAGCTTTAGGAGGTATGAATGACAACAATCAAAGTGAAGAAGGGAACAGAAGCACGCAGAACGGAAATATCAATGCAAGGGCACGCGGACTGGAAGCCGGGCAGTGACATAGTTTGTGCAGCCATATCTACATCGATATGTATGATCATTAATTACCTTAAGTCCATTGATACGGAGATGCACAAGCCGAGGATCATTGAATATGACCATATAAAGCCGGGAGACGTTTATATCATCATCAACGAGACAGGGTGCGACAAAACTGAGAAAATGAAGATAAAGACTGCTCTTGAGTGTTTCAAAATCTCAATCGCTCAGATAGAGCAGACATATCCGATGAATTGCAAACTGGAGGTGGAGAAATGACATTATCTGAATGCATCGCAAAGGTTCAGCAGCTAAGACCTTCGGAGTTTGACAAGGACGATCTGACAGGATGGCTCAACGAGGTGGAGTTACTTGCCTACGATCAGGTGATATCTCGCGCAGTATTGCCAAGGCCGAGACCAATGGGGCCACCGGTAACAGTAGTTCCGGATCCAATAGGAGACGAGCCGGAAGAGCCAGAAGAGGAACCAACAGAAGAAACGACCGAAACCGAGGAGACTTCTGAGACTTCGGAGGAACCTGAAGAGCATATTCCACCGGCAGACCGGCATTATCACTACAGACCGTATAATTACTCAATCGACGCGGAAAGGACACTTCTTATTCCGGATCAGTTCAAATCAGCTTATTACACTTATCTTTTTGCTAAGCAGGACTTTTATTTAGGCGAGATAGACCGCTATAACGCTGAGGCTTTACAGTTTGAGACTGAGTTTCAGCAGTTTGCAAAATGGTTTCGCCGGAAATACAGACCAAAGGAGGTAAGACATGCGTTTACCGATCATCGATTCGGCCCTCTCGAAAACGGATACTACGATAGACACCTTCCGAGGCCTTAATCAACAGCTTATATGCAGCAATAATGAGTGCGCCGACATGCTTAATCTTTCGACTGATATCTATCCAGGCATTACCACAAGGCGCAACAGAGGCGCGGCGGAAAAGACTTTCACCACACCACGAGGGATTTTTTATAAAAACGGCCTCTTTTATATCGACGGGACACAGAGCTATTACAATAATGTGAGTAAATTTACGGTATCAGCAGGAGACAAGATCATTGTAGGCATCGGCGCTTATATCGTAGTGTTCCCGGACAAGATTATGCTCAATACTTCCACCGGAACTTATGAGAATCTGGAAGCAAGTATAACCGCGAGTGCAACATTTGCACCTCTTTCAAGCGGTTCAGTATTCACTAAGATCACCGTTTCAAACATCGGGAACACATTCAAAAAGGGCGACAATGTAAAAATATCCGAGTGTTCCAACGCAGATTACAACGGTACTCACATAATCACTGAGGCAGGCTCAAATTACATTGTAATATCAGGAAGTCTCAGTACAAGCTTTACAGACAGCTCTGTGAAGTTTGAACGTAAGATACCGGATATGGACTTTGTATGTGAAAGAGATAACCGCTTATGGGGATGCTCAAGCACGAACCATGAGGCCTACTGCTGCAAGGTAGGAGACCCTAAGAACTGGTACAACTACGAGACTGAGGCTAACAATTCATGGGCGGCCACTGTAGGATCAGACGGAGACTTCACCGGAATTTCTAAGTTCGGAACGTATCTCATATTCTTTAAAGAGAATTATTTCCATATCCTGAGGGGAGACAAGCCTTCGAACTTCTCACTTCTTGAAAAGGAAATGCCGGGAGTAAGGACAGGATGCGGTGAATCTATCGTGACCATCGACCAGATCATGTACTACGTCGGTATGGATGGAGTCTACATGTATCAGGGCGCTTTTCCTACAAAGATATCCCGTCAGATAACAAAGACCATTACTGAGGCTGTAGCCTGCCAACAGGAACACAGGCTTTATCTTTCCTGCAAGCTTGATAATGTACAGACTTTGCTTGTTTATGACACGATCAACAAGGTATGGACCATTGAGGACGATACAAAGTTCAAGTTTGCCAAATACTCCGGAGGCCTGCTGCATTATGTGGGTTCTGATAATGCACTGAGTACGATTTATGGTACAGCTTCCGAAACTATCAACTGGATGTATGAGTCTGGCGACCTTCTCGGCAGCACCATCGACATGAAATATGTTTCGAAACTCAAGCTTGTGTTCCACCTTCCGCTATATTCAGAGGTTCAAATCTTTATGAAATATGACCAGGATCCTATGTGGGAGAAGAAAGGCTTTCTGAGGTCTACTAAAGAAAAGACCTACACATTTTCGCTTATACCGCGCAGGTGCAGTAAATACCGATTAAAACTTGAAGGTAAAGGCCCTATGAAACTTCTTGGAATCGTGATCGAACAGCAGAGAGGAAGTGAGCTAAATGGCAGTATTCACACAGGGCATCGTAGATAACCTAAGCGACACGCGAGTCGCGGAATATCTTTACGAGCTCAATGAAAATCTTACTTACATGTTCAATAATCTCACTCCGGAAGACAACTATTCTGAGGATGCAAGACTTTTGTATGTCCAGAGAGGCAAGCGGATAGGATCACTGGAAGTGAGAGCAGACAAGATAGAGATGAGAGTCGCAGACGATGAGCGGAACTACAACACATCCGTTTCACTTCTTGCAGACTTACTAAAGCTATCGGCAACTACTCCGGAAGGATCTTCGACTCTTGCCATGACTGGAGACAAGATTGAACTGAGGACTGGCAAGTTCATCGTCAATTCGACCAATCTAAAGCTTGACGCTCAGGGCAATGCTGAGTTTTCCGGCACAGTAAAGGCGGCTTCCATCATTTCATCCACCATGACATCAAGTACAGTCTCGGCAACATCCATAAGCGCAAGTGACATAAGCGGCGGAACCATTACCGGTACAACTATCTCCGGAGGAACTATCACAGGTACGTCGATTAATGGCGGTGATACTATCCGATTCAAGGCACGACCGGGATACCTTCAGTTCGGGGACTTCGAAGTAGACGATTCATACGGAAGACATATCTTCCAGTCATACGATGAGGTAACAGGCATGTCTACGGGAGACGCTTCCGGAGGTGAGCTGCTTTTATGGGCCGGATGGGACGGCTCAGAGGCTTACCTTGAGGTAAATGCAAACGGCGGTACACATTGTAACGGTAATTTTTACTATAACGGTCGAGAGCTTAGTTCTCTGATACATGATATTTGTGAGAGTATGATCGACGATGACGACGATCCACCATCTGGAGACGGTGACGGAGAGCTTGTAGACCCGGGAGTTTAATATGGAATATTTTGGATATACAGATCAGCAGATAAGGACTCTTAGAGTCCTGCTGGAAACGACAGAAGTACATGGTTTTGATAACTGTAAAAATATAGTCATGATGCGAGAAATAATCGACCAGAACAAACGAATAAATGTAGAGGAGGCAGACAATGGCGAAGAGCAGAACAAGAGTCATAGGCCGGGGTGTGGACGAGGTGAATCTTCCGAAGGAGACCGTTAGTCCTACAAGATCGGCAATAAATATACCTAATGTCTACATAGACACACCGGCAGCACAGAATACAGAACTACTAAATTCATATCAAAATTACGGTGCTGTAAGCGGTAGTCCCACAGGACAGCTTTCAACGGCTCAGCAGACTACCCAGAACCCTATAACGGGTACAACCACAAAGTCTTACAAGCAGACTTTCACACCGTCTCAAATGACAAACTCGTATCTTACGAAGATGCAGGCGGCAGAGAACGACAGACCGGATGATTACGAGGCACCTGAGTTCTCGATATCCCCTCTTACTGACAGATACATGAATCGTATGACAGAGACCGAGGATAACAGACCGGGCCCCTATCAGTCCAAGTATGAGGACACTATCAACCAGATACTTGATACCATCAATAACCGTAAGGCTTTCAATGTTCAGGATGATGCAAACTATAACGCTCTTTACGATCAGTACGCGGAGCGATACAAGGCACAGGCTCAGCGGTCAATGAATGACGCAATGGCATCAGCTAATGCGGCGACAGGCGGTTATGGTTCCACCTACGGACAGGCAGTAGGACAGCAGGCTTATGATCGGACCATGGAAGGTTTAAATGACCAGAATATGGCACTCATGAACCTTGCATATCAGATGTACCAGGGAGACCGCGCTAATGATTACAATAAGCTTAATGCTTATCAGTCTCAGGACAACACTATGTACGGTCGCTATCGTGATGATGTTAATGACTGGCAGACAGACAGAAACTACTATGCGAACCAGTATCAGCAGAATTATGGCAATGACCGTTCAGCTTTCGAAAATGACCGGAATTTCGACTATCAGCAGTACAGAGACGCTATGTCCGATTACATGAATGACCGTAACTACATGTCAAGCCAATACTGGAACTCCTACGGTACTGACAGATCATCCTACGAGACAGACCGCTCATTCGATTACGGCATGGATAAGGACGAGTGGGCAAGAGACGATGCTAATTACCAGGATGCACTTAAAGAGGCTATGTCACTTGCTCAGGCAGGCCTTCCGGTACCTGATTACATTACAGCGCGTATCAACCAGTATAACCAGAAGTACGGTCTCGGATCCGGAGCTGATACAACGGCTTATCTTCAGGGACTTGCAGCACAGGCCCTTGCTAGTAAGGCTTCATCCGGATCAGGCGGATCCGGAAGAGGACGTAAGAGCGGCGGAAGTAGTGGATCAGATAAGAATTCAGGAAAGACTATGACACTCTGGGAGTCACTAAGAACTCTTAAACAGATTGCTGAACAGGAAGGTATCGACGCTGCTAAGAATGAGATGAAGACTATCCGTAAGTATATAACCGGTGTAAAAGATGAGACCATTGATAAGTCTTTTGATGAATTCTTATCAGACTGGAGCAAGGGAAAGACCACTAATATCAATAAGATAAACGGTAATAGACCAAGATAAGGAGCTATTATGGCCAAGAAAGAAACTAAGACATACTGGACTCAGGAAGATTATCTTAAAGAGAGGCAGAAAAGAGTAAAGGGCGCTACAGCAGAGTATAAGCCGGATAAACCAATAAGTGCTCAGTCTTTCGTGGGCGACTATGACACTAGAAGGCAAAATGAAGCAGATGAAATCCGGCAGCTTTCTCTTGATGAATATCTGCGAAGAAATCAGTCAAGAGCATCTCAGAGCGCTCAGGCGATAACAGGTGCAGACCTTTCTATAAACAGAATGCGTCAGCCTTCCTTATTCCGTGATTATATGGCCCCTCTTGCGGAACGTCAGAAGGAACAGCAGAAACAAACTAATCCTTTAAGTTCTTCTCGGACTGTAAAGCCAAAAGTTCAGCATATGATAGGCAATGTCGATATAAATGACAGACCTATAGTTGAATTGGGCAACGATAAATATGCTACCACTGAGACTACTTTCCAGGAACGTTGGAAGGGGGACGAAGAAAACGGGCATTACAATATTGGACATTTTGCGACCATTACAAAAGACGGAAGAAAAATGTCCGATAGAGAAATGAATGAATACATAGATAAAGTTATGGATTCAGACGATCCCTTTGAGACGGATAGAAAAGGGCTAAATCTTCTTTACAAAATAGATGATAAGCTTGCCAATGGTGAATACATCCGCGACGACAATCTTGAACAGGCTTTCAAAGAGGCCGACGATTGGGACGTTGAAATGCACAATCTTCAGGACTCCATGTACAAAGACAAGAGACCACAAAAAGTCAGCAATGCCGCCATGGAAGCTATCAGAAATTATGCCGGGGATAATACAGCATTAAGACAGTCTTCCGCAGAAGAGCGTGCAAAGAATATAAACAACTTAAATGATACCAATTCAACTCAGAAGCTTCTAAATATAGCCAAAAGACAGCTTATGCCAAACTACCCTAATGGTTTAGTAAGAGATTTAATGAATGAGTATCAGAAGGATACACGTTATGGCGGTAATCCTTATGAGAAAGAATCATTACAGCCCACAGATAATGCCGGAGACCGTATTGCATATAGCAGAGCATCAAGACAGGACCCTAAGAATCCTCTTAATATGGCGCTTCAAGAAGCTAAGAAGTTTACACCTGGCGCAAGTATTCCTGAATCAATAAGAACTTATGTTTCAATGTCTCCGCTTGAAAAGCAGAGATATCACGAACTATACGGTGAGTATGGTGTAGAACGCGCTGAGGATTTTAAGAGATCTCTTACAGACAGCCTTAATTACCGTATGGCTAAAGAAAATTACGACAACAACAATATGCTTCACAATTCTCTTGGAAGAGTTGCAGGAAGCTTTGTTTCCGGTGTAAAGAATTTTAATGAAGGTATAGACAATGATTTACGATGGTTGAATGGAAGCGAGCAGAAAAGAGCTAATACTGTAAATCAGTATGAACAGTCTATTTATAGAGACAGGTCTGCAAACGGGGTTGAAGATATCGCTCAGGATCTCGCACAGACTGCCGGAATGATGGCTCCATCTGCTTTAATAGGAAACATGACAGGGAATACAACTATCGCTGATGCTCTTTTCGGCGCTTCGATAGGTGGCAATGCTTATCAGGAGACTATCAATCAGGGATATTCCAGGGATAAGGCAGGCATCTATGCAACGCAGCAGGCAATAGATGAATTTGCTACTAACGAACTTCTTAACGGTGTTGCCGGCTTTGGCGGTGGTGCTCTTCAGAGGATGCTTGGAGACACAAGAATAGCACGCGCTGCACATGACGGACTCATGAAACTTGCTCATACACCTCTTCAGGGAACTATTCTTAATGCCGGAATAAAACTTTTTTCAGATATGGGTGGAGAATTCACTCAGGAATTTTTACAAAATTACACTGATAAGATTACACGTAACCTTGTTCTTGGAGAAGATAATGAGATTACTCTTACTGATCCAGAAGCGTGGTACAGTGCGGCTCTTGGAGCATTGAACGCTCTTGTCATGAATTCTTCTGGTGCCGCTGTAAATAAAGCAATTACTTACGATGCCCAGAGACGTTACAGCCGCGATATGGACCAGTATAAGCAGTCTCTTACTCCGTCAGTAGAAGGAAACACCAGAGATGAAGTAAAGGATGTAGTCAATCAGGCAGTAGACAATCTAATGCAGGACAGAAGTATTGACACATCTGAATCCACTCCGGAGGAAGCAAAGAAACAGACTGAGACTCTTGTAAATGCTATCCAAGAAGAGGATACACCGGAAATCGAGTTTAACTCGAAAAAACTCGATAATAACTCGATAGACAATGTTTCACAGGAAACACCATATGAGACGGAAGAAAACAAGAATACTGTTAGTGATATTCCAGAATACAACAATTCTGCTAGTGAAGCACAAGGGCAAAGTGAAACTGAAAGTAAGCTTCAGAGGATTGCAGAGGACAGAATAGAGAAGTCCAAACCGGCAGCAGGCTTCAATATCGAAACAGAACTGAATAAGCGCTCAAATGACCGTTTCTCTGATGATGAAGATGCACGCACTATCTACAAGGCTTATTTTGAAGATTTCCGTGAGGCGGTAGGAAAGGATTCGCCTTCAGAAACATTGATTGCATCCTACGATGATAACATGGCCAAGGCTTACGACACAGGCCTACATGGACAGTCGCTTGCTACGCTCTCACAGGATAAGGATTTTTCAAGATTCGACAGATTGTTCCCAGGACTCACAGATACTATGTGGCAGATGGGAGTAAGAAGAAATATCGAGAACATCAAGGGATTCAGAGCGACATACAAGGCCGTATTCGGCACACAGGGACAGTCTGCCTTTGACAGCATGGTAAGATCTGACAGCAACTTCTCCGATGATGCTAATGCTTTCACACGTATCTATAATGCAGGCAGATATGGCAAGGATATAAAGATGGCAGGTGATCTCAGTCGTTTTGGCGAAAAACGGTCTACTGAGATATTCAATGCCGGAAGTCAGGATAAAGAAGCAGAATATGATGCTCTTTCAAAGTATGCAGCAGGCTTCCTGAAGAATCCTAAGAAAGCAAGGAAGGGCGTATTCATAAACACATCTGAAAGAACATCTGAAGGAACCAGAACAGCGGTTAAGTCCTTTACTGACAAGACCGGTATTTCCGTAGTATTAATCGATTCACGGGACAAGGCATCTCTTGATTCGGCTCTTGAACAGCTTGATAAGCATGGGCTTGTAGGCGAAAAGGCAACAGTAGAATCTGTATTCAGAACTAAATCAACCGGAGCTTCAGACGTGAGCCGCGGTTTTATTGTCGTAGATATAAATACCGAGAACTTACTGAACACTTTGGGACATGAGATAACTCATATCGCAAAGGTTTATGATCCTGAAGGCTACAAGGCATACGCTCAGGCCGTTCTCAGGAAGCTCTCTGAGACTGATGGCTATAACCTGGAAGGTAAGATCGCTTACATTCAGGAGCAGTACAAGAAACAGTTCGGGCAGGAACTGTCAAGAGATCTTGCGGAGGAAGAGATCGTGTCTGAAGCTGCCGACTTCCTTAACGATGAGGAGGTTGTGAAGGAAATCATTTCCAAGAATAAGTCATTCGCTGAGAAGTTCAGAGACTGGCTTAAAGCGGCTGCGGACATGATTAAGGGAATCATGGACACCGTAACTTCCAGAGAAGAAGCAAGGGCCCTCAGAAAGGACTATAACGCATATAAGAATGCGGCAGAGCTCTGGACAAGAATGCTCGACAATGTGGCGGAGAACATGGCTTCAAGCGAAGAAATGGAAACGCTCATCAGAAATCAGCTTGATCTGTCTGAAGGTATGGGTAGTAAGGTGAAGGTTCCCGGTAATCCTATGTCCGTAGAAGATATATTCAGCTTGGATGATGAACTCATGGATAAGAGCGATAAGTATGATGAAGCTACCAAGAATGCCTGGAAGAACATCATTGAAGCACCGGACTTTGTATCTCTAGGATTCCCTAAAGACGACTGGTATTATACACTCACTCCTTCGGCAAGAAAGGAATGGGATTATCAGCTTACTCATTTTGACAAGAATGGTGCTATCGGTGATTCCAGATATAAGACTGATAATATGGACCGTCTCTATGATGAACTTGTAGTGAATACTCCGGGTGAAGGTGTCGATGTCACTGTTGTGAAGACCGAGGACATGATGGGCTCATTACCGGAACAGACTAAGTTCCAGATGGATAAGCCTATTGAAAAGACTAAGGATCTTATCGCTGTTCACAATCTCAGTACAGACAATCTTCTTAAGAGCCTTCAGATGGGCGGCTTCCCGTCTCCGTCTATCGCTATCATTAAGGACAGTATGTTCCATGATAAATATGGAGATTGCTCTGTATATTTCTACAGAGACACGATAGACCCAAAGGTGAACCGTAAGAATAAGGCCTATGGCGGTGATGCATGGACACCGACTTATCCGCCGGTACAATACAAGATCAGCGAGAAAAAACTGAATGAACTTAAAAAGATAGTGGATGCCTTACCTGCTGAGCTGAGATCTTCTGGTTTGGGCGGTACATCTCTTGATGTAGATAATGCTACAGATCTAATCAACAGATTTAAGGGAGATGCGGTAAAAGCATACAAGGACAAAACGCAGCTTAAGTATGCATTTATAACTGCGAATGATGGTCTGGGAATGAGGGTGCTTGAACTTCCTAAGCAGCCTGGCGGAAATGAAGGAATTGACCGCAAGATTATAGAGGCGGTGGCAAGAACGATACCTGATGAAGCATTTGATAAGGGATACCATAATGTAGACCGAAAGTACATAGGACCTGTAAGAGATGCCGCTAACGCTGCTAACTATGAAATATATCAGGAAAAGCTTAAAGACTACGAGGGCAAATCAAAGGAAAGAAGACTTGAGGAAAGCAAACACCGCTTTGAAATGTACGTGGGTGAGTTTGATAAGTTTATGAGGATTGTATGGAAATACAAGCAGAATAACAATCAACTTCCTATGGTGCTTGACGAGAACGCAACAAAAGAATGGATTAACGAACAGCTTGAGGGACATGAAGAGGAATATCACGACTGGCTGAGAAAAAAATTTGATGGAATCATTGAGAAAGAGGGAATAAGAAACGAAAAGGATGTCTTTACCAGAAGTGGCAACAGAAGATCTTGGGAAACTTTGCATGATGAGGTGACTCTTGATAATCTTGTCAAGGCAATGAACCTTGAAGACGCAAAGGGCGGCACAATGTTAGGAACTAACATAATGGCTCTTGCTACCAAAGATTTTAAGAGTGTTGATGAGATACATGCAGCGGAATATCAGCTTCAGCAGATGAGCGATGAAGAATATAAGAAACTTAAAGATGAGTATTTTAACAGATATTCCGAGATAACAAGCGAGATTAGACCGAAACACAGTACCAGTATGTATGTAGACATTACCGGTATTATTGCAGATGCTCTTAGGTCAAAGAAAACCGTAAAAGGTATAGATGCCGAACTTCGGAAATATCTTAATATCCAGGATGATACTGCTCAGAGACTCGTAGACCTTATGAAAGACCTAGCTGAGATGCCTTACGGATACTTTGAGGCTAAACCGCAAAGAGCGGTCTACAACAATGAGATCGCCGGTGTATTAATCCCGGATACAGCAAAACAGGACCTTATCGATGCACTTAACAGTAGGAACATCAGATCCATTCAGTATAAGGCTAATGATGGTGCTGATCGTAAGGCCGAGCAGGATGCACTTCTGGAAGGGCAGCCGGAGATCAGGTTCCAGATTGATACATCTGGAAGAAAACTTTCAGAAGACCAGGCAGATTTCTTTGCGGACTCTAAGGTTCGTGATGAGAGCGGCCACCTTATGGTCATGTACCATGGCACACCTAATGGAAGCTTCAACGTCTTCCGGAATGGCCTGAATTATTTCACCGCACACAAAGAGTATGCAACTGCTTATATGCAGAAAGACACATCAGGACAGCAGCCCAGAATTTACGAAGTATATCTGAATATGTCTCACCCGTTCGATATCCGAAATGCTAAAGACCGTAAGCTTTTTATAGATGATTATGTGAAGGGCGGATGGGCTTTAGGTATTGACCCTTATGTTCCGTATAAGGATACAACGAACAGCGGACTCCCTTCCTGGGAAGAAGCAGATAACATCTATGACTGGATGGAAGAAAATGATCTTCTGGATAAGTATGACGGTATTGTCCTCGATGAAGCTAATGGTGTTGACGGACTGAATATTTCCTATGTGACATTCAATCCGAACCAGATTAAGAACATTGACAACGAAAATCCTACAGACAGCGATGATATCCGTTATCAGCTCGATATCCCGACTGATATGTTCTATAACGAAGATTCTGGAGACATGAGGACTGAACAGGCCAATGCCTATCTAACCAACATGCTCCAGGCTTCAAAGGACCTTACTCCTTCTGAAAGTGATATCAAGAAGGTGGTTAATGAAATCACCGAGACTTATCATTCAAAGATGAAGAAGTCTGAGCTTACAAGACAACTCAGAGACCTCTATACCTACATGAGAACAAATGAACATGTAGACGGGGCTCAGGTTTCTGAAACTATAAATGCTATCGCTAGACAGGTAATCAGAGAAGCTACTTTTACTGATTCACAGCAGCAGGATATCTGGGACAGATTCCGAAAAGAAATGAGGAATACAAGCATTTATGTCAACCCTGAATTCGTAAGGGATATTGATCCTGATGGAATGGCTTCACTTAGAAAACACTATTTCGGCCGGGTGAACCTTACATCAAATCCGGAAATGAGCGGAAATGATGGTATCAGAACATATATACAGTTGCAGCAGCAGTTCCCGGATATCTACACCACAAATGTAGACGACATTACTTCTGACGCAGATGCTATCCGGGAGATACTTTACGGCTTTGAGAAGGCAAGACCAAGAGAAACGTCGGTATTTGGTGATGCATCTACAGAGGATGAAGCTTCGACAGATCTTGCACAGCGTATCATGGACGCTTATTTTGAAGTCGGTAATCAGTCTGTAAAGACTCAGTACCAGAAGACATATAAGCAGCTTCGTGAAGAGATGAAGGAAGACATTATACGTGAGTATAACGACAGCCTTAGAGCAAAGCAGATAGATGATGCTCAGGCACTCTCAAATCTTAACAGGTCCCGTAAGGCCGGTGAGATATCAGAGGATACCTATATAGTCAGAAAGTCCGCACTGGAAGACTATAAGAAGCAGCAGAATGAAGCAGCTCATGACCTATTCATGAAAAAACGTGACAAGTACGTGGATAGGATCCAGAGGAACAAGTATAAGGACGATATCATTAAAACATCAAAGCAGCTTGCAAAGATGATACTGTCTCCTACGGATAAGCAACATATACCTACAGAAATGGTAGAGCCTATATCCAAAGTATTACAGTTCATTGATTTTAGTTCTAACAGGGTTCATCCTGATGGAACACCTACCAAGAGAACTGTTGAGTCTGATGAGTTCCACAAGTCCATAACAAGCATCCTGGGAGTGCTTAATAAGATAGACAATAATAAGTCTGTCTATGAGAACAACGGAGAGACAAGCTATCTTGTTATTGATCCGGATCTTATGCAGAACCTTCGTGAACTGTCAGAAGCCTTCGCCAACAATGAAGAGGTAAAGGATAACATCGATAATCTGTCTACTCAGAATCTCAGAACTGTGCAGCAGACTCTGAGAGCTTTAAATCAGATGGTGAACAATGCCAATAGATTTATAAGCATGGAGCGTGCCGGAACTGTTTCTGAGCTGTCAAAACAGTCTATTTCGGACTTTGACAATTCGATTCTCAACAGAGGAAAGATAAGGCAGAAAGTCGATGAGGCAAGAAAGATGCCGGTGGTAAAGGTATTTGACGACCTTCTTACTTCCGGAATGCTTGATGCATACACCTATTTTTATGGCCTGGGAAATACCGGAATGGCACTTTATGAGGATGTACGTGCAGGACTTGACCGTAAGATCAGGAACACACGTACAGCGGTTCAGTACATGGAAGATTCCATGGAACGAAATAATGTTTCTGTAAAGGACCGTAACAAGTGGGAGAACGATCTCATTGAGGTGGAACTGAGAGCGGTTCCTATAGGCGGAAGAACGGCCACAAAGATGAAGGTAAAGCTCAGCGCGGCTCAGATCATGTCCCTGTATCTCCTTAACAAGAGAGGGCAAGCAAGGATGCATCTTTATGCAGACAGTGCCACAAACAACGTGCAGAATGGTGGTTTCATCATTGAACCTTCCGGAAGGAATAAGCTCAAGATGGACGACAAGCATGTGTTCAAGGTTACTGAAGCAGAAGCAGACGCTCTTATCGCTAAGCTCACTCCACAGCAGAAGGCTGTAGCTGATGATATCGGAAGATTCCTTACTGAGGTTACTTCCAAGTGGGGCAATGAGGTCACTCAGAAGCTCTACGGCTACAATAAGTTCGAAGCTAAGAATTACTTCCCTATCAAGGTAGATAATTCAACCATAGCTACAACTTCATCGACTCTTGAGAATGCCATGTTCCTTCTTAAGAATATGGGCCAGACCAAGAGCGTGCAGCAGAGAGCTTATAATCCTATAACACTTCAGAATATATTTGATGTTTACTGCACTCAGGCAGACGATATGGGAAGCTACAATGCTTTCGTAACCTCTACAGCGGACCTACAGATGTGGATCAACTATAAAGGAGAAGAAGGCAATGTAAAACGTGCCCTTGCCAATGCTTACGGTAAGAAGGCTACGGATTACTTCACAAATCTCCTGAAGGACATAAATATGCCGAGAGAGAACGGTTCCAAGTGGGACAAGGCTTTCGGTAATCTGGTAGGTTTACAGCGTGGAGGTGCTATCTGGGGCAACTTCAGAGTAGCAATTCAGCAGCCTTTTGCTTACGTAAGGGCGGCAGCTACCATGGATCCTAAATACCTTCTTCAGGGATTGACACTCGCTCCTGGAAAGAAGGCTTCTGAGGAGTGGGAGCTTGCCAAGAAGTATGCACCTATTGCTCAGTGGAAGGACTACGGTTTCTTTGATATCGGAGTCGGCCCTTCCATGAAACGTGTCATAATGGGCAACGACACAATTAAGGATAAAGTATCTGAAGCCGGAATGATGCCTGCAAGCCTGGGCGATACCATTGCGTGGGTGAGACTCTGGTATGCTTCACAGGCACAGGTCAAGGCAGAACATCCGGATCTTAAACCCGAAAGTGAAGAATTCTATCAGGAAGCCGGAAAAGTATTCGGACATGTGGTAGATACTACTCAGGTAGTAGATTCTGTACTTCACAGATCGGATGTAATGAAGGACAAATCGACTACAGTTAAGAATGCAACGGCATTCCTCTCTGAACCGACAAAGACTTTCAATATGATGTTCCGGGCAATGAATGATTTTGTGACCGCAAAGGGTAAAGAGCGGGCTCAGAAGGGAAAAATACTTGCAAGCACTACAATGGTCTGGGCTATATCCCAGGTCGTAAACTCCGCAGTTGCTTCTCTTATTTCGGCATTCAGGAACCATGATAAGGATAAAGATCTTTGGGAGAAATATATCTCAAAGGTTATTCCGGACTTCATTGATTCTATGATGATCTGGAACAGTATTCCGATGGTGAAACAGTGGCTTAAGGCTCTTAATGATGAGGACCAGGATAACAGCGATTCTTATGAATTACTTACTCTTATTCCTACAATGAGAGATGAATTCATCAAAACATTGAACGGGAAATCCAAGAAGGGATGGTGGGGACTTCTTTACCAGGCATCACAGCTCACAACCTTCTGGGGCGGAAATAACATGCAGAATCCACTAAGAGATATCGAGGGAGTCATTGACAATCTCCTGATCAGAGACAACATGAAGGCATATTATCCGTATCTCAAGTCCAAGTACAACATGTATGCGACTCAGGAAAGCAGTTCTGGAAGTGTAAGCTATCCTAATCTCAAGAGATTTATCACAGTAGCTATGAAGGCCTATGCAAACGGTGATAAGGAACTCGGAGACAAGATTGTTGATGATCTCATAAAGAGAATACCTGAAGAAAAAGTCGATGAAGCCATGATAGGAATGAGACCGGATGCAGGGGAAAGTTTACTTGACCAGTCACTGGATGCCTACATGAGAAGTCGTTTCTCAAAGTTCAACAAGCTCTATAGGGAGGAAGAGAAGACCGATGAGAGCAGAGAACTTAAGAGAGAGCTCCTTAATGAACTCATAGACTTTAAGATGGGAGACGTCCCGGAGGACCGCAGGAGGGTCTACGATCTTGTTGAGGAGAGCGGAAACAAAAACTATCTTCCTTCAGTTCTGGACGGTAAGTTCTCAAATAAGGGTGAAGAAGTGCAGCTCACAAGCTCCGAGTATCAGAAGTACCAGGATGCTTATGAAAAGTACTATTATAAGTTCATGGGCGATACTATCGACATGAATGAATCTGAAGAGAAACATGCATTTGCTCAGGATAAAGCAAAGTCGGCAGCGAGAGCACTTGCTGAGGATATGATTCTTTCAGACCGTGGAGTCAAGGACAGGGATACATCAAAGATAAAGAACTACATTGATACCAATGGAGATTTTGACGCAATGGTGGATGCTCTGTACGAGATTAAGAACCTTCCGAAGGACAGCCAGGCGAAGAAGGGAGACATTGTAAGAAACGCAGTAAGCAGCGATTCTGCAAGACGCGCACTTTGGAGCATAGCAAATAGCAATTTCTCTGAAAAATCCTACACTGAGAACGTGCTTAAGCAGAAATATCAGAAGAAATAAGTCAAGCTTAGTCAAGATCTAGTCAAGCTTTAGTCAAGAGGGAGCCTTCGGGTTCCCTTTTTTCTATGTCGGTTCACAATAAATAATCTTCGTTTTAATCTATTCTTAGATTCTTTGCAAAGAAAATAATATTGTAAGGAGTAACCTTTTAATGGCTTTATCAAATGATATGACTCCGGCCGATATTGCCGCCTGTTGTAATGGTAACAACGGGTTCGGCAATGACTCCGCGTCCTGGATCATTATCCTTTTCCTCTTCATGTTTATGGGATGGGGAGGTAATTTCAATGGTTTTGGCGGAACAACTGGTAATGAAGTTCAGAACGGCTTCGATCATGCAGCAGTAACGAACGGCATTCAGAACCTTAACACTTCCGTTAATAACGGCTTCTCAAATGCTGAGGTGGCAAGATGCAATGCAACACAGAACATTTTGCAGCAGATGAACAACAATAATTCCTCAGTTTTGCAGCAGCTTAATACAATGGCATACAATCAGCTCGGCAATGCCAACCAGAATCAGGCAGGCCTTGCGGATCTGAAGTATACCATCGCGACAGAGGCTTGTGCGGACCGTAACGCTGTTACATCAGCGCTTCAGCAGCTTCAGGCCACTAACAACGCGAACACTCAGGCGATACTTGACAAGCTCTGTCAGCAGGAGATCGAGGCTAAGAACGATACTATCGCACAGCTTCGCTCACAGCTCAACAGTTCAAGTATGTTGAACACTATCCAGTCATTCAATGCAAGCAATCTTGCACAGACCGGACAGCTTATCGCCGACAATGCACAGCAGACTCAGACTCTCATCAACCAGTTACGGACTCCAGCACCTGTTCCGGCATATATCGTTGCAAATCCTAATGGATGCGGATGTAATTCATGCTGTGGCATGTAAGGAGGTCCTATGGAGGTAACTGCAAATGCTATTCAGACAGTGCCCGTAAACGGGAATGTGATCTTCACAGCGACTCCCGTCAAGTGTCCATGCGGATTAGTTACTAACCGTGAGGACTCCGGGCTGCTTATTCTGAAAGGTGGAAGACGATACTTGGTCACTTTCGGTGCCAATGTCTCTATCCCGACCGGTGGTACTCCCGGTCCTGTTTCCCTGGCACTCGCTCTTAATGGTGAATCAATCCCTACATCATCTATGATCGAGACTCCGGCAGCAGTCGAAGAGTATCACAATGTATGCAGGGCGATGTATGTGAGCATTCCGGAAGGATGCTGCAACACGCTTTCGGTGAAGAACACTTCCGGTGTTCCGATCAGCGTACAGAACGCAAATTTAATTGTTGAGAGGGGCTAATATGCAGGCATTAGATAAGATTAAGTCCATGGTCGAGGAAGGTCTCGACCTTATGGCAAAGAAGGGTGAACTTTCTAATAGTAATCTTGATACTGTAGATAAGCTCACTCACACTCTGAAATCCATTGAAACTATCCAGGCAATGAAGGGTGGCTATTCAAACGGATACTCCAACGGAAGACGCATGTATTCCTACGGAGACGACTGGGGACATTCAAATGCAGGTGAGAATGACCTTGCTAACAGCTACGGCCATTACTCCTACGGCATGGGCGATAACCCACTGGCCGACAGGTTAAGAAGTATGCTTGACCAGGCTAAATCCGAAAGAGACCGCCGCGCTCTTCAGGACTGTATAACAAAGATGGGCGGCTGACTTATAAGGGATTCCTTCGGGGATCCCTTTGTTTAGACAATATGTAATGACCCCCGATTTGTAGCAACGTGGATTTACCTGTATAATTTTTAATCGGAAAAGAAAAAATTGGTAACAGGGATTACCGCATACAAATGGAGGTCATAGCATGTATAATA